>Ga0265299_10000049_pt1 | contig 165421 bp, 120 predicted proteins | sample AusTroGonzalo_MG_4_FD_193485 | JGI IMG/M metagenome (GOLD analysis project Ga0265299, IMG submission 193485) | Bovine rumen microbial communities from tropical cattle in Woodstock, Queensland, Australia - Gonzalo_02 | ecosystem: Host-associated > Mammals > Digestive system > Stomach > Rumen ... | reverse complement strand
CAAAGGGCGGCTTCGCGTCCTTCCTTGAAGCATACGTCTGGTACACGAACGACGAAATCAAGTACCTCTACCGCCCTGCCGCATGATCGCAGCGGCACAGCTCGGGTGAATTACGCAGATGCGCCCGCCCCGGGCCGGCTTTGGTTTTCCCTCTTGCATACGAGGTCAGATTGTGGCATAATTGACGCGATGGGTTCGTCGGGTGTGTTGTGGCGTTCTGCGGTTGGTGTTCAGACCATCTGGCCTGAGCCGCAGAAGACATGAAAGACGGGACTGGCGAACCAGAAAGCAAGAATGAAGAGAAGAATTTGCTTGTTGGCGTTTTCGATTGTCTGCGCAGGCATCGTTGCGCATGGCGCGGACGTGACTGCCGCAGAGATGGCGGACGCATATTATTGGAAGGCGCTGGACGAAGAAGGGAAGATATGCGGGGGCTCTTGGAGCGAGGCCTCGAACTGGCTGAGAAACGGCGCCGCCGTCTCCGACGACGGCATGAAGCTGATCTATGAATCGCCGGCCTTGCGTGGAACACAGGTGTTGTTCAAATGAAGAACCGGGCAAAAGGAACCATGAGATGAAACAGATTCTACTGGCGGCGGCGGTGTGTGCGTGTGCATCAGCGCTGGGAGACTTTACTTGGAACATCCAGGACGGAGGCGCGCTCGACAACCCGGGCAACTGGACGCCGCGGGGATGCCGGGGGCGGCCGACGCCGTGACGCTCCGCTATGAGCAGAGCGCGCCTTATTTTCTTGAGAATTCAGACCTCTCCGTCAAGGCGATCAACGTACAGAACGACGCCGATCTGGATCTTGGCGCTGGAAAGTCGTTCCTGGCGGCAGGCGACTCCAGCAATTCAAAGATCATCCTGTGGCCGGACGTCACCCTCCGGCTCCTGAGCGGAACGTTCGGCGTGGGGGACACGGGCAACCGCTTCTTCCTTGGCGAACGCGGCGACAACGAGAAGGTGGTCGTCTCCGGCGCGAATTCCATTCTCCGCAGTTCCTTGACTAGTCCGGTCATCGTAGGGCAGGGCAAGAAGAACTGCAGTCTGCTCGTCAAGGACGGCGGCACGTTCCACGGGTGTCTTTCGCTGGGAGTGTCGAATGCCGGTTCGACAGGGCACACAGCCGTGTTCACCGGAGCGGGCACGCGCTTCGTCAGCGACAGCAGCCACTATTCGGACGGCAGTTGGGACAAGGCCTCTGCGGTCATTGGTCTCATGGGCAGCTACAACGAGCTGGCGATCTCCAACAACGCCGAGATGGTGGTGGGCGATGGTCGATCCGTCACAATGGGCGCGAAATACGGCAGTTATCCGACAGGCGGCAACAACCTCTTCAAGGTGACGCACGGCGGCAGGGCGGCCGTGGACTACCTCTACGTCGGGCGTAACGGCTCGTCGAACGCCGTGCTCGTGTGCGCGGGCGGCGACCTGGCCGTCTCCAACAGACTGTACGTTGGATACAGGCCTGACGCCGCGACGTACGTGCTGTGCGACAACACGGTGCGCGTGACCGGCGAGGGCAGCAGGCTCTTCGTGGGTGCCAACGGCATTTACGTGGCCGACAAGACCTGCACCAACGGACTTCTGGAGGTCGCGGACGGCGGCCGCGTGGAGTGCATAGGCAGCGTACGCGTGGGCAGCAGTGAATCAAACTCCAACACCGTGCGCGTGGCGGCGGGCGGCAAGTTCGACCTTAGAGACGCCGTGCTGAACGTCGGCGGCGACGCGTCTTCAGACGCCGAGAATTCCGCATTCGAGGTGGTCGGCGGCGTGTTCACCTGCACAAACACCGCAGCGAAGAACTACATCAACATCGTCGGGAACGGCGGCAGGTTCTCATTGCTCGACGGCGCCGTGGCCAGCCTCTCAAACACTTTCGTGCAGGTGGGTGCCCAAAACTCACCCTCCACCAACGCGCTTTTCGAGATGCGCGGTGGTTCGCGACTCGAACAGCGACAGCCGGCCGACATCGACAGTCGCTACTTCACGCGCGGCGTCGGCTCGCGGTTTGTGGTGGACGCCTCAACCATCGAAACGCCCGGCCTCTTTCTCTGCACCGGACAGGCAAGTGAGAACTCCGTCTCAAACAGACTGGAGATCGTGAACGGCGCCGTCGTGAACCTCCGCCGCATCGTGGTGGGCGACAACGGCGCATACTGCTCCCTCGATCTGGACGATTCCACGCTCTCGCTCAGCAACCTTGGCCTTGGCTACACGGGCGGCGACTCGACAGACCTCCACACCACCCTCCGCGTGCGCGGCGCGAACTCGAAGATCACTATCGTCAACGAGTTGATGCCGCGTAACGACACCACCCTTGAGTTCACCATCCCCGCCGAAGGCTTTCTCAATCAGCCCGTCATAACCTGCAAGGAGATCGAGACGGCGAAAATGACCTCACCCTCGCTTGTTGTGAAGAGGGACGCCCACCACATCGACGGCGGACGCATCGTACTCATCAAGGCGAACAACACGGACATCGACATGGACGCGATCCGTGCCCACTTCACCATAACTCTTCCCGAGGGCTGCGCGCTTGACCTCTCGAATCCGCGTGAAATCGCGGTGAGAGTCCCCAGCCGTAGAGGCACTCGCATCTTCTTGAAGTGAAGTACTAAGCACTAGGCACCCGCCTTCGCCAAGGCTTCCACCTTCGCCAAGGCTACGGCGGACAGGTCGGCGGGCAAGCTAGGCACTGACTCGTGTGTAGTGCATGTGCGTCCGATTTCCGGCGCTCAAGGACGAGTAGGAGGATAGGACGAGTAGGAAGATAACAATAGGAGGGGAGAGCGCATTACACCGCTCCTCCACCCTCGGACTTCAGCCCATTGGCACTAAACCATGGTATCAGGGTACATGCCACCTTGTCGAGAACGATTGCGGCAAAATGAATTCTCCTCTCCTATTGTCCTATCCTCCTATTGTCCTATCTTCCTACTCGTCCTATCTTCCTACTTGTCCTAGAGCACTGGAAATCAACTACGCACTTCACCAGAAACCAGAAACAAGAAACTAGAAACTAGGCACTTTGTTTTCATGCTTCAAGAAAATGTGGGATATCCCCCTCGAAAACCTTTCCGCACACGGCGGTGCGAAAATATGGTATAATCGGTGGCAACGGAGGATATGTCACGATGAAAACAATGCTTTTCGCGCTCTTTGCCGCAGCGTTTGCGGTTCCAGTTTCGCTCGCCGGCAATACATGCACATGGACCGGCGGGGCCAATGACGGAAAGTGGTCCAGCGCGGCCAACTGGGACACGCCGCCCGTCTCGGGCAACGACGACGCGCTCATCTTCGCCGGCGGGGCCGTCACGTCCGAGAACGACATAGACGACATGTCGATCGGCGGCATAAGCTGCAGCGGAACGGGCACCAAGACGTTCAACGGCAAGACCATAATACTGAACGCAATGCCTTTCACGGGCTACAATGCAAACAACGGCACTCTGTCGCGGACGTATACGCTTTCAAACGCCTGCACGATCGTCTACAACGCCAAACTTGACTTCAGCAACACTGGCCGCATTCTCCTCGATCCCGGCGTGGGCTCCGCCACTTTCAACGGGGATATCTTCGTGCGGAAGGGCAAGACACTATACATCGGCGATGCGTTTGTGTCGACGCGTGACACGAGACCGGCCAGGCCATTCTACTTCAACGGCAGAATCGATGCGCCGGAGGGGACGATTGTGCTTAGCCAATGGGGCCAGAGCACCCTCTACATGAACGGTGCCGTTGACGTTCTGAACTTCAATTTCGACTATCCGGCATCAGCCATGTATCTGCCGGACTTCGCAGGCGGCGTGAAGATACGCAGCGGACAGCTGCATCCTTGGTATGGGCCGTTGCACTTCCGCTGCGGCGACGTCTTTGGCGAGGATCTTCCAGTTATGGACATTGGCGGTTCGTATTGGTCCTCTGGTGAAAAGGGTACAGTGTATCTCGACGGACATACTGTTGTGATAGATCGTCTTGGCCCTGGAGCCAGGGCGGCAAAATATCCCGACGACACCACGGGCAACTCCTTCTCCTCTTCGACTCCTGCGACGCTCTGGATGAAGGCCACAGGCAACACTTCCACTTCAAACATCGTGCGCGGCGCGGTGTCTATCGTGTGGGATCCTAGTACGTCTGCGGCCACCATCGAGTTCAAGGGGCGCAGAAGCAACACATCTGGATCCATCGAGGTGAAGAGGGGCACGTTCCGCATCTCCGACACGGCGACGTTCACGAATGTCCCTTCGATCAAGCTTGGGAACGGCGCCGTGTTCGAGATGGCCGGCACTTCCACGACGCTGCGTCCGCTCAACAAGCTAACCTCGTTGGAGATGGCGTCCGGTTCGCGGTTCGTGGTGATGACCGGCGCCACCATTCCGTTTGCGGACGACGGCACTTTGAAGATCGCCGCCGATCCAACTGCGCGGCTCGCTCTGCCCGCTGGGTTCTCCCAGAAGGTGAAGTGCGTGATTTTCCACGGCGTTCCTCTCGCCGTCGGCAAGTACACCGGGACGGGAGGCGCTGAGGGAACGCCCATCGACTTCATTGAGGGAACAGGTGTTCTTGAGGTGATGGGTGAGGAGGGAATATCGTATTGGAGCGGTGATGCCGGCGACGGAGATTGGACTACGGCTGGGAACTGGATCGGCGGCGTTCCCGGCGCGGGTGACACGGCGATGATCCTGAAGGATGCCGTGTACTCCATTACGGGACCGTCCGCGATAGATGCGAAGCACGTCGAGATGAATCCGCTGGACGGGCACGCCACGCTCGACGTGCCGGGTGCGCTGACAATTTCCGGCACCACGTTCGATGTGGCGACGAATTCGACGTTTGCCCTCGGCGTCAATGCCGACGTGGAGTGGACCACGCCTACGGACGCGGCGGACACGGATCCCGTGTTCACCGTCCGCGACGGCGGCGAGGCCGTGTTCTCCGGCAGGTTCGTCACGTCCAACCTTTATGGACGCATCCTCGTGAAAGACGGTGCTTCGCTGCGGTTCGACAACGCGCAGTTCCACGCAGCACCTCCCGCCAATAAGAGCTATGGACGCGTCATCAGGGCGGTGGGCAGCACGGTGGCGATCACGAACTCGAACATCGTTCTCGGCTACAACTTCAACAACTCATCGGACTTGGCGAACGTCCCCACGCTCTCAATCGGAGGCGGTTCCACCACCACCATCCACGACACGTATCTGCGGCTTGACCAGTGGGTGTGGGGCACGATATTCGGCACGGGAGAGGCGACACTCTCGGGTAATACCCACTTGAGCATGCACTACTACATCCGCGGCGTGTTCGGCGCGGAGAACGAAGGCGAGGAGAGCCTGCTGCGCGTCACGGACTCCGCGATCATCGACGGTCCTCAGGAACTTGCTGTGGGCGCCGGTGTGCAGAACACAAGGAGCCGTCTTGTGATAGACTCGCAGAACGCGATGGTGACGTCGGGATCCGGATTCCAGGTGGGGTGCGAAAACGGCTACGGGGAGGTCGAGGTGCGCGCCGGACTCCTTCAGGGCGGCGGATCGTACGGAATGCACATCGGCTACAAAAAGCCGCAGAGCAACAACGGCGCCGACGGGCAGTTCCCGACTGGTGTCGTGAAAGTGTGCGGCGGCGCGTTTCAGGTGCGCGGCAATGTAGGCACCTCCAGTCCGATGGGACTGGTCGTCGGCGACGGAAACCCGCTCTCCGGCGCGAACTACACCGCGAGCAGATACACGGGAATCCTCGAGCTTTCAAGCGGTTCGGTGACGAACGACAGGGGCCATGCCATCTTTGGCTTTGCGCATGCCTTCGGGCGGATGGCGCAGTCGGGCGGCAACTTTGTCAGCACCATATCCCTTCCGGCCGTAATCGGCATGGCCGGCGGCGAAGGCGAGTGGCTGCAGTCGGGCGGCAGTGCGACGTTCAGGAGAAACGTGTACGTGGGCGGAGCCATCACCAATGTGCTGAATGTCGGTACTTGGAAGCACGCGGCGATCATGTCCAGGCACGACGCGCAGGGCCTTCTTGCCGTCACAGGCGGCACGTTCGCCGTGGACGGCAACTATGACATCGTCGTCGCCTCCGACGGCGAGGGCGTCATTTCCGTGTCCGGCGACGGCGCAATCTCGGCCCGCGACGTGATCCTCTCCAACACGGTGGACACGGCGTCCGGCGTGACGCGGGTCGCCACGCTCAAGGTGGTGGTGGACGCCGACGGGAAGGTGGGCTCGATTGCCGCGAGGGGACGGTTTGTGATCCGCGACGGCGCGAAGTTCGTGTGCGACCTCTCCGGCTACAGCGGGAAGAAGACGCTCTTCAGGCTCGTGTCGGCGCAATCTGTGGAGGGCTCTTTCGCGCCTCAGAACATCGAGTTCACGGGGCCGTACGCGAAGTTCGCGGAGCTGCGGCAGAGCGGTTCTACGATTGAAGTCGCATTGAACCGCGGTACGATGATACTGCTGAAGTAGGTATCCGCCGTGAGCCCTGGCCTGCCGTAGTCTTGCGGCGGGATGGGGTTTCTGCTATAATTCATCTTGTCGGCACGTCGCCGCAAATGCACTAGAGGAGCAAACATGAAAAGAACGTCAATTGGTCTGTGCGCGCTGGGATGCGCGCTCGTATTCGCCGCCCAAGCCGAACAGGACTGCTGCAGCCGATTCCGTCCGCGCCTTTTCAAGGCGTTCGGGGGCGTAGTGAACGTGCCGGACGGCCTCACCCAGGACGAGAAGGGCAACATATACCATTCCGCCCCGAACCTCATCGACAACTCCTATCCCGGCTGCGTGATGAAGCGCTGCTTCAAGACGGGCCGCTGGAGCGTGTTCGCCGTGGGTCGCCTCTCGCCTAAGACGGGCAAGGGACGCCCGATGGGCCTTGAATGGTGCCGCGAGGACGGCAACCTCTACTACTGCGACAACCAGTACTTCGACTCCAAGGACTACGCGAGCCGCGTGATGCGCGTGGTGGTGGACAAGGAGACGGGCGAGGCAGTGCGCATCGAGACGGCCGTAGACAACATCAAGCTGGCCAACGCCATCCGCTTCTACAAGGGCGACATGTTCATCACCGACACGTACTTCGACCTCAACCGCGCCGACGGCGTGGGCGTGGGCGGAGTGTACCGCATACCGCTCGCCGCCTGCCGCGACAAGACGGTCTCGCTCCTCCCCAAGCCCCGCTACAAAGAGGATCCGTATTTCGTCTGCAACACCGAGACGGTGGCGCTGCCCGGGCGCGAAGGCGACAACTCCGGCGCCGACGGCCTGGCGATCACCAAGGACGGCGACCTCTACTTCGGCACGTTCGGCTCCGGCAGGTTCTACACTTGCAAGCGCAAGGCCGACGGCTCGTACGGCGCGGCGAAGCTGCTCTTCGAGGACCCCAAGGTGTTCGCGTGCTGCGACGGCATCTGCTACGACGAGAAGGAGGACAGGATCATAATGTCCGACAGTGCGCTCAACGCGCTCCACACCTGGGACATCGCGAAGGAGCTGAAGGGCGAATGCGGATTCGGCGAGCTGTGGAAGAACGGCGACAGCGACGGCGAGGACGGGCTTCTCGACCAACCCTGCGAACCGATGGTGTGGATTGATCCCGCCGGGAAGCGCAAGCTGATAGTCGCGAACTTCGACATGGCTTTCCCCGGCCTTGTGAACAAGAAGAACGACTCCTGGCACACGCTGAGCATCATAGACCTCGACTAACCACTTAACCATCAAACCACTTAACCACCCAACCACCCATGAACCGCATAATTCTCAACGAGACTAGCTACCACGGCGCAGGCGCCGTGAAGGAAATCACCTCGGAGCTGGCGCGCCGCGGGCTCAAGCGCCCGATAGTCTTCTCCGACCCCGCGCTCGTGGAGCTGGGCGTCGCCAAGAAGGTGACGTCGCTCCTCGACGCCGCGAAGGTGAAGTACGCGATCTTCAGCGACATCAAGCCCAATCCCACCATCGCTAACGTGAAGAACGGAGTGAAGGCGTTCAAGGCGGCGAAGGCGGACTCGATCGTCGCCATCGGCGGCGGATCGTCGATGGACACCGCCAAGGCCGTCGGCATCATCATCACCAACCCGAAGTTCTCGGACGTCCGCTCGCTCGAAGGCTGCGCTCCCACGAAGAATCCCTCCGCGCCGATCCTCGCGGTGCCGACGACGGCGGGCACCGCGGCCGAGGTGACGATCAACTACGTGATCACCGACGTGGAGAAGAAGCGCAAGTTCGTGTGCGTGGACCCGCACGACATCCCCGTGGCGGCGTTCGTGGACCCGGACATGATGTCCTCGATGCCGAAGTCCCTCACCGCCTTCACCGGCATGGACGCGCTAACGCACGCCATCGAGGGCTACATCACCAAGGCCGCCTGCCCCATGACGGACATGATGCACATCGAGGCGATCCGTCTCATATCGCAGAGCCTGCGCGACGCGGTGGCGAACAAGCCCGCCGGCCGCGAGGGTATGGCGCTGGGGCAGTACATCGCCGGCATGGGCTTCTCGAACGTCGGGCTGGGCGTAGACCACGCCATGGCTCACGGCCTCTCGGCGCTCTATGACATGCCGCACGGCAAGGCGTGCGCGATCCTCCTGCCCACTGCGATGAAGTTCAACGCGCCGGCCACCGGGTCCAAGTACCGCAAGATCGCCGAGGCGATGGGGGTGAAGGGCGTGGAGAAGATGACGCTCGCCGCCGCGCGCAAGGCGGCTGTGGCCGCCGTGGAGAAGCTCGCGGCGGACGTTGGGATCCCGCCGGACCTCAAGGGTGTCCTCAAGAAGGAGGACGTCCAGTTCCTCGCGGAGAGCGCCTACGCGGACGCGTGCCGCCCCGGCAACCCTCGCGACTGCGACGTGAAGCAGATCGCCGCCCTCTACAGAAAGCTCATGTAGCCGGCGTCGGCCATGCGCAAGGCGAAGGTCAGCTATTTCGAGCGGCTGGAGCATTCGCTCGTAAAGATCATCCAGCAGAAGGGGGCGGACCAGAACCAGCCCGCCTCCGTGCGCCTTCTCCTGGGTACGCTGTGGTGCCTCTCGAAGCTGTTCCAGACGGCGGTGGCAGTGCGCTACTTCTTCTACTCCTTCGGCATCCTGCGCCGTTTCCCGCTGGGATGCCAGGTGATATCGGTGGGGAACGTCACGGCGGGCGGCACGGGCAAGACGCCTGTCACCGAGAAATTCGCGCGCGAGCTCACCGCCGCCGGGCGTAAGGTGGCGATTCTTTCGCGCGGCTACCGCCGCAAGGAGAAGCCCTGGTGGCAGAGGATGTTCTCGGAGGTGATCGATCCGCCGCTCGTGGTCTCGGACGGTCGGCGCGTGCGCCTCGACGCGGCCGTGGGCGGCGACGAGCCGTACATGCTCGCCTCGAACCTTCCGGGGGTGTGCGTGCTGGTGGACCGCAACCGCGTCAAGGCCGGGCGCTACGCCATCTCGCGCTACGGCTGCGACACGCTGATCCTCGACGACGGCTTCCAGTACCAGCGCCTCAAGCACTCTCACGAGATCGTGCTGGTCGACCGCACAAACCCAATCGGCAACGGCAACATGCTGCCGCGCGGCATCCTGCGCGAGCCCGCGAAGCATCTCGCCCGCGCGGACTTCGTGTTCATCACCAAGTGCGGTCCGCGCGACGAGGATCAGGCAGAGGCGCGTGCGCTCGTCCGCGAATACAACAAAACGGCCGAGATAATAGAGTGCCGCCACGCCCCGCGCCTTCTCAGGGACGTGTGGAGCAAAGAGGAGCTTCCTCTCGAGTGGCTCAAGGGCAAGACGCTCACCACGCTCTCCGGCATCGCGGTGCCGCAGGGGTTCGAGGACTCGCTGCGCGCCCTCGGGGCGAAGGTGATCTGGTGCGAGCGCTACGCGGACCACCACCGATACGACCCCGCGGAGATACTCTTCGCCCTCAACAAGACGGCCGACCTCAAGGCCGACGCCCTCATCACCACCGAGAAAGACGCTGTGAGGTTCCCGCGCGTGGCGGCGCCGCCGGTGCCGTGCTACTACCTGCGCGTGGACATCGAGATACTCAAGGGCGCGGAGAACTTCGCCGCCGCCGTGGACCACATCTGCAACGTGAAGGCGAAGCGTCCGTGAAGGAGCTCTGAGAGACGGGTGGGTTTTTGGCAGAATCTACAACAGCCCGGAGCGCGCAGGCCGCGCCTGCGGGCGAAACAAAAAAAGAAAGACAGGATGAACAGATGGAAATGAAAGACCTCCGAGTGATGGCGATCGGCGCGCATCCAGACGACGCCGACGTCAACATGGCCGGCACGCTCTCCAAGTTCGCCGCCGCAGGGGCGCGCGTGAAGATGGTGGCCATGACCAACGGCAACAAGGGCCACCGCACAATGCCGCCGGACGAGCTTGCCGAGCGGCGCCTCGGCGAGGCGCAGGCCTCCGCCAAGGTGATCGGCGCAGAAGAGTACGTGGTGATGGGATCGGACGACTGCGTGCTGGAGCCGACGCTTGAGTGGCGCCGCCGCCTCACGCACCTCGTGCGCTCCTTCGCGCCGCATCTGATCTTCACCCACCGCACGTGCGACTACCACGCCGACCACCGCGCCGCAGGCGTTCTGGTGCAGGACATCACCTACTTCCTGGGCGTGCCATACTGGTGCCCGGAGACGCCTGTCCCGGACGTCGCGCCCGCCGTCTTCTTCATGCGCGACAAGTTCACCGTCCCGCGCGAGCTGCGCCCCGACGTGGCGGTGGACATCACCGACGTCCAGGACATCGCCGCCGACGCCCTGTGCTGCCACGTGTCGCAGTTCTTCGAGTGGCTTCCCCCAGAGCTTCCCGGCGCCGTCGAGGCGAATCCCGGCCCCGACGCCCCGGTGGAGGACAGGCGAGCGTTCGTCAAGCGCTTCTGGTTCGCGCGCAAGCAGTTCGACGCCGCGCGCTTCAACCTCCCCTGGCAGTACGCCGAGGTGTTCGAGCTCTCCGAATACGGCAGACAGCCGGATTCCGACGAGATACGCTCGCTCTTCCCGGCCGGTGCAGTGGTGGCCGAGCGCAAGTCGAGCGGCTGGCGCTGACGCATTCCGTTCAAGTGGGCGTTCACGTGGATGGGCGTGTTCCTGGCGCACGTCTGGTACGGCATCCAGTTTCCGTGCGGGATATGTGCGTGTCGCGCTCCGTGCGTTTTCCATAACTCGATTTGGGGCTGAATTCCAAGGTCGAGCCACTTTTTTTGAAATTTCGCCGTCTGCTTGTGCTTTGCCCTCAAATATGATAACATGTACACGCTTTTCGAAAGGATTGAAAAATTTAATCTCGAGTCGTTAACACTCAATGAAAGGAAAAGGTCACGAGTAAGTAACGAATAATGGCGGGGGGAAATCCGCCGATCCGCCTTCGCTAAAGCTATGGCGGACAAGCAATTTTCAATACAAGACTAAGCATATGAAAGCAAGTCTCTACATAATCGCTGGAGCGAATGGAAGCGGCAAAAGCACGATATCGAAAGTGTTTCTGCCTGCCGAGGGGGTCGTATATGTAAATCCTGACGACATTGCGAGAGAGTTGTGTCCGCAAAAGCCGGAAGCGGCACGGATTGCCGCCGGTCGAGAAGCGTTGCGGCAGATTGCCGATTTCCTTGGTAGGGGTGTTTCTTTCGCTGTTGAGTCCACGCTTTCGGGTTCTGCGTATGTAAAGGCGCTTTGTCGCGCGAAGGAGCTTGGGTACAGGACATCTATCATATACACGTTCGTTGACTCGCCGGAAGTGTGCATAGCCCGAATCGCCGCTCGTGTCAGAAAGGGCGGCCATTATATCCCAGATGTGGATGTGCGGCGCCGTTACACAAGGAGCAAGAAGAATTTCTGGAATCTGTATGCTTCAATATGCGATTACTGGACGTTGCTATACAACGGTGACGTACAGGTCGTTATGGTTGCAAGAAAAGACAACGGCTACGGAACGGCCGTATTCTCCGATTCATTGTTTCAACTTTTCAAGGAGGGTTTATGACAGAGTTTGACGTCAAGATCTTGGCAATCGCCAACAAGGCGGTGTATGAAGCGCAGGAGGAGAACCGCCGCCTCGGCATCGCGAACGTTTATTCCCTGAACGGGACGTTGGTATGGCAGCTTCCCGACGGAAGGATTACCACTGTCAACCCAAACGAATAAGCGGTAGATTTATCAGCTTCAAATCATGAATGAAAGGAACAAGCTCATAGACAGTTAACGAACCAAGGCGGGGAGAAATCCCCCGACTTGTCCTCCGTAACGCATTGTGCGAGGGAGGAACAGCAATTGTTGTGCTGCAAAGCAGTCGTTTGTAGGAAATTGTGAGAGATCGACAACGGACGATACTGAACAGGAGGCGCAAAAGCGCTTGCCTCTCTCATATCTCCGTTAAGGGCAATTCGTACGGCCTCCGACAAGGGTATGGGAGAGGCTTTTCATATCTCTGATTGCAAGCAGAAAGAGCAAGTCATGGGCCGATCTGAAAGACTAAAGAAGGACAAAAAAAGATGAGAAGAAACTTGATGCCTTGCTTACGCGCCATTCTGATGGTGGGCGTGATTGTTTTCTCTGCAATGCCGATCTTCGGTTACGACGTTGGCGATTTTTCGTATTCGTACAACATGTCAACCAAGGAAGCGACGCTAACAGCATATAAAGGTTCGTCGTCGCACGTCACAATCCCATCTTCCTTTTCTGTTCCTGAAACGTATAGGGATAGTGATGGTGAAACGCACACACGGTATCACACAATAAAGGTTACGGCCATTGGCAGTTCAGTGTTTGAAAAAAATATCTCTATTAGATCCGTAGCCTTTTCGAGTAATGTGACATCTATAGGATGGAAAGCGTTCAGTGGATGTACCAATCTGACGGAAATGTCATCCATTGAGAATGTTATGCGTATTGATTCTTCGGCTTTTTACAACTGCTATAGAATCCCGTTTGGCGACCTTGTTCTTGACAGCGTAGAGTCGATAGGCAAAAGGGCGTTTGCAGGATGCAAGATTGATACCGTCAGGATAGGCGACAAATTGAAGGAACTGTGGCCGTGTGCGTTTGAAAGCTGTGGGAACTTGAAGAGCATTGAAATCGTCGGAAATGGCAGTTGTAGACTGGTGAATGCTGGTGAAGGCGTATTCAGCTATTGTGGTGCATTGGAAAGAGTGGTTCTTGGGGATGGTATGTCAGACTGGGGATCGCTAAGTGGGTCAAGCGTGTTCCCCGGATGCTATGCGTTAAAGGAGGTATCTTTCGGGGCACAAATCAAGAACATTCCTTCCAGCATCCTAAAGGATCGGAAATCATTGAGCTCGGTAACGTTCTCGTCTGCAGTGACTTCGATTGAAGGTGGTGCATTCAGCGGATGCACCAACCTTATGGAAATCTCTTCCATAGAGGGGGTGAAGAGCATAGGAACAACCGCGTTTTACAATTGCTATAGAATCCCGTTTGGCGACCTTGTTCTTGACAGCGTAGAGTCGATAGGCAAAAGGGCGTTTGCAGGATGCAAGATTGATACCGTCAGGATAGGCGACAAATTGAAGGAACTGTGGCCGTGTGCGTTTGAAAGCTGTGGGAACTTGAAGAGCATTGAAATCGTCGGAAATGGCAGTTGTAGACTGGTGAATGCTGGTGAAGGCGTATTCAGCTATTGTGGTGCATTGGAAAGAGTGGTTCTTGGGGATGGTATGTCAGACTGGGGATCGCTAAGTGGGTCAAGCGTGTTCCCCGGATGCTATGCGTTAAAGGAGGTATCTTTCGGGGCACAAATCAAGACTATTCCTTCCAGTGTCCTAAAAGACCGAAAGTCGTTGAGGTCTGTAACATTCTCGTCTGCAGTGACATCCATAGGAGGGGAAGCGTTCAGCGGATGTACTAACCTAACAGAGATATCCCTTTTGGAGAACGTGAAGACAATTGGATCGTATGCGTTCCAGAATTGCTATGGGATAATGTCAGTAAAGTTTGGCTCCAGCCTTACATCTATAGGTCAGTATGCGTTCTCTGGCTGTACAAATGCATCTTCATTCGCCTTTGCCGGTGCGCCGCCAAGTGTCGGATCGTCGGCGTTTGGCAATGTGAAGAAAGGTGCGCGGGGATATTACACCGCTGTAAATGCGGCGGCTTGGGAAGCGGTGATTGATTCACAACACATGTGGAATGGTTTATTGATGGGTGAATTGCCGAGAGCGGTCGCAAAAGTTGTTTCCGCCGACGTTGTTGCCGGTTCCATAACGCTTGGTTGGAATGCCGAGGATTATCCTGACGGAACGACATTCAAGATTTTGCGTACTGTTGGCAACGAGAGCCTTTATCAAGTAACTTCTGGAGTTACAACCGCTACATTTACGGATGTAGGTTTTTCAAAGGCGGGGTATGCCAATAATACGCCTTGCTTTGAGCCTGTATATTATCAAGTCGAACCAGAATTTGGCGATTTACAAGAGTTGCGGAGCGCGGCGTTGCAAACGCGCAACCGTTATGGTTTGTTTGTTGGCATAGACAAATACGAATCTCAATCTGTTTCTGACTTGTCGGCATGCGTATCTGACGCTGATGGGTGGAAAGATGCATTTACTACGTACGGCGGTTGCAATGTTCCACGCCGAATTATTGATTCAGATGGAACTAAAGAAAATATTCTGAAAGCGTTAGGCGATTTGGCAAAACGAGTGATACCAGGGGACACATTCCTCTATACGCATTCTGGGCATGGTGATGTAGATGTACTGCTTACTTATAAAAGCACAGGTGGCTATACTTCTGCGGATATTACGGCTAGTGAGTTTGGCGATGCATTGAAGGAATTTCCTAAGGGGGTTGGCGTTGTGATTGTTCTTGATACGTGTAGTTCGGGCAGCATACCACAGGTAACAAGGAAAACTAATTCGAGAGTACTATTGTCTGCTACTCCAAAGTTGGAAAATCGTTCGTTTGCAGAATCAGTTATGGGAGCGATGAAAGCAACGCCGAAGAAAACGCGCCTCTTATCCTCGGCACCATCAGACGAGACTGAAACCTATCCTAAAATCTTATCTGGCGACGAAGTCGGGTGGATGACGGCAGTTGATCCAATACAAGATTCCATTGCTGGTATCTATTCACGGGATTGCTTACAAACAGCGGGCTGGAAATATGGTGGTGCAGATTACAACAAAGACGGAATGGTTGATTTCCATGAACTTGGTGATTTTGCCGACTATTGGCTTAAAGAAAGAAATTTCGATGAATATGGCATGACGCCTCAAATGTTCTCACAGGACATACTATCCTCAATCTGTGCAGGACGTGTTTCGTCTCCGAATGTTTACGACAAGGTTGCAGCACCGAATCCGATTTCTGTTTCCAACGGAGCATACCGCGTGACTGTAGATTGGGGAGAGGTATCTTGTGCTGAAAATTATATGGTTGTGTGTATCACAAACAATGTTACAAATTTCTACCCTGTAACGGCATCAACTACGAAAAAAACATTCGAAGGTTTGAAGCCAGGTACCGTATTGTCGGTTTATGTAAAGGCCAAGAACAAAATGGACATCAGCCTTCCATCGGAAACTGTAGAAGGAGTTGCAAAGAGTGATGAGGATTTAGAGAATCGTGTGGCAGACTATGATTGGCAGTCGATGTGTACAACCAGTGATAATCCAATCAGTGGCAATGGTACAATCAATTATGATAAATTAAACATTGATCATGACGGGGATGGTATGACATCATTCCAAGAATGTATTGCAGGAACAGACCCATTGGACGACAAGTCAAAGTTTACGGCGAAGATATCTATTAAAGTAAATGGAGAACCAGAAGTGACATGGGAGCCAAATACTCCGGAATTACGTGCAACCCGTGTATATCGGACACTTGGTAAGCAATCCCTGACAGACGCAGATTGGATTGATATTACTGACAAAGACCAAACCGCATATCGCTTCTTCAAGGTAACGGTAGATTTGCCATGATGAAGAGACTACACCTATCGCGGTAGATTTGCCGACGGATTGCCGCAACGCTTCTCGCGTTCGCGGCAATTCTGCCGCTGCTTACCGCCCGTACGGAAAAGGCGAATGTCTTTTATTCACGGCGTGAACGTGAGCGAACAGAACGCTCGCACATAGGCGTCGGAAATGTTCAAGCGGCTGTGGCAGTCTGTTCGTCCTGTCCAAGGGTTCACCGAATAGCGAACGAAACGAGCGCATTCAATTCTTCAATTCTCTAATTCTTTCAAGGTCGGTTGATGGTCGTTGGTAGAGAGAGCCGTGCGGCGTAATGGTAGGGCGGAATGTCCTTATGCCACCGTTGTTCGGCACGTTAAGGATAACGTACCCTGCCAGGATTTCGGCGCGGGACTCGGCGCGTTAGGGATAACGCGCCCTACCAAGCGATACGGCTCGTCTGGACTTCCGCAGGGGCCAGACCCCGTTATATGCCTTTTCCTGCGCCATTCAGGCGGGGAATATGCTATACTAGCGAACCATGAAAATCCAAGCCATTATAGGCGCGGCGGTAGTCGCGTCACTGTGCTGCGCCCTCCACGCGAAGGCCCCACGATACGTGTTCGTCTTCATCGGCGACGGGATGTCGACGCCGCAGCGCATGGTCGCGGACGAGTTCTCCCGCGAGTCCGGGCGGGGGCCCCTGGCAATGAACTCGCTTCCCTACCAGAGCACCACGCGCACGCGCGCTGCGAACGCGCTCATCACCGACTCCGCGGCGGCCGCCACGGCGATAGCCTGCGGCGAGAAGGCCAACAACTGTTCATTGGGCGTGGCGCCGGACGGCACCAGGCTGGAGTCCGTCGCCGAGCTCGCGCACAAGAAGGGCATGAAGGTGGGCATCATGACAACCGTCACGATCGTCCATGCCACGCCCGCGGGATTCTACGCGCACCGCAAGTCGCGCGGCGAGTACTACAACATCGCGCTCGATCTGCTCGACTCCGGCTTCGAATTCTTCGCGGGCGGCGGAGTGTACGACAAGTACGACGACGCGAAGAACCCCAACTACCGCGGCAACGTGTTCGACCTCGCGCGAAAGGCGGGCTACTCCGTGGTCACGAACAAGGCGGACTTCGCCGCGCTCAGGCCGGGCTGCGGCAAGGCGTGGGGCGTGTTCAACAAGTTCAACCTCGACTTCGCAATCGACCGCACCGGGCGCCATCCGTCGCTTGCGGACATGGTGGCCAAGGCCGTCGAGCTGCTCGACGGTCCGCAGGGATTCTTCATCATGGCCGAGGGCGGCAGGCTGGACGCCGCCGCGCACGGCAACGACCCCGCCACCGTCGTGCACGAGGCCGTTGCGATGGACGACGCCGTGAAGGTCGCCCTCGCCTTCGCAGAAAGGCATCCCGACGAGACTCTGATCGTGACCACTGGCGACCACGAGACGGGCGGCATGGCGATGGGCTTCGCCGGCACAGGCTACAAGTTCTACGTCGGACTCCTCGCGAAGCAGAAGTGCGCCACCGACACGTTCTCCGACATGATCGCGGAGCGAATCGGATCTGGCGATTCTTTCGGCTTCGACGACGCCAAGCGCCTCGTCACGGAGAACTTCGGCCTCATCTTCGACGCGGCCGAGGCCGACACGCCCGAGAAGAAGCTGCTGCTCCTAAAAGAGAGCGAGATCGGCGAGCTCAAGAAGGCGTTCAAGAAGGACGTGGACTTCGTGGCCGCCAAGAAGGCCGAGACGCGCGCGCACGACGTTGCGCGCCGCCGCCAGTTCGCCGCCACTGCGAAGCGCCTCCTCTCGAACCACGCCGGCGTGGGCTGGAGCTCGGGCGCGCACACCGCGTTGCCCACGATGACGACGGCGCAGGGATGCGGCGCCGAGAACTTCATAGGCTTTCTGGAGAACTACGACATCGCGCGCAAAATGAAGGCCCTGCTGAAGTGAGGAAACGCGACGTCATACCGCTTCTCGCGCTTGCCGCCGCGAGCGCCGCGCTCTGGCTCGTGCCGGGGCCGAGGCTCCTCGCGCACGACGAGGGGCGCACGGCGCTCGCCCGCGTAGTCTCGACGGACGACTCGGACCTCGAGAAGCTCGGCCTCCTCGACTACGGTTCGCAGCATCTGACGGTGTCGGTCCTGGACGGCCCCGAGAAGGGGCGCACGTTCAGGGCCGGGAACGAGGTGCGCGCGCAGCTCGACATCGACAAGATCTTCCGCCCCGGCGACACGGCGGTGGTGGTGGTGCCGCCGGGCGGGGCGAAGGAGGGCGAGACGCTTGTCGCGCGCGACCACTGGCGCAACGGCTGGGGGGCGGCGTTCTTCCTCCTCTTCTGCGCGCTTCTCTGCTGGTTCGGCGGATGGACCGGCGCGAAGGCGCTGTTCAGCTTCGTGTTCAGCTGCCTCGTGGTGTGGAAGGCCGTGGTGCCGCTGTGCGTCTCGGGCTGGTCGGCGTCGTGGACGGCGTTCGGGGCAGTCTGCCTCCTGACCGGGGTGATCATGTATCTTGTGGCGGGACCGACGCGTAAGGGGTTCGCCGCATTCGCCGGCGCGCTCCTCGGCGTGTTCGTGGGCCTGGCGCTCGCGCACCTCTTCGGCAGGCTCATGCACATCAACGGCGCGACGCTCCCGTACGTCCAGGCCCTGCTCTACTCGGGATGCGAGTCGCTGGACCTCTCGGACGTCTTCGTGGGCGCGGCCGTGCTCGCCTCCAGCGGCGCTGTGATGGACTTGGCGATGGACGTCGCCGCCGGAATGGACGAGGTGTCGCGCCGCAACCCGGCCCTGCCGCGCCGCGAACTGTGGCGCTCCGGTGTGAGGATCGGCCGCAGCGTGGTGGGTACGATGACCACAACTTTGCTCTTGGCATATTCGGGCGGATATATTACACTGTTGATGGTGTTCTGCGCCCAGGGCACGAGGCCGGCCGACTTCCTCAACTCCACCCTCGTCTCTGCGGAGACGGTCAAGACGCTTGTGGGGAGCTTCTCGCTCGTGTTCGTGGCGCCGTGCACCGCCCTCGCGGGAGCGTTCATCTTGAAAGGAAAATGAAAATGAAAACCAATGCCATATTGCCGCTGGCTTGCCTGGCGGCCATTCTCTCCGGCTGCGGCGGAGCGCCGGACGACGGTTCCGCCGACCTCGCCAAAGGCAAGGTTGCCTACGCCCAGCGCGACCTCAAGGCGGCCGTCAAGCACCTCGGCGCCTCTGTGCGCGCGTGCTCCACCAACTTCGATGCGCAGATCACACTCGCGCTCGCGAGCCTGGCCCTCGGCGACGTGGAGACTGCGGACCGCGCCGTCACCGCCGCCCGCGAGCTCTCCCCTGGTTCGGCCGAGGCGCTTCTGGTGGACGCCGAGGTGGGCTGGATGGCCAAGGACTTCAAGCGGGCCAAGGACGGATACTCGGCCGTGGCCGGCGCCAAGCAGCTCCCCGCAGAGATGCGCAGCGAGGCGTACTCGTCCCGTGCGGTGGTGGAGCTTGCGGAGAACGAATTCGACCGCGCCCGCATCTCGCTCTGGCGCGCGTTGCACGTCAACATGCGCAACGCCGCCGCGTGGTACCACCTGGGAGTGCTCTCGCGCGACACGTGGAAGTTCGACGACGCGGCGCACCAGCAGTTCCTCATGGCCGCGCAGAACATGAAGTCGCCGTCGTCGGAGGAGCGTCTGCGCGACGTGATGCGCAATGTGATCCCCGCCCTGCGTGACGCGACCGCGCGGGCGGCCGCCTCCAGGCCAGGCGTGACCGACCGCAAGCCCGGCGAGGCCGCCAAGCTCATCACCGAGGGCGACGCCCTCGTCGCCAAGAAGCAGACGACGAAGGCCCTCAAGAAATATGCCGACGCATATGCGAAGGACTGCATGTCCTTCCCCGCCGCGTTCAAGTATGCCAAGCTCCTCGCCGCCACGGAGAAGACCGCTGCAGGAGTGGACAAGACGCTCGGCGTGTTCGCCGCCGCCCTCGCCGCCAAGCCCCATTCGCAGGATGCCGGCCTTGCCGCCGCCAGATACGCCATCAACAACAAGCGCTGGGCCACGGCGGCGAAGACGCTGAACTGCTCGCTCGCGTACTATCCGGAGTCCAAGCAGATGCTCCGCCTGTACGTTGACGCGCTCAAGAACACCGGCGACGCCAAGACGGCCGCCCTCTACCAGGAATGGCTGAAGTCTCTTTGATGCCAGCCGACTTGTCCATAGGACAGATCGCCCTCCTGGCGTGCGTCGCCGTAGGCGCGGTGATAGGGCTTTTCCGCGGCCTTTCCGGGGGGCTCGGCACGGTCTGCGGCCTCGCGGCTTCGATCGCGGCGGGATGGTTCGCCCTGGATCCCATCAGCGAATTCTTCACGGCGCGGGGATGGTTCAACGAGCCGCTTGCGCTCAGGGCCGCGGCGCTGGCGGCGGACGGCCTCATGGGGCTGGTCGTGTTCGGCCTCGTGCGCCGTGCCCTTGAGAAGTTCGTCCGCTTTCTCGTGCCGCGCACTCTCGACTCGCTGCTCGGCGCCGCCGCCGGCGCAGGTGTGGCCTACGCCGTCTGGCGCGCAGCGGAGATGGCGGTGGAGTATTATCGCGGGGGCGGCGCCGCGTGACAGGCGCCCCCGACACCGAGCTCATGCTCCGCGCCGGGTCGGACGACGACGAGGCCGCATTCGCAATCCTCGTCGAAAGATATCAGAATGTTCTTTTGAACCTCTTCCTGCGCAAAGGCGTTACATTATCTGACGGAGAGGATCTCGCCCAGCGGACTTTCCTGCGTCTCTGGCGGTATCGGACAAGATACACCCCGCAGGCGAAGTTCACCACGTTTCTCTTCATGCTCGCCATCCAGGAGGCCACGGACTTCTTCCGTGCGGCCGCGCGCCGCAGGAGTCTGGAGGAGGGTTTCGCCGCCGAGCTCGAGGCCGCGGCGTCCGCCCGCCCCGAAGCCCCGGCGACGGACGGTGCCGACGTGCGCCGCGCCGTCGCCCGCCTCCCGGACGGGCTGAGGGACGTGGTGGAGCTGGGCGTGTTCCAGGACCTGCCGTACGCCGAGGTGGCGAGCATCCTCGGCATACCAAGGGGAACCGTCAAGTCGCGCATGTTCCATGCGCTGAAGAGACTTAAGGAGATGATCGCGGATGAACAAGGATCTTGAGAAGCTGACGCCTGATCTGAAGGCGACGGCGGCGTGGCTGAGGGCCGCGCCCCAGATGCGCGTGCGCCCCAGCTTCGGTGCGGACGTGATGGCTGCGATTCGCGCGGAGCGCCCCGTCGCGCGCCTCGGCATTCTCCGTCGTTTGGACGCGCCCGCCCTCTTTGCGGTCGCCGCCGCCATCGTCGCGCTTCTTGGCGCGGCAGCTCTTTTTCTCGCCCCCGCCCCCCGTTTCGCCACCGCCGCCGACTTCCCCGGTATCGGCCTCGCGGACGGTTCCCGCCCGACGGACGCCGTGGCCCCGTACGTCCAGGCATATGCGGTCCGCTCCCTCGCAAGCGACCCGTCCGCCCCCTCGGAGGTGCTTTCCCGCGCAGTGGCGGACCTTGCCCGTTCGCAGCATGCCGACGGTGGATGGGGTTCGCCGGCGCTCACGGCGCGCAACGTTGCCGCCCTGGCCGCGGCCGTACGCATGGGCGACGAAGCCGCCGCCTGCGCCTGGAAGCGCGGTGTGCGCTATCTGCGCGCGCACGGCATTCCTGAGACCGATCCCTTCGCCGCCGACGACTTCCGCGCCGATGCGTTCACTATGAAAGGAACCGGGAACAGATGAGGAATATGATGAAAAAGATGCTACGTCTCTGCATGGTGTGCGTCGCGATGGCGGCCTTCGCGGCGCCTGCGCCGGGCGTGCACGTAGCCCTTGAGCTGCCGCCGGGCCCGGACAATCCGCGCAACAGCGAGGGTGCGTTCATGCCGCTCAAGGACGGCCGCATGCTCTTCGCCTACTCGCGCTACTACGGGAAGTCGAGCGCCGACCACGCGACGGCCGACATCGCCGCGCGCTACTCCTCCGACAACGGCCGCACCTGGACGACGAACGACGAGATCATCGTCAAGAACGAAGGCGGCATGAACGTGATGAGCGTGAGCCTTCTGCGCCTGAAGAGCGGCGAGATCGCGCTTTTCTATCTGCGCAAGAACAGCACTTCGGACTGCCTCCCCGTCATGCGCCGGTCGTTCGACGAGGGCAGGACGTGGGGCGAGCCGACGGTCTGCATCACGGACGAGGTGGCCTACGACGTCCTGAACAACGACCGCGTGATACAGCTCAAAGACGGCCGGCTCCTCTTCGCCGTCTCGAAGCACGGATTCCCCGGCGGCAAGTTCGACAACATGGGCACGGTGATCACCTACACGTCCGACGACAACGGCAGGACGTGGCAGCGCGGCAAGTCCGAGCTGTCCGTTGTCGCTCCAGACGGCCGCCGCTGCGCGGCGCAGGAGCCGGGCGTTGTGGAGCTGAAGGACGGCAGCATCCTGCTCTGGATCCGCACGAACGCCGGATGCCAGTACATGTGCCGATCGACGGACGGCGGCATCTCGTGGTCCACGCCGCAGCCGTCCGCGCTTGTCGCGCCGCTTTCCCCCGCCACGATCAAGCGCATCCCCACAGGAGATCTGCTCGCCGTGTGGAACGACCACACGAACCGTCCCGACGAGGCGAAGAAAGGCCCCTCGTGGGCGAACGGACGCCGCACGCCGCTCACAACCGCGATCTCGCGCGACGAGGGCCGCACGTGGACTCATGTGCGCAATCTCGAGGACGACCCTGCCGGCTGGTTCTGCTACATCGCCGTGCAGCCTCTCGACGACGGCACGGTGCTGCTCGGCTACTGCGCCTACAAGGGCCTCGCCCACTCGCGCCTCGTGAAGGTCCCGATCGACTGGTTTTACGGGGGCAAGTAGAATATGCGCCATAATGGAAGTGGTATTGGCGAGCAAAGCCTCATTTCCCGCTTGAAAACGGCGGGGGAATGGGATATGCTCGCTTCCGTCTTGCCATCACGGGCGAGAGATGATGGCCGATAGTTTCACAACGAAAGGCTGTGGAAAACTCGACGAGGGGATGTTCGTTGTCCGTGCGGGCGGACGCTCGATGGAGCCGAAGATACACGACGGCGATCTGTGCGTAATGCGGGCGCAGCCGCAGGGAAGCCGTGTAGGCATGATCGTCCTTGCGCAGCGCCATGAGACGTCGGACCCCGATACCGGCGGCGCATATTCCATCAAGAAGTACACGAGCGAGAAGGCGGTGGATGAAGACGGCGCGTGGCGGCACGAGAAGATCGCGCTCATGCCGCTCAACCGCGACTACGAACCGATTGTTGTTGACGGTAACGTGGATGAGTCGTTCAAGATCGTGGCCGTGCTGAAGGCCGTGCTTTAGATTTCGTCCGCACCGTAATCTCATCTGGCCGTGAAATCTTCCCCGCGCTCGTTAGCTGGGCGGCTGACACCGGAACAGATCCATCAGAACCGGAATCGGAGGGATGGACGCCTGTTACGAAAAAACGTATAAGGTAGCAAAAATTCGTAATGGAAGATTGTCATGAAGATCGTCAAGAGAGACAGCTATCTGCAGAAGCTCATAGACCGTGACGGCAACGGCCTCGTCAATGAAGTTTATCTTTCGGACATCGCGGAGCGTCACAATGTGCGCAATCGCGTAGAACTTGACGAACTGACGGATATTCTTGCTTCGGGAATCGGCGCTACCCCACCATCGCGATAAGCTTTGCGATCTTTGTGTCCTTTGCGGCTAAAAATTTGAATCCAACTGCGACGTTTAGGTTAAAACAACCGCATTCAGGGATTATTATGAGGGCGCATCTCCTTTTTTCTCCTATGCACCCGCGACAACTCCACTTCAGGATTTCGTCTTGCGGGAAGCCGCCGGACTATGGTACAATACCTGCATGGCATAATGCAAGGCGGTCGCGCCGATTTCGGCGTGCGTCTGCGAAAGGAAGTGCACAGATGAGGAAAGCTGCATTGTTGATCGTGGCTGCGGCGTCCGCCGCGGCCTTGGCGTCTGATATTCTTACGGTGTCGTCCGACACGGTCATAGACGAGGACCGCACTGTCGCGGGCATCGTCTTCACGACCGGCGCCACGCTGTCCGGCACCGGGAAGATAACGATCGACTCGGTGGCCGGCATCACAGTAGAGGCCGGGACGGCCACGATCGCGAGCGACGTGGAGTTCGCGGCGGGCGCGGCCACCGTCACCAACACAGTGGGCGACACGGGAGTCCTGGTGCAGACCGGCGTGTGGAGCGGATCGTCGCCGATCACGCTCATGGGCCAGGGCGTCGCGAAGAGCGGCCAGCCCCAGTCCTTCTACCTGCGCGGGGCCAATACGTTCACCGGCAAGCTCATATTGCGCAAGGCGCGTGTGTATGCCTATGGCGACGGCGCGTTCGGCACGACGGACGCACGGACTGAGTGGATCGCCGACGGAAACGATGGTAGCCTCCTCTATTTCTGCGGCGGCGAGTGGAACGAGGATTTCCAAGTCACTTCGTTCGCCGGTGGCTACAAGGGCTGGTTTAGATCCGCACGCACGTATAACAGCACAACGAACATATTTAACGGCAAATTCGATCTTCAAGACCCGAGCTACATGGCCGTTGGAGCTGATTCAATCGCCATCTTCGCAGGGAGCGTGTCCGGACGCAACACTTATTTGCCTGACCTGGCGGCTGGATCCGTGGTGATCCTCACCAATTCCGCGACGATCAGCACAGTGGAGTTCGGCCCCTCGGGCACCGGCACATATTATGTCTATGGGACGCGCACGGGAGGATATGGGACGACGGCCGAACATTCCATAAAGTGCCGCGTCGTGTGCATGAAGGAGAACTGGTTCAACTGCATGTCGACGCGCGGCGGCGCCCCGGGCGAAGGCGGCGTGATCGACCTCAACGGCTATGACCAGAAGGGCGGTCTCCTGAAGGCGGGGCACGCCAGGGGCACGATCACATCTCCGACGCCGGCGACGTGGCATGTAAACATGGGAGGGGCCTTCACGAACGCCAATGTCTTCACGGGTGCTGTGAACCTCGAGAAGAAGGGCGGCTCGCTGCTCGCCCTTTCGTCCGTCTCGACGTCCACGGGCACGCTCACCGTGGCGGCAGGCGACATGGCGTTTGTCGGCGGCGGATTCTGGGCTGGCGACATCGACGTGGACGTCGGCAATCTCGAGTTCAATTCGCTCGTCAACCTCGAGGCGTCCCAGACGCTCCGCATCGCGGCGGGCGCGAAGGTGGTGCTTAAGGGCGGCAATCTTAACGCGCAGAACGTCTATTACGACGGCGGCAAGCTTGCCGTGGGCGAATACAGCAAGGCGAACGGCGATGTATTCGTGGACGGCGACTTCGTCCTGAACGTCATCGCCGCGCCGGTCGTGGCGGAGACGGTGACGTGGACCGGCGAGGGCGCCGGCGATCTCATCACGACGGCGGCCAACTGGGGCGCAGGGCGCGAATCGCCGCCCGATTTCTCGGCTGGCCTCACCACCGCCGTATTCGCGGACTCCGGGTCGCGCGCAGCTCTTCCGGGCAACGCCGCGTTCGCCGGCCTCTCCTTCAAGCCGGTCTCCGGTACCGCCGCGTTCACGGTGGCTGACGACCCCGGCGACGCGATCCTGACCGTCGGCTCCGGCGGAATCACGATAGACGATTCTTCGAACTCATTCGGAGCGTATGTGGTGGAGCCGTTCTTCAATTTGGGCGTGGCCGCACGTTTCGCGGGCAAAGGGCGGCTCGACCTGCGCGGCGGCGGTTCGTTCGACGGTAAGCTCATCGTCACGAACACGAGCCTCAGGTTCACGGGGACCTTCAACGCTCCGTTCGGCATCACGTTCTGCATGGCGCCGAAGGCGGATTCGCACGCTGAGCTGCAGCTCTCGAACGCGACGATCAAGGTTGGCTCGACGTCGGCGACCCAGCTCTACCCATACGGAGTGGATCGCTACTATCCGCTTAGGGCGCTGGCGGGGACCACGAACCGCGTGGAGGGCCGTTGCCAGATTGACGCCGTGTCCCGCCCCATATTCTTCTCGAATTCGCAGACCACGTTCGCGGGGCCGTGTTCGTGGGGATCGTATGTAGTGCCCTACGGCTATCCCGGCGCGCGCGTCATTTTCGAGGGTCCGCTCACGGCGTATGACTTCTCCAGCGCCACTGCTTCTGGCGATGAATGCACATACGTGTTCCGCGCAACGGGCAACAAGTTCTCCAGCGACAGGTGGGGATGTCGCATGAGGCTGAACACCGGCGCGCGCGTGCGCACCGAGGTGGAGAACGCGTTCAACTACAACTTCGAGAAGCTCGATCTGAACGGAGGCACGCTGGACCTTGCCGGATGTTCGCAGCATTTCGGCCCGCTCGTGGGAAAGAGCCTCGTGACGAGCGAGTCGAACGCCGTCCTGCACGTGAACCAGGTCGTGCACACGATTGAGTTGCCGAGCATATCCGGCCCCACCACGAACACAGTTCGTTTCGCGGGCGGCGCATCGCTGGAGAAGGCTGGCGCGCTCGACATGTATCTCGGCGGCGTGAGCTCCACGACGGGCACGCTGGAGGTGACGGAGGGGATGTTGAGCTTCGCGGACGGCGGAGCGTGGACCAACTGCTCGGCGGTGGCGGCGTCCGGCTCCGGTCGGCTCGTCATACCCGCGGCGCACAGCTTCAACCGCTATGCCGACGTGTACGTGACGAGCGGCGGCGGCGCGAAGGTCGATATCGCGGCTGGCGTCGTGCACACATGCCGATATGTTTATCTCGACGGATCGCGGCAGCGCGTGGGCGATTTCTCGGCGGCGACGCATCCCACCTGGTTCTCCGGCGGCGGAGTGCTTCGCTCGCTCGGCCTCAACACTGGCACTGCGATATTATTCCGCTGAGGCAAGACGACAAGGACGATGGTTTCCAATTGGAGGCGCGAAATGAACAGACAGAACCGACAACTTGTAAAAAAAGCAAAGTGGCTTTTCGCAGTGTTTGCATTGTTCGCCGTCGTGTTGTGTGCGACCTCGGCCTCGGCCGCCACACGCACCTACAAGGGCACGGACGGCGACTGGACGAATGACGCCAACTGGGAAGGGGGCGTTCCGGGCGCGAACGACATCGCCGAGTTCACGTCCACCTGCACCATCTCATCCTCGTTTGCTCTGCCGGGATGGACAGGCGTTTCCGTAGCGAGCGGCAAGACGGTCACCTTCACCGGGAACATCTCCGGCAATGGCGCGTTCGTCTCCACGGGCGCCGGCAACATCATCCTGAAGGGCGAGAATTCGTTCACGGGCGATCTGATCCAGTCGAACGGATGCGTATACGCGCGTAGCGCGAAGGCGCTCGGGTCCGACGATTCGGGCAAGGTCTACGCGTATATGACGTCCACGACAGTGGGATTCTTCTTCGGCGGCGTGGACACAAGACGCAACATCGAGTCCTGCAACCGCAAGCCGGACGGCGGCGACATGACGCGAGGCGACCGCCTGATGATCGAGGCGAACACAACGAACCACTTCAGGGGCCACTGGAAGAAGACGGGCAGCTATCTGCGCGCGTCGATTGGGGCAAATGCGAAGGCGGTGTTCTACAACGGCGTCACCTGGTCGGCCTCCAGTCTGTTCTGGAACCGTTTGGCCGGCTCTGAGACGATTTTCACGAACACGCCCGTCTCGATCATGTACCAGTACAATTGCGATGCGGGCGACGGCGTCATGGTTTTCGCCTGCGAGGGCAACACCATAACCGACAAAACGTCCAGCAGCCAGAACGTCCGTGGCGCACTGCGCACTGACGTGAACAACGCGTTGACGGCCCAATCGGTGGTCAATCAGGGGAAGTTCACGTTCAACCTGAACGGCACCACGCAGACGATCAGCAGAATATACGGACGGTCGCTTTCGGACACCGGCGTCCTCACAAGCGCCAGGGACGGGCTCATGACTTGCACGGCCGTCGGCTACACGAACACGTGCGCTGTCACCGGCCAGGCGTCGCTCACTCTTTCCGGAACGGCCGGGAATGTGTATCTGTCGGGCAAAAGCACGTCTTCGGGGACGCTCACTGTGGGCGGCGGCAAGACGGTGTACATGATAAACAGCTCTAAGTGGAACGGCGCAGTGGATGTTGAGGACGGCGGGGTGCTCGACGCGTCGAACGGTGGACTGTTCGGAAACGTCAAGGTGCGCTCGGGCGGGACGCTCACGGCGGGCGTCGCGAGCATCGGGGAGAATGTCGAGCTGGAGCTTGAGTCCGGCGCCGTCCTGAATCTCCCGGCGGGAGGGTATCCCGTGGCGAAGTTCGTCGGTCCCTCGGGGACTGCGCTGCCGCCTGGATTCTACGGGGCCAATGCGTCCGTCGGCGTGACCGCCGTCGAGGAGATAGTGGGAGACGGGCTCATATACGTCGTGCCGTCGGGTACCGATGGCGGCACGTTCACATGGGTCGGCGGCTCGAGCGGCTCGTTCAATTCCGCCGCGAATTGGCGCAACGAGGAAGACGAGGAGGAGCTGCCCGATTTCTCGAGCGGGGCGGACACGTTGGTGTTCCCGGCGGCGGGGCTTGACCTGACCGTGGACGTGGATGCGGTGGTCAAGGGCATGTCCTTCACCGGCGACGAGGCGGGCACGGTGTCGTTCAGGCCGTCGGAGGCCGGCCGGTCCCTGTGCTTCAAAGACGGGCTTCTCGACGTGTCGATGGGGTCTGGCGGCGCGAAGACGATCCGCCTGGACCTCCCTGTGCGTGTGCTTGGGAACATGTACATAAATCTGCCGGGCACCGCATCTACAAAGAACTACCTCGTTATGACGAGCGGACTTTTCACCGTGTCGTCCCTGTATTCTGGGTGCGCGATAGGCAAGGACGGCCTCGGCGATTGGCTGATCGGCGGCGACGCGAACGCGATATTCGCCGACGTCATGGTGTCGAACGGCTACACATACGTGTCGGGCGCGGATCCTCTAGGCGGTGCGGGGACTTTCTACCAGCAGCCCACGAACGGCAACACGAAGCTTGTTCTCAACGACGCCATTGTCACTCGCGACGTCTCGACCAAGAACCCGAACGACAAATGCGGAGGGACGGTGATATCGAGCGCCAACACGACGAATGTGATCACTGGCCGCCTCATCAACCGCACACATCACTGCCGCGTCTATCCCGGCGTCAATTCTATGATAACGCTGGCGGGCGGCATGACGCTCAGCAGCTTTTTGCTCGCATACGGCACGGCGAACACTTGCTACACGTGCATATCGAACGTGCCTGTGCAGTCGAGCAGCCAGCTCTATCAGGACCAGAACAACAAATCGACGCTCGTTCTGGCGGTGGCAGGCAACAAGTTCAGCGAGTGGAACATCTACAACCGCATCCGCACGGACGTGGACTGGGCGATATATACGAACACAGCCCAGTCGATTCACTTCAACTCCAGGAACACGAGCATGTTCGGCGAGCTGGACCTTAACGGCACCAGGCAGCACGTCAAGGATCTGTACAGAACCTTCGTGACAAACGCGGCGGGCGTTGTGACGCGCATAAGCGCGGGGACGGTGAGCGGCGGACCGGGGTCGGAGCTGTCGTTTGTAGGCGCGTCCGACAACTGGCCTTTCGGGCCCTGTTTCGTGGATGCGGCGTCTGTCGTGCGTTCCGGCGGCGGCACGACGCACATAATAGACGCCTGTTCGTCAACCGGCTCTGTGACCGTGACGGGCGGCAGGCTCGTGTTCGAGAAGGGCGGTGAGTGGTCGCTCAACGGCGTCGCGCAGCCGGTGGGCTATTATGCCGGTGGTTCGTGGGCCGGAAAGAGCGTGACCGTGACGGGCGGGACGCTTGTCATAAACACGGCGGACACGTTCCCCAGGCATTCGGAGTTCTCTATCGGCGCGGAGTCCGGCGTTATTGAGATCGCCGACGGCGTGGAGCAGAAGTGCTCGTTCCTCTACATAGACGGCGTAAAGCAGCGTCTCGGTCGTTACGGGAACTCCGGCGTCACGCAGGGACGCATTGTGGGTGGCGGCGTTCTGAACTGCATTGGAGATGGAACTGGCACGATGATGATATTCCGCTGAGGCAAGTTTGCAAGGACGATAGTTTTCAATCAGAGGCGCGAAATGAACAGACAGAACCGACAGCTTGTAAAAAATGCCAAGTGGCTTTTTGTGACGCTTGCATTGTTCACCGTCGTGCTGTCGGCGGAATATCTCCGCGCGGCGCCGATCGACGCGGGGAACAGTCTCCAGGTGATGTGGGACGATTATGTGGTGGACACGGGGAAGACCACGGCCTCGCGAATCGTGCATCATCCGGAGTTCGTTGGCACTGTGATGACATACGAGAATGCCTGGGAGGGCGACGGATGCGGCTACAACTGCATCGTCCCCGACCGTGACGAACGCGGCGACTTCCTCAGGATGTACTACAACGGGTGGGCCATCAAAAGCAGTTGGTGCACCGTGACTAATCGCTTCTCCGCCGACGGCGTGCGTATCTGCTATGCCGAGAGCCGCGACGGCGGTATCACTTGGACCAAGCCCAGCCTCGGCATCATCGACTTCAGAGGCTCGAAGGACAATAACATTCTTCTGGACAAGAGTTCGTTCGGGCGCGCCTGGGACAACTTCATGGTGTTCAAGGACGAAAACCCTGCCTGCCCCCCCGACGAGCGCTACAAGGGCATCGGCTCGCACCGCGGACTGTGGTGTTTCCCATCGGCGGACGGCATTCACTTCCGAAAGGGCTGGAAGATCGAGGTGGACGGTGCGTTCGATTCGCTCAACGTTGCCATCTGGGACGCGGCGCGCGGAGAGTACCACCTCTACTTCCGCGGCTTCCACAACGCCAAGGACAACGATCCTGGGCGATGGAGCGGCAAATGGGACAACAATGACGTCCGCGACGTCCGCTGCAGCGTCTCGAAGGACTTCAAGACGTGGACGACGCCGAAGTTCCTCGACTTCGGCGAGGGGGCCGAGGACTATCCGCTCTACACGAATGTGATACAGCCCTATTTCCGCGAACCGTCGATCTACGTTGGTTTCCCCACGCGCTATATGGAGCGCAGGGAATGGACGCCCAATTTCGACCGTCTGCCTTCGCCCGAAAAGCGCAGGTGGCGCATGGACAAGGCGCACGGCGGCCAACCGCGCTACGGGCTCGCGGTAACTGACTGCGTCTTCATCTTCTCGCGCGACGGACAGCGCTTCTTCCGCGAGGAAGAGGCCTTTATGCGCCCCGGGCCTGAGAACCCCGACAACTGGGTCTATGGAGACGCCTATCCCGCGTATCGCCTCATAAAGACGCCTTCGCCTGTCGGCGGGGATGATGAAATCGCCATCTTCTGTTCCGTCGGGCACTGGTCCGGGGCTGCCAAGCGCTTCTGTCGCTACAGGCTTCGCCAGGACGGGTTCATCTCACGCCATGCACCATATTCCGGCGCTAAGGTCGTCACCAAGCCGCTCGTGTTCGCTGGCGGCGAGATGCTGGTGAACTTCTCCACGTCCGCGCGCGGGCGGATGTTCGTGACGCTGCGCGACGAGGCGGGGAAGAGCATCCAAAGCGTGGAACTGTTCGGCGACAAGGTGGACAGACCGGTGGACTTCGCCGATGGCGGCAAGGTGTCGGATTTCGCGGGCAGGCCCGTCACCGTCACGTTCGAGATGTTCGACGCCGACCTCTATTCGTTCCGCTTTCGATAGCGAGGGCGCCCCGCGTCCGCAGGGTCGCTTTTTCCGTGCCGCGCGACACTTGATGTTCGTGTCTTGACATTTTTATTTTTCCGAACATCTTGGCGGTTTGGATTTGGTAAAATACATGTGTATGCAGCTGAAGCCGAAACAGCCGTTTGAATCACTGCCGACGTATCCGACCGATTCCGAGGTGACGGTCGTGGATCTTGCGAAGGACGGGATGCCCTGCATTCCCGTTCTTGGCCACACCCACTACAGCCGTCGCGGCGACGGCACGGATCCGCATGTCCATCCCGGCATGATAGAGATTCTTTATTGCCGGCGCGGCGAGGAGCTGTCATTCGACTGCTCGGGCAAGATCGTGCCGTTCCGCGTAGGCGACGTTTTCGTGGCCCAGCCGGAGACGCCGCATTTTCTGCGGAAGTATCCGAAGAGCCTTTCAATGTGCTGGCTGTGGTTCCGCATTCCGCGTGCGGACACGCCGGTGGCGGGGCTTACCGTGTCCGAGACGCGCTGGCAGGTATCCCGTCTGCGGGAGCTGCCGGCGCGCTTCTCCGGCGGCACTGTGATCGGCCGCGCCTTCCGCCGTCTGTGGCAGATATACGACACCGTGCATGAGCGCACGCCGCGTCGCCTTCTTCTGCGCGAGGCCGTTCTGCACCTTCTCATGCTGCTGATCGATTCGCCGAATGCGAACCGTCCGGAGCAGGACGACGACGTGCTGGAGTCGCTCATGGCCGAGATGCGCGCGAATCCGGCGCACGACTGGACGATAGACGACATGGCGCGAAAGGTCGCGATGTCCGCGCCGAAGCTCAACCTTCTGTTCAAGCGCAAGACGGGCATCCCTCCGCACGCATTCCTCGTCTCCTGCCGCATGGCGGCGGCGAAAGAGCGGCTGGCGCAGGCGGGCGCGCGCGTGACGGACGTCGCGCTGCAGCTAGGATTCCCCTCTTCCCAGCATTTCGCCACGCAGTTCAAGCGCGAGACGGGAATGACGCCCAGCGACTGGCGCATGAGCCAACAGAAAAGCAAAAAGGAGACTAAAGCATGAACACCAACAGACGTGATTTCATCCGCATGGGCGCCATCGCCGGCGCGACCGCGGCGCTGGCCAAGGGCGCAAGCGCGCAAGAGGGGGGAGCGCGGTCCTGCGCGTCCGCCGCCGCGCTTCCCGTTCCTGACGGTCCGGAGTTCTCGGGGATGTCCGGCGCATACGCGGCGCTCATCACGCCCTACAAGCCCGACGGGTCCGTGAACGAGGAGATGATCGAAAAGATAATCGAGTTCGGCCTCGCGAACGGCCTTGCCGGCTTCTACCTCACCGGCTCCACGGGCGAGGGATTCCTCCTTTCGGTGGACGAGCGCAAGACGGTGTACGATCGCGCCGTTAAGGCCGCGCGCGGACGCGCCAAGCTGATCGCCCACGTGGGCTGCCTCGCCACGAAGGACGCCGTCACGCTTGCGCGTCACGCCGCGAAGATCGGCATCGACTGGGTGTCGTCCGTCGCGCCCGTATACTTCGGGCAGAACTTCGACGCCGCCTACGCCCACTACAAGACCATCTCCGAGGCCACCGACCTTCCGTTCATGATCTACTCCATCGGACAGCAGATCGTGCCCGACCGCGACGTGAAGTTCTTCGAGTTGAAGAACGTGAAGGGCATGAAGTACACCGGCTACGCCTACTGGACCGTGAAGGCGCTCCGCTACCGTCTGCCCAAGCCCGCCATCTTCTTCGCAGGCGCCGACGAGCAGGAGCTCTGCGCGTTCGCCTACGGCGACACGTTCAGCGGCTGCATCGGCACCACGGACAACATGATTCCCGCCCATCATGCGCAGATATGCCGCCTCGCCGCGGCAGGCAGGTTCGCCGAGGCCGCCAAGCTGATGGACGAGGTGGTGCGCTTCGTGGAGCTCGTCGTCGGTGCGCCGCACGCCTCCTACTGGAAGAGCATCATGCGCTACATCGGCCTCGACTGCGGTCCAGCCCGCTCCCCCGCCGGGCAGCCGCTCACCGAGGAGGAGTACGCCGCCTACGCGGCCAAGCTCGACAAGCTCGGCTTCGTCAAGCGCAACGCCGCACATTAGAGTTTTACCCAAAAGGTACGGCTTGGGACTGGAGGGGCATGGGAACGAGAGAGCCAATAGAAGACAAAAGGGTTCTTCGGAAGATGCCGGACGGCACGTGGGTTGTACGGCCGGATATTCCCCGTGAAACGTCTGAAGTACGGGTGGTTGACTTGCGGCACGACGGCATTGCGTGCATCCCCGCCCTAGAATGTGTACGCAAGAAGGCGTTCAAAGGCACGACGTGTGCGGAACATGTACACGACGGATGTGTGGAGATCGTGTTCTGCCAGCGCGGGACGCTGGTTTTCGAGGGCATGGGCGTCACATATCCGTTCCACCCCGAAATGGTTTTCGTGTCACGTCCAGACGAGCCACATCGCCTGTCGTCGTTTCCGCATGGCATGTTCATCTACAACATCCTGGTACGCATCGGTAAACGTGGTACGTCCATGCTGGGGCTTCCGTCACGCGAAGCGGACTGCCTTCGCGACAGGCTGCTGTCGCTTCCGAAAAGGCTGTTCTTCGGTGGTGACAACGTCCGTTTGGCTTTCCAGTGCCTGTTCCGTGCCTACGACGAGGAAGAGCGAAATACGCCATGGAGGCGCTTGCGGTTGAAGAACGCCGTCATGGATCTGCTGCTTGCTGTCATTGACGCGGCAAACACCGAAGACGATCACATGGCCGCGAATCCTCTTGCCGATGCCATCGCGGCTATTCGCGCCAATCCGGCCGTCGCGTTCACGCTGGACGAACTGGCCGCCAGGACGCACCTTTCGCCACACCATCTCGTCCGCCAGTTCAAGCGCTTTACCGGCCTTCCGCCGCTCGCATTCAGGAATTCATGCCGAATTGAGCAGGCGAAGCGCGAACTTACAAACAGAACGCGTTCCATCGGATCAATTGCCATCCGTCTCGGCTACTCTTCCACGCAGAACTTTGCCACGAGTTTCCGTGTCGCGACCGGAAAGACGCCAAGGGCCTGGCGTTCGGATTGTTTGTGTTCTTGACAAAGATATTCATAAAACATTTTGACAGTGACAGTATGTTATAATAAAGGCGACGTAACAAGCCTTTTCAGGAGCATACATGCAACACGTGTCAAGACGGGTTTCCCTGGCAGCCGCCACAGGAACGATGGTGGCGGCGGGCGGTCTCTTTGCCAACGAGAACGCATCTGCGAGGTTTTCCACTTTCCGTGGTTTTGACTCCTTTTCTGCAACCTTACTGCCATGAAATGTTGTTTGGCGAACTCCCCGGGAAGAGCGATGAGACTACACTCCATGAAACATTTCGTGATCGTTGGCGCCATGCTGGCTGGATGGCCGTTTGCGCGTGAGGTTCAGGCTGCCGCCGCGGACGCACCTCTCCCGGCGCGAGGTGTGTACGTGGGGCTTGAGCTGCCGCCCGGGCCTAACAACCCGCGCAACAGCGAGGGGGCGTTCATGCCGCTCAAGGATGGACGAATCATGTTCGCCTATTCGCGATACAGCGGGAAGTCTGGTTCAGACCACGCGCCAGCCGATATCGCCGCACGCTACTCCTCCGACCAGGGGCGCACGTGGACGACGAACGACGAGATCATCGTCAAGAACGAGGGCGGCATGAACGTGATGAGCGTTAGTCTCCTGCGCCTCCAGAGCGGCGAGATCGCGCTCTTCTACCTCCGCAAGAACAGCACCTCGGACTGCCGTCCCGTCCTGCGCCGCTCCTTTGACGAGGGCAAGACGTGGAGTGAGCCGACAGTATGCATAACAGACGAGGTCGCCTACTACGTACTCAACAATGATCGTGTTATCCAGTTGAAAGATGGACGACTCCTCTTCGCTGTTTCTCACCGTAGTTTCCCCGACGGGAAGACAGACCATCAGGGCAAGGTATGCACCTATTCGTCTGACGACAACGGCAAGACCTGGCGGCGCGGAAAATCATTGTTGGAGGTGCGTGCTGCAGATGGAAAACGATACGTAGCCGAAGAACCTGGCGTGGTGGAATTGAAGGACGGGAGTGTCCTTCTCTGGATTCGTACGAACGCGGGATGCCAGTACTCTAGCCAATCGTCTGACCGTGGCGAGAGGTGGACAGAGCCGTACCCCTCCGCGCTTGTAGGGCCACGTTCGCCAGCCTCGATCAAGCGTCTCCAGACAGGTGATCTGCTCGCTGTATGGAACGACCACACGAACCGCCCCGATGAGGCGAAGAAGGCGCCGAAATGGTCGAATGGACGCCGTACGCCGCTCACGACGGCGATCTCGTCCGACGACGGCCGAACCTGGACGCACGTGCGCAATCTCGAGGACGCCTCTAACGGCTGGTATTGCTATATTGCCATGCAACCGCTCGACGATGGTACGGTTCTTCTCGGTTATTGCGCCTACAGGGGACTTGCCCATTCGCGCATCGTGAAGGTGCCGATCAACTGGTTCTACGAAAAGCAAGGAGAATGATGATGAAACGTCTATTGAATTTCTGCGCTACGATAGCCGTCGTTACGGCCTTTGGTGCGGCTAACGATCTGCCCAAGCGCGCCTCGACCACGTTTGATTTCAGGTACGAGATGGAGGTTCTGCCCACAACAGAAGATCTGGATGGCGACAGTTCACTCGATTTCACCCAAAGTGGAACTCCCGCTTTGGAGTCCAGCAAAGGCAACGCCCTTTTCGACGGCAGAGAGGGTAACTGTTACATTCAAAGTCATCAGGACTCCGGTCAAGGTAACGTATGGAACCGTTATGGAGTAACTTCACAGACGGGTTTCACAATAGAGGCTCGTATTCGGGTAAGTGTGCATGCATCCGCCAAATACGCGTTTGCCTTGGCGGCCAGCTTGCCGGATTCCAACGCATATGCGCTTTTGAATTTCTCCACGAACTGTGCCATGTGGGGCGACATCGTGTTGACAAATATCGACATGCGCGCCAGCATGCACACTTGGCGGATCGCAAGGGCGGCCGGCTCGTCGGTCTATTCCGTATGGTGCGACGGCAATCTCGTGGAGAAGAACCTGAGTGGAGCAAGTCCAGGCTATAATTGGGGCGTTCTCATCGGGCAGCCCGGCGTAAACTGGAGAGGTTATGCGCAAGTAGCATATTTGCGTTTCACCAAAGGCGGATACGCGCCGACGATTCAGCAAAAGGATTCAACGGAGTTTGCCCACAGATATGAGATGGATTCAAAGGACACTCGGTTCTCGCCGACTGAAAACGCGACGGACTGGAACCATCTGCAGGGTGCGAATGGCGATTCTGTGTTGGCGAACGGTCTGCTGTCTGTCGTGCAGCCGACAGGATCGATGCGCTACTGGCAGACGACGGATTCCATGGATTCGTCGATCACAGTCACTTCGCCTTTCACCCTTGAAATGAAGGTGCGGGTCAGCGATGCATGGTACGCCAGCAAACCTGTCCTGAATCTCCTCTGCGGGACACCGCGCGCTTCGGGATGTTTCTTTATCGGCACAAACAGCGTTTGCTGGTACAACGACAATAACGTCATCTGGCGAGGTGACAACACGGACAAAACGCATGTGTTCCGCATTGCTTACGACGGTGATACTGAATGGGGGTTCACGCTCTGGCGTGACGGCGAGTTGATCGGGCAGAACTTGTCTAACTACGCGACAAACGGCGACAGAAACTATGTGCGCTTCGGCATCGTAAGCCAATACTCGCACGGCGGCTCGTTTGAGGTAGACTACATCCGCTGGACGACCGACGGCGTCTTTGCGCCGTACATTCCGCCCCAGGGCACGATGATGATATTTCGGTAGGGCAAGCCTAAGCCTGCAAGGACTAGGGTCCACGAGGCTCCAGTGGGGTCTGTCCCCGCATTGCGGCCTCTCATTGCGTCACTTATTGTAATTTCATGCGTCATATTGCAATAAGTCGTATTTGTTATTGCAATAGGACGCCCGAAAATGCTATAATCTCGACGTACAATAACCTTGGCGATAGAGGAAACTTGCAATGAGCCGAAATCTGAGAAAGGTCATACAGGAACAGAAGTTGGAACTTGAACGCCTTCAAGCCGAGAAAATTCTTGAGCGTTCTCCAATGAAGAAAGTCGATGTCAACAGTCACATGGCACAGGCGGTTGTGGGCATGAGGCGGGCGGGAAAGTCCGTTGTCTGTAGGAAGTCCATGAAGGATTCCGCTGCCGCTTTCGGATATGTTGACTTTGACGACGAAGTGCTTGCCAAGATTGATGCCGCAGAGCTGGATGACGTTCTTCAGGCAGTCTATGACGTGTATGGCAATGTCGATCACTTCCTTTTTGACGAGATTCAGAATGTCGAGGGTTGGCATCTTTTTGTGAACAGGCTTCTGCGTGTAGGAAAGCATGTCGTCATAACAGGCTCGAACGCCCGCCTTCTCACGGACGATCTGGCGACGCATCTGACAGGACGCCACATTCCCATATCCGTATTCCCGTTTTCGTATGCGGAATACTGTGCATGGAACGGCGGCGATTCGAACGATGCGTGGAGGAAATACTTCTTCGACGGCGGCCTCCCCGAGACATTCACTTTGTCTGATCAGAGGGGATATGTCTCCGCTCTCTACAATTCTATTCTCTCCAAGGACATACTCGGCCGGCGCAAGGTAAGGAACGCCCAGCGGTTCATCGATGCCGCATACGTGCTGATGCAGCAGTTCTCGCGCGAAGTGTCGTACGATGCCTTGGCGAAGAAGGCCGGTGTTTCAAGTGCGCATACCATGCAGACATACACGGGATATTTGGCCGAGTCGTATCTTGTTTCGCTCGTCCGCAGGTACTCGACGAAGCCCGTGGAGCGCATACGCAACGAAAAACTGTATGTCACCGACCCTGCGTTCATCTCGTACTTCACAGGCGTACTTGGTTCGGATGAAGAGTTGGGATGGCGGCTTGAGAACATCGTCTATCTCGAACTGCTGAGGCGTAGGGCTGATGACGATGCAGAGATATACTACTACAAAGACCAGACACACGATATCGATTTCTGCCGCATGAGGCACGGAAAGGTTGTCCAGTTCATCCAGGTGGCCTATACGATAGGCGGAGAGAAAACGCGCAAGCGCGAAATCAACACGCTTTTCTCCGTTGCCGGGAAGACGGGGTGTCGGAACCTTTTGCTTGTTACCGACCATGATCGGGAGACGGTATCAGAGGACGGTATTGTGGTTGAAGTTGTGCCCGCGAGGGAATGGCTTCTTGGCAAAGTCGGCAGGAACCTGGCATGAAACTCAAGACGCGAAATTCCTAAGCGCAACGCCGCGCTTTAGTCATGTTCGCTTTTCAATGTTTTTATCATTACGAACCATTGCTTTAGCAGAGTGTGGTAGAATATAAGAGCCATCAGGAGAAAAGGAGACAAGAATGAGGCATATCTGCATATCTAGGCGTGGCTTCGCGAGCGGAGGGCTCGCGGCCGTTGCAATGGGGCTTCATGCGGCGCCGACGCGCGACACTCGGGTGTATGTGGACGGGGCGACCTGCCACGATCTGAAGGCGTTGGGGAAGGCTGCGGCGCGTCCGCAAGGAAACGCCACGCTCTTCGCGGCTAGTGGAAAATTCGCAAACCGCTGGCTCACCGACGCTTCGATAGGTCCAGGTAATTTCCTTGTGAAAGTGAGGCTTTCCATCGCGAACCCCACGTTCTGCGACGCGTCGATAAGGATCGGTGGCGGCGACAGGGAATTGCTTGTGACGTTGCAGGGCATCAACGGGCTCTTCTCCATAGCCGGACCGCTCGTGAGGGCAGATTTCGAGACGGGCAGGGTCTCCAAGAAGCAAATGCGCGTTTTGAAGGACAAGGTGTTCGAACTGGCCATCGAGCGCGTAGGCGATCAGCTGAGCGTCTCGTGCGACGGCAGGCTCATCCGCCGCCAGTGGGTGACGGACGGCGCTCTGGGACCGGTCTGCATCGCCCCGATGCGCGGAATTATGAGCATCGAGCGTTTGGAGGTCACCGCTAACTTCTTGCCATTCGAGGCGCCGCGCTCGGTTGACATCAACACTATGTGCCGCGTGAAGGTGTTTCCGCCGCTCGAAGCCCGCCCGGAGAGTTTCCCCGTGGGACCGTTCGTCAATTTGAAGGATGGTTCCGTGATGGTTATCGAGGGGCGCGAGGCGCTGATCTCGTCCGACGACGGCAAGACATGGTGCAAGTATCCGATGTTCCGCGATCCGAAGTTCCGCCTTATAGGTGATTACGCGGCGGTGTGCCTGGAGGACGGAACGGTCGTCGTGCTGTTCATCAACATCGGCGAGATGAAGTACAGCTGGGACATCCAGAAGAACCGCCCGAATCCCGACAATCGTCTGCCTACATACTGTGTCCGCAGCCCAGACTGCGGCAAGACGTGGGAGGATCCGATTCTCGTGTCGGAAGGTTACAATGGCTGCCAGCGCGGGATGATCCAGACGAAGTCGGGGCGGCTTGTGGCGATGGTCATGTACCTCAACTACGAGGAAGGGCGCAACTATTCAAGGCCGTGCTGGTCGGACGACAAGGGCAAGACCTGGCATCCGGCGGACGTCATGGACTGCGGCAACGAGCACGGCGACCATTCCGGGCTCGTGGAGGCGACGCTCGTGCAGCTCAAGGACGGACGGCTCTGGACGCTTCTCAGGTCGTACCACGGCTTCTTCCACGAGGCGTTCTCGTCCGACGACGGCAGCACCTGGGGGCCGCTGCCGCCGAAGATGTCGAAGATCGCGACAACGGGATCGCCCGGAATGCTCACGCGGCTGTCGGACGGTTCTCTCATGCTCACGTACAACGCCATTCCCACGGAGGGCTACGAGCGGCGCGAGGAGCTGTTCGTGGCGTTTTCCGAGGACGAGGGCGCCACCTGGACGAAGCCGCTCGTGGTAGCACGCAATCCAGGCGCGCGCGTGGCGTATCCGTTCGCCATCGAGCGCCACCCTGGCGAGCTCTGGTTCGGAACGATGCAGGGACATCTCCGCGCACGCGCGAGCCTAGCCGACCTTAAGGCCGCGGCGCGGAAGGGTTGACGGGTAACCATGGGCATGACGCCCGGCAACTGGCGCGCTGGTTGTCGATGTTCGTATTCTGATATTTTTATTCTTGCGAACATCCTCTTCGCTGAGTTTTGATAGAATAATGTCATCCTTTGAAAGGGCGATTCACCAGGAAACGGCATCACAGGAGAAAAAGACGATGAACAAACAGCCTTGTCTGAAACGGCTTACGGCGATCTGCGCGGTTGCCGCCGCTGGCATGGTCTTGGGCGCGGTGGACGATCTGCCGGTGCTCGACTCGTCCAGATTCGACTTCAAGTATGAGATGGACGTCCTGCCCACGGAACAAGACCTGGATGGCGACGGTTACAAGGACTTCGCCGGCGGCGGCGACTGGCTGACCTTGCAAGGAAATGGAATTGCAACATTTGACATGCGCGATAACGCAAATTACATCCAAAGCAACGCCGCCGTAGGACAGGAGGGCTGCGTATGGCGAAAGTATGCGCCTACGGCAGCGACCGGCTATACGATTGAATTGCGGATGAGGATCATCTCGCAGGTCTCGGGTAAGCCCCTTGCGGCAGCCTTGACTGCCTCGGAAGGCTCGAACTGTGATTTGATGTTGTCGTTCAAGGAGAGTTCGCTGATTTGGGGCACTGACACCAACGCGAAAATCGCAAATTTTGCCACCACGAACACATTCCACACGTATCGTGTCGCGAAACTTCCTTCTGCGAACCAATTTGTCCTTTGGTGCGACGGCAATCTCGTTACGAACACTCTTAATGACGCGATGCCGACCTACAATGGTCTTAATAGACTTCTTCTTGGGGCGGTCGGCACCAACTTCAGATCTCTTGCCGAGGTCGATTATCTGCGATTCACCAAGGGTGCTTATGCGCCACAGCAGACGATGATGGATTCAGCGCAGTTCGCCCATAAATACGAGATGAACTCGCTCGACGAGGGATTCTCGCCTGCGGAATCGACGGCGGCGTGGACGCTTATGAGCGCAGACGGAACGGCCACGATGGAGAACGGCATACTTTCCACAGACATGCCCACAGGGAAGATGCGCTATTGGTTGACGGCAAATCCGATGGATGAATCCGTGACGATAGGTTCCTCGTTCACTTTTGAATCTCGACTGAGAATAAAAGGAGCATGGCATGACAATGGTCCCTGCTTGAATTTCCTTGTGGGGGTGCCCGGCGCTGTATGTCTCTTCAACATAGGCGAGCACAATGTGCGGTGGCGAAAAGGCGAAGTCATGGAAACTATCCATAGCGGCGACGACTACACCGACAAGATGCACGTGTTTCGCGTGACGCAGTGCGCCGGAGTGTTCACCTTGTGGTGTGATGGCGTGAAGATAGGCGAGAACCTTGCCGATTTCAGTAATGGCAGCGCCTACAATTACGCCCGTTTCGGCGTTGTGAGCACATCAAACGGCGGTTCGTATGAGATAGACTACATCCGCTGGACGACGGACGGCGCGTTCATTCCGTTCGTGCCGCCCAAAGGCACGACTATCATGTTCAAGTAAGAGACTTCAGAGTTGAACAACTCAAACGATGGCAACGAATACCAGCATGAAAGTCGCGGCGGCGTTGACGGTATTGGCACTGGCATCTACGTGTGTGGCGGTGGATGCCGTGAAGGTGACGGCGGATGGCCAGATTGAGTGCGCCGGGCGCTTCGTTGGGAAAAAGCGGGCGGACTGCGACGTGGGAGCCCTGTCGCGGATCGTGATGCATCTCGGCTCGGGCATTGCGATTCAGCAGGGCCTGCTGCGGCAGGATGCGGAACTGGATGCTCTGGTTGAACGCATGATGTCCGATCGGCCCGATGCCGATGCGGCGGCGGATGCGGTGTCGCGGCGCATCGAGGCCGCGGTGCACGAGTCGACGGCCGCCTACCTTGCACGACAGCTCTTTATTGCCCTAAAAGGGCATTTCTTTGCCTGGTGGTCCTGTCTGCCGCAACAAGACCCTCGCTACATGAGGGGATCCGACGGGATTGTCATGCCCTTGGAGGCGTTCGCTCGTTTTGCCCAACTCATCGTCTGTGACGGCGAGTGGAAGGGACGGCGGCATGTTCCCAAGGACTGGTTCGTGAAACATCCGATCACGGAATTCCGGCGAGGTGGGGACTGGCTGAAGATTGACCTGCAGAAAGGATACGCCGAATTCTCCTTTGCGCCACGTCCGGTGCGGAGCAACGAGCGGATGAACGCAAGGGATTCTCTCGGCGCGACGAAGTACCAGTGTCTGCTGCTGGAACCGAAGGGAAACGTCAGGAGAAGGGCGATAGCGGATTCCATTCATCTTCCGGACGGGCGATTGCTCGTGGTCTATGACAGGATGACTGGCTATGGAGACGACGCGTATTCTGACATGTGCAGCATTTATTCTTCCGACAACGGAAAGACCTGGTCGGAAGAGGTCAAGCTGTTTAGCACGCCGAAGGGCAGCATGAACATGGCAGGGCCTTCCTTGATCAATCTCAGGAACGGAGATCTTGGCCTGATGCACCTCCACAAGAGGAACCATAAGGACTGTCGGCCGGTATTCCGCCGCTCGAAGGACGGCGGCAAGACATGGACGGAACCCAAAGACATCATATCCAGGATTGCGTACTATGCGCCGGCGAATGGGATGCTGTCGCGCGATTCTCGGGGGCGCATCCACTATCCGGTTGACTGTGCGGCGAGTGCATTCGTCATGGATTGCTTTAGCGACGACGATGGCGAAACCTGGAAGTACTCCAGCCCGATTACATTCGGCAAGAAGTCGAACCGTGACAGGCTCCGTCTTGAGGAGCCGAATGTGTTCGAACGCAAAGACGGAACGCTTGTGATGAGCATGCGCACGAACGCCGACTACATCTACTTCGCGGAATCGAAGGACGGCGGCGAGACCTGGGGGGCGATCTATCCGACCACGCTTCGATCGCCGCGGCATCCGGCGAAGATCGTCCGCATCCCCGACGGACGTTTGGCCGCCACATGGATTGACCACGAAGGACGTCCCGAGCAGATGTTCAAGATGCCCTACCATCGCGGCACGCGCGCGCCGTACACGGTGGGCCTATCCTCGGATGAAGGGCGTACTTGGACGAAACGCATGATTCTGGAGCCGACGGGGTGGAACTCCAACGGCGGCATGCACTACCACGACGGCTGTCTGTACATCAATTACGGAATGGACGCCTTCAATAGCACTCGGCTCGTGAAAGTGCCGATCGCCGATTTCTCAGACCTCTGAGCGGCTTCAATCGCTCTACGGATTTTTCCCCAAAAGTAATATACTTTTGGTATAATTCTCCCTGTGCCAAAAGGCGAAGACTTTTGGAGAGCCTGGAAAAAGGAGAGCACGAATGGCAACACTGAAGAAGGAGAATGCTGGCAGAAACGTCTTTGCGGCGAAGGTCTGGTCGCTGTCCGTCATTCCTCGAACGGTGATGTTCGCGGCCGCGTTTGCGTCGGTCGCGGCTGTTGAGGCGGTCGCCGACGATCTGCTGGTGCTCGACTCGTCCAAGTTCGACTTCAAGTACGAAATGGACGTTCTGCCAACGGAACAAGACCTGGACAACGACGGATTCAAGGACTTCACCGGCGGCGGCGACTGGCTGACCTTGCAAGGAAATGGAATTGCAACATTTGACATGCGCGATAACGCAAATTACATCCAAAGCAACGCCGCCGTAGGACAGGAGGGCTGCGTATGGCGAAAGTATGCGCCTACGGCAGCGACCGGCTATACGATTGAATTGCGGATGAGGATCATCTCGCAGGTCTCGGGTAAGCCCCTTGCGGCAGCCTTGACTGCCTCGGAAGGCTCGAACTGTGATTTGATGTTGTCGTTCAAGGAGAGTTCGCTGATTTGGGGCACTGACACCAACGCGAAAATCGCAAATTTTGCCACCACGAACGCATTCCACACTTACCGAGTTGCGCGCCTTCCCTCCGAGAACCACTTTGTCCTCTGGTGCGACGGCAATCTCGTTACCAACTGCCTGGGTGATGCCATGTCTAACACCGGACTGAATAGACTTCTTCTCGGTGCGATAGGGGGTAACTGGAGATCTCTCGCAGAAGTGGATTATCTGCGCTTCACCAAAGGTGCATACGCGCCACAGCAGACGATGATGGATTCTGCGCAATTCGCCCATAAATACGAGATGACCTCGCTCGACGAAGGATTCTCGCCGAACGAAACGACCGCGCAGTGGCAGCTTACGGCCAACGAGGGAGACGGAACGGCCACGATGGAAAATGGCATGCTTTCGGTAGACATGCCCACGGGGAAGATACGCTATTGGCGTACGACAGATCCGATGGATGAATCCGCGGTGCTTGGTTCTTCGTTCACGCTAGAGACGCGGCTACGTATAAAGAACGCATGGCATGCCGGAGGAAATGTGCTGCATTTTTATTTTGGCGTGAATGGGCTGTGGTGTGCGTTCTTTATAAATGAGAAGTCGATATCGTGGAGGAACGGGGTTAATACGGAGACGGCCAAATTCGAGTGCACCAACAATGACAAGATGCATGTATTCCGTGTGACGGGTTGCGCAGGAGTGTTGACCTTGTGGCGTGATGGAGAGAAACTGGGCGAAGGTTTAGTTGCCGCCAATACTGCCAATTACGTCCGGTTTGGTGTTGTAAGTACAGGGTCCGGCGGTTCGTATGAGATAGACTACATCCGCTGGACTACGGACGGCGCGTTCATTCCGGCAACGCCCAAGAAAGGCACGATGATCACGTTCAGATGAAAGAGAGAGGAATCGCGATGAAGATTGTAAAGCAGTGTATGCCGATGTTTGTTGCGGCGGCGATGGCCGCGGCGGTGGTCGGCGGCGAGGCGCCGAAGCGCGATGTGCGCGTGTTCGTTGACGGCGCGGAGTGCCGCGGCCTCAAGGCGATGGGGAAGGGCGCGGTGCGTCCGCAGGGAAGCGCCACGCTCTTCACGGCGGGCGGATCGTTCGCGAACCGCTGGCTCACGGACGCGTCGGTCGGCCCGGGCAACTTCCTCGTGAAGGCGAGGCTCTCCATCGCCAACCCCACGTTCTGCGACGCGTCGATCCGCGTGGGCGGCGGCGAGAGGGAGCTGATCGTGACCCTTCAGGGCATCAACGGGCTCTTCTCGATCACCGGGCCGCTCGTGGGGACCGATCTTGAGACGGGGCGGGTCATGAAGTCCGTGATGCAGGTGAGAGGCAAAAAGCCGTTCGAGCTTGTGATCGAGCGCGTGGGCGACCAGCTGAGCGTCTCCTGCGACGGACGGCTCATTCGCCGCCACACGGTGACGGACGGCGGGCTGGGACCGGTCGGCATCGTGCCGATGCGCGGGCAGCTCTCGATAGAGCGCCTCGAGGTGACGGCGAACTTCCTGCCTTTCGAGGACGTCACGTCGCTCAGGGTGGACCAGATGTGCCGCGTGAAGGCTCTGCCGCCGCTGGAGGAGCTGCCCAAGAGCTTCCCGATCGGCCCGTTCACGAATCTCAAGGACGGTTCGATCATGACGATCGTGGAGCGTCAGGCTCTCATCTCCTCGGACGGCGGCAAGACCTGGGAGAAGCACGACATGTTCCGCGACAAGAAGTTCAAGCTCTACCAGGAGCATTCGGCGGTGTGCCTGGATGACGGCACGATTGTGGTGATGTTCATCAACATCGGCGAGCAGAAGTACAGCTGGAACGTCCAGAAGAATCGTCCGAACCCGGAGAATCGCCTCCCGACTTATTGCGTGCGCAGTTTCGACAATGGCAAGACGTGGGAGGATCCGATCCTTGTCGACGACACGTACAGCGGTTGCCAGCGTGGGTTGATTCTGACCAAGTCGGGTACGCTTGTAGCGATGGTGCAGCGGCTCAACTACGAGGAAGGGCGCAACTACTCGCAGCCGTATTGGTCGAATGACAAGGGCAAGACATGGCATCCGGCGGACGTCATGGACTGCGGGAAGGAGCACGGCGACCATTCGGGCCTCATCGAGGCGACGCTCGTGCAGCTCAAGGACGGGCGGATATGGACGCTTCTCAGATCCTACCACGGCTGGTTCTACGAGGCATTCTCGTCCGATGACGGGCGCACATGGTCGCCGCTTCCCCCCAAGAAGTCAAAGATAGCCTCCACGGGATCGCCGGGTATGCTCAAGAGGTTGTCCGACGGTTCGCTAATACTCGTCTACAACGCCATCCCCACGGAGGGCTACGAGCGGCGCGAGGAGCTTTTCGTGTCGTTCTCCGAGGACGAGGGCGAGAGCTGGACGAAGCCGTTTGTGGTTGCCAGAAATCCAGGCGCGCGTGTTGCGTATTCCTACATCCACGAGCCGCGGCCCGGCGAACTCTGGATCAGCTCGATGCAGGGTGGGCTTCGCGCGCGAGTCAGCCTTGCCGACCTTAAGGCCGCGGCGAAAAGATGATGCGGATCCGTGCCGCCCAAAGGCACATCCGTCATTTTCAAATAGATGAAGCGTCTTAAAACAAGAAAGGAAAACAACAATGGCGAACGAACTGGATGAAATGACCGGCCCCGTAAACGGCGCGGGGCGTGACATTAACGTGATCGAGAAGCAGCTTCCGGCGCGCGTCGGATGGGGGTCGACCCTCTTCGAGATCATTCTGTGGTGCCTCTTCATAATTCCGGGGCTTGTCTTCCTCTTCATGAAGATCGGTGCCAAGAACTATTTCCAGAAGCTGCAGCAGAAGATTCAGGCCGATGCATCCACCATCGACAACTACCTGGAACAGCGTGTGCAGATTCTGCAGAATCTGGCGAAGCTCGTCGAAAAGGCCATAGATCTAGACAAGGACGTGATGAAGGCCGTCGCGGCGTTCCGCGGCGGACGCCTTCCCGACTCGGAGCGCAACGCCGTAGCCAGCCAGATCGACGGGTGCTTCGGGCGTCTCTTCCCGCAGGTGGAGGCGTATCCCGACCTCAAAGCCCACGCCGCCATCGCCGAGGCTATCCAGCAGAACAGCTATCTCCAGAAGGAGATCACGGCCGCCAGGCAGCTGTACAACGACTCGGTGATGCAGTGGAACTCCGACATCTTCGACTGGCCCACAAAACAGATCGTCGCGGCCAGGGCCGGATACACCACGCGCATTCCGTTCACCGCTTCAGCGGAAGTGAAGGCGCAGGCCAGGGGAACGTTCTTTTGATCGATGACGTCTACGAGCCTCTCGCGCGCTATCGTGACGAATTCCGAGGGAAATTCGCCGCGCTGGCGAGCGAAAAGTTCAAGGAACTGACGGAAAGGTCCAAGGTTGACGTCCGCGCCAACCGCGCCTTGGTCAAGGAGATCAACTCCCTGCAGGCGAACGCCGACTCTATAAGCTCGAAGAAGACGTGTTTGGGATGCCTGATGGCGATCGGCTTCATCATCGCGGCGGCCGCCATTGTGGGCGCTGTGGCGGCAGACGGGGCGGATTCGGAGACGAAGTCGCTGTGCGTCGTGGGGATTGTCCTGGGTCTGATCCTTGGTGTGGTGATGGTACCCCGCTTCAAATCCGCGGCTAGACAGCTGGCCGACCTCAAGGCGCGGATCGCCTCGAAGAAGGCAGTGGCCTGGGAGCAGATGGAACCGCTCAACAGGCTCTATACCTGGGACATCACGGTGAAGCTTATCGAGGCCACCGTCCCGAGGCTGGAGTTCGATCCGTATTTCGCGGCAGATCGGCTTGAGTCGCTTCACCGGCAATACGGGTGGGACGATTCGTTCAACGACGGGAAGTCCGTCATATTCGCCCAGTCCGGTGTGATAAACGGCAACCCATTCGTCTTCGGCGATTGCCTTGAAATGGAGTGGGGCGAGAAGACGTACGAGGGATCCTTGGAGATATCCTGGACTGAGTGGGAGGAGGACGAGAAAGGCAGAGCTTATCCTGTGCAAAGGCATGAAACGCTGCATGCCCATGTGACGAAGCCGATCCCAGTCTACAACGAGCAGAAGTTTCTCGTCTACGGCAACGACGCCGCACCGAACCTCTCGTTTTCGAGGCAGCCGTCCGGATTGACGGGAACGGAAGGCGAGTTCTTTGCGGGCATCCGCAAGAAATGGCGGCTAAGCAGGCTCAAAGCCTATTCGAGAAACCTTGACGACGACTCTAACTTCACCTTGATGAGCAACCACGAATTCGAGACGTGGTTCCACGCCAAGGACAGAGACAACGAAGTGGAGTTCCGCCTTTTGTTCACGCCCGTGGCGCAGACGCAGATGCTGAATCTGATGAAGGACACGAAGGTCGGCTACGGCGACGACTTCACCTTCATCAAGAGGAACAAGGTGAATTTGCTTTTCTCGACGCACCTCAATGAAGCCGCGATCGACACCGACCCGTCGAGATTCCGCAACTGGGACTACGACGATGCGGAATCATGCTTCATCGCCTTCAACGAACGCTATTTCAAGGACGTCTATTTCGCGCTCGCCCCCTTGCTGTCCATACCTTTATACCAGCAGACGCGAACGCACGAGGACATCTGGAAAGACGCTCTCGGACGCCCGGCGTCGTCGTTCTGGGAACATGAGGCCGTAGCGAACTACCACGGAGAAGGGAAGTTCCAGCATCGGAACTGCATAACCCGCAGTATTCTGAAGACGCGGGTCGTGGGCAGGGAGAACGGCGAAAGCACCATCGCAGTGACCGCATACGGGTATGAGGGGGCGGACAGAGTCGACTATGAAAGCGTCCATGGAGGTGACGGGAAGTGGCACGACGTTCCGGTGCACTGGACGGAATACCTTCCGGTGCAGCGCACGAGCAGCATGTGTCTGAGCGAAAGCGGCACTCCGTCCGACGAGTTCAAGCAGCGCGCCGCCGCCTCGCAGGAAAGCGCCTACCGGCGTTCGATACTCTCCTTCCTGGCGAATGCGTGAAGTGCGCTTCTCCCATCGCGGCCAAATATGCTATAATCTCGCCATGCGCATTCAGATACTGCCATCGCTGCTCGCGGCCGACTTCGGCCGCCTGGCCGACGAAATCGTCCGCGCCGGACAATCCGGCGCCGACGCGCTCCATCTGGACGTGATGGACGCGCACTTCGTCCCGAACCTCTCCTTCGGCCCCGACGTCGTGGCGCTCTCGCGCCGCGCGGCGCCGGAGTTCTATCGCCACGTCCATCTCATGATGACGCGGCCGGACCTGTATCTCGAGAAGTTCGTCCAGGCCGGCGCGCAGACCGTCCAGATCCACGTCGAGGCGGACTGCGACGTGCACGACGCCCTCTCGCGCATCCGCGCCCTCGGCGCGAGGTGCGCGCTGGCGCTCAACCCGGAGACGCCCGCGGAGGCGGCCCTGCCGTATATGAGGGAGCTTGACGAGATTCTCGTGATGACCGTCCACCCCGGCTACGGCGGGCAGGCGTTCATCGGGGACTGCCTTCCGAAGATATCGGAGCTGCGCCGCCGCGCGTCGCGGATGGGCCTGGACGCCCTGGACATCATGGTGGACGGCGGCGTCACCGACGAGACGGCCCCGCTCGCGGCGGCGGCTGGCGCCAACCAGTTCGTGGCCGGAAGCCATCTTTTCAGGCAGAAGGACATGGCCGCGGCCGTGGCGGCGCTGCGCAGCGTGGCCGACGCGGCATTTCACAGATCAGACAATGGAGAAAAGACATGATAGTCGAGACAGTTAAGGACTATGCGGCGATGAGCTCTGTGGGCGCCTCGATCATCTACGAGGCGGCGATGCGGAAGCTTTCGCGCGGCGAGCTCTTCAACCTGGGCCTCGCCACCGGCAACACGATGATCACGCTCTACGAAGAGCTGGCGGACAAGTTCAACCGCGCCCGGGCCGACCTGTCCCTGCTTTCGACGTGGAACCTGGACGAATACGCGTCCGACGAATATACCGCCGTTCCGCACGAGCATCCGCTCTCGTACTGGAAGTACATGCACGAGATGCTTTTCGCCAAGTTCGACCCCGCCCTCGGCTTCCGCGAGGAGAACGCCCATTTCCCCGATCCGGCCGACCCCGCCGCCTACGACCCCGCCATCGCCTCCGCCGGCGGGCTGGACCTGCAGCTTCTCGGAATCGGCTTCAATGGGCACATTGCGTTCAACGAGCCGATGCGCGAGGACGAGATATCGGTTGAGGATTTCGGCCGCCTGCCAACGCGCGTCCTGCCGCTCTCCCGGGAGACGATCGCGCAGAACACGGCGATCACGGCCGGCGGCGACTCGTCGCTCGTGCCGCGCTTCGCCGCCACGATGGGCATGGCCCCGATACTCGCCGCGAGGCGGTGCCTGCTTCTCGCATGCTTCGCGGAGCAGACAGCGCCCCTCAAGGCCATCTTCGCCCGCGGCGGCGAGCCCACGCCGTTCCTCCCCGCGTCGTACCTCTGGCGCCACCCGGACTACAGGCTGGTCTACACGACGGACAAGATCACGGATCCGCAGGGGGCGTGACGAGCTTCGCAGCGTAATGCAAATATGGTATAATGGCGGCATGAAAAACACACGTAGAGCATTTCTCGGCCAGGCGGCTGTCTTCGCGGGCGCCGGTCTTTTCGGACCAAGCCTCCTGGCCGCAATGAAGTACGACAAGAGGGCGATTCTCGATCTGTTCCGTCTGCGCGCGGCGGACACCGACGCACGCGTCAAGGCCGGCATCGAGGAGAACCGCAAAAGCCCCGTCCTGCTCACCTTCCGCGGCCCGGGTGGAAAACTGTGCGAGAGCGTCCATCTGCAGGTCCGCCAGAAGACCCACGCGTTCAAATACGGCGCGGACCTCTTCATGCTCGACGAGATCGGCGACGATCCGGCGAAGAACGAGGCATACAAGGAGCGCTTCGCCGAGGTGTTCAATCTGGCTACTTGCCCGTTCTACTGGAGCGACCTGGAGCCTGAGCAGGGCAAGCCGCGCTTCGCAAAGGACTCTCCGAAGATATACCGCCGTCCGCCGCCCGACCTCTGCGTGGAGTGGTGCGAGGCTCACGGCATAGAGCCGAAGGCGCACTGCCTCAACTACCCCGCGTTCGAGCCTGTGTGGGCGAAGGGCGACATCGGCCGCGAGAAGTATCTGCTCGAAAAGCGCTTCCGCGAGCTCGCCGAGCGCTACGCCGCGCGCATTCCGATGTGGGAGGTCACGAACGAGACGCTCTGGAGCTCCGCGTGGCGGAAGTCCAACTTCTACCAGGAGGAGGACTACGTGGAATGGAGCTTCAAGACGGCCGAGCGGTACTTCGGCTCGAACAAGCTCGTGATCAACGAGGCCCACTGCCGCATCTGGGATGATACCTGGTTCATCCGCACGCGCAGCCCGTACTACATGCAGATCGAGCGCGCTCTCCTCAAGGGCGCCAGGATCGACTCCATAGGCCTCCAGTTCCACATGTTCAATCCGGCGAAGAACGTGGTGTCCGCCACGCGCAGATTCTACGATCCGCAGCGGCTCTTCGACGTGATGGACACGTATGCGCTTCTCGGCAAGCCCATCCAGATCACCGAGATCACCATCCCCGCCTACTCCAACGACCCCGGCGACGAAGAGGTGCAGGCCGAGATACTGCGCGAGCTCTACCGCATCTGGTTCTCGCACCGCGCGATGGAGGCCATCATCTACTGGAACCTTCCCGACGGCTATGCGGCCTTCGCCAAGCCCGGCGACTTCACCGGCGGCGAAAACGCATACTACGGCGGTCTTTGCCGCTTCGACCTCTCGCCCAAGCCTGCGTATCAGGTGGTGAAGGACCTCTTCGGCAAGGAGTGGCGCACGAACTTCACGCAGGACGTGGCCGGGCGCTTCGCGTTCCGTGGCTTCAACGGCTCCTACGAGCTCGTGGCCACCTCCAACGGAAAGACCGTGCGGAAGGAGTTCGACATCGGCCCGTCCTACGCCTCCACCCTGGAGGTGAAGTTCGACTGACCCAACTAGCCGCCTTCGCCAAGGCTATGGCGGCCAAGCCCAACCACCTAACCACCTAACTTAGACAGGGAAAAGCAAAATGAAAACCATGCTCATGACGGCGGCGGTTCTCGCCTTTGCGGCGCATGCCGAGTTCCAGATGGACAAGACTGCGATGTCCGAGGAATACTGGAAGATCTGGAACGATGACGTCCAGGCTAAGATAGATGCCGACATCGAGCAGTTCCGCAAGGCGGACGGCTCGTTCGCGCTTGACGGCGTCCCCGACGGCGCGGAGGTGAAGGTGGAGCAGATCGACAGCTCCTTCTACTTCGGCGCACACATCTTCAACTATGGTCAGCTTGGCAAGAAAGAGTGGAACGACCGCTACAAGGAGCTTTACGGCACGCTCTTCAACTCCGCGACGGTGGCGTTCTACTGGCGCACGTTGGAGCCGTATCCCTATTCGCCGCGCTTCGCGGAGCGCTACGAGGACACCGAGAACTTCTGGAACAACTGTCCGCATCCGAAGGAGCAGGCGCACTGGCGGCGTCCGGCGCCGGATCCCGTGATCGACTTCCTTCGCGGGCGCGGCTGTCGCATCCACGGCCATCCGCTGGTGTGGGGCAACAGCACGTGGCACCGCCCCATATGGATATGGGACAGCTTCTGCCCCGAGGCCGAGAAGCGCGCGCTGGAGGAGCGCACGGGCGTGCATATCCCGACTGCGAACTGGCGCCTCCCGGTGGGCGTGAGGGAATTCGGCGCGGAACATGCCTGGAACGACGCGTGGGGCAAGATATACAAGATGCTCTCCGAGGATGAGATCGCCGCGATCGTGCCGACGTTCATCAAGAACTACAGCGCCTTCTACGAAAAGCGCATCCGCGACATCGCCGAGCGCTACGGCAGCCGCGTGGACAGCTGGGACGTGGTGAACGAGAGCGCCACCGACTACCACCGCTGGCAGGACGAGAAGGCCGTGCGCGGCACGCCGTGCCAGAAGAGCGTCTACGGCCTCATGCCCGGCGACTACACCTTCAAGGCGTTCAAATGGGCGGAGAAGTACCTGCCAAAGACGGCGTGGTTCAACCTGAACGACTACAACATGGCGCCGTACTTCTTCAAACAGGCCAAGGACCTAGAGGCGAACGGCTGCCGCGTGGACGTGGTGGGCTCGCAGATGCATCTCTTCAATCCAGGTGAAAGCGTGAACATCGCGGCCGGAAAGGGGCCAAAGCACTTGCGCCCCGAGGGCATAGCCGACAGGTTCAAGCTTCTCTCCCAGGCCGGGAAGCCCATACACCTCTCCGAGATCACGATCACCGCGCCCGACATGTCGCCGAAGGGGCAGATGATCCAGGCGATCATAACGCGCAACCTCTACCGCGCGTGGTTCTCGGTTGAGAAGATGTGCGGCATAACGTGGTGGAACGTGGTGGACGACTGCGGCGCGCCCGGAGAGCCGTCCATAAGCGGACTCTTCACCCGCGACATGCGCCCGAAGACTGCCTACTTCGCGATGGACGACCTCATCAACCGCGAGTGGAGGACCTCGACCACGGTGAAGGCCGTAGGCGGCAAGGCGTCCTTCCGCGGCTTCCGCGGCCGCTACCGCCTCACGTGGAAGGGGACGGACGGCAAGGAGGGCACGAAGGTCGTGACGCTCAAATAAAAGATGGAGGACGACATGACTACAAGACGGGATTTCATCGCCGCCGCCGCGCTGGCTGCGGCCGGAGCCGCTGCGGCGCGCACGCCCCTGCCGCGCTTCACGGCGCCCGGGGAGATAAAGGCGTTCCTGCTCCATCTTGGGCACAACATGTGGTGCGACTGGTTCCCGCCGGGATTCGACCTCGAGGCCGTCAAGGCCGAATTCCCGTCCCCAGGCCGCACTCCGCTGCCGGACACCGTGCTGCGCAGCAAGGACGAGCTCTGGCGCAAGGTCACAGACTACGCCGCCGCCAAAGGGATGAACATGATAGTCATCGATCTCGGCGAGGGGCTTGTCTATCCCAGCCATCCCGAACTGGCCATTGAGGGGAGTTGGACGCCCGAGAAACTGCGCGCGGAGATAGCCCGCCTCAACAAGCTTGGCGTAGAGGTGATACCGAAGCTCAACTTCTCCACTACCCACAACGGCTGGCTCAAGCAATACCGCCGCATGCTCTCCACCCCGGCATACTACAAGGTGTGCGAGGATCTGATCGCAGACGTGGCGGACATCTTCGACTGCCCCCGCTTCCTCCACATCGGCTACGACGAGGAGACTGCCAACCACCAGGACAACTCCAAGCGCTGCCTCTACGTGTCCGTGCGCAAGGGCGAGTTCTGGATGCACGACTTCCTGCACATAGTGAAGACGACCGAGAAGAACGGCATGCGCGCGTGGGCTTGGAGCGACTACGGGTGGGACCATCCGGAGTTCTACGAGCGCTGCCCGAAGTCGGTCTTGATGAGCAACTGGTACTACGACGAGAGCTACGGCGGGTTTGAGCTCGCCGCGAACAAGACGTCTGACCACAAGCGCCTCAAGGGCTTCTACGATCTCGACAAGGCGGGATTCGAACAGGTGCCGTGCGGCACGAACTGGGCGGGCTGGATGCGCGTCAAGAAGAACGTCGGCGCGGACGACGTGATCGGCAAGCTGGTGAAGCTCTGCCGCCGCGACATCTCTCCGAAGAGCCTAAAGGGATTCATGATGGCCCCCTGGGCCTCTTGCGACACGCAGGAGAGCGCGCAGAAGAACATCAAAGGCGTCGACCTCTTCGCCGAGGCGCTGAAGGCATGATTGTAATTCAAGGAAGATTCGCATGAAAAATCCGTCGGAACTCAAGATCACAGACATCCGCTTCGCGGACATCGACGGCGCGCCCAAGCGCTGCACGCTCGTGAAGCTCTACACGAACCAGGAGGGGCTCGTCGGCTATGGCGAGGTTCGCGACGCAAGCTCGCGCACGTACGCCGCCATGCTCAAGAGCCGTATCCTCGGCGAGAATCCGCTGAACGTGGAGAAGGTGTTCCGCCGCATCCGCCAGTTCGGCGGAGACTCGCGCCAGGCCGGCGGCGTGTGCGCGATCGAGCTCGCCTGCTGGGACATCGCGGGCAAGTTCTGGGGCGTGCCCGTGTGGCAGCTCCTCGGCGGCAGGTTCCGCGACCGTGTGCGCGTGTACTGCGACACTGACAGCGAGGGCGGCGGACGCGACATGGGCGAGGCCCTCAAGGCGCGCGTCGCGCAGGGCTACACCTTCCTCAAGATGGACCTCGGCATAGAGCTTCTGATGGACGTGCCCGGCGCGCTCTCCGCACCAACCGGCTACCTCGAATACATGCGGAAGATGAAGCACGTCATCTCCACTCCGCACGGCTCCATCGACCCCCGCGCAATGCGCGGCGAGGCGTATGACCTCTTCAACACCGAGCACCACTTCACCGGCATCCACATCACCGAGAAGGGCCTCGACTGGCTGGAGGGCTATCTGCGCGACTGCCGCGAGGTGGTGGGCTACGAGATCCCTCTCGCCATCGACCATCTCGGCCACATCCCCCTCGAAGACTGCATCCGTCTCGGTCGCCGTCTGGAGAAGTACAACCTCGCATGGATGGAGGATGCGCTCCCCTGGCAGCAGACCGAGATGTGGAAGCAGCTTCACGCCGCCACGGTCACGCCTCTCGGCACGGGCGAGGACATCTATCTGCTCGACAACTTCAAGCCGCTCCTTGACTCCGGCGCCCTCGCGGTCGTCCACCCCGATCTGCTCACCGCGGGCGGAATCGGCGAGACGAAACGTGTCGGCGACTATGCCGAGAAGCGCGGAGTGCAGATGAACATCCACATGGCCGAAAGTCCGATCGCCGCCCTCGCGGCCGTCCACGTCGCCGCCGCCACGCGCAATTTCATGGCGCTCGAGATACATTCCGTGGACGTGCCGTGGTGGAAGGACATCGTGGTGCCGGCGTTCGACATCCAGGACGGTTTCGTGAAGGTGCCTGACGCTCCCGGCCTGGGCATTGAGTCGCTCAACGAAGAGCTGATCTGCGAGAAGCTCCATCCCGACTTCCCCGAAGCCTGGGCCTCCACCGAGGAGTGGGACAAGGAATGGGCCAACGACCGCCGCTGGAGCTGAGCAGTTCTTCTTTTCCGTAATCGGTCAGTGGTAGGGGGTATGCATTGGTTTTGGGCGTTGCGCTGGATGAGCGCCACCGGGAGCCCTCCCCCAGGACGTTCCTGGCGGCATCTCATCCGGCCTCCGCGCCCCGCCTTTCGGCACTCGGGAACCACGTATAATTTCCCGTCGGGCAGGATCGTGCTTGCACAGGGGAAGGGATTGTGGTAAAATTTTTTCCAAGGGGGGCGTGTGCTCCTTTGTAAATAACCAAGTAAAAGGAAAAAAAATGAAAAAAACCATGCTCTGCGCAGTCATCGCGGCGATCGCGTGCGGCTGCGTCTCTGTGAATCAGAACGACGGTGGCAATGCATGTCGTAAGCCTTGCATCGCTAAGGATATCGTGCACGAGAAGTTCACGGTGGCCGCCCAGACCGTCTCCGCGCAGGATCAGCTCAACTGTCTGTTTGGGCTCATCTGCTGGGGTTCTACGGCTACGCATATCGCCGACGCCGTCTGCGGCCAGGGGCCGTTCCTGAATGCTACCGCCAAGGCAAAGAACGGCGCGTATGCGAACGCCTGTGACGCCGCCAAGTGCGATCAGGTTGTTGGCGCGAAGTACAAGGTCACGACCGAGGATTATTTCGTGTTCAAGAAGGTCAAGGCCGAGATCACCGGTTATCCGGCTACGCTTTCCGGCGTCGAGCTGATCGAAAACAAGACACCCTGCGCCTGCGGCAAGTAAGGTACAGGATGGAACTTGAGTTCCAAAGGAAGGCCGCAGCGAAACGCTGCGGCCTTTTGTCTCTGTACACCGACAAACTCCATTGTTGTTCTTCGTGGCATTTTGATCATGCCTCATGGTTTGCTTGGAATTCACGGCGTCTTGGCATTTGACGAATGCGGCACCGAGACCCGAGGGCAAGTTCCCGTTACGGTGCACAGCATTATAAAGAATTTCGTGATTTTACCCGTAATCTAATTCATCAACCACCTATGCCGAAAATATGGTAAAATAATCTCCGTTTTCGAAAAGCATGGGCTAATCCTATTTCGAAAAGCATGGGCTAATCCTATTTCGAAAAGCATGGGCTAATCCTAATAAGGCAGAGATAGATGAGAAAGAATGTTCTGACGACCTCCCTGGCGGTGATCGCCGCCGTGGCGGTTTTCGCGGGCGAGCGCACGCTCACGCTTGATGAATACCGCGACAAGATGAAGGGCGCGTGGGTGGGCCAGATGGTCGGCGTCTCGTGGGGACAGCCCACGGAGTTCAAGTGGAAAGACGAAATCATCCCTGCCGACAAGGTGCCGGCGTGGGCAAGCGATTTCCCTCTGCGCATGGCCTACGGCAACGACGACCTCTACGTGGAGATGACGTTCCTGAAGACGCTTGAGGACTACGGCCTTGACGTGTCCATCCGCCAGGCCGGAATTGACTTTGCCAATTCCGAATACAAACTCTGGTGCGCAAACCGCGCAGGCCGCGACAATCTTCGTCGCGGCGTCGCGCCGCCGGACTGCTCGCACCCGAAATACAACAAATGCCCCAATGACATCGACTACCAGATCGAAGCGGACTACTCTGGCATCATCGCGCCGGGATGTCCGCAGGAGGCGATCCGCCTCGGCGGCTTGTTCGGCCGTCTCATGAACTACGGCGACGGCGTGTGGGCGGGGCAGTTCATAGGCGCAATGTACGCCGAGGCGTTCTTCACCGCGGACGTTAATGCTCTCATCGACGCCGGCCTCGCGGCGATCCCCGCCGAAAGCGACTACGCGCAGATGGTTCGCAACGTGCGCAAGTGGCACCGGGAAACTCCCGGCGACTGGACGAAGTGCTGGGAGAAGATACGCGCGAACTACTCGAAGGGGTACAACAAGGCGCTGCGCGACTCCAACGGCGCCATCGACGTGCGGCTGAACGGCGCGTGCATCGTCTTGGGCCTTCTCTACGGAGAAGGGGACCTCGACAAGTCGATCGTCCTCTCCATGCGATGCGGATGGGATTCCGATTGCAATCCGTCGAACGTGGGCGGCATCCTGATGACGGCGCGCGGCTTCAAGGCGCTTCCGGCGAAATACGTCGAGAAACTCGACTACGCGCGCAAGTTCTCATACACCGCCTACAATCTCCCCTGTCTTTTTGCAGTGTGCGAGAAGCTGGCGCGTCAGGTGGTCGTGCGCAACGGCGGGCGCGTGGAGAAGGGCGCGGACGGCGCGGAGCGGTTCGTCATCCCGGTGAAGGCGCCCAAGCCCGATCCTTTCGTGCCGTCGTGGAACGCCCCTGCTCCGACGGGCAGCCGGTACGCCGAAGAGGAGATGGCGAAACAGTGCTTCGTCCAGAGGCGCCCAACGCCCGAGTACCTCAAGAGCGCGGTGGTGTATCAGCTCGTGCTGCGCAACTTCACTCGCGACGGCACTTTCAAGGCCGCCACCGAGATGCTCGACCATGTCCGCTCCATCGGCGTCGACGTGGTGTACCTTTCCCCGTTCGTGGAGATGGACTGCGACATGGACGAGACAGGCTGGAGCCCGCGCCAGATAAAGAGCGGCTACCACACTCCAAAGAACCCATACCGCATCTCCAACTACGACAAGATAGACCCCGAGTACGGGCATGACGCGGACTTCAAGGCGTTCAACGACAAGGCCCACGCCCTTGGCATGAAGGTTTACATGGACCTCGTCTATCTCCACTGCGGGCCGAACAATGTGATAAAAGACCTGTTCCCCGACGCGTTCCAGAGGAACGCCGACGGATCGGTGCGCATGACGCAGTGGCGTTTCCCGTTTGTAAACTTCAAGTCGAAGGGCGTGCGCAAATATCTGATCGACTCCATGCTCCACTGGATGAGCCTGGGGTGCGACGGCTTCCGCTGCGACGTGGGCGACGCGGTGCCGATCGACTTCTGGGTGGAGGCCGTGACGGCCTGCCAGAAGGTGAAGCCCGACCTCGTGATGATCAACGAGGGGAGCAAGCCGGAAATGCTGGAGAAGGCGTTCGACGCCTGCTATGCATGGCCGTGGAGCTTCAACCTTCGCAGCGCGCTCACGGGCTCCGAGGCGATCGCCTGGTGGCTCAAGCACCAGAAGAAGACGTTCGCGGAACGGCTGAAGTCGGCGCGCGAGTACGAGGCGAAGCTCCCGTCCGACGCACTTCTCTTCTGCTTTCTGGACAACCACGACACCGCCGCCGACGACTGGGAGATGCGCTTCGACCGAATCCGTCCCGTAGAGGCCGGCAATGCGGCGTTCGTGCTCACTTTCCTGAGGAGAGGTCTGCCGCTCGTCTTCAACGGCAACGAGATTGCCGACAACTCGCTCAACACGTTCTTCGCGCCGGTGGAGGACGTCGCCCGTGCGCGCAAGACGGTGGACTGGGCGCGCGCGCTGCAGCCAGCCGGGCAGAGGCGGCTCGTGCTCGTCCGAGAGCTCGCAAAGATGCGCCATGAGGACAAGATATTCGCCGATGGTTCGCAGGAGTGGATTGTGGACGGCGATGAGAAGGGCATTGTCGCATTCGTCCGCCGCCTTGGTGACCGTATGGTGTTCGTGGCGGCGAACATGACGGACAAGGACGCGGCGTTCGTCCCGTCCGGCGTCTCGTTCGGGCATGACGTCCGGCCCATGCTCTCGGAGCGGTTCTCTCTGGGCGCTGGCGGAGAGTGCAGGTTCGGGCCGTGGGGGCATGTGGTGGTGCCGGTTCGCCCCCAAGCGGCGGAGGACGTGTTCGTTCCCAGGTGGAAGGTGTCGAAGAGTGTCGCGAAGTACGTGAAGATCGAGGGGGACAGGCTTGTTGTGGATGTGCCGCCGGGGGTGACGAACGTGTGCGCGTACGCCACGGCGGACATAGACCTTTCAGATTGGGCGCAGTGCGTGCTGGAGGCCGAGGTGAGGTGCAGAGGCGAGAGGCTTGTGCGCGATGCAAGGCCCGCCCGGGGCGTAAAGCTGTCCCTGCACTTTTCCGATGCCGTGGCCGGCGACAGGCGCTATCCCGCCGCTCCCGCACCCGATGAGGGGAGTTTCGGCTGGACGAATCTGCAGTTGGGAGTCGCGTTCGGCGAAGTGGCGCCCCTTTCCAAGCCGGGGCCGCAGGTGGTGCTGGGGATCCAGCAGACATCGGGGAGGGTCGAGTTCGACCTCTCGTCGTTCCGTCTACGCAAGGCGCCGCCGCTTTTCCCGATGAAGGACAACGACTACAAGATCAAGTATCCGCCATCCCGGGGGCGGATGCGCGGCGTGATGGGCCGAGGAGTCTGCCGCAACACGGAGCAGGACATCGAGGACCTCAAGAACTACGGCGCCAACTTGATCCGTCTGCAGATGAACGGGTTCGCATGGAAGGGAAAGAAGAACAGGCCTCCGGTGACGCTCGCCGACTGGAATGCATGGCTCAAGCGCAACCTCGACCACGCCGAACAGGTGCTTGGCTGGCTTGAGGCGCGAGACATGCAGATGGTGCTGGACATGCACAACCCGCCCCTCGGCGGCTACGGGCACAGCGGCGACGTCTTCTACGTGCAGGAGAACGCCGACGCTTTCATAGAGGCATGGCGCATGATCGCGCGGCGCTTCAAGGGCCGCAGGGGAATCTACGGCTACGATCTGATGAACGAGCCTTTCCAGACCCGGCGCGCGCTTCCCGACTGCGACTACTGGAACATCCAGCGGCGCACCGCGGAGGCCATCCGCGCCATCGACCCCGACGCCACGATCGTCTTCGCGCCCAACGAATGGAGCTCACCTCGCGGATTCGAGTATCTGTCCGCGTTGGAGATGGACAACGTTGTGTACGAGCTGCACATGTACATGCCCGGCTGGTTCACGCACCAGGGGGCGAACGGCTCGCCGATACCGTCCCCGGAGAAGGCCCTTCCCTATCCCAATCCGGCGCGCGGCGTGGACAAGGAGAAGCTCCGCGAGTGGCTTAAGCCGGTGGTCGACTTCCAGCGCCGCCACAACGCCAGGATATTCGTTGGCGAGTTCTCGGCCTGCATCTACGCCCCGGGCGCGGGGCAATATCTTGAGGACTGCATATCGCTCTTCGAGGAGTATGGCTGGGACTGGACGTACCATTCGTTTCGCGAGGCGCGCTGGTGGAACGTGGAGACGGTTCTCGACCCGGTAACGCGCAAGCCTGTGCCGAGCAAGGACAACGACCGCTTCCGCGCCCTTGTGGACGGCTTCAAAGGCGGCGCCGCCGCGAAGGCCCGGACCGGCGGCCGGAAGAAAGATTGAGCAAGAGGAGAAGAGCATGATCAAGGAAAAATTCGACTTGTCCGGAAAGACTGCCCTGGTGACGGGCTCGGCGCGAGGAATCGGCCGCGCGATCGCGGCCGCCTTCGCGGAATACGGCGCGCGCGTGCTGGTGCACGGCTCGCGGCCGTCCGCCCCGCTCGACGAGGCTCTGGCGCAGGTGCGCAGGTTTTCCCCGGGAAGCGAGGCCCTGACCTTCGACCTCTCTGATCCGGCGCAGGTGGAGACTGTGCCGCGCGAGGTGGACATACTCGTGGCGAACGCCTCGATACAGGAGCGCATGAAGTGGAGCGAGTTCGCCATGGACGAGGCGCGGAAGGAGGCGCAGGTGAACTATCTCGCGACCCTTCGGATGTTCCAGCTAGTCTATCCGCACATGAAGGCCAGGGGATGGGGCAGGCTCATCACCGTCGGAAGCGTGCAGGAGCGCCGTCCGCACCCCGACATGATCGGCTACGCCGCCACTAAGGGCGCGCAGGAGAACATGGTGCGGAACATTGCGCGGCAGGTGGCGAAGGAGGGGATCACGGTGAACAACATATGCCCCGGTGTGTTCTTCACCGACCGCAACAAGGACGCCCTCGGCGATCCCGTGTACGCAAAGAAGGTGACGGACGCCATCCCGATCCACGACTACGCCGTGCCCGAGGACGCCGCCGGCGCCGCGCTCCTTCTCGCGTCAGACGCCGGCCGCTACATAACTGGCGCCACCATCACTGTGGACGGCGGCCTGTCCCTGCCCGGCTGAGGACCCGTCGGCCGCCAACGACCAACGATCAACCACCAACTATCAAAAGGAAAACAGATGCCATCATTAAGAGACATGCGAGGCGAGGCCAAGGAGGCCGGCCTCATGAAACTCGACAAGCTGATCGCAAGACGGCAGTCGATCCCGTCAAACGAGTTCCCCGTTCCCCTGAATGAGCTGTGCGAACGCTATGAACGCCTCTACACCGGATGCATCAACGACGTGATGCGGGAGCTGACGCTCCTCGACCAGAATCTTCCGAGCGACATCATGCCGCTCAGGGACGAGATGACCGTGTGCGGCGAGGCGTTCACCGTCAAGAGCGCGCCAAACGTAATGATCGAGGGGGAGATGACGTTCCGCGCGCAGATGCTCGATGACTTCAAGCCGGGCGGCGTGGTGGTGTGGGACACGTCGTCCGACGTCGAGGCCAGCCTGTGGGGCGGCGTGATGACCGCCACCGCCAAGACAAAGGGCATTCGCGGCGCCGTGATCGCCGGCGGCATACGCGACACGAAGCAGATCCTCGAGCAGAACTTCCCCCTCTTCTACCGCTACCGCACGTCCAACGGTTCGCTCGGCCGCTGCATGATAACGCACTACCAGGTGCCGATCAAAGTGGGCAAGGTGACGGTCCGCCCCGGGGACATCATCTTCGGCGACATTGACGGCGTTCTTTGCATCCCCCGCGAGATCGCATACGACGTGCTTCTGCGCGCCGAGGGGATCGAGCGCAACGAGATCGACATCTTCAGCTGGGTGCGCCAGGGCGACACCATCAGCGAGATCATCGAAAAGGGCGGTTACTTCTGATCGTCGCGGGCGGACGTCGGCAGGCGTCCGCCGAATATGGTATAATGCGCGCATGGAAGAGAAGTCAATTCCCGAGATAGTCGAGCTGGCGAGCGCGTTCTACGGCAGCGCGGTGCTTTTCGCGGCTCTAGAGAAGGGCGTGTTCGCCGCCGTCGAGAAGGCGGGGGAGAGCACATGCGGGGAGATCGCGTCCGCGACCGGATGCTCGGAGCGGGGCATGCGCCTTTTGCTCGACGCATGTGTGGCGGAGGGGCTGCTGTCCAAGGACGGCGAAGTCTATTCCAACACGTCTGCGGGGCGTCTCGCTCTCGTGCCTGGAGGCCCGGCCGATCTTTCACAGGCGGTGCGCTACAACCAGGACGTGTATCCGGCCTGGGGGCGTCTTGCGCGCCTTGCGGAGACGGGGCGTCCCGTTGAGGCGCCGTCCCTGCATCTTGGAGACGACCCGGAGCGCACGCGCCGCTTTGCGCTCGCGATGCGCGGCCGCGCTCTAGCCATCGGCCGCGCGGTCGTGCCGATGATCGATCTGGGGGGCGGCGGTGGACGTCTTCTCGACCTCGCCGGCGGCCCGGGCACGTACGCCGAACTTCTGGTGAAGGCCAATCCCGGCTGGACCGCGGTGACGGTGGACGTTCCGGCGGTGAGCGCCGTCGCCGCCGACTGCATCCGTTCCGCCGGGCTGGCGGACCGCGTGGAGTGCCGCGCCGGAGACTACCATTCCGACGAATACGAACCCGCCGCCTACGACGCCGTGACGATCTTCGGCGCGCTCCATCAGGAGTCGCCGGAGCAGATAGTCGACATCCTCTCCCGCGCAGCCCGCGCGCTGAAGCCCGGAGGGAGGGTGTTCGTTCTGGACATGATGACGGACGCTTCGCGTACGTCGCCCAGGTTCTCCGCGCTCTTTGCCGTGAACATGGCCCTCACCGCCGAGAACGGATGGGTGTTCTCCGACGCCGAGCTGAAGGTTTGGATGCGCGAGGCAGGCTTCGAGCCCGGCGACGCGCGCCCAGTCCCGCCGCCGATGCCCCATTGGCTGCTCTCCGGCGTCCTCGCGAAATAGCGCCTGGGCATTTCCGCTTGAATCTCGGGGCGGGAGCGGATATAATTTGACGCATGAGAACACGAGAGAAGAGTCTGTCGGCGCTGCTTGCGCTGGCTGCGCTGGCAGCCGTCGCGGCGCCTGGAATCGACGAGGCCATTGCACGCGGGGCCAAGTTCCTGGTCTCCCGCCAGGCGGCGGACGGGTCTTTCAGCGACCCGCAGATGCCCGCCCTCACGGCGCTGCCGCTCTGGGCGCTTACGGTGGCGGGGCAGAGCCGCGGCGCGGCGGCGTCAAACGCGTGCGCGTTCGTCCTGAAGACCCAGCGGCCGGACGGAGGATTCTACGTCCCCAAGCCCGGGCGCGGAGGGTCCGGCCTCGGGAACTACAACACGTCCGTCTGCGTGAGCGCCCTCTACGAATCGGGGCTTGCGCCGACGAAGGCGATCCTCGACGCGAGAACTTACATCGCCGGAAGCCAGCTGACGGGCGACGACACCATGTCGGGCGGGTTCGGCTACGACCGCAGGAGCCGCCGCCGGTACGCCGACCTCTCCAACACGTCATACGCCATGGACGCCATGCGCCGGACGCAGGGCGCGGAGGACTTCCGCCCCGCGGGCGAGAAGCGCGCCGACCTTGACTGGGACGCCGCCCTCAAGTTCGTCACGGGCCTCCAGGAGAGGGAGGGCGAGCGCGCCGGGGGGGCGGCCTACAACGACCGCACTCCGCAGGGCGGGACGGCCACCAACGCGAGCGGGCGCGTCCAGCTGCGCGCATACGGGTCGATGAGCTACGCGGCGGTGCTGTCGATGTGCCATGCGCGCCTCACGAAGTCCGACCCGCGCGTGCGCTCCGCGCTTGAGTACTGCACGAAGTTCTGGACGGTGGACGAGAATCCGGGGATGGGCAACCAGGGGCTCTACTACTACTACGACATCCTTGCGCGGGCGCTCTCCGCCGCCGGCATCGACGAACTGCCCGCCGCCGACGGCAGGCGCATCGCGTGGAAGCGCGAACTCGCCGCGAAGCTCGTCTCGCTGCAGTCTCCGGACGGCAGCTGGGTGAACGACAACAACCGTTTCTGGGAGGGGGACCCGGTCCTCGCCACCAGCTTCGCGATGCTCGCGCTTTCGCTGTGCAGATGAGAAAACCAGAAAAGAAGACATTATGATAGAAGACTCGATTCTTGAAGCAATAGGGCACACTCCGCTTGTGCGTCTCCACCGCATGGTGACGGCGGACATGGCGGAGGTGCTGGTGAAGTTCGAGGCGCTCAACGTGGGCGGCTCCATCAAGACGCGCACAGCCTACAACATGATCCGCGACGCCGAGGCGCGCGGCGTCTTGAAGCCCGACTCCGTCATCGTGGAGCCCACGAGCGGCAACCAGGGCATAGGCCTCGCGCTCATCGGCGCCGTGCGCGGCTACGAGACCGTGATCGTGATGCCCGACAGCGTTAGCGAGGAGCGCCGAAAGCTCGTGCGCCACTACGGCGCGAAGGTGATCCTGGTGCACGACGCCGGCAACATCGGCGCCGCCATAGCAGAGTGCTCCGCCATCGCCCAGCGCATGGCGAAGGAGAACCCCCGCGTGTTCGTGCCGGAGCAGTTCTCCAACCCCGCGAATCCCGCAGCCCACCGCCACGGCACGGCCCTCGAGATCATGGAGCAGGCCGCACGGCCCATCCACGGATTCTGCTCGGGCGTCGGCACGGGCGGCACGCTGAGCGGCATAGGCGAGGTGCTCAAGGCCCAGAACCCCGGCATCGAGATATGGGCGGTGGAGCCGCAGAACGCCGCGATCCTCGCGGGCGGCACCGTGGGCACGCATCTCCAGATGGGCATAGGCGACGGGCTCATCCCCGACAACCTCAACACCCAGATATACTCTCACATCTGCGTCGTCACCGACGACGAGGCCCTTGGCTGCGCGCGCGACCTCGCCCGCAAGGAGGGCCTCCTCGCGGGCATCTCCGCCGGCACGAACGTCTTCGCCGCCCTCAAGCTCGCGAAGCGCCTCGGCCCCGGCAAGACGGTCGTGACCGTCCTCCCCGACACCGCCGAACGCTATTTCTCCACTCCGCTGTTTGAAGGAGAGTGAACATGAAGAATTCCCCTAATGCACGGCGGCGGGCAGGGATGTGCCCGCCCTGCCGTTTTGTGGTTTGCTGCGCTCTTGCGGCCTGCACGCTCTTCGGCGGCGAGGTGGAGCTGAAGCGCGGCAGAAACGCCGTGCTGCCCAACGACGCGTTCACGGTGGCGCTCGACATCACGCCCGACCCCACGCGCGTGGGCGGCGTGCCGGGCATGGTCGCCTGGTTCGGTAATGGCTGGGACTACGGATTCCGCCTGAGGATGGCGCCTAAGGACTATGGCTTCACGCCGTCGGTCGAGATAAGCAGGGGGAAGGGCTACGGCACCTTCGTCGTCGAGGCGGACGACGTGGTGATGCCGGTTGGCCTCCAGACCCATCTTGCGGCGACGTGGGACGGCAGGAACGTGAAGATATACGTCAACGGCAAGTGCGTGGCGGATAGGGTGCACGCGAAGCCGCTCGTGAGGGCGAAGGGTCTCAATTGGGGCGTCGGCGGACCATCCTACGGTCTCGCAGGGTTCAATTTCAAGACGTCCGGCGTGCGGCTCTGGGACGCGGCGCTCGCCGCGGACGAGGTGAAGGCGCTCGCCGCCGCCGTGCCGGTCGTGGACGAGCGCGAGGTGGCGCGGTACATCGCGGTGCCGTTCGAGAAGCGCGTGGCCGACTACATGTCCGGCGCGGCCGATCCGCGCTTCGCCGGGCTCATGAAGCAGCTCATCTTCAACGCCATCGGCTCAGGGCGCGACCTTAATCTCCCGCCTGCCATGCTCGAAACGTTCGCCGCCGCGGTCACGAACGACGACCCCATGGTGGCGTTGGACTTCCGCCTGAGGATCGCCGCGTCGGCGCTGAGGAACGGCGACATGGCTGCGGCCAGGACGGCGTATTCGCGGCTCTGGGAGGACGCGTGCGCGTCGGACGCCGTCTACGCGCCGATCGCCGGCGCGGCCTATGCGAAGGTGCTGGAGAAGGGCGGCGACGCCGCCGAGGCGGCGAAGGTGCGCGCTGCGGCCGAGGCGCGGGCGCGTCCGTTCCTCAAGCCCGAACTTCGCGGAGAGGGAGTTCCGCCGGCGGCGGTGTGCACAGAGAAGCCGCCGCGCCGCCCGGCCGTCTCGTTCCACGTCGCGCCCGGCGGCAGCGACGCGGCGGACGGCTCGGAGTCTGCTCCTTTCGCGACGTTCGCCCGCGCCCGCGACGCCGTGCGCGCCCTCAAGAGGAACGGTCCGCTTCCGGCGGGCGGCGTGGCCGTGCTGATCCACGGCGGCATCTACCGCATGGCCGAGACGCTCGAGCTTTCCGAGGAGGACTCCGGCGAGCCTGGCGCGCCCGTCGCGTGGCGCGCGTGGAATAGCGAGCGCCCAGTCCTCACCGGCGCCATAGAGGTGCCGCGCTTCGACGCGAAGCCGGACCCGGATGTGGTGCGGCGCCTGCCGCCCGAAGCGCGCAGCCATGTCGTCTGCGCCGACGTCCGCGCGCTCGGCTACACCGACACCTCGCCCCTCCACGGCTACGGTTTCCACTGCGGCGAGGTGGGCGGCGGACGCCCTATGACCGACGTCTACGCCGACGGCGAGCGGCTCCAGCTCGCCCGCTTCCCGAATGAGGGCTGGCTCCACATGCACGAGATATTGGACGACACCACTAACAAGGTCTTCAAGTCCGAGACAGATCTCACCCCCTGGGCCGACGAGCCGTCTCTCATGCTCACCGGCTTCTGGCGCGCCTACTGGGCCGACCTCACCGAGGCCCCGGAGAAGCTGGACCCCGCCACCGGCCTGATAACCCTCGGCAAGAAGTTCAACATGGTGATAAGCCCGAACCGTCCGTGGTTCATCGTCAACGCCGTCCACGCCCTGGACCGTCCCGGCGAGTGGTGGCTTGACCGTCCGAACGGCAAGCTCTACCTCTGGCCGCTGAAGGGCGCGCGCCGCTTCGCGGTCTCGTTCTTCGACAAGCCTTTCTTCTCGCTCAAGGACGTGCGCCACTTCGCGATTGCGGGGTTGGTCATGGAGCGCGGGCGCACCTCCGCGCTGATGAGCTCCGGCTGCTCGGACTTCCATTTCACCGGCAACGTCGTGCGCGACTTCGGCGGCGAGGGCGCCGTCTTCGCCAACGCCCGCAACGGCTCCATACGCGGCAACGTGTTCAGGGGATTCGGGCTCGGCGCTCTGCGCATCTCCGGCGGCGACAGGAAGACGCTCACCTCCAGCGGCGTTGTGGTCTCCGACAACGACATCTGCTGGGTGGAGCGCTGGAAACGCACCTACGCCCCCGGCATACACCTCTCCGGCTGCGGCACAGAGGTGGCGTATAACCACTTCCACGACATGCTCTCGAGCGCGATGCGCATCGAGGGCAACGACCACCACGTCGTCTCCAACATCGTCGAGCGCGTGGTGACGGAGTCCGACGACCAGGGCGGCATCGACATCTTCGCCAATCCCTCCTACGCCGGCAACTACATCGCGTTCAACGTGTGGCGGGACATCGGCTGCGGCGGCGAGAACGCGCCGTGCGGACAGGCGGGCGTGCGCTTCGACGACGCCGTCTCCACCATGACCGTCTACTGCAACTACTTCGAGAACTGCTCTTTCGGGCACTTCGGCTGCGTGCAGATGAACGGCGGGCGCAACAACACCATCGACAACAACATCTTCGTGAACTCCCCCAAGGGCGTCTCCGCCGGACATTGGCTCGAAGACCGCTGGCGCTCCTACTTCAAGCGCAAGAACGTCGAGTTCTGGACCACCAAGGACACGCCGATCCGCGAGCCTCCGTATTCGGAGAAGTACCCTGGAATCGCGACGCTGCCGGAGATGGGGCCTGTGAACTACCTCACGCGCAACGTCGTTGTAGGAAGGGGAAGGCTCTTCACCGGCTCGAACAAGACGGTGGTGTATGCGAACAGGGCGTTCGACTCGATGCCGTCCGCCGCGCGTCTCGCGGAGGAGCCGTCGTTCCGTCCGCTGCCGCCGGAGTCGGCGCTTGGGCCGCGCGACGTGCCGTCCTACCGCCGCGCCCGCGCGAACGACGCCGACAGGTGACTCTCAGGGAGATGCCGGGGAATGGATGATTTCAGCCAATACTACGAGGCAGCGGAACCTGGGCGACGCGAGCGTGCGTATGCCTGGGCGACGGCCATAGGCCTCCAGGACGTCGACGGGCTGAAGACATCCGCGTATCTGACCGAGACGGCTCGGGAGAACATCGAGGGCAGGATCTCCGCCGACGAGGCGCGTCGCCGCATCGACGACTACTATGCGGTGAAGGGCGAACACGAGACGCCGGAAGACGCGAAGGAGGCCGACAAGGTGGCCGCTCGAATCAACCAGATCATTCACTCGCCTGCGTTTCGCTTCTCGCCGGAGTTCCTGCTGGGCCTTCACGGCAAAATATTCGAGGGCGTGTTCGAGCATGCCGGAACGATACGAACCGTGGATTTGACAAAGCGCGAGTGGGTCTTGAACGGGGACACAGTCCGGTATGAAGCATCCTTCCTGATTGAAAAGTCGTTGGAGTATGATTTCGCGCAGGAGACGAAATTCAAATACAAAGGGCTTTCCGAAGATGCGTTTGTCGCGCATTTCGCCTCCTTCATCTCCGGCATCTGGCAGATTCATCCGTTTCGCGAGGGGAACACGCGCACCACGGCGCTCTTCGCCATCAAGTATCTGCGTTCGAAAGGATATGATGTCACCAACGATCTCTTCGCCCGCAAGTCGTTCTACTTCCGCAATGCGCTTGTCCGCGCAAATTATGAAAACCAGACGCTGAATGTCGAGAAGACGCAGTTGCCGCTGGAGGAGTTCTTCAAAGTGCTCATCTACGGAGACAACATTGAATTGCACAATCGGTTTTTGAAGATCGGCCAGGAATATGGTTCTCCAGCCGGAGAGGCCGTCAAGGGATTGCATCGCAGTGACGACGTAGTAAACCGTCGCAATGTCGGGATAAATGTCGGGATAAACTTCACGCAGTCGGAAGAGGCTGCTATAAAGGCGATCCTACGCAACTCCAGACTTACGGCGACTCAATTGGGGGAGATTCTGGGCATTACTTCAAGGCAAGCTGAGCGCATCATCGCTTCACTCAAAAAGAAAGCGGGGCTCAGGCGTCGTGGGGCCAGAAAGAACGGGGAATGGCATTTCGAATCGGAGGCGCGGTCATGACGCGCCACGCGAAAGAAAGAAGGAGAGACATGAAGACAGACAAAACAATGAGAAAGACACTTGCCGCTTTGATGGCGTCTGTGGTCTGCGGTGGTTGGGGTGTCGGAGGTTCCGCCATGGCCGCGGATGCGGACGTGGCGTGTGAAGGGACGTGCGCCGGGAAGAAGTTCGTGGTGTCGGGAAGCGAGTGCTGGCGCGACAACAAGAGCGTCGGACGCAGCGGGCACATGGGGCATGCGCTGATCGACTGCGGCGGCGGACGCATTCTGGACTTCGCGTCCAACTGCGCCGGCAAGGAGCGTCTGTCTGGGCATAGCGGCTATGGCTGGATGGAGTACAGGATAAGCAAGGACTATGGGCGGACGTTCGGGCCCGTCCGGGTCCTGCCGTGCTCCAGGAGGATGTACGAGGAGGGGAAGCACACCGCGCTGTGCGAAAAGGGGGTGAGGGCGCCGGACGGGCGCATAGTCCTTTTCTTCCAGATCACCGACCCCTCGTACCCAGTCTGCTGCGAGCCGTGGTCGCCGCCGTTGATGGCGGTGAGCGAGGACGGCGGCGAGACGTTTTCGGACTTCATGCCGACTGGCGCCGACGCCGGCCGCATCTACGACGCCGTCTGCGACGACAAGTACGTCTATTTCATCATGCTCTCCAATCCGCACTTCCTCGGCACGAAGCCGGAGCATGTCTACAAGGTCTATCGCGCGGGCCGGGACCTGAAGTTCTCGCCGAGCGTCCTGCCGATAGACGCCATGGGGCGTGGCTACGGGGCGCTGGAGTTCGCGGCGGACGGTACGCTCCACGCGTACGCGTACAATTCCAAGTGCGAGACGGAGATGGACTGCACGATGTCGCGCGACCGGGGCAAGACGTGGAGCGCCCCGTGCAAGTCGCGCGTGGCGCTGAAGATCCGCAATCCGCAGGTGCGCCGGCTCGACGACGTGTGGTTCCTCATCGGGCGCAACGGCGGCGGCGGCGACGCGCTGGTGTTCTATTCGTCGCCGGACGGCGTCAATTGGGACGGCGGCGTGAGGCTGGACGAGCGCCCCGCCGGCACCGGCACGGGCTACTACGGGTGCATGCTGCCGATCCACGAGCCGGGATGTCCGCCGAGAATGCTCATGCAGTACTCGCGTCCGTACCTCGGCAGCTGCGTGAACGTGATGCACAGAACCATAACGCTGCCCGATTGCGGACAGCGCCCGCAAAATTGAAGAGGGCGGCGTCGTGAAGCCGGCGCCGGAACAAGGAGAATGAAATGAAGAAAGCAATTGCGAAGATGGTGGTCGCGGCGGCTCTTCCGGTCGTCGCGTCCACGGAAGTGAAGGACGGACGCTTCTCGTGGGGCGGGCGCGACGAGCATCCCGCCGTGGTGAACCCTGTTGTGCGCGCCGACGACGGAAACGTCATCTCCCTCCGCGGAGAATGGGAGTTCTCCTCGCAGGAGATGAAGGCGCCGTGGCGCAACGGCATCTGGAAGCACTACTACAAGATGAAGTGGGATGGCGCGCGCATGATCAACGTGCCTGGCTGCTGGGAGGCGCAGGGCGTGGGCGAGCCCGGCGACGGCGAATGCTGGGACGCGAAGTGGGACCACAACGCGAAGCCCATCCGCCACAAGCACATGGGCGACGGCTGGTACCGCAAGACAGTCGAGATCCCCGCCGCATGGAAGGGGATGCGAGTCTGGCTCAAGGTGGGCGGCGTCAAGTCCAAGGGCTGGTTCTACGTGAACGACACGCCGGTGGCGCACGTGGACAACTACTGCGGCACCTACAAGTACGAGATCACGGATCTCGTCGAGCCCGGCAAGCCGGCCAGGATCGCCGCGCAGGTGAACAACGTCGTGCCGTCCCGCAAGGGGCTCATGAGCGCGATGCACAAGTGGGGCGGCATCTACCGTGACGTGGAGCTGGAGGCCACGCCGCAGACGTTCATCGACGACGTATATGTGCGCGGGCTCTTCGACGAGAAGGCGGCCGAGGTGCATGTCGCGATCGGCTTGGGGGCGCAGGATCAGTCCGCGTCCCGCCAGATCCGCGTCACCGTCGACGGCCAAATCTCCCAATCCCCCAATCTCCCAATCCCCCAATCTCCCAATCCCCCAATCTCACAATCTCACAATCTCACAATCCCCCTCCCGCTTCGCGACTTCCGGCCGTGGTCGCCGGAGCATCCAAACCTCTACACGGCGCGCGTGGATCTCGTGGAGGGCGGGAAGGTTGTGCAGACGCGATTGGAGCGCTTTGGCGTGAGGAAGATCGAGGTGCGCGGCAAGGAGTTCTACCTGAACGGGCGGCCATACTTCCTGCGCGGCTTCGGCGACGACCACGTGTATCCCATCACTGGCCTCACGCCGGCGGACCGCGACGTGCACCGCGCGCATCTCGCCAAGGCCCGCGAGGCCGGCTTCAACTTCGTGCGCCTGCACACGCACTGCGAGGTACCGGAGTATTTCGAGGCGGCGGACGAGCTGGGGATCATGATCGAGGCGGAGCTGCCGTACTACAGCGACGTGCCCGCGGAGGGATTCGAGTTCGACCCCAGGCGCGACGTCACGGAGCTTTGGCGCAACTTCCGCAGGCATCCGTCGTTCGCGGTGTATTCCATGGGCAACGAGGGCTCCTACGGCGAGGCGCTCGACCGTAACATGCACGCATATGTGAAGGCGATGGACCCCGACAGGCTCAAGCTAAACCAGGACTGCCAGGTTGAGAAGATGAATCCGCCGGACGCGTCGGACTACCTTGGCGGACCGATCAACGTGTGGAAGCGCGGCTCGTTCGACCCCGAGCGTCCGTTCGTCACGCACGAGTACCTCAATCTCTGCATCAAGCTCGACACGCGCGACGAGGCGATGTACTCCGGCGTGTGGATGCCGCCCGTGACGCGCAAGGCGCGCGCCGGATGGCTCGCCGCGCGCGGCCTCACGCAGGAGTGGGGCGACCGTCTACAGGACGCGCAGCACGCCCTGCAGCGCCACTACCAGAAACGCGGCGTGGAGTGGGCGCGCAAGGATCCGTTCTGCGACGGCTATCTCTTCTGGACGATCGTGGACGTGGTGGTGGGTCAGCGCGAGACTTACACGTCGCAGGGGCTCTTCGATCCGTTCTGGCGCCAGAAGCGCGGCGGCTTCTCCGCGGCGGAGTTCGCGAAGTTCAACTCGCCGTCGTGCCTTCTGCTGGACGAGCCGGACGAGCGCCGCGTCTATGAGGCTGGCGAGGAGATGAAGGCCGACTTCCTCTTCGCGCACTATGGCGAGGCGCCGATCAAGAGCGCCGCGCTCGATTGGCGGATAGTGCCCGATGGCGGGTCGGCGAGTCCCCTGGCCGCCGCCGCGCAGGATGTCGGCGACGTCGCGATCGGCCCGTCGCGTAAGATCGCGACCGCGTCGATACGGTTCCCGGCAGTGGAGAAGCCCACGAAGGTGGCGCTTGTGGCGTCAGTTGGCGGTGTGGAGAACAGCTGGGACTTCTGGGTGTTCCCGAAGCGCGGGAAGCGCGACGGGCGTGACCTTGCGGTGGCTCCGGCGCTCGCGGCGGCGATGGGGCGCTTGTACGAGGGTTTCGCCGTCCTCGGCACGCCCGATGCCGCCAAGGCGAAGGTGGTCGTGGCCGAGGGTGGTTCCGCGGAGACTGAGGCTGCGCTCAAGGAGGGGCGGCGCGTGGTCGCGATAGGCAAGGCGACAGGCGTGCCGAACGTGTCGCTCGGGTGGTGGTGGATGAAGAACCAGGTGGGGACGGCGCTTCTCAGGCATCCCGTCTTCGGCGACCTTCCGCACGAGGGCGTCCTTTCGCCGCTCATCTTCCGCATCATAGGCAACGGCCTTCCCCTCAAAGGCTCCACGCGCAGGGCGGACGATCTCTTCATGGTGGGTGAAGGCGGCGACGACTGCTTCCTGTACCTCGCGAGGCGCGCGGAGGGAAGTGGTGTCGCCATCGAGAGCTTCGGGCTCGATCTTCTTTCCGGCAAGCCGGAGGGTGCGTCCATCCTCCATGGCATGATCGACTGCGCCCGCGGCGCGAACTGATCTTCCGCTCGGACAATAGCCGTGAATGTGCATACGGCGGCGGGGGGATTGACTTCGGGGCGGGGATTTGATATCATATCCGCCGTTCCTGCGACCGTCTAAGGAGATTTCTCCCCGTTGCGGGCGTCCGCCAGTCTCAGCGGATGTTCGGATTTGCGCACGCGCGCATGCGGGTAGATGTCGGCGGCAGCAGGCGCGTAAAACAAGAAAAGAAAAGGAAATCCGAAAAATGAGTCAGATAGACAAAGCCGCGATTCGTTCTGAGTTCCAGCGCCATGAGCGCGACACGGGCTCGTCCGAAGTTCAGATCGCCACGCTCACGAAGAAGATCCAGCTTCTCACCGAGCATCTCAAGAAGAACAAGAAGGACCACGCGTCCCGCTACGGCCTCATCCGCATGGTGAACAACCGCCGTTCGCTCCTCGACTACCTCAAGCGCGAGGACGAGGCCAAGTACAAGGAAATCATCGCCAGACTCGGTCTGCGCCGCTGAGGCCGCCGGCAGAGAAAGAAAGCAGGCATCCAATGCAAGGTGCAAAGCAGTTCAAGGTGAACATCGCCGGGCAGGATCTCGTGTTCGAGACCGGGCTCCTCGCGATGCAGGCCGCGGGCGCGGTGACGTGCTCGTACGGCGACACGACGGTCTTCACGGCCGTAACGAACACGGACACGCCCCGCGAGGGCATCGACTTCTTCCCGCTTCAGTGCGAGTACCGCGAGAAGTTCTACGCCGGCGGCAAGTTCCCCGGCGGGTTCTTCAAGCGCGAGGCGCGCCCGTCCGCGAAGGAGATCCTCACGGCCCGCATGTGCGACCGTCCGATCCGTCCGCTCTTCCCCGACGGGTACTACAACGACGTGCAGGTGAACTCCATGCTCATCCAGAGCGACGGCACGCGCGAGGCCGACTTCCTGGCCGTCAACGCCTCCTCCGCCGCGCTGCACATCAGCGAAATCCCGTTCATGGGCCCGATCGGCTGCGTGCGCATCGGCCGCATCGACGGGCAGTGGGTGATCAACCCCACGCACGAGCAGAAGGCCAAGAGCGACATCGACCTCCTCTACGCCGGCATCCGCGGCAAGTTCCTCATGATGGAGGGCTCGGCCTCCGAGATCTCCGACGAGGACTTCCTCGCCGCGCTCAAGCGCGCCCACGAGGAGGTTGAGAAGATCATCGACCTCCAGATCGAGATGCGCCGCGCGCTCGGCAAGCCCGACAAGGACATCAAGGACGTCCCGCAGCCAGCCGACAAGATGGACTTCATCCGCGCCGAAGGCGGCGAGGCCCTCGCGGCCGCGCTGCTCATCAAGGGCAAGCTCGAGCGCCAGGGCAAGGTCTCCGCCATCAAGGAGGACCTCCTCAAGAAGGTCTCCGAGAAGTGGCCCGAGATCGACGCCGTCGGCTTCGTGCATCTCTTCGACGCACTTGAGATCGAGACCGTGCGCAAGAACGTCCTCGAGAAGGGCCTTCGCATCGACGGCCGCGCCCAGCACGAGATCCGTCCGCTCGCGGCGCAGGTCGGCGTGCTTCCGCGCGTGCACGGCTCGGCCGTGTTCTCGCGCGGCGAGACGCAGAGCTTCGCCACGGTGACGCTCGGCACGAAGAAGGACGCGCAGGAGCTCGACTCCGCCACCGGCGGCCCCACGAGCCAGCGCTTCATCCTCCACTACAACTTCCCGCCCTACTGCACGGGCGAGGTGGGCCGCCTCGGCTCCACCGGCCGCCGCGAGATCGGCCACGGCGCTCTCGCCGAGCGCTCGCTCGCCGAGGTGCTGCCGGACGACTTCCCGTACTCGATCCGCGTCGTCTCCGAGATCATGGGCTCCAACGGCTCCTCGTCGATGGCCTCGATCTGCAACGGCTGCCTCGCGCTCATGGACGCTGGCGTCCCGATCAAGCGCACCGTCGCGGGCATCTCCATCGGCCTCTTCACCAACGACGACCAGTCCCAGAAGGTCCTCGTCACCGACATCCTCGGCGCCGAAGACCACTGCGGCGACATGGACTTCAAGGTGGGCGGCACCAAGAAGGGCATCACCGGCTTCCAGGTGGACCTCAAGCTGCGCGGCCTGACGTGGGACCTCGTCGAGGGTGCCATCAAGGCCGCCCACGACGCCCGCCTCAAGATCATCGACTTCATGGAGGGCGTCATCCCCGCCCCGCGCGCCGAGCTCAGCAAGTACGCGCCGCGCATGGAGGAGATGATCATCCCGAAGGACAAGATCGGCGCCGTCATCGGCAAGGGCGGCGAGACGATCCGCGGCATCTGCGAGTCGACCGGCGCGCAGATCGACATCGAGGAGGAGGGCGAGATCGGGCGCGTCTCGATCTACGCCGTCACCGCCGAGTCGATGGAGGCCGCCCGCAAGGCCGTCCTCGCCTGCACTGCCGAGGCCGAGGTGGGCAAGATCTACGAGGGCACCGTCACCGGCATCAAGGAGTTCGGCGCGTTCGTCGAGATCCTTCCCGGCAAGGAGGGCCTCTGCCACATCACCGAGCTCTCCGACAAGTTCGTCAAGTCCGTCGAGGACGTGTGCAAGGTGGGCGAGATGATGCGCGTTATGTGCATCGGCGTGGACGAGCAGCGCGGGCGCATCAAACTCTCGCGCAAGGCCGCCATGAAGGCCGCCGACGAGGCCGCAAACGCTTGATGATCGCCGCTGCGCGGCTGTAAATCGGCGGCTCCGCCGCCTTTAAATCGCCGCTGCGCGGCTGTAAACGGTCGCTTCGCTCCCATTAAAACGGGGGCGAAGCGATTCGTTTTTCCACATCCCCAGCGGCGGCGTTTTTGCTATAATATCACTCCATGCACCAACTAGCCGAAAAACTCAACAAGACGCTCGGCCCCGTGGCGGACATGCTTTCCCCGGCCGGCCGGCGCATCTACTTCCCATACGGCGGCATTCTCGGCCAGGGCGCCGAAGCCCGCTCCTGCTCCATCAACGCCACGATCGGCATGGCGTTCGAGGAGGACGGTTCGCCGCTCGTGATGAAGTGCTTCGCCGATCTCGTGAACCTCGACCGCAAGGCGTTCCTCTACGCCGGGTCCTTCGGTCTGCCGAAGCTGCGCGAGCTGTGGAAGAAGCTGCAGGCGAAGAAGAACCCGTCCCTCAAAGGCGTCGTCTACTCCACCCCCGTGGTGACGAACGCGCTCACGCACGGCCTTCGGATCGCCGCCGAGCTCTTCGCCGGGCCGGGCGACCAGGTGGTCGTGCCCGACCTCTACTGGGACAACTACTCTCTTCTCTTCGAGGAGGCCTGCGGCGCGAAGATCGTCCCGTTCAACACCTTCAGGAAGGGTGCATTCGACGCGGCCGCGATGAAGCGTGCCCTCATGACTCCCGGCGGCAAGAAGATACTCCTGCTCAACTTCCCCAACAACCCCACCGGCTACACGGCCACGTTCGAAGACGCGAAGAAGATCGTCTCCGCCGTGAAGGCCGCCGCCGCCGCGGGCAAGAAGATCGTCGTGATCCTCGACGACGCCTACTTCGGCCTCGTCTACGAGCCTGGTGTGCACGGCGAGTCTCTCTTCGCGGAGTTCTCCGGCCTTCACCGCAACGTGCTCGCAGTGAAGCTTGACGGCACCACGAAGGAGGACTACGTGTGGGGCCTCAGGGTGGGCTTCATCTCGTTCGCGTTCAAGGGCGCGACGGAGGAGCAGCTCAAGGCGCTCGAGGCGAAGGCCGCCGGCGACGTGAGGAGCGGAGTCTCGAACGTGACCTCCATCGGCCAGCACATGGCGCTCGCCGCGCTTGAGTCCAAGGACTACGCGCGGCAGAAGCGGGAGAAGCACCGCGTGCTACAGAGGCGCTACGAGGAGATACGCAGGATACTCGCGCGCCATCCGGAGTATTCGAAGTCGTTCGAGGCGATGCCGTTCAACTCGGGCTACTTCATGTGCGTGAAGCCGAAGGGCGTGCCGGCGGAGGCCGTGCGCAGGCGTTTGATAGAGGCATACGGCACCGGGACGATCGTCCTCTCCGGGCTCATCCGCCTTGCGTTCTCCACAGTTCCGCGCGCGAAGCTGGCGGCGCTTTTCGCGAACATCCACGCGGCGGTCGCGGATCTCCACAAAAAGTGATTTGCCCCCTTGTCAGAGCCGGGAGTATCTGATATACTATCACGCCATGGGACAGCAACTTAGAGTAAGAGCCAAGAGAGCACGGCGGAAGGCGCGCGCAAAGCGCGTCCAGGCGAAGCTCTACGCGGCGAAGAAGGCAAAGTGAGCCTTAAAAGGTGGGATGGCCGAGCGGTTAGGCTACGGACTGCAAATCCGTCTACAGCGGTTCAACTCCGCTTCCCACCTCCATTTTCGTGAAGATCCTTCAGGGCCAAGTTAAGGTTCTCTGTGCAGGCATCCTCGATGCCTGACGCGAACCTGGCCTGTGGGAGCTTTTTTCTTTTGTGAAAAAGCGAAATTCGGTTCTGCGCATCTGCCACGTCATTTTGACCGGTGCGCATGTGAGATTACGCTGCGGACGAAATCTCGTTTGTTGCAAATTCATCCCCCACAAAGCGCCGCCGATTTGGTATAATCGGCGGCGTCAGGACAAAAGGAGCATTCACGAAATGGCAGAGAAGAAGGACAAGGCCGCGGAGACGGCCAAGAAGGGCAACACGGCGCTCGACGCCGTCTTGAACCAGATCAAGAAGGAGTTCGGCGAGCTTTCGATCATGCGCCTCGGCGGCGAGGAGCACGCCAACATTCCGGTGATCCCCACAGGGGCGCTCTCGCTGGACCTGGCGCTTGGCGTGGGCGGGCTGCCGCGCGGAAGAATCGTCGAGTGCTACGGGCAGGAGTCCTCGGGCAAGACGACGCTCGCGCTGCACGTGGTGGCGAACGCGCAGAAGGCCGGCGGCGTGGCCGCGTTCATAGACGCCGAGCACGCGCTCGACCCGGGCTACGCGCGGAAGATCGGCGTGAACCTCGACGACCTTCTCGTCTCGCAGCCCAACTCCGGCGAGGAGGCGCTTTCAATCTGCGAGCAGCTCTGCAAGTCGGGCGCGCTCGACGTGATAGTGGTTGACTCCGTGGCCGCGCTCACCCCGCAGGCCGAGATCGACGGCAACATGGGCGACAGCCACATGGGCCTCCAGGCGCGCCTCATGAGCCAGGCGATGCGCAAGTTGACCGGCGTGCTCGCATCCACAAAGACGCTCTGCATCTTCACCAACCAGGTGCGGGAGAAGATCGGCGTGATGTTCGGCAACCCCGAGACCACCCCCGGCGGCAAGGCGCTCAAGTTCTACGCTTCCTGCCGCCTGCAGGTGCAGCGCATCGGCGCCATCAAGGACTCTGCGGGCTCCGTGATAGGCAACCGCACGCGCGTGAAGGTGGTGAAGAACAAGGTCGCGCCGCCTTTCACCGAGGCTGAGTTCGACATCCTCTACTCCTGCGGCATCTCGTGGGAGGGGAGCGTCCTCGAGGCCGCCCTCAACCGCGGCATCTGCGAGAAGCGCGGCAGCTGGATCGCCTACGGCACCGAGCAGCTCGGCCAGGGCACGCTCGCCACGATAGAGTTCCTGAAGAGCCATCCGGACACCGTGGCCGAGATCGTCGAGAAGGTGAAGGTGACCCCTCTCGCCCCGGGATACAAGAAGAAGTAGCGGCTGGTGGCCGGTGAGTTGAAAGTGAGGAAGTGATGACGCTTGAAGAGCAGGTCGGGGCCGTTGTGGCGGCCCTGGCCGACAAAAAGGCAGTCGATGTGCGCACGTACGATGTACGCGGCGTGAGCGGGATCTGCGACGCGTTCGTCGTGGCCTCCGGCACGGCGGCGCCGCACCTGAAGGGGCTTGTCGCCGGCGTGCAGGACGCCATGAGGCGTGCGGGGATGCAGGCGTATCGGAAGTCCGGAGACCCGGAGTCAGGATGGATCGTCGTGGACTACGTGGACGTGGTGGTGCACGTGTTCTCCCCCGAGGCGCGCCAGTACTACGCGCTCGAGAAGCTCTGGGAGACGGCCAAGCCCGTGTTGTGAGGCGTTATGGAAAACAACCAGATTCCGTCCGGCAGACAATGGATTGCCATCCTTGACTATGGTTCGCAGTACACTCAGCTGATAGCGCGGCGCATCCGCGAGCAGGAAGTCTATGCGGAGATAATCCGCTGCGACACCTCGGCAGCCGAGCTCAAGGAGCATCCGCCCGCGGGCGTGATACTCTCAGGCGGGCCGAACAGCGTGTTCGAGGACGGCGCCCCCACGGTGGATCCCGCGGTGTTCGAGCTGGGCGTGCCGGTTCTCGGAATCTGCTACGGCATGCAGCTCATGTCGCACCTGCTCGGCGGCAAGGTGGCGCCGGGTACGGAGCGCGAGTACGGCAAGATGCCCATAGAGGTGATGCCGGGCAATCCGCTCTTTGAGGGGATTCCTTCCACCGTCACGGTGTGGATGAGCCACGGCGACAGAGTGGAGGCGATACCCGGGAACTTCGAGCGCGGCGCCGTGTCCGCGACCTGTCCGTTCGCGGCGATGTTCGACAATTCGCGCCGTCTCTACGCGCTCCAGTTCCATCCCGAGGTGGTGCACACGCAGTATGGCACGGACATCCTGCGCAACTTCGTGTTCGGCGTCTGCGGCTGCGTCAAGGACTGGAAGCTCACGACGTGGGTGGACGACACCGTCGCCCGTCTCAAGGAGCAGATTGGCGACGACGAGGTGGTGCTGGGCCTCTCCGGTGGCGTCGACTCGTCCGTCGTGGCCGTCCTCCTCAACAAGGCCATCGGCAGGCGGCTTCACTGCATATTCGTGGACAACGGCCTCCTCCGCTGGCACGAGGCCGAGCAGGTGGAGGAGATGTTCAAGAAGAACCTCGGCCTCGACCTCACGGTCGTGCGCGCTGCGGACCGCTTCTACGCCGCCCTCGCCGGAGTCTCCGAGCCAGAGGCCAAGCGCAAGATAATCGGCAGGCTCTTCATCGACGTCTTCGCCGATGAGGCCCGCCGCTTCAAGGACTGCCGCTACCTCGGGCAGGGCACGATCTATCCCGACGTGATCGAGAGCCGCAGCCCGCGCAAGGGACCCTCGCACACCATCAAGAGCCACCACAACGTCGGCGGACTGCCGCCTGACCTAAAGTTCGAGCTTGTCGAGCCGTTGAAGGAGCTCTTCAAGGACGAGGTTCGCGCCGTGGGACGCGTCCTCGGCATGGCCGACGAGCTTCTCGACCGCCAGCCGTTCCCCGGCCCCGGCCTGGGGGTGCGCATTCTCGGCGAGGTCACCAAGGAGAAGGTGGAGCTTCTCCAGCAGGCCGACCGTCGCGTGCAGGAGGAGATCAGGAAGCTGCCGGACTACAAGACGATCTGGCAGACGTTCGCGGTGCTCCTCCCCGTCCGAAGCGTCGGCGTGATGGGCGACCAGCGCACGTACGAGTACACATGCGCCATCCGCAGCGTCAACTCCATCGACGCCATGACAGCGGACTGGACGCGCATCCCGTACGACGTCCTCGCGCGCATGTCCAACCGCATCATCAACGAAGTGCGCGGCATCAACCGCGTGGTCTACGACATTTCCAGCAAGCCTCCGGCCACGATAGAGTGGGAGTGATCTCGCGCGAAGGAGTCCGCCATGGAGAAAGAGGTCATCCCGCTCGGCGAATACGAGGCCAATTGCACCGTCGTGTGGGGCGCAGGAAAGACGGCGTGGATATTCGATCCGGGCGGCGACGCCGACGTGCTTCTTGAGTTCCTGAGAAAGCGCGGGCTAAAGCCCTCGCGCGTGATGCTCACGCACGCCCACTTCGACCACATAGGCGCCGTTCCAGCGCTGGTGGCCGCCTACCCCGGAATCTCTGTGCATGTCGGCGCGGGCGACAGGCCGTTCTTCGGCCATCCATTCAACGCCAATCCGCCGTCGTATCCGCCCGTTCCGCCCCCGGCCGCGCTCGTCGTCGATCTCGCCGAAGGCGTGGAGATCTCCGAGGACGGTCTTTCGGCGCGCGTTCTTGCGACTCCAGGCCACACTCCCGGCGGCGTGTGCTTCTATTTCAAGGACGACTCGCTCCTCATTGCGGGCGACACGCTCTTCGCCGGCTCGGCAGGTCGCACCGACTTCCCCGGCGGCGATTCGCGGGCGTTGTACGCCTCGCTTGCGCGCCTAAAGGCTCTTCCCGCGGAGACGTTTGTCGTCTGCGGGCACGGCCCGTCCACGACCATTGGCCGCGAGACGCTCTCCAATCCGTTCCTCCGCTGACAGGCGAAGGGCGTGGCTCCGTATTCCTCAAACTGGAGAAACGAATGAAAAAGAATGGCAGGATGATTTTCGCGGTGATGTCTTCGGCGGCCGCGATGTCGGCGTGCGCGCTGACGCTCGAGGAGGGCTTCAAGACGCCGCCCAACTCGGCGAAGCCGCATACGTGGTACCACATGATGAACGGCAACGTCACCAAGGAGGGCATCACATGCGACTTCGAAGCGCTCGCCAAGGCCGGCGTCGGCGGCGTGCAGATGTTCGACGCCGGATGCGCCATACCGCCCGGCAATCTGGATTTCAACTCGCCTGAATGGTTCGACATGTTCCGCCACGCCGCCCAGGAGGCGCGCCGCCTGGGCCTCGAGATCTGCATCCCGAACTGCTCAGGATGGTCGTCGTCCGGCGGACCGTGGAACATGCCGTCGAACGGCATGAAGAAGGTGGTGTTCACCGAGACGCCTGTGAAAGGCCCGGCGGCCTTCAAGGCGCAGCTGCCGCGCACCAAGGACGACCACGGGTTCTACGAGGACATAGCGGTCCTTGCGTTTCCCACGCCGTCCGCGGACCTCACGGAATTCTCCGGTGTGAAGGCGGACATCTCCGGGAAAGTCGCGACCCTCTCGTCGGACAAGCCGTTCACCGTGCAGGGACTCTCGTATCAGCTCGACTACAGGAACACATGGTCCGCCGCCGCCAAGGTCAAGGTGGAGGTTTCGGACGACGGCAAGACTTTCAAGGAGCTTGAGTCGTTCATCGCGCAGCTCGCGCAGTCGGGGGTGTGCGACTGGACGCTCCGCTACCGTCCGTTCGCCAAGCCCTTGACGGCGCGCGCGATACGCCTGAAGTTCACGTCGGCGCATCCGCTCAAGATCGTCGAACTGAAGCCCGAGGCCAAGCTCCGCATCTCCAACATCGGCGCCAAGACGTTCGCGATCCGCAGCCGCGTCAGTCGCGACGTGGCCGCGGCGGCGGCGGGCCAGATCGTCAGCAAAGACCGGACCGTGGACCTGACGTCCCGTCTCGCGGCTGACGGCACGCTCGCGTGGGACGTGCCGGCGGGCGACTGGACGATCATGCGCATCGGCTACATCTGCAACGGACGATGCAACCATCCGGCGTCCGACCACGGCAGGGGGCTTGAGGTGGACAAGCTCTCGGCCTCCGCCATGGACTATCACTTCGACCAGTACGTGACGCGCCTCTGCAAACATCTCGGCCCGCTCGCCGGCAACGTCGAGAGCGGATTCAACAACATCCTCGTGGACAGCTACGAGGTTGGGTCGCAGAACTGGACGCAGGGCTTCGACAAGACTTTCGAGAGGCGCATGGGCTATTCGCTCAAGCCGTATCTCCCCGTCTTCACGGGCCGCGTGGTGGGGAGCATGGACGAGAGCGAGCGCTTCCTGGAGGACTTCCGCCGCGTCGTGGCGGACCTCTTCGCCGAGAACTACGCGGGGCGCCTCGCTGAGCTGTGCCACAGGCACGGCCTGATGCTGTCCATCGAGCCTTACGGCAATTCGCCGTCGGACAACCTCCAGTATGGCCAGGACGTGGACATCCCGATGGGCGAGTTCTGGTCAAGCGCCGGCACCAGCGACCACGTCTCCGGCACGGGTAACGCGAAGTTCCCGTCGTATCTTGCGCACGTGTGGGGTCGGCGCTACGCCGCCACGGAGTCCTTCACCGCCTCGCCCAACATGGGCGGGCGCTGGCAGACCACCCCGTTCTCGATCAAGGCGCAGGGCGACCGCGTGTTCGCGCAGGGCGTGAACCGCATCATCTACCACCGCTTCACGCACCAGCCCTGGCCCGGCGACAAGTATCTGCCCGGCATGACGATGGGGCGCTGGGGCATGCACCTTGACCGCACGCAGACGTGGTGGGGCCTCGCGGGCGACTGGTTCCGCTACCAGGCGCGCTGCCAGTGGATGCTGCAGGAGGGGACGTTCGTAGCGGACGCGCTCTTCTTCTGCGGCGAGCAAGCCCCCAACCAGGGCGGCAACACCGACGGCGCCGGCGCGAGCGACATGACTCTGCCCCCCGGCTACGACTGGGACATCTGCGCCACGAAGGCGATGGAGCTTCTGAAGGTGGAGGGCGGGCGCGTCGTGGCGCCGGGCGGAGTGCGCTACTCGCTTCTGGTCCTGCCGCCGCAGGAGACGATGAGCGAGCGCATGCTCGCGACGGTGGAGCGCCTTCTGGACGCAGGCGCGAAGGTGTGCTGCCTCGTGAAGCCCACGCGCTCGCCGGGTCTAAGGGGATATCCGCTCGCGGACGCGCGCCTTGCCGCGCACGCCGAGAAGGTGTGGGCGAAGGGTGTGATGGAATGCCGCCCGGCGGAGGCGCTGGCGCGTCTCGGAATCGCGCCGGACTTCACGTCCACCGAGACCGACCTCTACGCAGGCGCGGTCTACATCCACCGCCGCAACGCCGCCGCCGACTGGTACTTCGTGGCGCTCAACAACGCCCAGTCGAAGTCCTTCGAGGCGTCCTTCCGCATGACCGGCCGCCAGCCCGAGATATGGGACGCGGAGAAAGGGACGATCTACGACGCGCCGCAGTGGCACGAGGAGCGCGGGCGGACGGTCGTGACGCTCGACTTCCCGCCGAGCGGCTCCGCGTTCGTCGTGTTCCGCCGCCCGGCTACGGACGACCATGTCTCGAAGATGTTCGTGGACGTGTCGCGCCGGCCCGACCCCGCGCCGCCCGCGCCGCCGCACACGCTCGTTATCGAGAAGGCCGAATACGGCGTGTTCCCGGAGTCCATCCGGCCCGATTGCGCCGACGTGCGCAAGGTGTTGAAGTCAGGCGAGAAGATGAAGGTCACCAACATGACCATGGGCGGCGACCCTGCGTCTTTTCGCGTGAAGGAGCTTGAGGTTGTCTACCGGCTCGCTGGCAAGACGAACAAGGTGTGCGTGAAGGAGCATGGGACGATAGAGATCCCGGCCGGAGCGGAGGTGGTGTCCGCCTGGTACGGCGTGATCGATCCGGCGTGGCAGCAGAAGAAAACGGACACTGTAGCTGACATCACGACCACCCTCGCGGAGCTTGTGAAGGATGGCGTACTTTCGGTGAATATCAACAACCGTCTCGCCAAGGGCGACCCCGCGCCGATGCAGTTCAAGGAGGCGCGCATCACATACGTCTACGACGGCGTGCGCAAGCAGCTCGTCGTTAAGGAGAATACCGATCTGGTCATTCCGTCCGACAAGATGTCGTCCGATCCTATGCCGGACTGGACTTGGCTCGGCGGACGCCTCTTCGCCGCCCAGCCGCTTTCAGGAACGCTCAAGACAGCCTCCGGCGCATTCATGCGCGTAGCCGCCGATCCGCCGCCGGCCACGGTCGTGACCGGTGAATGGCGCGTGACGTTCCCCGTGGACTGGTACACCGGCGGCACCGCGAAGAAGGACGTGACCTTCCCTTCGCTCGCCGACTGGGCCGCCAATGCGGACCCCGACATACGCTTCTTCTCCGGCACCGCCACCTACACCAAGCGCATCCCCTGCTCCCCTGCCGCTGGCGTGCGGACAATCCTCGACCTCGGCACGGTGAAGAACTTCGCCGTCGTGACCGTGAACGGCAAGTCCTTCCCCGTCCTTTGGAAGCCGCCGTATCGCGTGGACATCACGGACGCGCTCGACCCCAATGCCGACTCCTTCTCGCTCGAGGTCAAGGTGACGAACCTTTGGCCGAATCGTCTGATCGGAGACGATGCGCTGCCCGAGGATTGCGACTGGGTTGGCAAGATCAGCAAGGGCGTGAAGGAGATCGGCGTGAAGGATATTCCGCAGTGGGTTAAGGAGGGCAAGCGCTCGCCCACGGGTCGCCACACGTTCACCACTTGGCGGCATTGGGCCAAGGACGAGTCGCTTCTGCCGTCGGGTCTTTTGGGGCCGGTCCTTCTGCGTCCGCTGGCGCCCTGCCATCGATAGTTTTCCGTCTTGCGTGGACGAAGCGGTTATGCAATAATGTGAGAGTCACAGAAGAACAAGGAGGCATGGAAGAATGAAAAGAATCGCTTTGCTGGCAGGTGCCGTCCTCGCGGCGGCTGCGTTCGCCGTGGAGAGGCCCTGGATCGTCGGCCACAGAGGCGGCAGGTCCGAATACGACGACAACGCCGTCGGCGCGTTCGTGCAGTCGATGGCCTACGGCATCACGAGCTTCGAGACGGACATCCGCTCGACGAAAGACGGCGAGCTGGTGATCATGCACGACGGCGACGTGAGCCGCACCACCAACGGCAAGGGCAAGGTCTCGGAGATGACGCTCGCCGAGTTCAAGGCCCTCAAGCTGAAGGCCTCCGGCGAGGCGCCGCCGTCGCTCGCGGACCTCGTTGACGCGTTCGGCGCCCGCGCGCCGTTCAGGGTGGAGTTCGAGATGAAGGAGTGGAGGCCGCTCACCCTCGAGCAGTACTGCGATAAGCTGTACTCCACCGTCTCCGCCAAGATGGCGAAGGGCACGTACATCTTCACGTCCTTCAAGCATGACCTCGTGGGGACCATGCGCAAGGTGCATCCCGAGGCCAAGACCGCTCTCATAATCGGGCGCGTCCTAGACGACAGGGCGATCGAGGACGCCATCGCGCTGGGCGCCTCGGGCATCGCGCCCCTCCTTAGGGCGGGCGGCGGCAAGGACAAGGACGGCAAGCCCAGGCCGGTGGTTCGCACCACCAAGGAGATGGTCGCAAAGGCGCACTCGAAGGGCCTCTCGATCTCCGTGTGGATGGTGCAGGACGGCGCGACATACAAGGAGGCGCGCGAGATAGACGCGGACACCTGCACGTCCGACAACCCTGTCACCTTGCTGTCTGCGGTGCGCGTGTTAGACGCCAAGGCGGCCGATCCATCCCTCAACACGGCGCTCATGCCCGTGCCGCGCCTTCAGAGCGACGGTTACAACTGGTTCGCCCGCCACAAGCGCATCCTCGCCGAGCGTCCGCGGCAGAATCCCGAGATCGTGTTCATCGGCGATTCGATCACCCACTTCTGGGCCGGAAAGAACTCCATCGGCGATCCGGCCGACCCCGGGACTCTGCCGTGCTGGAAGGAGGCGTTCGGCGACTACCACACGCTGAACCTTGGATATGGCTGGGACCGCACCGCCAATGTGTTCTACAGGCTTGCGGACGGCGAGATGGACGGGCTGTCGCCGAAGGTGGTGGTGGTCCACATCGGCGGCAACAACCTCACAACTACGTCCAACTGGAAGGGGAACACCCCCGAGGAGGTGGTGGAGGCGATAGCGAAGCTGGTGGAGACGGTGCACGAGAAGGCGCCGGGGGCGGAGGTGATTGTGATGTCCGTGTTCCCGTTCGGAAAGAATCCGGGGGACTGGCATCGTCCGAAGCTCCGCGTCCTGAACCCTCTTCTCGCCGAGCGCATGAAGGCGTACAAGTATGTGAAGTATCTTGACGTGCACGACAAGTTCCTAGATGAGAACGGAGTCTACCGCGCGGAGCTCTCCCGCGGAGACAACGTGCATCCCTCCGAGGCCGGATACAAGATCTGGGCTGCGGCTCTTCTGCCGGAGTTTAAGCGCATCATCGGAAGGTGAACCCACCATGGCCCGCGGCGGCTGTTTGTTTTTGCATCGCCCCTATTGACATACCCGCAGGAAGGTATGTATAATATCCGGCGTCTACGGAGCATCAGGACAAAAGATGGCAAGACGCACTAAAGAAGAAGCGGCGCGCACGCGCGCGAGGATACTCGCGAGCGCGCTGGATCTTTTCGCCAAGAAGGGCTACGAGCACACCACCTTCACGCACATCGCCGCCAGGCTCAAGCTCACGAAGGGCGCCGTGTACTGGCACTTCGCGACGAAGCAGACGCTGCTGCTGGCCCTAGTGGACGAAATGCTAGCCAAGTTCCGCCGCCAGAGCATGGAGCTTCTGCCCGATGGCGAGACGTCCTTTGACGGGCTCTCCTTTCCGAACGTGGCCGATATGATGGTGCGCAACGCCGTGAGGATCGTCGAAGATCCGAAGGGCACCGCCTTCTTCCTGCTGATCCACGAGCAGATCAAGTGGGCGGACGCGTCTATGTCGCAGGTGCGCGAGGATCTGATGCGCAACCAGCGCTTCGGGCCCTGGGCCGCGTTCAAGACCGCCGTGGAGAACGACGTGCGGGAGGGCAGGGCGAAGAAGGACGTGGATCCCGTCCAGGTGGCGAGCGTGTGCATCGCGATGTGGGACGGGCTTGTGCATACGCGGATCGTGCGCGTGCTCAAGTGCGATCTGGAGGACACGCTGCGTAAATCCTACGAGGCCGTGTGGAAGGCGATCGCGGCGGACGACGGCCGGCGCACTGAATGTCGATAGTCGAATGTACAACTGCAAACTTCAAGAGGAACCAACCATGGAACAGAACAACGAAGAGAAGAGCAAGGGCGGCGCATTCGGCGCGCTCGTAGGAACTGTCGTGCTGGCGGTGGCCAGCGCCACGGGCGGATGGATCGCCTGCGAATTGTGGCCGAAGAAGTCCGGCGGCATGCCGCAGATGCCTGCGATGATGGCCACGGTGGCCGTGAGGGAGGTGGAGTCGCGGCCATACAACCTGCCCGAGCGCTACGTGGCCCACGCCGAGCCCGTGCAGGAGGTGGAGCTTCTGCCGCAGGTGGACGGCTACATCAAGGAGGTCAAGTTCAAGGAGGGCGACATCGTGAAGGAGGGCGCCGTCCTGTACGTCCTCGACGACGAGCGCTACCATGCGGTGGTGAACCAGCGCATGGCCGACCTCGAGGCCGCCGAGGCCGAGTCCCGCCGCGCGGCCCGCTACTGGGAGCGCATGCAGAAGGCCGACTCCCGCGGCATCACCCAGCTCGAGCGCGACAACGCCGAGGCCGGAGCCGAGAAGGCCAAAGCCACAGTGCTCCAGGCCAAGGCGAATCTGGTGGTGGCTGAATACGACTTGAAGAAGACTAAGGTCATCGCCCCCATCTCCGGGCAGATAGGCAAGACCGTCGCGCACGTGGGCGACTACGTCGCGCCGTCCAAGGGCGCCCTCGCCAAGATCGTCCAGATAGACCCCATCCGCGTGACGTTCCCGATGACCGACCGCGCCTACATCGGCTGGCGCACCGCGCAGAAGAGCGGCAAGGAGCCCGACATGCGCATGAGGCTGCTCCTGCCGGACGGTTCGGAGTACGGCCGCCAGGGCGTGTGGGACTTCGACGACAACACGATGAGCAAGGAGACGGCGACCATCACCATGCGCCTCTCCTTCCCCAACCCCGACCGCATGCTTGTGCCGAACTCCTACGTGACGCTGCTCGCGGACTTCAAGGCGCCGCCGAAGCTCCCCTGCATACCGCAGCAGGCCGTGTTCGACCTCGTGGGCGGCAGCCAGGGCGTGTGGGTGCTGAAGGACGACATGACCGTGGAGCAGCGCGTCGTGAGGGTGCGCGAGATGAGCGAGGGCTGGTGCCCTGTGGACGAGGGGGTGAAGCTGGGGGAGAAGGTTGTGATCTCCGGACACGGCAAGCTCGGCCCCGGCATGAAGGTGGCGCTCGCCGAGCCCACGATGAACGACGACCTCGATCCCAACTACGTGCCGCCGGTGAAGGAGTAGCGTCGGGAGGAAGATGAAGTTCCGGCTGTTCATATCAAGTGTGCAGAAGGAGTTCGCCAAGGAACGGCGGGCCATCGCCAGCTACATCCGCAAGGATGCGGTGTTCGGCAAGTTCTTCGATGTGTTCCTGTTCGAGGAAAGCCCGGCCGCAAGCGTCTCGGCGCAAGGAGTCTATCTGAAGGAGGCATCGCAATGCGATGTCTATCTCGGTCTGATCGGTGCGCGCTATGGCTTCGAGGACGCCCAGGGCGTGTCGCCGACTGAACGGGAATATGACAGCGCAGCAGCCGGATCTCGGTGCGTCTTGGTTTTCGTAAAGCAGGGGACGGAGGCAAAGCGAGAAGCGAAGGAATCAGAGTTCCTGGCAAAGGTGGAGTCAGAACGGGTACGGCGTTCGTTCCGTGGCATGGGAGATTTAAAGAATACGCTTGCTGTTTCGCTTGTCCGTTTCCTTGAAGAAAAGGGGAAGATACAGGACAAGCCGTTTGACGCATGTGTATCTCCCGAGGCGACGATGGCGGATCTGAGCGTCAGGAAGATGCGCGATTTCGTGCGGGCGGCCCGAGAGTTGAGGGGGTTCAGCCTTCCGGTGAACATTCCCATCCCCAAGCTCCTGACGCATCTCGACCTCGTCGGCAAGAACGGTGCCGTCAGGAATGCGGCCATTCTGCTCTTTGGAAAGAAACCACAGAGATACTTCATCAGTTCGGAAGTCAAGTGTGCCCAGTTTTACGGGACTGAAGTCGAAAAGCCGATGGCGGACTACAAGATCTACAAAGGCGACGTGTTCGAACTTGCCGATCAGGCGACGTATTTTGTCATGACGCACATCGCGGGGCGCATCGGAACTCATGATGGCGAGACCGGCTCCGCGCCGACGGATTTCGAGCTTCCGCGGAAAGCCGTGTTTGAGCTGATCGTGAATGCGATCTGCCACCGCGACTACGCGAGCCACGCAAGCGTGCAGGTGATGTTGTTCGCCGATCGGTTGGAAATTTGGAACCCCGGATCATTGCCGCGCGGATGGACGGTGGACATGCTTCTCAAGCCGCATACATCCCTTCCGCCAAACGAGCTCATCGCGATGCCGATGTACCTGAAAGGCTACATCGAGAAGATGGGTACGGGCACGGAGGACGTCGCGAAACTCTGCGCGAAGAATGGTCTGTCTGCTCCGGCATTTACGGAAGGGGTTGATTTCAGGGCTGTTCTAAAGAGAAAGCCTTTGGTTGTGGCCGCAACGAACGGTGGCCCATTAAATGTCCCGATAAATGGTACTGTAGGCGACTTGAATGTGACGCGCGAGTTGACAGAAAAGTTGACAGAAAAGTTGACAGAAACAGAACAGAAAATCGTGGTGGCCATTATGGAAGATGGTCATGTCACGCAGGGCGTGCTTGCGAGGAAGATTGGGGTTGCCAGAACATATGTGACGAAGTTGATGGGAGGCCTTCAATCAAAAAGTGTTATTCGCCGCGTCGGTCCGGACAAGGGCGGATATTGGGAAGTTGTGGAAAGGGGTGGTGAATGAGCATGCCGGATGACACTTTAGCCATTTTGCCGTCCCGTAAGCGGGTGAATCATCGTGGTCCGTTGTCGGTTGATGTATCATCGGCGTGGTATTTCATAACGATATGCGCGGAAGGGCATGCGCCATGGGTAGTTGATGAGACGAAAGTTGATGAGACGAAAATCGGTAGGGCGGTCGCCCCGCGACCGCCGAAAACGCGATTGGAATTGGTTGCGTCATTGATATTGCACGAGGCGCGTGAAAATCATGTTCGTGGCATTTGGCGAGTGGCATTGTTTTTGATCATGTCTGACCATTTGCATTTTATCGTACAGATACCGAGCGGCGGTCGCGGGGCGACCGCCCTACCGAGGGTCATCGCCAATTTCAAGCATTTACTTTCGGCACGTTATGGCATCCGTTTCCAGCGTGATTTCTTCGATACGCGCCTTCGTGATGACGTGCATTTCGCCGAGAAGTACGAATACATCCTCGGCAATCCCGTCCGCAAGGGGTTGTGCGCCACCCCGGGAGAGTGGCCGTATTCGATTGCATTCAGCCGTGTTGACGGTATTGAAATCATGGTAGGGTCACGTGTCCCGCGTGACCGCGATACGCATGTGTCTGCGGGCGAGCGGGACGCTCGCCCCTACCAGAACGGCCAATCTGTGTCACCGACGCGCACGGTAGGGGCACGCGTCTCGCGTGGCCGAGTTGCTTCTACCAACTACAATCTACCAACTACCAACTTGTAGGCAAAAGGAAAAACAAATGAAACTCTCGCTTAGACCGGCGATCGACCAGATCAAGACGTTCTCGAGAACGTTCGTGGAGCGGCCGCGCTTCGCGATGGTCATCGCAATCGTGCTGACCATGGCCGGCGTGATGTCCATCACGTGGTTACCAATCTCGCAGTATCCGCGCCTCACGCCGCCGTCCATCTCCGTGATGTACAACTACCCCGGCGCGAACGCGAAGGAGATCCTCAACACGGTGGCCATGCCCATCGAGGACGAGGTGAACGGCGTGGACGACATGCTGTACATGGTCGGCTCCTGCTCCGACACCGGCACGTATCAGCTCTCCGTGTCGTTCGAGGTGGAGAGCGACCGCGACATGGACATGGTGAAGGTGCAGAACCGCGTCTCCCAGGCCGAGGCGAAGCTCCCGACCGAGGTGAAGCAGCTCGGCGGACGCATCCGCGCGCAGGCCGAGGACATGCTGGGCGTCATCTGCCTGCGCTCGCCGAAGGGCACCATGTCGCGCCTGCAGATAAGCGACTACATCTACGGCAACATCACGCCCGTCCTGCTGCGAATCCCCGGCGTTGGCGAGGCCACGGTCTATGGGCCCAAGATCGCGATGCGAGTGTGGATGGATCCCGACCGCATGGCCGCGCAGGGGCTCAACACAGAGGAGGTGATCGCCGCCGTCACGAAGCAGAACGTGCAGGCGTCGGTCGGCTCCGTCGGCGCGTCGCCGATTCCCTCGCACGGTGCGCACGTCTACACGCTTACGGCGAAAGGGCGCCTGATGTCGCCCAAGGAGTTCAACGAGATAGTGATACGCCGCGACGCGAACGGTGGACTGGTGCGTCTGAAGGACATCGCGCGCACGGAGGTGGGCGAGGAGAACTACATGTTCACCGGGCAGTTCAACGCCGGCAACGCCGTCTCAATCGCCCTCCAGCAGAAGCCCGGCGCGAATGCCATCGCCACCATGGACCAGATCTACAAGGAGATGAAGCGCCTCGCCCAGTCGTTCCCCGACGACCTCGAGTGGATCACCCCCTACGACGCCACCGACTACGTGCGCATGTGCATCAAGGAGATCGTCATGACGCTCGGCATCACCTTCGGCCTCGTGGTGCTCGTGTGCTATCTGTTCCTGCAGGACTGGCGCGCCACGCTGATCCCTTGTCTCACGATCCCGGTCTCCCTCTGCTCCACGTTCATCCTCATGGCGCTTCTGGGGTATTCCATCAACATCCTCACGCTGTTCGGGCTGGTGCTGGCGATAGGCGTGGTGGTGGACGACTGCATCGTTGTCGTGGAGCGCGTGCAGTTCCTGATCGAGACGCGCGGGCTCAACTCGCAGGAGGCGGCGGTCCAGGCGATGAGCGACGTGACCTCGGCCGTCATCGCCACCACGCTGGTGCTCCTGGGCATCTTCGTGCCCGTGGGATTCATGAGCGGCATAACGGGGCGCATCTACCAGCAGTTCTCCGTCACGCTCTCCGCGGCGGTGTGCTTCTCCACGGTGTGCGCGCTCACGCTCGCGCCGGCGCTCTGCTCGCTGCTCCTCAGAGAGTCGCGTCCGTTCAAGCACGGCCCGCTCGCCTGGTTCAACTGGTGCCTCGAGCGCTTCAAGGGCATGTTCGTGACGGCGGCGAAGTGGCTCGCGAGCAGGATATTCCTCGCGGGCGTGCTGCTGATGCTGGCTGTTCTTCTGACTGTCTCGCTTTTCACCAAGACGCAGACGGCCTTCCTGCCTGACGAGGACCAGCGCGTGATCTTCGCCTCCATGGAGATGCCTGAGGGCACAAGCCGCGACCGCAGCCGCGACGCGGCGCTGAGGGCCGTGGGGCTTCTGCGGCAACTGCCTGAGGTGGCGTCGGTGCTCTCCATCACCGGCTGGGGCATGATCGGAGGGCGCGGCGAAAACCAGACGACGCTCATCATCGACCTCAAGGGCTGGGACAAGCGTCCGCTCCCCGAGCAGCACGCGGCGGCGCTTGTGGGCAGGATTCAGATGCTGCTCACGGCCGTGCCGGAGCCCAAGTGGCAGGTGTTCATGCCGCCCGCGATCCCGGGGCTCGGCATGTCCAACGGCATCACCGTGCACATCCAGGACAAGGCCCACGCCGACCCGATGAGGATCGACGAGATCAAGAAGGGCCTTCTCGCGAAGCTGAACCGAAACCCGCACATCCTTGCGGCGTTCGCCGGCTACAACGCCGAGACGCCGCACCTCAAGTTCAACCTGGACCGCGTGAAGGCCGAGATGTTCCACGTTCCGGTGGCGACTGTGTACGCTACGCTCCAGAACTATCTGGGCTCGAGATACGTGAACGACGTGAACCTCGGCACGCAGGTGAACCGTGTGACGGTGTGCGCCGAGGCGTCCGCCCGCGCCACGCCGGAGGCGGTGGAGCGGCTTTACGTGCGCTCCGACGTCGGGGCGATGGTGCCGATCGGCTCTTTGGGGACGATCACGCGCGAGCTCGGGCCGCGCACGATCTACACGCGCGACAAGTATGTCACGGCCGGACTCAACATCCTGCCGATGCCGGGCGTCCCCTCCGGCCTCGTGATGGACGAGATACGTGAACTATTCAAGGAGGATCTGCCCGATGGCTACGGCTACGACTGGGCCGCGCTCTCGTTCCAGGAGGCGCGCAACGAGGGCACCGCCGCGCCGCTTATCCTGCTGGCCGTGCTGTTCGGCTATCTGTTCCTCGTGGCGCAGTACGAGAGCTGGACAATCCCGCTGCCCGTGATGCTCTCCATCTTCGTCGCCGTGTTCGGCGCGCTCATGGGCCTCAAGTACTGGGGCATATTCGCCACCGGCAAGCCGTTCGCGCTTTCGATCTACGCCCAGCTGGGGCTCGTGCTTCTCGTGGGTCTCGCCTCGAAGAACGCCATCCTGCTCGTGGAGTTCGCGCGTGACAGGCACGAGAACGACGGCTATTCGATAGTGGAGGCCGCGGGAGCGGCGGCGGGCGAGCGTCTGCGCGCTCTTCTGATGACGGCCCTCACGACGCTGCTCGGCACGCTGCCGATGATGATCGCCACGGGCGCCGGGGCGGCCAGCCGCAACCATCTGGGCACCACCGAGTTCTTCGGGATGCTCGCCTCGGTGATGTTCGGCATCCTGCTCGTCCCGGGCCTCTACGCTCTCTTCCAGACGCTGCGCGAGAAGGTGAAGCGCTTCTTCGCCTTCCTTTCCGCGCGCGCCGCCCGCCGCCGTAGCCTGAAGGCGAGGGCGTAAAGCGCGTGCCTTGGTGAAGGTAGTTTTTGGTGTCTGGTTTCTAGTTTCTGGTTCCTGGTTTCTGGTGTAGTAGTGAAATTTTAAGCATAACGAAGATCGTCACCTCGCCCTTTGCACTAGGCACTAAGCACCCGCCTTCGCCAAGGTTTCCGCCTCCGCCAAGGCTACGGCGGACAAGTCGGCGGACAAGCTAGAAACTCTAAGCTCTAAGCTCCAAGCTTTAAGCTCCAAGCTCTAAGCTCCGTCCCGTGCGTAGTGCATCTGCGTCCGATTTCCGGCGCTCGGCGGCACGGCGGAGGGCGCGCGTTGCGTCTTGCGTCGCGGGGGTTCGGCAATCGCGAGATTGCCTTCACCCCCGGCCGCTTCGCCGTCCGCGCGCCCTGCGCCGGCCACCTCGCTCGTTCCCGGAAATCGGCCGCGTTCCACGGGCGGGCCCTCGGTCGTCGTCGCGGGAGGGCTCGCTTCGGCACCGGCGGGAGTGCGCTTGTCGCCGCGGTCCGTCCGGAGGGGCGTCTGCGGCGCGTAGGCGGCGCGATGCTGTCGTCTCGCGCCGCCCCGCATCCGCATCCGCCGCCCCGTCCGGATCGCGGCGGCGCCCGCCCGCCTTGCCGGCGCTCGCCTCCCGTTCCTCCTCCCTCAGACTTCGGCCCACAGATGGTTTATCGTTTCTAGTTTCTGGTTTCTAGTTTTTAGTTTCTGGCTTGCCTGCCGACCTATCCACCGACTAGTCCGCTGTAGCCTTGGCGAAGGCGGAAGCCTTGGCGAAGGTTGAAGCCTTGGCGGAGGCGGGTTTCTGGCTTATGTGGCGGGATTCACACTTGAAGTAAAACTGAGATCACCACTTCGCCCTTTACACTGAGCACCCGCCTTCGCCAAGGCTGCGGCGGGCAAGCTAGGCACTAAGCACTAGGCACTAGGCACTTGCATCTGTGTCCGATTTCCGGTGTTTGAGGATGTTATCAAGAGCGATCTGCGGTAGTTTGAGAAGAACCCGATTGCGGCGGAATGTGTCCTCTCCTCCTATTTATTGTCCTACTCGTCCTATCCTCCTACTCGTCGTACACCCCCACTATTGTCGTTTAATGCCAGTTGGTGATACCTCCCACTACCATGGTTCAACGCGAGTGGGCCGAAGATTGAGGGCGAAGGAGTGGGAGAACGAGAGCTGGCTAGGCGGAGAACGCCGCCGGGGGACACGTGGCGAGGCGAGTGCGGATGCGGGGCGGCGCGAGACGACAGCATCGCGCCGCATCCGCGCCGTAGACGCCCGCCACGCGTACCACGGCGACCAGCGCTCTCCGCCGGTGCCGGCGCGAGGTGACCGCTCCGACAACCGAGGGCCCGCCGTGAAGCGCGTCCGATTTCCGGAAATAAGCGAAAGGGCCGTGCGAAAACGCGCGGACGGCGCAGCGGCGGGGGGTGACGGCAATCTCGTGATTGCCGAACCCCCGCGGCGCAAGCCGCAACGCGCGTTTTCGCACGAGCCCTAGAGCGCCGGAAATCGGACGCACAGGCACATGCACTACGCACGGGGTGGTGCCTAGTGCCTAGTGCTTAGTGCCTAGTTTCTATTTTCTAGCGGATCAAGGCTAGAGAAGTTTTGGGGACCTCCAAGCACGTGCCAACCTGTCGCGTGCCCCCTTGCGCACGGCGGCCGGAAATAGTATAATATCAGACCAACTTTTCCAAGCCAAGGAAACAAAACATGAAGAAAGTCAGCTACAAGGAAATCGGCCTCGTGAACACGAGGAAAATGTTCGCGAAGGCAGTCAAGGGCGGCTATGCCATCCCTGCGTTCAACTTCAACACGATGGAGCAGATGCAGGCCATCGTCCAGGCCTCCGTCGAGACGAAGTCCCCGGTGATCATGCAGGTCTCGAAGGGCGCGCGCAAGTACGCGAACCCCACGATCCTCCGCTACATGGCCCAGGGCGCCGTTGAATACGCCAAGGAGCTCGGCTGCAAGAACCCGCAGATCGTGCTGCACCTCGACCACGGCGACAGCTTCGAGACCTGCAAGAGCTGCATCGACATGGGCTTCTCCAGCGTGATGATCGACGGCTCCTCCCTGCCCTTCGCCGAGAACATCAAGCTCACAAAGAAGGTCGTCGCCTACGCGCACAAGTACGACGTGACAGTAGAGGCCGAGCTCGGAGTGCTGGCCGGCGTCGAGGACGAGGTGGCCGCCGAAGAGAGCCACTACACGAAGCCCGAGGAGGTGATCGAGTTCGCCACCAAGACCGGCTGCGACTCGCTCGCCATCTCCATCGGCACCTCGCACGGCGCCTACAAGTTTAAGCCCGAGCAGTGCACGCGCGACCCCAAGACCGGCCTGCTCATCCCGCCGCCGCTGGCGTTCGACGTGCTGAAGGCCATCGAGAAGAAGCTCCCCGGCTTCCCGATCGTCCTGCACGGCTCCTCTTCCGTGCCGCAGGAGTACGTGAAGATCATCAACGAGAACGGCGGCAAGCTGCCCGACGCCGTGGGCATCCCCGAGGCCCAGCTGCGCAAGGCCGCCAAGAGCGCCGTGTGCAAGATCAACATCGACTCCGACTCCCGCCTCGCCATGACCGCGGCCGTGCGCCAGTACTTCGCGCAGAACCCCGGCCACTTCGACCCGCGCCAGTATCTCGGCCCGGCCCGCGAGGAGATGAAGAAGCTCTACATCCACAAGATCGTCAAGGTGCTCGGCTCCAACGGAAAGCTGTAGTCCAAAGGCCGAAGGGCGCTCCATGCTGATCACAGACATTCTTTCCCGCAACGCCCAGGAGTGGCCAAACGACGTGGCCCTCGTGGAGATCAACCCCCAGGAGCTGGAGAAGCGCCACACCACGTGGCGCGAATACTCCCTGATCGAGTCGAGCCCCGTGGAGGCGTTCAGGAGCGAGATCACATGGGGCGAGTTCCACGAGAAGGCCAACCGCTTCGCGAACTTCCTCCTGAGCCGCGGGTTCAAGAAGGGCGACAAGGTCGCCATTCTCCTGATGAACTGCCTCGAGTGGCTGCCCATCTACTTCGGCGCGCTGCGCGCCGGATGCCTCGCGGTGCCGCTCAACTTCCGCTACACCGCCGACGAGATCAAGTACTGCCTCGACCTCGCCGACGCCGACGCGCTCGTGTTCGGCCCCGAGTTCACTGGCCGCGTGGAGCAGATATGCGACCGCATCCCGCGTGCGCGTCTGCGCCTCTACGTGGGCGACGACTGCCCGACGTTCGCCGAGAGCTACCGCAACTTGGTGGCCTACTGCTCGTCGCGCACGCCGTCTGTGTCGATCTCGTCCGACGACGAGGCCGCCATCTACTTCTCGTCCGGCACCACGGGCTTCCCAAAGGCCATCATCCTGCAGCACCGCTGCCTCTACCACTCCTGCCTCGTGGAGCAGAAGCACCACGGCCAGACGAAGGACGACTGCTTCCTCTGCATCCCGCCGCTCTACCACACCGGCGCCAAGATGCACTGGTTCGGCAGCTTCCTCGTGGGCGGCAAGGCGGTGCTGCTAAAGGGTGTGAAGCCGGAGTGGATCCTGCGCGCCGTGAGCGAGGAGCACTGCACAGTGGTGTGGCTGCTCGTGCCGTGGGCGCAGGACGTTCTCGACTCGATCGAGCGCGGCGACGTGAAGCTCGCCGACTACAAGCTCGACCAGTGGCGGCTCATGCACATCGGCGCCCAGCCGGTTCCGCCCGCGCTCATCAAGCGCTGGAAGACCGTCTTCCCCAAGCACGACTACGACACGAACTACGGCCTTTCCGAGTCGACCGGCCCCGGCGCGGTGCACCTGGGCGTGGAGAACATCGACCACGTGGGGGCGATAGGCGTGGCGGGCTACGGGTGGCAGACGAAGATTCTGCGCCCCGACGGCACAGAGGTCGCCCCCGGCGAGGTGGGCGAGCTCGCGCTGAAGGGTCCCGGCGTGATGAAGTGTTACTACAAGAACCCCGAGGCCACGAAGGAGATACTCTCTCCCGACGGATGGCTCCGCACCGGCGACATGGCCGAGCTGCGCGACGGCTTCATCTATCTAGTGGACCGTGCGAAGGACGTGATCATCACGGGCGGCGAGAACCTCTACCCCGTGCAGATCGAGGACTTCCTGCGCGCGCATCCCGCGATCAAGGACGTGGCGGTGATCGGACTCGCCGACGCGCGCCTCGGCGAGATCGCCGCCGCCATAATCGAGGTCAAGGAGGGGGCCTCGCTCACCGAGGAAGAGGTTAACAGCTTCTGCCTCGACCTTCCGCGCTACAAGCGCCCGCGCAAGGTGATCTTCGCGTCCGTCCCGCGCAACCCCACCGGCAAGATCGAGAAGCCGAAGCTTCGCAAGATGTACGGCGCGGCCGGACTCGTTGCGCAGCAGAACGGCATCTCGTGACGGAGGCCGCCATGGACAGGGCGCTCGAGGACATGGTGGAGGCGATCCGCGGCGCCGGGCGCGTCGCGGCCATGACGGGCGCGGGCGTGAGCACCCTCTGCGGAATCCCGGACTTCCGCGGCCCGCAGGGGCTCTACAAGCAGCCCGAGGCGGAGAAGATATTCGACATCGACTGGTTCGACCGCGATCCGCGCATCTACTACCGCGGATGCAGCGAGCTCGTATACGGCCTCGAGAACTACGTCCCCGGCCCCGTGCACCACGCGCTCAGGCACCTGGAGGAGATCGGCCGCCTCTCCGGAATAGCCACGCAGAACATAGACATGCTCCACCAGAAGGCCGGGTCGTCGAACGTCTGGGAAGTGCACGGTTCGCCGATTATGCACCATTGCAGGCGGTGCGGCGCCGCCAAGACGTTCGCGGAGATTTGCGCTATGCTGCGTCCGCACCGGGACGACCCGGAGGTCTTCGTGCCGCGCTGCCAGTGCGGCGGCGTCTACAAGCCGGACATCACCTTCTTCGGCGAGTCGCTTCCCGAGGAGGCGTTCATCAGGAGCCAGGAGCTGGCGATCTCTGCCGACGTGATGCTCGTGCTGGGCACGTCGCTGACCGTCTTCCCCGCGGCCGGTCTGCCGCGGCTCACATTGCAGAGGGGCGGCAAGGTGTTCATCGTGAACGCCCAGCCCACGCCGCTCGACGACTACGCCTCCGGCGTGCTTCGCGACCTGGCTGTCTTTGCGGAGCGCATCCTCGCCATGTAGTTTTGCCCTTGCGCGGACGAGGGGATTGTGCCATAATAGCGGCATGAAAAGGACAATCTTCTTGGCAGTCGCCGCGGCGGCCGCCGCAGTGGCCTGCGCCGGCGAAGGCGCCGTCCCCCGCAGGCTCAAGACGTGTGTGATGCAGCCCCCCTATGCGCTGAGCGCGGCGGACATAGACGCGAGCATGCAGTGGGAGTTCGACGCGCTCAGGCGCTGCGACGAGAGCCTCGACCTCATCGTCCTTCCCGAGGCCAGCGACCGCCAGGCGCGCACCAAAGGGCGCGAAGAGACCATCGCCGCCGCGAAGAAGTACAACGCCCCGCTCCTCGCCGCCTGCGCCGAGACAGCCCGCCGCTGCAAGGCCACGCTCTTCGTGAACGCGCTCGACTTCACGCCCCTAGGCGAGCGCAACACCACGTTCGCCTTCGACAAGACCGGCAAGTGCGTGGGCAAGTACAACAAGGAGCATCTTGTCGCAAGCGAACACAAGAAGCTGCACTTCGACGCGTCGTACATGTGGGAGTGGACCGAGCCGTACATCTTGGAGATCGACGGCGTCCGCTACGCGTTCCTCACCTGCTACGATTTCTACTTCTACGAGAACTTCTCCAACATCGCCCGTATGAAGCCCGATGTCATCATCGGCTGCTCGCATCAGCGCAGCGACCCTCATTCCGTGTTGGAGACCATCGGACGGTTCCTCGCGTACAACACAGGCGCCTATCTCGTGCGTTCCTCGGTGAGCATGGGTCTTGACTCGCCGGTGGGCGGAGGTTCGATGATCGTGGCGCCCTCGGGCGAGATACTTGGCAACATGTTCAGCCGCGTGGGCACCCTCACGGTGGAGTTCGACCCGCACGCGAAGTACTTGAAGCCGATGGGCTACGGCAATCCGCCTGGGCTGCACTCCACCTACATAGAGGTCGGCCGCCGCCCGTGGAAGTACCGCCCGGCCGGAAGCGCCGTCGTTCCCGGCTTCAATGACGCCCAGCTAGCCCGCCCCAAGCGCCTCTGCGCCCATCGCGGCTTCAGCACCGTGGCCCCCGAGAACAGCCTCCCGGCGTTCGGTGCCGCCGTGGCCCTCGGAGCCTCGGAGATAGAGTTCGACTTGTGGTGGACTAAGGACGGCGAGATAGTCTCGATCCACGACGCCACGCTCGACCGCGTCTCGGACGGCAAGGGCAAGGTGTACGACCACACCTACGACGAGCTCCTCAAGTTTGACTTCGGCGCGAAGAAGGACAAGCACTTCGCAGGCCTCAGGATCCTCCGCTTCGAGGACATCCTCAAGAAGCTCTCCTGCCACACCATCATGAACATCCACGTTAAGGACCGCAACGACGAGCCGTGGGACGAGGCGATCCTCAGCAAGATGATCCGCCTCATCGACGCGTACGACGCGCGCGCCCACGTCTATTTCATGACCTCCTGCGGCGCTCTGCAGGACCAGCTCGCCCGTCTCGCCCCCGACATCCCCCGCTGCATGGGCAACAAAGGCGACAACAAGACGCATCCCGACATCGTAGACCGCGCCATCGCCCACAAGTGCCAGATGGTGCAGCTCTTCAAGCCGTACTTCGACCAGTCTCTCATAGACCGCGCCCATGCGGCCGGCCTAAGGGTGAACGTGTTCTGGTCCGACGATCCCGCCGAGGCCAGGCGTTTCCTCGACATGGGCGTGGACACCATTCTCGCCAACGACTATCTTGGCGTCTCCGCCGGAACTGGACTGAAGTGATGAAGAGCGAATCCGGGATTGTGGCGGCGAAGTTCGGCCTGGTCGCCGTGGCGGCGCTTGTCGCTGCCTCGTGCGCCGGCGAGCAGGCGGACCAGCGTGATTCGCGCGTCCGCACTTTCGTGTATCCCAAAAGGATAGTCTGGCGGACAGATACGAAGAAGTCTCAAGACGGATGGCCGGCGCGCGGCGCGGCCGAGAAGATGGAGAAGCTGCTGGAGCGCAAGTTCGGGCAGATCAGCGAGGGGCCGTTTGCCTCGACGTCTGGCACGAAGCTTGTGAACAGGGGTGAGCCGGCGGGTGTGCTGCTGGACTTCGGACGCGAGCTTCATGGCGGAATCCAGCTTGGCGTGAGCCCTGGCGGCACCGTGGGTGCGCGGGTGAGGCTGCGTTTCGGGGAGTCGGTCGCCGAGGCGATGAGTTCGATAGGCGACGGAAAGCACGCCACGAACGACCACGCCATGCGCGATTTCGAACTGCCCGTGCCGATCTTCGGTTCCATCGAGGTGGGCAACACCGGTTTCAGGTTTGTGCGGATCGATCTTGTGACGGGCGGAGAGGTCGGGTTTGAATTCGTGCGCGCGGTCTCGCTTATGCGCCCGATGGAACGGCTTGGCGCGTTTAGGTCGTCCGACGAGCGCCTCAACATGGTGTTCGAGACGGCGGTCCACACGGTGCATCTCTGTTGCCAGGAGTATCTGTGGGACGGCATCAAGCGCGACAGGCTGGTGTGGATGGGAGACACGCATCCTGAGACGATGGCGATTCTGAACGTGTTCGGCGCGGCGTCGGTCCTGCCGGAGTCGCTCGACTACATGGCCGCCGTCACCGATCCCGGACGCTGGATGAATGGCATGCCGACCTATACGCTGTGGTGGATACGCAACCTCGCGGAGTGGTACAGGTTCACCGGCGATCTCGAATACCTCCGCCGCCACGCGGACTATCTTGAGAAGACTTTCGACCATGTGCTGACGGGTGTGCAGAACGACGGGTGGGGCGTTCCCGGCGCATGGGATGCAGGGAGCTTTCTTGACTGGCCCACGCAGCACAACCCCGCCGCCGCGAAGGCCGGCACTCAGGGGCTTGTCCTTGACACAGCGCGCGAAATGGTGTTTCTTGCGACGGCGCTTGGCAGGACGAAGCTCGCCGAGAAGGCGAGGGGACTCGCAGACAAGATACAGAAGTTGCGCCCCGATCCGCACGGTGCCAAGTCCGCCGCCGCTATGCTCGCGCTCTCGGGGTTGCGTGATCCGAAGGAAATGTTCGCTCAGGTGCTGGGCGCGAACGGGCACAAGGGCGTCTCGACATTCTACGGCTACTACATGATCGAGGCCATGAGCGCCGCCGGCGAGAGCCAGCGTGCGCTCGAAACCATCCGCGACTACTGGGGCGGCATGTTGGATGTTGGAGCCACGAGCTTCTGGGAGGACTTCAATCTGGTTTGGACGAACAACTGTTTTAGGATTGACGAACTTCCGGTGGCAGGAAAGAAGGATATTCACGGCGACTATGGCGAATTTTGTTATCCGGGCTTCCGTCATTCGCTCTGCCACGGGTGGAGTAGTGGACCGGCGTCATGGTGTATCAACCATGTGCTGGGAATCCGTCCGCTCGATGTCGGTTGCAGGACTGTGGAGGTGAAGCCGTTCCTCGGTGACCTCGCGTGGGCGGAGGGTGCGATGGCGCTGCCGGGCGGGCGTTGTGTCAAGGTACGCGTGTCGAAGCGTGCGGATGGGTCGCTCGAGACTAGCGTGGAAGCGCCGCCCGGGGTGATGGTGAGACGGTGATCGGGTTCGCCACTAGTTGATACCGGATACTATATATGGCTGGCGGCGCCATGGTGGGCGGCGCCCGAACCATTCTTCACGAGTGTGTGTTGGAAAAGCATGTTGGGAAAATGAGAGCCTCGTCTATTATTGCTCTTATGTTTTTTTCGTATGCGGGCACTTGTAACCGTGCCCATGCCGCGTCGTGTCATCACGTATCGTGACTACGCGGCGGAGGATCACTAGAATTCGCATATCATAGATCCCTTGATCTCCCGTCCCGCCCGAGATTTCAATCCGAAGTGAATTCTCGTTTACATCCCGGCGGGGATTTGCTATACTTCCCGCCGCCATGGACAGGAAGATAAAGCGACATCTGGAGCGCAGAGGCGTGTACCGCACGCGTCTGCCGGAGGAGGACACTTTCACCGCGGAGGCGCCGGAGTTCTTCCGGTGGTTCCACGAGACGGTCATGGGGTTCGACTCCGAGGAGTACCGCCGCGAGTTCTGGCGCGAGGCGAACAGGAGCGGCCACACGATAGGCGACATGCCGTATGGTCTGCGGGACTACATGAGACAACGTCCCGCCGGCTGGAGCGACCCGCTCGGGAATCTCCTCGTGTACTGCCTCTGGATGGGAGGCTCGTTCGCCATATGGTTCATGAGGCGCCAGATCGACCGCCACCTCGGCAGGCTCCGCCGCCCCGCCTACTACGAGGCGGAGCGCAGACGGCGCATGGCGCTCGCGAAGGAGCGCAGAAAGCTCAGAAGGCGCACCACTCTGAGCGACTGCCCCACTGTGGAGGCGCTCCGCGAGGCGTTCGCGCACAGGAAGGACTCGCCGGAGGCCGCACTGCGCCTCGGATCAATGCTGGAGGACCTCGAATGCTACGTGGACAACTCCGCGATAGTGGCCGGCGGACAGGTGGTCGGGCGCAGGGGCGGGATACGGAAGTGGCTGCACGACAACGACAGCGATCTGTATCACCACTACAAGCGGCTCATGCACTACAAGGCACTCGCGAAGAGGTTCCGCCAGGCGGCGGGCGTGTCCGACCCCACGCCCGCCGCGGCCGTGCTGCCGCCGGAGGGGGAGACGCCCGCAAAAGAGGCGGTCGCGCCCGAAGAGCCCAAACGAGAATTCACTTCGGACGAAGTTCCCGGATGGATGGGGATCGCGAAAGGGAGGGCGAGGGGGATTCTCGCCGAGGCCAGAAAGGCGGGAGGGAGCGCGACGGCGCTGGCAGGAGCGCTGGCAAGGGCGCTTGAACCAGACTATACGCCGCTGCAACGCGGTTCTCCGCCAGGAATGCAATGCGGCTCTCCGACCCAAATACAAAGTGGCTGTCCAAGCCAGATACAATGCGGTTCTACGCTCGGAGAGGCAGATGGTCCGTCCAGTACAGACGATCCGTCTAGAGTAGATTGCCTTACCATAGATGACCTTGTAGATGGCCTTACTAGAGAAGGAGATGTTTTGTCCAAAGATGTAGATGGTCTGCAAAGTCAGATGTTCTCCGCATGACCGAGGCTGTGTGAGAATGATTCACGAACTCGTCCGATTCGTGGATTCGCTTGATTCGTGGATTCACTTGATTCGTGGAGTTACTCGATTCGTGGAGTCGCCCGATTTGTGGATTTGTTTGATTGGCGGATTCATCCGATTCGCGGAGGTGTCCTTTTTCACGGATGTGTACTATCCGAGTCGATGGATGGGTTTGATGGAAGGGAATGTTAAAAATTCCTACAGAGGTAAAAACTCTCTCAAGAACGGAAGAGGTCATGTGAACGGAAGGGTTCACATGGCTGAGATCACTGCGAATCGAAAATGATGATGTTTTGTTGTTGTGCTGCCATGTCAAGCTATGAGATAATACATGCCACGGGAGAATCAGAGAATGAAGAAAACGATCTTTGGGAGTGTAGTGTTCGGCATTGTCGTGTCAGGATTGGCCGGGCAGACCATTTCCGCCGCTGGATGCAATGGCGTGTGGAATCTCGCGATATATGGCGCTACGCCCGCGGGAATTGCGGCGGCAGTGCAGGCGAAGCGCATGGGGCTCAAGGCCGTGGTGGTCGAACCGTCATGGCGGATCGGAGGGCTCACCACCGGTGGCCTCGGGATGACAGACATCGGCAGCAAGAGCGCATTCGGTGGCATAGCCGTCGAGTTCTACACCGCCGTCTGCAAGTGGTATGAAGACCCGAAGCACTGGAAGAGCCAGTCTTTCGCCGAATACAATCCCGTGCTGGCCAAAGCCGTAAAAGACGGTAAGGTACGGACGATGTGGACGTTCGAGCCTTCCGTCGCACTTGCCATCCTCGAAGGATGGGAGAAGCGTGAAGGCCTTGAGATCGTGCGTGGCGCGCGCCTTGACCGTTCTCCCGGCGGCGTGACCAAGAAGGGTGGGCGCATCGTCTCGTTCCGAACCGAGGACGGACGCGAGTTCCACGCGGACGAATTCATCGACGCCACATACGAAGGAGACCTCATGGCCGCCGCAGGAGTCTCATATGTGGTAGGGCGCGAACCGAATGTGAAGTACGGCGAGACTCTGAACGGAATCCAGTCTAAACAAGGATACCATCGTCTCTTTCCTGGAATCGACCCATATGTCGTGAAAGGCGATAAGTCAAGCGGGCTTCTTCCAGGCGTCGAACCGTACGATCCGTCGGAAAAGGACGGCGACGGCGATGCCCGCGTTCAGGCCTACTGCTTCAGAATGTGCCTTACGGACGTGCCGGCGAACCGCATTCAGTTCGAGAAGCCCGCTGACTACGATGAACGGGAATACGAACTCCTTTTCCGCGACTACGAGCAGCGTGCCAAGCATCCGGAACTCGTCAAGGGCTATCTTGTGGGTGTCTGCTGGATAAATTCACCGATGCCTTGCCGCAAGACCGACACGAACAACAGACATGGTTTCTCCACTGATTTCATCGGACAGGGCTGGAAATGGGCCGACGGGTCGTATGAGGAGCGCGAGAAGATATTCGCGGCGCATCTGCGCTACCAGAAGGGGTTGATGTGGACGCTTGCGAACCATCCCCGCATTCCGAAGGAGATTCGCGCGGAGGTGTCGCGGTGGGGGCTTTGCAAGGACGAATTCCTCGACCGGTCCTCTTCTGGCGGCGGATGGCAGGGGCAGTTGTACGTGCGCGAGGCGCGGCGGATGGTGGGCGAGTATGTGATGACGGAACTGGACTGCCGCAAGAAGCGCATGGCGCCGTGCCCTGTGGCGAAGGGCGCGTATAATATGGATTCGCACCATGTCCGGCGTCGCGTAGGACCTGATGGATTCGTGCAGAATGAGGGTGACGTAGAGGTCTCCGTCGGAAAGGGGCCTTACGGCATCGCATATGGTGCGATCACGCCGAAACGGAAAGAGTGCACGAATCTTCTCGTTCCAGTATGCCTTTCGGCTTCCCACATCGCGTACGGCTCCATCCGCATGGAACCCGTGTTTTTCGCTCTTGGACAGGCGGCTGGGACTGCGGCGGCACTGGCCGTCGCCGACGGTGTGGCGGTACAAGACGTCGACTACGGAAAACTCTCTGCGCGCCTTTCGTCTGACAAGCAGGTGTTCCGCTGAAAATTGGTTTTGCCGCAAAACGCGAGTGAGTTCAAACTACCTTCCCACTCCGCCGAAAAGTATGATATAATAACATCCTCGACCGGAAGGAAGACAACTGATGAAGAACATTCTGATTGTAGTGGCGGCGGTTCTGCTTGTCGCCGGATGTGCGGATCTCACGCCGTGGACGCCCTCATGGCTCACCATCGGGCCGGACTACACCGAGCCGCAGATAGCAGATCCGGGCGCGCCCGCGCCTGACGCAGGCTATCCCACCACAAACAAGACGGCCACCGGAGAGTTTGCCCCTGCCGACCCGTCCGCCGATCCGCGTACGGAGATAACCACCAATTCCGTCCGTCGCTGGTGGGCGCAGTTCAACGACGACATCCTCACCGGGCTCATCGAGGCCGCCGTCTCCAACAACCTGACCTTCCTGGTGGCCCAGCAGCGTCTTGTGGAGGCGCGTTGGCGCAACGCCGGCGCCTGGGGCGCGCTTTTGCCGTCCATTGACCTCGCAGGCAAAGCCACCAGGTCCGAGTACCATCCCAACACCGGCTCCGGCGGTGGGCGCACGGTTCACCGCGACCTTTTCCACGGCGGTTTCGATGCCACCTGGGAGATAGACATCTTCGGCGGCAATCGCCGCAGCGAGGAGGAGGCATACCGCAACATGGAGGCGGCGAACTACTCGCTGGCCGACGCATGGGTGTCGCTCACTTCCGAGATAGGCAGCCAGTACGTTGCCCTGCGCACGGTGCAGGAGCGTCTGCGCGTGGCCCGCGCGAATCTGAAGCTGCAGAGCGAGACGTACGACATCCTGAAGAGCAGGCTCGATTCCGGCATCGGCGACGAGCTTGCCGTCAATCAGGCCAAGTACAACGTGGAGCAGACGCGCGCCTCGATCCCCAGCCTGCTCTCGCAGGAGGAGGGCTACATGAACGCGCTCGCGATCCTCGCCGGCACAATGCCCGGCGCGCTGCACGGGTGGCTACAGGAGTTGCCCGACCGCGACTGGCTGGTTGCCCCGCAGAAGCTCTCGTCCATCCCGCTCGACGTGATCCGTTCTCGTCCCGACGTGCGCGTCGCGGAGCGCAACCTCGCCGCGCAGGTCGCGCACGTGGGCGTGGCGAAGTCGCTTCTCTTCCCGAAGTTCTACATCAACGGAACGCTCGGCCTGGAGTCCGTGAAGGTTCAGAAGTTCTTCCAGCGCGACTCCCTCTACGGCACCATCGGACCGTCCTTCTCCTGGCCGCTCTTCCAGGGAGGCAATCTCTACGCGAATCTCAAGGCCGAGGAGGCGAAGATGGACGCCGCCGCACTTTCCTATGAAAAGGCCGTCCAGACGGCGGTGGGCGAGACGCGCGACGCGTATTCAGCCTACACGCAGCAGTATCACCGCTACCTCTCGCTGCAGGGCGCTGTGAAGGCGGCCAAGGACGCGGAGAACATATCGCAGGATCTCTACAAAAACGGTCTTGCGGACTTCAACAACGTTTTGGACGCCCAGCGCTCTCTGCTTACGCTCGAAGAGGCGCTCACCATCAGCCGCGGGCAGATTTCGCTCAATCTCATCGCGCTTTACAAGGCCCTTGGCGGCGGAGTGGTGATGGGCGAGGACAAGTGAGGAGGACATGAAAATGAAGATTACGATGATTGGAGCAATGGTGTTTTGCGCGACGTGCCTTGCGGCGCCGCCGCAGGGCGGAGAACCTCCGTCCGGTGGTCCTGGGCAGGGGCAGATCCAGCGCGGGCCTCGGAACGGCGTCGGCCGCAGGGGGGGTACGCAGCCTGCGCAGGACCGTGCCGGTGGAAGGGTTCGCCGCGCCGAGGCCGGAGAAGAGCTCTCTTCCTCTGAGAGCAAGCTGATCGAACAGCTGGAAGAGGCCGATTCGATGGAGACGCTCAATCGTCTTTCGCGCAGCGCCGCTGCGTCTCGACGCGCCGAAGTACGCCAGGCGATGGTTGACGCGCTTGAAAGACAGGGCGAACGTGCGGCGGACTCGCTTGCCGTATATATCGCCGATTCGGACGAAGACGTGGCAGAGTCCGCTTTCTCGGCCTGGACTTCGCTTCTCAACGACATGTCGTACCGCAAGCGCGCGCAGGCGATCAGATCTGCTGCTGCGGCCCTCGGTTCCGCAGGCGTGATGCAGGGCGGCGGATACCAGCACGGTCAAGGAGGAATGCATCGAACACAGGGCATGCATCCGGGGCAGTACCCGCAGGGGCAGTACCCGCAGGGGCAGTACCCGCAGGGACAGTACCAGCAAGGACAGTATCCGCAAGGGCAGCATCCGGGGCAATTCCAGCAGGGTGTGCAGCCTGGGCAGCATCCGCAGGGCGGTGAACGGCGCAACGCGTATTGAGCCCGAGATCGAGTGGACAGGTCTTGCGCCATGCGGCCGGATTTGGCATAATAACGAACAAAGTCCCGCTTGCGGGCAGATGCTTTAACACAACCGAAAGGAAAACAAAATGAGATTCGACATCAACAGAAGAGGGTTCCTCAAGGGCGCCGCAGGCGCCGCCGCGGTCGCCGGTATGGGCGGCTGCTGCTCCAAGTGTGCGATAGTGCACACTCCGGGGCAGAAGGTCAAGCTCGCCGCCGTTGGCGTGATGGGCAAGGGCTTTTCCGATTGGATGCCCATGATCGTCAGCGGGAAGGCCGAGATCGTCGCGTTCTGCGACGCCGACGCCAACACGCCCAAGTCCGCCGCCGCCGCCATCGCGAAGCAGAAGAAGGACGGCAAGCTGCCCGCCGGCTTCTCGTTCGACCCTCTCAAGGTCCCGTTCTTCACCGACTACCGCAAACTGCTCGACAGCTGCGCGAAGCTCGGCGTGGAGGCGATGACGATCTCGACGCCGGACCACGTCCACGCGCCCGTCGCCATCCAGGCGATGAAGATGGGCATCCACGTTTACGTGCAGAAGCCGCTTGTGCGCACCCTTTGGGAGCTCGACTACTTCGACCGCACGGCCCGCGAGACGGGGGTCGTCACGCAGATGGGCAACCAGGGGTCGTCCATCGACTCCATGCGCCGTTGCACAGAGGTGATTCAGAGCGGCATCCTCGGCGACGTGAAGGAGGTGCACGTATGGACCAACCGTCCCGTCTGGCCGCAGGGCAAGGCAGTGGCGGACTGGGTGAAGGGACACCCGAAGGGCGACCCGATCCGCAGCGGTCTCGACTGGAACGCCTGGCTGGCAACGGCCAGCGACCGTCCGTTCCTCGACAAGTATCCCGCCGACGCGCCGGTGTACGATCCCTGGAAGCTCGGCAAGAACGTGTACCACACCTTCACCTGGCGCGGATTCTTCGACTTCGGCTGCGGCGCGTTCGGCGACATGGCCTGCCACACGATGAACCTGCCGTTCCGCGGCCTCGAGCTTGGCGGCGTGTCCGACGCGGAGTGCATCAAGATCGAGTCGAAGAACGACGTGGCCTATCCTCTCAAGTCCATCGTCAAGCTCACCTACAAGGCGCGCGAGTCCAAGGCCCGTCCCGGCGTGGCGCTTCCCGAGGTGACGCTCTTCTGGTACGACGGCGACCTCAAGCCGTCCGCCGCCATCATGCCGAAGTGGGCCGCGACGCACGAGGGCAAGGTGCCGAACACGGGCTGCCTCATCGTCGGCTCCAAGGGCGCCGTGCTGATGCAGGACGACTACGGCGCGAAGTGCGCGATCGCGCTCAACGACGACAAGGAGTTCGTCGACGTGTTCCAGCATGACGCCGCCAAGGCGGTGAAGCGCTCGATACCTTTCCGCTCCGAGGCGTCCGTCTCCGGCGGCAAGTCCTCCGTGCAGATGAGCGGCTTCGGCACCGGCCAGTACATCGAGTTCCTCGACGCCATCAACGGCGAGGGTCCCGTTTACGCGCAGACGCATTCGCGCTGCTTCTCCGACATCGAGTACTCCATCCCGCAGATGGAGGGCATCCTCGTGGGCTGCATCGCCCAGCAGGTGCCCGGCAAGCTCAATTGGTGCTCCAAGAAGCAGTCGTTCGACGTCGCCGCCGCCAACGCGCTCATCAAGCCCTACCTCCGCAAAGGCTTCGAGTTCTAACCATCTGCCAGCGCCATGGCGGACTAAACCAAACACCTAATACTTGATCTACTATGAACCTCAACAGAAGAACATTCCTCGCCGGTGCGGCCGGCGCCACTGCAGTCGCCGGTCTCGGCGGCTACGCCAACTGCGTCTGCGGATGCGGCGGAAGCGGCAAGATACGCCTCGCCGCCGTTGGCGTGATGGGCAAGGGATTCGGCGACTGGCTTCCCATGGTGAGAAGCGGCCTCGCCCAGCTCGTCGCCCTCTGCGACGCCGACGCCAGCCAGTTCAAGGCCGCGCAGAAGCGCCTCGACGACCTCAACAAGAAGGGCAAGGGCGTTCCCGGCCTCGACCTGTCCACGCTGCCGTGCTACACCGATTATCGTCGCATGCTCGACGACCAGCGCAGGCTCGGCATTGAGGCGATGACCGTCTCCACCCCCGACCACATGCACGCCGCCGTCGCGATCCGCGCGATGAAGATGGGCATTCACGTGTATGTGCAGAAACCCCTCGTGCGCACCCTCTGGGAGGCGCAGTACTTCGGCGAGACTGCGCAGGCGTGCGGCGTCGTGACGCAGATGGGCAACCAGGGATCCGGCGGCGACGGGTTCCGCCGCAATGTCGAGATCCTCCAGAGCGGCATCCTCGGTGACGTGAGGGAAGTGCACGTGTGGACCAACCGTCCGATCTGGCCCCAGGGCTTCACCGCGCTCAAGGCCGCCACCACGCGCGAGATCACGGCTCCGCAGCCCGGTCTCGACTGGAATGCGTGGCTCGGCGTTGCCGCTGGCCGTCCGTACCGCAAGTCATACGAGAAGGGGACGCCCGAGGCGCGCTTCGCCACCGGAGTCTACCACGCATTCAACTGGCGCGGCTTCATCGACTTCGGCTGCGGCGCGTTCGGCGACATGGCCTGCCACACGATGAACCTGCCGTTCCGCGGCCTCGAGCTCGGCACCGTGCTTGACGCCGAGTGTACCCAGATCGAAGAGGCGAACGCCGTGGCGTATCCCACGAAGTCTACGGTCAAGCTCACCTACGCCGCCCGCGAGTCGAAGGTCCGTCCGGGTGTCTCGCTCCCGGCGGTCACGCTTTACTGGTACGACGGCGACCAGCAGAAGGATGGCGACCAGAAGCTCGCCGACCTCATGCCGGCGGTCGTCGCGATGGAGCGCTACAAGGGCAAGGTGCCGCGCACCGGCTGCCTCGTAGTCGGATCGAAGGGCATTCTCTGCTCCTGCGCCGACTACGGCCAGGAGGCCTTCATCGCGCTCAATGGCGAGAAGGTGGCCAAGTCCACCACGGAGCACGAGGCCTGCAAGGCCGTGCCGCGCACGATTCCGTTCCGCACGGACGCCGCCGCAGGCGGCAACGACGCTTCCGGCGGTGCGGCCGCCCTCGCGGCCGACGGCCATTACATTGAGTTCCTCGACGCCATCAACGGCAAGGGGCCGACGTTCGCCGAGACGCATTCGCGCGCTTATTCGGACGTTGAATACTCCATTCCGCTGATGGAGGGCATCCTCGTGGGCACCGTCGCTCAGCAGGTGCCCGGCAAGCTCAACTGGAGCTCCGGCGGGCAGTATTTCGACAACGAGGCTGCGAATACCCTCGTCAAGCCGGTCATCCGCTCCGGATTCGAGTTCTAGTCCGTCTCCGCACGAGACGCCAAGTGTCAAGCGGAGAAAAAGGAATACTCAAGAACACGGCAACCGTGGGAGGGCTCACGGCCCTCTCACGGGTGTTTGGTCTTGTGCGCGAAATGCTCCAGAGCCGGATAATCGGCGCTGGATGGGAGCAGAGCGCGTTCACGCTTGCCTTCGCGATACCCAATATGGCGCGCAAGCTCTTCGGAGAGGGCGCGCTCACGGCCGCGTTCGTCCCGGTGTTCAAGGGGGAGGTTGAGGCGGAGAGCCTCGACAAGGCGCGTCGCCTGGCCCGTGCCGTGATGTCCATGGCGTTTCTGATGCTCGGGGCCATTGTTGTCCTGGGCATGGCCGGCATCACCGCCGCTATCGGCTGGAGGCCTTGGGGCATGGATGAGTCCGGCGAGACCTACCACCGCACGCTGCTGATACTGCGGCTCACCCGGATTCTTCTCCCTTACATGATCTTCATCTGCGGGGCGGCGTTCGGCATGGGCATACTGAACGCGATGGGGCGCTTCACCGCGGCGGCGTTCATGCCGGCGCTCCTGAACGTCTTCTGGATAGGTGCGCTGGTGTATCTTTCGTTCTGCGGGGAGATGGGACTCAACGAACGTGTGCAGCGCGTGGCTGTTGCGATTCTGATCGCGGGCGCGGCGCAGATGCTCTTCATGTTCTGGTGTATGAGACGGCGCGGGATGTCGCCCGGATTCACGCTGAAGGGCTGGCGCGACGAAAAGACCCTTCTAGTATGGAAGAACACGGCGATCGCCGCGGTGGGCGCGGGGGCCGTGCAGATCAACTACATGCTCGACCAGGCGCTTGGGCAGCTGGCGGCGCCCTGGGCGGCGGGTGTGGTTGGATATGCCGACAGGCTCATGGACCTTCCCCTCGGAGTGGTGGGGGTGGCGTTCGGCACGGTTCTCCTGCCCACATTCGCGGGCTGTTTCGCGCGGGGAGATGTCTCCGGCGCGCGCGATGCGTTCGTGTCGTCGGCGGACAACATGCTCTTCGTGATGATCCCCGCCGCGGTGGGGCTGGGGGTGCTGGCGCCGGAGATCACGCGCGTGGTCTACGAAGGGCGCGCCTTCGACGCGATGGCCACGACGCGCGTGTCTCGTGCTGTGGCTTGCTATGCCTTCGGGCTTGGGTTCTTTGGCGTGCAGAAGTGCCTCGTACCCTGGTTCCAGGCGCAGAACGACATGAAGACGCCATTGTCGGTGAGCGTGAAGATGGTGTTTCTGAACGCCGTGCTGAACATCATGGCTGTGTTCTGCCTGCCGGTGGAGTGGCGGCATGTGGGGCTGGCCGCGTCGACGGTCGTATGCGCCGCGATATCATGTGTGCTGTTGGCCTTTGCTGCGCGCCGTGCTAACGGGGGCGTGGGGCTTGCGTCGCTCGTAAGGCCGGTGGGCCGCACGTGCGTCGCGTCGGTCGCGATGGGGGTGGCGCTTCTGGCGGCGAAGGCGGTGTGGGTGTCGCTCGCATCCGTGAAGGGGTGGTCGGGCACGGTCGTGAACGTGGTGTCGCTGGCCGGTATGATAGCGCTTGGCGCGGTTGTGTTCTTCGGTGCGGCGTTCATTCTCGGCGGAGGCGATTTCGCCGCCCGTTTGAAGTCTCTCCGGCGGGGCGGGCGCCGCCCTCCGGCGCCACGGTGACAAATTCCGTTTTGGGGGCGTTGGACGCACCAGGCGGATGGGGTGCGCCTTTTGCCTTGATGGACGTGTGCATGAAACGGGGGACAGGACCTGACCCCAGTAATGGCGGGGCCATCACGTGTTTTCTCTGAGTTCAAGGGTCTTGTTCGCATGCGCCAAGTATGTTATAATGAAACCCCGTTGCGAAGACAAGGAATCGAAGGCAATGTGGAATTATTCTGAAAAGGTGCTGGACCATTTCCGGAACCCCCGGAACGTGGGAACCATCGACCATCCCGACGGCACGGCCACCGTGGGATCCCTCGCATGCGGAGACGCGCTGACGTTTCAATTCAAGCTTGACGAGGAAGGCCGCATAAAGGAGGCCAAATTCCAGACGTTCGGCTGCGCAAGCGCCATCGCCTCTTCGTCTGCCCTCACCGAAATGGTGATCGGCAAGACGCTGGAGGAGGCCTCTAAGATCACGAATAAGGAGATCGCCGACTACCTCGACGGACTCCCTCCGCAGAAGATGCACTGCTCCGTGATGGGACGTGAGGCTCTGGAGGCCGCCATCAAGAACTACCGCACCGGCGAGAACGCCGACCGCAATCTGGAGGACGAGCTCCTCTGCACCTGCTACAACGTCTCCGAGAACGAAGTGCGCCGCGTGATAACGGAGAACCAGCTCACGACGGTGGAGGAGGTCACGAACTTCACCAAGGCCGGCGGCGGATGCGGACGCTGCAAGGCCAAGATACAGAAGATACTTGACGAGATCAACAAATGAAAATCGGTTTCGACAACGAGAAATACCTCGCCGAGCAGTCCGCCGAGATCCGCAGACGCGCCGAGAGGTTCGGAAAACTGTACCTCGAGTTCGGCGGCAAGCTGATGAACGACTTCCACGCCGCGCGCTGTCTGCCGGGCTACGACCCCAATGTGAAGCTCCGTCTGCTGCAGTCGCTCAAGGACCAGGCCGAGATCATACTTGCCATCTACGCTGGCGACATCGAGCACAAGAAGATGCGCGCGGACTTCGGCATCTCCTACGCCGACGACGCGCTCAAGCTGATAGACGACCTCCGCAAGCTGGGCCTTCTCTTCCGGGGCGTTGTGATAACCCGCTACTCCGGGCAGATCGCCGCCCAGCAGTTCCGCCAGCGCCTCATGAACCGCGGTGTGCCGGTCTACTACCACTACGTCACGCAGGGCTACCCCTCGGACGTGGAGACGATCGTCTCGGAGGACGGATACGGCAAGAACGAATACGTCCCCACCGAACGTCCCATCGTGGTGGTGACCGCGCCGGGGCCGGGTTCGGGGAAGTTCGCCACCTGCCTTTCGCAGATATACCACGAGTACCGCCGCGGCATGAAGGCCGGTTATTCCAAGTTCGAGACCTTCCCTGTGTGGAACATGCCCCTTGAGCATCCGCTCAACGTCGCCTACGAGGCGGCCACCATCGAGCTCAAGGACAACAACATGATCGACCCGTACCACCTTGCCGCCTACGGGAAGACCACCGTGAACTACAACCGCGACGTTGACGCATATCCGCTCTTGAAGGCGATATGGGAGCGCATGACGAAGGGGGAGTGCCCCTACAAGTCGCCCACGGACATGGGCGTGAACCGCATCTTCTTCGGTATAATCGACGATGCCGTGGTGCGAGAGGCGTCGCGGCAGGAGGTCATCCGCCGCAACTTCAGATGCCTACGGGACTTCGCCGAAGGCTGCACCGACCGCGCCACAGTGGACCGCTCCGAGGCGCTCATGCGCAAGCTGGGCCTCAAGAGCGAGGACAGAGTGCCCGTGGAGGCGGCGCGCAAGGTGGCCCAGGAGGCCAAGGACGCCGGCAAGGGCAAGGGCGGAATCGTCTCCGGTGCCGCCATCCTCCTCAAGGACGGCCGCATCGTGACCGGCAAGAACTCCGACGACATGCACGCCTGCGCCGCCGCCGTGATAAACGCCATCAAGACGCTCTCCGGGATTCCTGCGCAGATTCCGCTCATCTCCCAGGACATCATCCGCTCCATCACGCATGTGAAGCGCGACATCCTCAAGGGTGGTTCCTACACGTCTCTCAACCTCGACGAGGCGATCATCGGCCTTGCCATCTCGTCCACCACCAACCCGGCCGCGCAGATCGCCTGCGAGAAGCTCAACGAGCTGCGCGGCTGCGAGGTGCACATGACGCACATCGCCACCCCCGGCGACGAGGCCGGGCTGCGCCGCATAGGCTGTCGATACACTTCAGATCCCTATTACGCTACAAACGCGCTCTTCACGGCGGAAAGCTAGAAGGGGAACGAAGAGTCGAGGGTTTTGAGAGAAGGAGCAAGAGAAGAACATGAACTACGACGAGGCAAAGAAGACGCTGGAGAAGCACGGCCAGGGGCATGTGCTGGCGTTCTGGAAGAAGCTGTCCGGCGCGGAGCGCAAGGCGCTGCTCGCGCAGGTGGAGTCGATAGACTTCAAGGAGCTCGAAAGGTGCAGGGCGATGTTGCCCGCGTTTGCGCCGAAGGCCGCCGCCGCGAAGAAGGCGAAGGCCGTCGCCCCCAAGGTGCACGAACTAAAGGGGAAGGCGCGCGACAAGGCCGTCGCAGCCGGCGAAGCCGAGCTCAAGGCGGGGCACGTCGGCGTGCTGCTAGTCGCCGGAGGGCAGGGTTCACGCCTGGGCTACGACGGTCCAAAGGGCGCATACTCAATAGGCCCCGTGACCGGCGCCTCGCTTTTCTTCTTCCACGCCAGAAAGATACTGGCGATGAGCGTCCGCCACTCCGCGCGCATTCCGTTCTACGTGATGACGAGCGAGGCAAACTACGACGCGACGGTCGCCCACTTCGAGGCCAACGGCTACTTCGGCCTTCCGCAGGAGGATGTCGTGTTCTTCCGCCAGGGCATGTGGCCAGGCATGACGCCCGACGGGAAAATCATTCTCGACTCTCCCGGCCACATCTTCATGAGCCCTGACGGGCACGGCGGCATGATCGCCGCGCTCAAGCGGAATGGCTGCCTTGCCGACATGAAGAGGCGCGGCGTCACAACGCTCTTCTACTTCCAGGTGGACAACCCGATGGTTGACATCGCCGATCCAGCCTTCATCGGCCTCCATGTCCTCTCCAAGAGCGACTACTCCCTAAAGCTCACCGCCAAGCGCGACCCGTACGAGGGCCTCGGCATGCCCGTGAAGCGCGGCGGCCGCTTCGAGCTCATAGAGTACACCGAGATGACCGAGGAGATGAACACGCGCCGCACTGCCTCCGGCGAACTCTACTTCAAGTACGGCTCGCCCGCCATCCATGTGTTCGACCGCGCCTTCCTCGAGGCCGAGGCCGCCAAGCCGATGCCTCTCCATCTGGCCCACAAGAAGATACAGTGCGTCCAGCCCGACGGCTCCGTGCTGAAGCCCGCCGAACCGAACGGCTACAAGTTCGAGAAGTTCATCTTCGACGCCCTGCCCGACGCCAAGTCCGTTGCCTGTATGGCGTTCGACCGCGCCGACGAGTTCTCTCCCGTCAAAAATACCCAGGGCAAGGACTCCCCCGACACATGCCGCGCCGATCTCCAGGCAAAATGGCGTCGCCAGCTCTCCGCCGCAGGTGTGTCCGTCCCCGCCGCCATGCCGTTGGAGATCGACCCGCTCTACGCGTTGGATTCCTCGGACGTCGTCTCCACCGGACTTCTGCTCCAGGCCGACTGAGCTCTTCCGCGATGACCGACGCCCATTACCATCGCGGCGGATTCGACACGTTCCTCGTCCTCGGCGGCGAGGAACGCCGTTTCTTCGGAGTCCATCCCTGGCAGGCGGACGATTCGCCGCCGGACGTCGCCGTGCTTCGCGCCGCTCTGGAGTCTGACCCTCTGGCGGGCGTGGGTGAGATCGGACTGGACCGGTTGAGGTCGCGCGAGACGTCCGCCGCGCAGCGCGAGGCGTTCGCTGTGCAACTGGCGCTTGCGGCGGAGATGCGCCGTCCAGTAGTGCTGCACGGCGCGAAATGCTGGGGCGAGGTGGTGAAGGCGTGTCGTCCGTTTGCGGGGATCATTCCCGCGTTTCTCTTCCACGGATTCTCACGCAGCACGGGGCTGCTGCCGGAGATGTTCGCTATGAACGGCTTCGTCTCCGTGGGTCCGACGCTGCTCAACGACCATGCCGTGAACTATCGGACGATGGCGGCGGCGCTCCCGCTCGAGCGGGTGCTGGTGGAGACCGACTCAGAATGGGATGCGCCGACGGCGCACGAGGCGCAGCTGGATGCCGTGGCGGCGCGCCTTGCCGAGCTGCGCGGCATGGCCGTCGCCGATCTTGCCGCCGCTCTCGAATTGAATCTCGCCCGTTTTGTCCATTCTCCGCAGCCTTGATTATCTGAATTTCTCTGGAACGGCTTTGGCCCAGAGGGCGTCGAGCCGCTTGGGGCTGACGGGCTCCGCTGTGTGCAGCTCCTGCGCGAAGAGCGATATGCGGTACTCTTCCGCGAGCCAGCGGTAGGCCTCCAGCGCGGCGGCGTCGCATCCGGCGCGGCCATCGCCGGCGGCGACGGCGCGGTAGCGGTTCCAATGGGGGGCGAAGAGCGCCTCCTTAGAAAGATCTGAAGACGGGTTGTTCCGCGCGCGCTCCAGGCGCACGGCGGCGCCTTTCATGTAGCGGGCGTAGTGGCAAAGGCGCGCAAGAGGGACATTGGCGGGGAAGCCGGGGAAGACCAGCCAGGCGAGCTGGGCGCGCATGGAGGCGGCTGTCTCCGGAGGGATGCGCGTGGCGGATATGCGGTCGGATAGCTCTGCGGCGGCGGCAAGCGCCTCGCCGAATGTCCGTGTGATCTCCGCCTTGGCCTGTGCAAGAAACGGCAGGCGCTCGCGCAGGCGGCGTTCGAAGGAGTCTGCGTCGCGCACCGGCGGCAGATCGCGCACGAAAGCCTCTTTGACTGCACCGAGGACTATGTCGGCGGCGGCGCTGGAGGCGTCGTAGCCGATGACTCCCAGATGCAATGAGGCCTTGAGAGGGAGATTGAGTCGTTGCGGGCGGGCCTCTTTCCCGATGGCGCGCAGGAACAGGCGTGCGGCGGCGGCGGAATGGACTGCGGCGGCGGTGGTCTTGTCGGGGAAGATCCTCACCGAGAATTCGTCGCCGGAGAAATGCAGCGCCGGATAGGAGCGTACTTTCCATCCGCCTTTCGCGGGGATGGATTCCTCGGGGATTACGCCGAATGTCCAAACGGACGAAGACGAGGATGGCGCGGCGGCATGTCGCGGCATCACAGCGTCTGCCGCTACGCCCGACGATTCAGGCACTCCGGCGGCGGCCAGGGCGGCGGAGAGGTCGCGGGACAGTGCGACGGGACGACCGGTCGCGTCGTCGCGGATGAGATAGCGGACGTGGAAGTGCGGCGGGATGTTGATTCCGCCCCAGGCATCAGGTGGGATGCGGATTCCCCAGTACTCGTCCACTGTGCGGCGGAGTGCGTCGAGAAGGGGCTCGGAGCCAGGCGAGAGGTGGGCCAGGAGCGTGGCCACGGCGTCGTCCGTTGAAGGCAGGGCACGGCGAATGGATTTGGGGAGTGTGTTGAGGAAGTAGGCGAGTTTCTCAGGGAGGGCGCCGGGGACGAGCCAGTCGGCGGGCCAGAGCCTGAGGGCTGGGGCGTCGGAACGTTTCACGGAGCATGTGATGCCGTCGGCGGAAGGATCGTCCGGCGTGTGGCGATAGGAGAGATGGAGGGTGGCGCGGCCGATTCTGATTGTGCTGGGAAAGTCGGAGGGCGTGGCGTCTTTGGGCGGTAGCCAGTCCTCTTTCTTCAGGTTGAAGCGCGCGAGTTCGTCCGGCGATGCGCGGCGGAGCCATCTCTTCAGGGCGGGGGCGGAGGCGACGTTCTGCGGGATTGCGTCGGCGAAGTGCGCGCAGAGGCCGTCTGCGTCGAAAAGCTCCGGACGGCGGGTACGCTCGGCGCGGCGGCGGAGTTCGTCGAGGACGGCCAGGTTGTGGCGCAGTTCTGGAGGAGGGGTGGGGAATTCGCCGTTCACGATGCCGCGCCTTATGAACATTTCGCGGGCGAGGCTGGGATTGACCCGCGAGAAGTCGCAGCGCCGCGCGGGGACGATCACGAGGCCGTGGAGGGTGACCTGCTCCACGGCGCGGACGAATCCCGAGGCGGGGTCCCATTCCGGCGAGTGGTATGAGTGGCGGCAGAGCGGACCGGCCACTGGTTCGATCCAGCGTGGATCGATCTCGGCGGCGTTTCGCGCGAAGAGGCGAGAGGTGTCCACGAGCTCTCCGGCCATGATCCATTGTGGTGCGGAGGGCTTGTCTTTTGGCTGTTTGCGGTGGGCGTTCACCACGTCGGGCGGAGGGTCTTCTTTTCTGCGCTGTTTGCGCGCGAGCGAGGAGGACGGGTGGATGGCGAATCTGAGGCCGTATGCGCCACGCCAGTCACGCTCTTCCGGGTCGTATCGTCCGATGCGGCCGAGGAGGCCGGCGAGGAGCGAACGGTGGAGCGCGGCGGACTTCTCCTCGTCGGTACGGCCGGCTGTCTCGGCGAAGGAGAGGTCCAGGCGGCGGCAGAGCTGCTCCAGCTGCCGGACGAGGTCGCGCCATTCGCGCATTCTGGGGTATGAGAGGAAGGTCTTCTTGGCGAGTGCACGGGCTTTGGACTGCGAGAGGTCTTTCGTCTGGACGTCCCACCAGTTCCAGAGGGCGAGGGTTCCGAGGAAGTCGGAGCCTGGTTTGCGGAAGGGGGCGTGGGCCTGGTCGGCCTTCTCCTTCTCCTCCATGGGGCGTCGGCGCGGGTCGTCGCAGCTCATGGCGGCCACAAGTATCATGGCGGACGGCAGCGTTGCGTTGTCGGCGGCGGCGAGGAGCATCCGCGCGAGGCGGGGCTCGGCGGGGATCCGCGCGAGTTTGCGTCCTACGGAGGTGAGGGCGGGGGCGGCGTCGGCGCCTTCCACGATCGCGCCGAGCTCGAGGAGCTCGCGCAGGCCTTCGCGTATCATCGCGGGCTTGGGGGGCTCGAGGAACGGGAAGCAGGCGATGTCGCCGAGGCGGAGGTCGAGCATCGTGAGGATCACCCCCGCGAGGGAGGATCGGAGCACTTCCGGCGGGGTGTAGGCGTCGCGGGAGTTGAAGTCCTCCTCCGAGTAGAGCCTGATGCAGATGCCGGGGCCGAGGCGTCCGCAGCGTCCGGCGCGCTGGCGCGCGGAGGCCTGGGATATGGATTCGATCTGCAGGCGCTGGATCTGCGTGCGGTGGATGTAGCGAGAGATGCGCGCCAGGCCCGAGTCGATGACGGCGCGTATGCCGGGGATGGTGACGGAGGTCTCGGCCACGTTCGTGGCGAGGATTATGCGGCGGCGCGGGGATGTGCGGAAGGCGCGCTGCTGTTCGGATGCGGGGAGCGAGGCGAGCAACGGGATGATGTCGTCGGAAGGCTGGGTGGACGCAAGGCGGTCAGCCGTTTCGCGGATGTCGCGCTCGCCCGGGAGGAACACGAGGATGTCGCCGGACGCGGGGAGCTCGCGCACGGCGTCGGCAATCTCGCGCGGGAGGTCGCGCTCTTCCTCGTCTTGCGGCGGGCGCCAGCGCACCTCTATCGGGAACAGGCGGCCGGGGACGGACACCACGGGCGCGTTGCCGAAGAACTCCGAGAAGCGGGCGGCGTCGAGCGTGGCGGACGAGACGATCACCTTGAGGTCTTTTCTCTTCGCGAGGATGCGCTTGAGGATGCCGAGGAGGAAATCCACGTTGAGAGAGCGCTCGTGGGCTTCGTCGACTATTATAGCGTCGTAGCGCCTGAGGAGGGGATCGTCGCGCGTCTCGGCGAGCAGCACGCCGTCTGTCATGAACTTGACGCGCGTGTCGTCGGAGAGCTTACGGCCGAAGCGGTGCTGGTAGCCCACGAGCCCGCCTACCTGTCCCCCCAGCTCTTCCGCCACTCGTTCCGCCATGGTGACGGCGGCGATGCGGCGCGGCTGCGTGCAGGCGATGCGTCGGCCTTTGGCGCCGCGTCCGATCTCAAGGAGCATCTTCGGCAGCTGGGTTGTCTTGCCGGAGCCGGTGTCTCCGCACACGATCACGACGGCGTTGGACTTCATCGCGGCGATGATCTCGCCGCGACGTCCGGTCATCGGCAGCTCTGGAGGGTAGTTGAAGTCCATGCCTACGAAGCCGCAAATTCAATAAGGCGCGTAATCAAGCTTTTGCGGCCGTGGACGGATCGACCGGCAGCCTGGACAGGTCTATGTTCGCGTTCGCCAGATTGCAGGGGCATTCCCTCTTCCACGCGCCGCGCGTGAAGTCCGGGAAGTCAAGCGCCTTGGAGCGGTTGCGGGCGGAGCGCTCGGAAAGCTCGGCCACTGCGCACCAGGCGGCGAGGTCGTAGACGTCCGCGTCCAGCGGCAGGCCGTTCAGGAGGCAGTAGGCCCAGCGCAGATCCATGAGGTAGTCCATGCCGCCATGGCCGCCCACCTTCTTCGCGATCTCGCCGGCGGTCTTGAAGAGAGGATGCATGAATTCCTGTCTTATGCGTTCGGTCTCGGCGTCGTCGAACTTGTGGTGGCCGGACATCTTGGCGGGCGGTTCCTTCTCGATGAATATGTCTCGCTTGGGCCATGCGCGGAATACGCCCTTGGTGCCTGCGATCAGATTCAGGCGCGAATAGGGGCGGGGGCTCGTCACGTCGTGCTGCAGCATTATTGTGCGCCCCTTGGCCGTGCGGATAGTCGTGACGTTCATGTCAGCCATTTTAAAGCGCATCGCGCGGCGAGGGTCGTCTGCGGGAATCGTGGCCGCCGCGAACGCCTCGTAGCCACGCTGCTCGCCGTCTACCGACACTAGATAGTCGAAGCGGTCGCCTCTGTTCACGCCCATGTCGAAGGCGATCGGGCCGAGGCCATGCGTGACATACTGGTTGCCGGAGTGCTCGATGTTCCAGCGGCGGCGCCACGCTTCCCACTGGCTGTCGTTGAATATCTGCCAGCGCCGGTCGTGGATGTACGCGCCCTCGCCGTGGTTGAGTTCGCCGAGGAGCCCCAGCGTGCAGAGGTTGAGCGCAAGAAGCTCGTCCTCGCCGTAGCAGCAGTTCTCGAGCTGCATGCAGTGGCGGCGCGTCTTCTCGGCGACGTCCACGAGCTCCCAGCATTCGTCGATGAACATCGCGCTGGGCACCTCTATTAAGGTGTGCTTCCCGGCCTTCATGGCGTAGACGGCGACCGGCGCGTGCAGATGCCAAGGCGTCGTGTTGTAGACGACGTCCACGCCGTCCCAGTCGCACAGCGCCTTCCACGCCTCCGGCGAGCCGCCGAAGGCGCGCGGCTTGCGTCCGGTGGCTTTTTCGACTGCGGCGACGGCGTTTTGCAGATACGTGTCGCGCACGTCGCAGACGGCCGTCACTTCCACGCCCGGCACCTTCGGCAGACGTTTCACCGCGCCGGTTCCGCGGGCTCCGCATCCGACCACGCCCACGCGTATCTTCTTCATCGGCGCAACGGCAAAGTTGCGCATCGGCGCCCCGGCTGCACCGTTCACGGCCTTTGCGCATTCTGCGCCGCGTGTCGCGCAGCCGCCGGAAATAGCAGCGCCCGCAAGCACCGCTCCCGTCAGAAACTCTCGTCTGTTTGTCTTCATGTCGTCGGCTCCTGTGTTTTTCGGAAAACACCTTCACAGAGGTCTCGCTAGTATACCATAGTTTGGCCGATGCCGCCACCCGTGCGGTAAATCTCGTTGAAGTGCGTTCGTCTCGCGTACGAGGAATTCATACGGGGCCAGTGAAATGCATCCCTGCGGTGGATTCGTTTGGGTATTGTAAATAATTTCGCAAAAGTTATGCAAGGGGGTGGGGGTTATGGTATCATAATCGCGTCAATGCCCATGTATGAAAAAGGAGATGGCAATGAGGAAGGTGGCGTTTCTTGTTCTGTTCGCAACGGTGGCGGCTTTGTCGCATGCCGAACTTGATACATCGCTTGCCGCGCCGCAGGCGTCGGTCGTGTTCTATGTCCACGGACATCTCAACATCGTTTTCTCCCAGGACGCCACGACGCAGAGCTATGCCGTCTACAGCAAGGGGAACAAGGAAACGGCAATTGAATACGATGTCGAGACCAGGCCCGTTGGAGGTGGCGAATGGACTGCGCATGCCGGTTCTCTCTCCAAGTACGCGGCGTACAATGAAACCGATTTCCGCGACACGTCGCGCTTCTACTGGCTGGGGACATCAACGCTCGATTCGTCCGTCGAGGTGCGTGCGCGTATCCGCATCACGAAGACGGGGGACGCGAAGTGCGGCGAATGGTCTGAATGGAGCAATCTGGGCACGGCCGAGGTACTGGGCGAAGTGGGTGGAAATATAATCAACACGACCTCCACGCGCAGCGGCTATGCGGACGACGGCGACGTGAACACGTACTTCGAGAGCGGCTCGGAAAGTGGCTCGCAGCCGCCGTCGTGGACTGGCATCGATGCGGGATCTGATGCCGTTGTGACCCGCATCCGGTTCATGCATCGCAATTTTAACTCGACAGTTCGTGATCGCGGGAAGGGTGCGGTGTTCGAGGCGGCCAACACCGCAGATTTCAGCGATGCCGTGCAGCTCCACGCCGTGCCGAACAACTACGATGCGTTTGAAGTGAACGATGTTCTTCTTGCGACGCCTGTGCGGGCGCGGTATTTCCGTGTGAGGACCGCTGCAAACAAGTTCTGCAATTTCACAGAGGTGCAGTGGGTATGCGAATCCGGATGCGGCGTGTCCGTCAGCGACGGCGTCAAGGTCAATCGTGAAGGAGAAGCAGACGTTTTCGATTATCGCGCGCATGTCGCGGCACAAGGGGAAATGAGCAGGATATCGTCCTTGCGTCTTTTGCGTGGGTATTCGTCGTCAGGTCCGTTCGCGCCGATATCCGGGACGCTTTCGCCGTCCGATCCGCTTGTAGCGGTGGACGATGTTAGTGGCGTGGGGCTGCCATGCCATTATTGCTGGGAAAGTACGATGAACAGCGGTTTTGTACTGACCGGCGCAGTGTCCTCCGTCTACATCCGTCCGCGCCAGCTCGAACGTGACGCCGCAGACCAGACGACACTTGGAGAAGGGGTTGCTCTGTTGCCGGTAAATGCGCGCTTCCCTGATTTAACATACGGTGGAGCTGTTGGGGCGTCTGCTGCGTTCGACGGAAGTTTGGAAGATTCCAGTTCGCCGAATATGTCGATAAACAACACCAATCCTGTAATCGGTGTTTCGTTGTCGATCCCGGCCCATCTTGCCTGTGTGTTCGTGAACGCAGATTGTCGAAATGATACACGGACACCGCGAATGAAAAAGCTTGCGTTCTATGGGGCTACGAGTGTTTCCGCATTGAATGTGGGGGAATACGACCAACTGACGGAACGAATCACCACCTATCAACTGACGGTTGATGACAAAAAATGGTTCCGATACATTTCGACCGATACAAACGCTCTCTATTCCTGCCTTTTCGGTTACAATCCTCAGAATGGTGCATATGGTAATCTTTGGTGCGGACATTCGCGCGAGATACGCTTTGTTGGGTGGACTGAGGCGGACGAGATTGCATCTGGGAAGGTCTTCGCTCCGGAAGGGGTGTCGGCGGCTCGTTGCAATGGAGGTGTAGCCATCAGATGGACTGCGGCGGTGAACGCCACATCCATAAGCATTGAGCGTCGGCGGCAGGGAGATGGTGAATGGACGCTGGTGGCACAGAACGTCGATCCAGCACAGCTCTCGTACACGGACGGTAGCAGATTGCGCGGCGAGACGGTTTACGAGTATCGCGTGGGTGCGACGGGACTTGGCGGCATGATGTCTGCCGTTGCCGAACCGGTTGCGATCGCAGTGCCAAAATCTGGATTTATGGTTATTGTCAAATAAAGGAACGAGATGAAAAAGCTGTTCTCTGTCTTTGCGGTTCTGCTTCTGTCTGTTGCGGTCGGAGCGAGGGCGGAGGAGGCGACTGCGATCTGGCATACGGGTGGCGTCGCCGTCACGAACCGCGTGCAGATGACGGAAGGGCGGGTGCTGTTCGCGCCAGAGGAGGCGCAGTCCGCCGAATGGCTGGAGGTGATACCGGATCGCGCGAGGGCGCGCATTGGTGAAGACGGATATTTCGTCCTGCCGAGAGGGGAGATGGGGACGTACAGGTGCGAAAGCGGAGAACTCCTTGCGTCGAACGGCGGCATTGTCACGCTGACGGATCCGCCCATGCCGGTATACGGAATGAAAACGCCGCGAGGAACGTTTCTCGCGCAGGCGTTCGGATGGGAGCTTTGGCATGGAATCGAGGTGAGAGCGAAGGGCGGAGAATACACGGTGGCGGACGTGTTCGACTTCCGCGTCGAGAAGCCGGACTGCCCGTTTGGAGTGCGGCTGACGGCGTTGCCGTCCGATGCCGGATATCCGCAGATGGCAAAGCTCTATCGCGATAGCCAGTTTGCAAAAGGCGCAGTGCGGACGATCCGGGAACGTCTCGCATCCCAGCCGGCACTAGCGGAGGCGACGACGTCCATTACAGTCCGCATCCGCCAGTGCTGGAAGCCGGCTCCGTCCCCGGTGCTGGAGCAGAATGCGTTCAACGAGCCGGCGCTGACCGTCGCAGTCACGTTCGACCGGGCGCGCGAATTCGTTCGCGCGCTTCATGCGGCCGGGATGCGGCACGGCGAGTTCTGCCTTGTCGGCTGGAACAAGGGCGGGCATGACGGAGCATATCCGCAGGTCTGGCCCGTCGAGCCGAAGCTAGGCGGTCTTGACGGATTGCGTGCGTTCATCGTGGAGGCAAGGGCTTGCGGTTTCAACACGACCCTCCACAACAATTTCCAGGATTGCTACACTATCGCGGATTGCTTTGACGAGTCAGACATGGCGCGCGACCGTTTTGGAGAAGTCCAGTCGAACGAGGGCAGCCGCTGGATATGGTCCGGCGGCAAAAGCTATCTTGGCTGTCCGCAAAGGATGTGGGAGCGTTTTGTAGTGAAGCAGATGAACGAAATAGCGGCGCTCGGCTGCCGGGGGCTGCACTACTGCGACGTCCTCTCGAACTACAGGCACGACCCTTGCTTCGATCCGCGCCATCCCCTGACGCGCAAGCAGGCGATCCGCTACTACGACAAGATGCTTGCGGAGATGCGCAGGACGGTTGGCGGGAGCTATTCGGAGGGACCGCACGACTTTGTCGCGGGGACGCTGGACGCCTGTCTGCATGTGGCCGGAGATCCCGTGACATCCCCCAGTCCCGAAAGTCTCGTGGACCGCCATGTCCCGTTCTGGCAGCTTGTATATCATGGCAGCATACTCTCCATGCCTTTCGGCGAGTCGATGACATACCCTGCCGCGAAGGATCTCGGTGCGCGCCTGCGGATGGTGGAATTCGGAGGACGCCCAACGCTGTATGTGCACAGAGGGTTCTTTGGAATGAAGGAGCTCAAGCCGGGTTCGCTCACGTTGGTCGGTGACGAGGATTTCGCTCGTACGGTGCGCGATGTTGCCCAGGTGGCTGCAGAATACGAGACGCGTGCCGCGCTCCAATTCGAGCTTATGACCGATCATCGTCTGCTCGCGCCCGGCGTGGCGCTTACGGCATACGGCAATGGTGCGCGGACCGTGGTCAACTACACCGACGAACCGTTCATGTTCGAGGGCGAGACGGTTTCTGCGCGTGATTGGCGAATGTTTCGTTAGGGGCGCCACTTCAGCGGCGATGTCCCGAAGCGTGACTTGAACGCCTTGCGAAACGCGATGTCGCTTTCCCATCCGCAGAAGTTGGCGATGGCGGAAACGGACGATTTTCTTTCAGCAAGGTAGTCGCACGCCATCGCAAGCCGTCTTTCCAGCAATGCGCCGCCGATGGTCTTGCCCGTCGCGGCCTTGAAACGGATCTCGGCCATGCGCCTTGAGCAGTGGAATCCCGATGCGATGTCCTTTGGCGTAATGCCATCGCATGCATGCAAGCGTATCTGCTCCAGGGCCAGGGCAATCGTGCTGTCGTAGATTCGCATCGTCTGGGTGGAGGCGCGCCGCACTACGCCGAGCGGTGCGACACTGACGTCGGCGGGGACGCATTCGCCGTATTCGAGCATATTCGCGAGATGGCTTGCCGCCGAAAACCCAAGCCGGTAGAAGTCCGGCCGCACGCTTGTCAGCGTCGGATCGCAGTTTTCGCATATTTCGGGGTCGTCGTCTACAGACACTATTGCCACACTGGATGGGATTTCTGCGCCCGTCTTGCGGACGGCAGCGACCGCCGCAGTGCCTATCAGGTCGGTCACGGCGAAGATTCCGCATGGTTTGGGCATGGATTTGATCGTCTCCGCTATCCTCTTTACAAGACGGGCCTGGTCGGCGGCGTCTGCCTGCGAGGGCGCGATGGTTTTGAACGGCAGGCCATGCATGGTCGCAATGTCACGCGCCGTATCGCGCTTGATGCTCGACCAGTCTATTGAAGGATTGAACCATTCGATAAAGACGAGCGACTCGGGATTGGTCCGGAGCAGTTCGGCCATCGCCAGCTTCGCAATTTCTCGCGAATCGCTGGAAACCGAAGGCGTGGAATCCCTGGAAATGCTCTTGGCGGGATTCATTACAATTGTCGGGACACCTCGAAATCTTTCGCCTTTGAACATCTCCGGTGCGCCGGAAGCGTCAAGTATGATCCCTTGTGGCTTCCAGAAGTCCAGAATCCGTTTGAAATCCGGACGTGCCGTTCTTGCATCCACAGGTTGAAGCTGCCAGCCGACAGTCTTCGCGAACGCCGCTATTCCAGTGTACTTTTCCCGCCAGGTTCCAAGAACGCCAGTTCTGAATACTATGACTGTTTTCATGCGGTGAATTATAACATATTTCGTTTTGGTATTGCAAATTGTTTCGTTTTTGTTTTTCCAAAATGGGAGTGATAATGGTATAATTCCGGGCATGAAAAAGACAGGTGAGAAAGATGTCGGCGACCTTGTGCGCGAGAGCAGGATTATCGAAGAGACGGCAAGCACGCTTGTGGAAAGGGCGAAGGCATGAGAAACATTCTTGTTACCGGATCGTCGCATGGCATAGGCGCAGGGTGCGCTATTGCGTTTGCACGCGATGAAGGTGCGAATATCGGCATCTGCGGCAACAAGGACGCTGCGGGCGCGGAGGCGGTGGCGCGCGAGTGCGAGAAGTTCGGCGTTCGGACGAAGGTGTTTCTCGGAGATGTGGGCTCTCATGATTTCTGCAAGGCCACGATGGAGGATTTCATCGCGACTTTCGGGAAGATAGACGTGCTGGTGAACAACGCAGGCGGCGCCCTGAAGATACCGGGCGGCCCCAAGGGCGAGTTCAAGGACATGCCCATGGAGTACTGGGACAGCCAGATAGCCCTCAATCTCAACGCGGCCGCGTACCTCTCTCGCTACGCCGTGGCCGACATGGTGGAAAAGAAGACCGAGGGGCGGATAGTCAACATCTCGTCCATACACGGACAGGTCACCTGGGTGCATCGCCGCATGCTGCCGTATTCCGCCGGAAAGGGCGGTCTGGACATGTTCACAAGGGCTCTCGGAGTGGAGGTCGCGAAATACGGGATACGCGTCAACTGCGTAGCCCCCGGCCTCATATACACGAAGGTGATGTCCCGCTACTCGGAGGCGGACGTGCAGGGATTCAACCACAAGATCCCCGTCGGCCGCGGGGGCACCGTGGAGGAGATCGTCCCGATGATACAGTTCCTGGCGGACGTCGAGAAGACGCGCTTCATAGTAGGGCAGGTCATCTGCGTGGACGGCGGACAGTCTTGCGACGGTTCGATAGAGAGCATGAATTTCTAGGACGGGGAACGGTGCCACCCAGCCACACAACTTCAAGACAATCAAGGAGAAAGCAAATGAACAATTGCAATGGCGGCTGCGGCCTGAAACTGCGCAGCAAATGGGAGTTCGGCGAGGCGAGCGAATGCCGCCGCGGGCTCCTGTGCGGCATGGGCATATCGCCGGAGGAGCAGGCGAGGCCTCTCATCGGAGTGGTAAATTCGTGGAACGAATACAACCCCGGCCACGTGCATCTGAAGGGCCTTGCGGAGCGCGTCAAGCAGGGCATACGCGACGCGGGCGGGTATCCCGTGGAAGTGATGACCACCGCCATCTGCGACGGCATGGTGCTCAAGGACCCGAAGTACATCGAGGTGCCGTCGCGCAACTCGATCGCCGACCAAGTGGAGATCACTGCCGACGGCAATTTCTTCGACGGCATGGTGATGCTCTCCACCTGCGATTCGATCGTCCCCGGCCACCTTATGGCTGCCGCGCGTCTCGACATCCCGACCGTCATCGTCACGGGCGGCTACATGCCCCTCGGCACGTTCCGCGGCAAGGAGGTCCTGCACATCCACGCGCAGGACAAGGTCGGCACGATGCAGGACGGCAACATCGACCCCGATGAATACAACGGCCTCATCGAGCACTCGTGGGGGACGTGCGGCGGATGCACTTCCATGACGACCGCGAACTCGATGTGCATGGTGGCCGAGGCGCTCGGCATGTCGCTCCCGTACAACTCGACGGTGAGCGCCGTCTCGAGCGAGCTTGCGCTCATCGCATACCGCGCCGGCGAGCGCGTGATGGATCTCCTCAGGAAGGGGATAACGGCGCGCAAGATCATCACGCCCGCCGCTCTCCGCAATGCGATCAAGATGGACATGGCCGTGGCCGCGTCCTCGAACCTCATTCTGCACATCCCCGCCATCGCGCACGAGGCCGGCTATGACGAGCCGTGGTGGAAGTACTTCGACGAGGCGTCCAACGACATACCGCTCCTGTCGCACCTCGCGCCGTCTGGCCCGTATAACCTGCACGACCTCGACCTCGCCGGCGGACTGCCCGCCGTGATGAAGGAGCTTCTGCCGAAGATCGACGGCGACGCGCTCACCGTCACCGGCAAGACGATGGCGGAGAACGTGTCCGGCGCGAAGGTGTACAATTGCGACGTGATCCACACGCTCGAAGAGCCCGTAATGAAGAAGCCCGGCATAGGCGTCCTCTACGGCTCGCTCGCGCCGGAGGGGGCCATCATCAAGATCGCCGCCGTGCCGGAGCCGCTCATGGGCAGGTTCAGCGGCCCGGCGCGCGTGTTCGATTCGCTCGACGAGGGGCTCGAGGCGCTGCGCGCCGGCAAGGTCAAGCCGGGCGACGCGTGCGTCTTGCGCTTCCTCGGGCTAAAGGCCAGATTCGGCACTACGGCGTTCATGTTCCAGGAGGAGCTGAAGGGCCGCCCTGAACTCTACAACTCCTGCGCCGTCGTCACCGATGGACGCTTCTCCGGCGGCACCTCGGGCCTTTCGGTGGGCTACGTCTCGCCGGAGGCCGCGCTTTGCGGTCCGCTCGGGCTCGTCAAGGAGGGCGACACGATCGAGATCGACATCCCCGGCCGCCGCATCGACCTCAAGGTCGACGACGAGGAGATGGCCAGGCGCAAGGCCGCGTTCGACTGGAAGTTCGACGAGACGAAATATCCGCGTTTCCTCAACCTCTTCGTCAAGAACGTCGGCTCGATGGCGCACGGCGGAATCTGGGAGTGAAAGGTTGAAAAGTTGAAAGGTTGAAAAGTTGAAAGGTTGAAAGGCGAGGTGACGGATGTTCTTGTGATTGGCGGGGGGCTCGCCGGATGGCGGGCGGCGGAGGCTGCGGTCGAGGCCGGCGCCTCCGTCATGCTCGTGGCGAACGGCGTCGGCAACTCGCCGGACATCCACGCGCTCAACGTCCCGGTCCGCGCCGACGACTCGGTGGGGCGATTCATGGAGGACACCCTCGCAAGCGGGCGCGGCGCGTGCGACCGCGCGCTTGTCGAGGTGCTGTGCCGTGAGTCGGTGAAGCTCGCCGACGAGTTTCCGTTCGACCGCAATCCCGACGGTTCGTACAAGCTTCTCCAGCCTCTTGGCTGCAGCGTTCCGCGCTGCGTCTCCATCGACCACAAGATCGGCGCCTGGGCGCTTGCCAGGCTGAAGCGCGATCTCGCAGGCAAGGTGGAGTTCGTGAAAGCGCGCGTGACGGAACTCGTCCGCGGCTCGTCGTCCTTCACTTTCCACTATTCACTTGGCGATGACGACGCTTCGGGCGCAGCCAAAAGCGTCGTGGTCGCCACGGGCGGCTGGTGCGGAAAGTACGACTTCTCAGACAATCCCCCTGAACTGCGCGGGGACGGCATAGACATGGGCGTCCGTCTCGGCGCGGCGACGCGCGACATGGACGCCGTTCAGTACGAGCCCACCGTGGCGCTTGCACCGGCGAGGCTACGCGGCATACCCGTGATCACCACCATGCTCTACGAGGGCGCGACGTTCCGGAACAGGGACGGCGACGAGTTCCTCGCGGACAAGCACGCAAACAAGGACGCAGTGTCCCGTGCCATCTTCGCGGAGATCGAGGCCGGGCGAGGAGTCCCTTTGGACGGAACGCAGGAATGCGGCGTATGGTTCGACGCCACCGATGTTCCGCGCGAGATTCTAGACACGGTCTACATCGACACCGTCCGCCGCTATGCCGCCGCAGGCGTGGACATCCATCGCGAGCCGATGCTCGTCGCGCCCGCGCCTCACACGTCTCTCGGCGGACTCGTGATTGACGCGCGCTGCCGCGTGCTGAGACCCGACGGCTCCGTTATTCCGGGGCTGTTCGCCGCCGGCGAGGTCACCGGAGGAATCCACGGGCTCAATCGCATCGGCGGCAACGCCGGCACAGAGACGCTGGTCTTCGGGCACATCGCCGGACACGAGGCGGCGGCGTTCAGCAAAAGACCGGCATTCGAGGAGATCCTGCCCGGAACATACTTGCTCAAAGTCCCGTTCGGACCCGTCTGGACCGGTGTCGTCCTCGTGTGCGGAGAGAGGAACTTCCTCATCGACTCGTCGCATCTTGAACCAGAGGAGTTCCTGATCCCCGCTCTCGCGGACCTTGGTCTAGCTCCGGCGGACGTAGACTGGCTTCTTTGCACGCATGTCCACGGCGACCATATAGGCGGCCATCATTCACTTCACTGCAAGTACGGCGTGAAGACGGCCACTCTCGATTCGGCGGCGGACGCACTGCGCGATCCCGTCAAGACTGCGATACGCGTCCGCACGCGCTTCCCGAAGAATTCGCCGCCGCCGCAGTCGCATCTGAAAGGCGTCGAGCCGGACAAACTTCTTGCGGAAGGCGAACTGCTGGACGGACGCTTCCGCGTCGTCTCCACGCCGGGCCACGACGACGACTGTCTTGTGTGGATCGACACCTTGTCCGGCACGGCCTTCACCGGCGACTCGCTCCAGGCCAATGGCACGATATGCCAGGGAATCGCCTTCTACCGAAATCTGGACGCATACCGCTCGACGCTCTCCAAGCTCAAGAGGGAGAAGATCGAGAACATCGTCTGCGGGCACGACTACGACGGCATTGGATATGTGGTGCGCGGACGCGAGGCCGTCGCGGCGGCAATCCGCCATAGCGAAGAGCGCGTCGCCATCTACGGGGAGCGGATCGCCGCATACTTGAAGGAGGGGGTGCCTGTCGAGGAAGAGCCGGTCTCTCTCGCCCGCAGGTTGATAGACGAAGCGGGATGCGGCATGCCCGAAAAGCTGTTCCTCGCCCTGCACACCGTGGCGGAGCATGTGAGGGAACTGGGAGACGGTCTGCCCGTGGTGTAAATGGAAACGGATATCGCTGCCATATGCCAACTGTCATCTACCATCCACAGGCACGAGGAGCGTGAATGAGAATTGAAGAACTTCGAGAGGCGGGAAACCCGCATTGGGTCGATCTTCTTCCGGCGGATGAGTTCCTCGGGCTTGCCGACAAGACGATACTTCATGCGGGGCCGCCGATAGAGTACGGACGCATGTGCCGCGGACATCGCCGCAGCATGGTGAATGCATGTCTTTTCGAGGGCTGGGCAAAGACGCCTTCCGAGGCGGAGCGGCTTCTCGAGAAGGGCGAGGTGAAGTGCGAGGCCGCCTGCGACTATGCCACGGACGGCTCCGGCTACGGCATAATCACGAAGTCGGTTCCGCTTCTTGTGGTGGAGGACCGCGACTGCGGTTCCCGCGCCGGGCTTTTCCCAGCGGAAGGGCGTTTCGGCGGGGGCTTCTGCGGCTGGGGGGTGTATTCCGAGGAGATCGCCGCGAACCTCAAGTGGATGCGCGACGTGCTTTTCGCCGAACTCGTCGCCGTGCTGAAGGACGCAGGCGGGTTCCCGATGAAGGGTCTTTTCGCCGAGGCGAGACGAATGGGCGACGAGCTGCACTCCTGCCAGAAGGCGATAGACGCCCTCTTCACAAGGGCGATCGTTCCGTATGCGCTGAAATGCTCGAACGCGGCCGATCTCCTGGACTACTTCGCCACGACGAGCCGATTTACGCACAACTTCGGCCAGGCGGCGAGCCGTGCGCTTCTGCTGGGTCTTGAGAAGGACGGCGAGCGGGGGTTCCTCACTGCGGCGGGCGGGAACGGAGTGGAGTACGGCGTCAAGGTCGCGGGCGGCGGCAGATGGTACACCGCGCCCGCCCCGATGATCGAGGGACCCTATCTTGTGGAGGGGGCGAGGCGCGAGAACCAGCTTCCGTGGCTTGGCGACAGCTCCGTGACGGAATGCCGTGGATGGGGCGGCAGGATCAGGCCGGTCAACCCGGCTGTGTCCGGCGGCATCGTCATAAACGGCGGCATGATGGATGTGGACGGGGGCTGGATGGGCGCGGGCTCCACGCGCATTCCGGCGGAGTGTCTCGAAAAGGCAAAGGAGGACGGGCATGACGTTGAACTATGTTGACTACATCGTGATCGCAGTGTTCTTCGCGGTCTTGTTCGCGATCCCCGCGCTTGCGGCGATGTTCACGAAGTCGAAGGATTCGCGGGAGTATTTCAAGTCTGCGGGGTCGATGCCGTGGTGGCTCATAGGCGTGTCCATGGTGGCGGCCACTACTTCGACCAACTCGGCGAACCTCTTCACCGAGATAATCCGCCGCGACGGATTGGGCGGCAACTGGGTGTGGTGGGCGTTTCTCCTCACCGGCATGCTGACGGTGTTCGTCTATTCCAAGCTGTGGGTGCGTTCCGGCGCCGCAACCGACATTGCGTTCTACGAGCTGCGCTACTCCGGGAGGCCTGCGGCGTTTCTGCGCGGATTCAGGGCTCTCTACCTAGGCGTGATATACAACCTTGTGGTGATGGCGACGGTTCTTCTGGGCGCCGTGAAGATCGGTGTCGTGATGTTCGGCGTGTCGGCATGGACGGTGCTTGCGGTCACGGCGGTGGCGTCGCTCGTCTATTCCTGCCTGAGCGGGATACGCGGCACGATATACACCGACTTCTTTCTGTTCACGGTGGTCATGATCGGCGCGGTGGCGGTGATGTACTATGGCGTGTCTCATCCGGCTGTCGGCGGATGGTCGGCGCTGATGTCCAACAAGGAGGTGGTGTCGAAGCTGTCGTTCTTCCCCGACTTCTCGAAGACGGACCTTTTCATCGCGGTGTTCGTGATTCCCGTGGCGGTGCAGTGGTGGAACGTGTGGTATTCGGGTTCCGAGCCGGGCGGCGGCGGGTACATCGTGCAGCGCATGCTTACGGCCAGGTCGCCGGGGCACGCGCTTGGCGGCACTTTGTTCTTCAACGTCATAAACTACGCGCTGAGGCCGTGGCCGTGGTACATAGCGGCTTTCGCGTCCATCATAATCTTTCCCGACCTCGATGCGATACGCGCCGCGTTTCCGGGCGTCGATCCTTCGCTCGTCGGACACGACATGGCTTATCCCGCGATGATCAAGGTTGTGCCCAATGGATGGATAGGGGTGGTGGCGGCGTCGCTGATGGGCGCGCTGTTCTCGACGATAGCGGCGCAACTTTCGATGGGCGCGAACTACGTGACGAACGACATCTGGAAGCGCTTTGTGCGCAAGGACGCGTCCGACCGCGAGATGATACTGGTGGCGCGGGCGTCGTCCGTGTCGCTGATGGTCGTGAGCTGCATGATCGCCACGGTGATCGCAAGCGCGAAGGACGGCTTCGACCTCATGGTGCAGATAGGCGCGGGAACGGGGATCATCTTCATTCTCAGGTGGTTTTGGATGCGCATCAACGCCTGGACGGAGATCGTGGCGATGTCTGTGTCGTTTGCATGCGCTGTGTTCTTCCAGATCGCATGGCCGCGGATGGGCGGCGTGCAGCTTCTCTTCTGGCACAAACTGCTGCTGACCATCGCGGTGACGACGGTCGCGTGGCTGGCGGCGACGTTCCTCACGAGGCCGGAGAGCCCGGAGGTGATATCGCGCTTCCGGTCGCTCGTCCGCGCCGACGGGCGGGATGTCGGCAAAGGCGTTCTCATGACGTTTCTCGTCTCCGTGGGGATCTTCGCCTTCATGGCGTTTGTGGCGTGGGCCGTCTCGTCTTCCGCCGTGCAAGGGGCTGTGCGATAGCAAAGTACTGGTGTCGAGACTTGGATGCTTGGGTGTGGAGTGTTGTTTGAGAAGGCAGATCCCGCGCCGAATGTCGTACTGATTACCGGTTGGCGGGGCACAAGCCTTCACAAATCTTAATGTAAATCGCCGTCAGCCACCAACTGCCATCTACCAACTCATAGGTAATATGATTGGTTTCATAGGCGTGTGAGAACGGTCGTCATGATTAATTATTTTGCTTGACGGGTTCTGATAAAATATACGGTGCCAAGGACAAATAGTATGAAAAACAGAAAACAAATGATGAATGATGAAATGGGGTACTTCTTTGGGTTCCCAAGAGGATGCTACACGGAAGTGCTCGAAGAGCTCGCTCGGACGAAGGTGAATTCGTGCCGCACGAGCTCAATGCCGCTTGCCGAATTCTGGCAACCGGAGAACCTGGGGAGAATCAAGGTGTTGCTCGGCAATTTGATTCCCGGATTCCGACCCGAGGCGTCGCTCAAGTATTTTGAGTTTCCCACCGACGCCGTATTCAATGGAAACAAGATCGGTCGTCCGTCCATGACGGACATCATGATTCTTGATCCTGGGCTCCAGATTGCCATCGAAGGCAAGATGACGGAGTATGTGCGCTACAAGGAGAAGACAATCCGGGAATGGCTTGACGAACCTTCGAGGGGCGTAGACGTCAAACTTCGTCTTGATGTGCTGAAGGCATGGATCGGCTACATCCACGGGGCCGATTGCACTGGCATCGCCCATTACGGGGAGTTCTTCAGGGACTGCAATGATGTCGCGTATCAGTTTCTGCACCGCACGGCATCCGCATGCAGCAAGGCGGGCTTGAAGAAAGGCGACATGCCCGTTCTCGTCTACCAGTTGTTCTTTGATGCGAAGGACATGAGCCATGTCGCGAAGATGGAGGAGTTCAAGGCGGATCTCCGCCGTTGGGCGTCACTTCTCAAGCTCCGCAACATGAAGTTCATCATACTCTCTGTGCCCGTGACGAACTTGGCGGAAGTGGATGCACAGTATGCTTCCATGCGGGGAGAACTGTTCGAGGTTATGCGCGACGAGACGATATACAAGTTCGACTTCGACGGCATTACAACCGAAACAGTGATTGACGCGAAGAAGCCCGACGAGAAGGAGGGCCGCTGACATGAACAACTATGTTCCTCTGAATGTCCGCTCGTCCTATTCGATTGGCGATTCCATTTGCCAGATTCCCCGGCTTGTCCGCAAGGCGCGTGAGCTGTGGTTCCCTGCAATGGCGCTTGTTGACACAAATATGCATGGAGCAAAGGAATTCCATGATGCATGTCGGTCTATGTCTGCACGGATAATCGGCTACGGCAATTTGCCGCCCATCAAGCCGATAATCGGGCTTGCGGTGCGGATAAGGGAACGGGGCGTTGATGCGCCTCTCGTGCTTCTCGCGAAGAATAAGGATGGATACCACAACCTTGTGCGCATTGCGTCTGAGAATGTTGTTCAAGGAAGAACCGGCGAACTTGTCGTACCCCTTGACTCCGTCCTGAAGATGAACAAAGGCGTGATATGCCTTGCTGGGAGCAAGGATTTCGATTTGGCCGAAGCGTGCTTCTCGCCGTTTTGCGGTGATTTTGCATTTATGGCCGAGAATGATGATGAGGAGTTTCCCGATTGGAAGATTGTGAACGTGTGCGCAATGCCTCCGGTTCGTTTCATCGACAAGGACGATTCTGAAACGTTTGATGCTTATTGTGCGCTCTTTGACTACAAGCGTTTGGGTGCAAAAGGTACAAGGCGATGTGCAGGTACGGAATATCTGATGGACGAAGAAGAGATGACTTCGTTTTTCCCCAGGCATCCGACTTGGGTTGAGAACACGATGCGACTTGCCGAAAAAATAGAGGAATACAGCCTTGACGAAATCCCCGAAATCGTCGAGTTCCCGATTCCGCCGGAGTTCCCTTCAAGCATGGCGTATCTACGCCACCTTGTAGCAGAGGGCGCGTCAACGCGCTGGGGGACGCCATTGCCGAGGGAAGTATCCGACAGACTTCAGTACGAGCTGTCGGTGATTGAGCATTTAGGAAATGTAGGAATCCACATGGATTTTGCGTCTTATTTTCTCATCGTACATGACTATGTGGAAGTAGCACGGCGGATGGGTGCATGGGTCGGCCCGGGGCGTGGCGCGGCGGCGGGGTCGGCGGTAACGTATGCGCTTGGAATAACAGGAGTTGATCCAATAAAGCATGGACTTCTTTTCGAGCGATTCCTCATCTCAGAAAGAATCTCCATGCCGGACATCGACATTGATTTTGATGATTGGGGAAGAAGTAAGGTGGTGAAGTATATCTACGACAAGTACGGTCATGACCGTGTTGCGCACATCGTCACATTCGGGTGGATGGTGCCGAAGAGCGCCATAAAGGATGTGTCGCGCGTGGTGGGAATGTCGATAGAAGATGCAAACCGGCTTGCCAGACTTGTCCCTGATATGCCGCGATTGACCTTCAGTCGAGCGTATAACGAATCCAAGGATCTGCGAAATGCCCGTGAGCATGGAGGTGGTCTCGATAAGAAGGTCTTGCGGATGGCCGAGAAACTTGAAGGATGCATTTGCCAGCTAGGGGTTCACGCTTGCGGTATCGTCGTCTCTCGTCGACCACTTTCGGAAGTCTTGCCCACCGCGCAGTTTGAGGAAAATGTGAGACCGTCTAACTACACAGATCTGATTACCCAGTACGACGGTCATTATGTTGAGACGGTAGGACTCGTAAAGTTTGATATTCTTGGATTGAAGACATTGGACGTCCATAAATACTGTGTAAACCTGATTAAGGAACGGAAAGGGCAGGTAATCGATCTCGACAAGATTCCGTATGATGAACCTGAAACGATGGAGGTCTTCGCAAGGGGCGATACGAGGCATATTTTCCAGTTCGAATCTGACGGAATGACACGGTGGCTCATGGCGCTCAAGCCCCAATGCCTTAATGACCTTGTGGCCATGAACGCACTTTATGGTCCTGGGCTGATGGTGCACATCCCGACATACATTCGACGCAAGAACGGAGATGAACCGATCGTGTACGACCACCCTCTCATGGAGGATGTTTTGCGCGAGACGTATGGCATGACAATCTATCAGGAACAGATGATGGCACTTTCGCAGAAACTTGCCGGATTCTCACGTGGCGATTCGGATAAGATGCGCAAGGCGATGGGCAGGAAGATGTTCAGTATTACGGAAGAGTTGAGACCAAGATTCGTAGAAGGGTGTCTTGCCAACAGGGAGTTTCGAATCGGCAAATGGGAGGATGAATCAGTGGCGCGAAAACTTGTAGACAAGATATGGAATGATTGGTACACGTTCGCATCGTATGCCTTCAACAAGTCCCATGCCGTCTGTTATGCCTGGCTCGCCTATCAAACAGCATATCTAAAGGCGCATTATCCAGAGGAGTTCATGATTACCTTGATGTATAGTGAGCGCGGAAACATGACGCGACTCCCCGAATTGCTGCAGGAGGCGCGGCGGATGGGAATTCAATTCACGCAAGCGGAATTAGATATGGTACAATATAGACATGATTAACAGACCAAGAAAGAACCGGACGGCGGCGGAACTGCACGATTCAAGGCTGGAATTGTCTAAGAGGCTCCATGCCAAGGGAAGGCGCGAAGCGTGGCACGCGAAACACGCGGTGCCTTTGCGCACATCTTCCAAGCCGCCGCCGACGCTGAATGAACTGCGCGAAGCCTATCGGCGGCGTAGTGAATCTTGCGAGGCGATGATTCGGCTTGGCTCGATGCTTGAAGACATAGAGGCGGCGTACTACGTAGGCTACGAACTTGTGCCGATGGATGATAGTGGCACGGATGACAGTTATAACATGGAGTATGATGCACCTTGGCAAACGGGGATTCGCGGGTTTCTCAAAGGCGCACCCGATCTGCTTGCGAAGTACAAGACGCTCATGCGCTACAAGAAACTATCTGCCGATTTCCGCGAAGCGATCGAGCTTTACGATCCCAATCCTGCATCGCTTGTATTTGATGGCGTAGACGAAGCGTGGATTATGCCTGTGCGGAAAAACGCAATGGCGTTGCTGAATGGATGTGGCAAGTCGTTTCGCGAGCTGGCGAAGCGGATTGTAGATTTCGGACAACAATCGGGGCTGCGCCCCGAACCCCGCCACGATACGCAACGTACAAATGCGCGCCTCGAACCCTGCCATGATGCACTGCGCCCCGAACCCCGCCATGATGCACAATGCACGCATGCGGTGGACGGGCGAGGAATTGGCGCGGCAGAGGGGGCTCGGGGGAAACTTCCCCCAGTTGATGTCGGCAAGAAGAGAGACGGCGCATGAGATTGCAATTCGACAAGGGCGGGCGGCGTTTCTTCTTTCTCACTTTCTGCGTGAGAGGAAGAAAGGCAGTGCTGTCGCGCATTGTGAAGAAGACGGAGCGCGACGGCAGGCCAGGCTACGCCGTTGAATTGACGCCGGCCGGCGAGGCCATGGCCTCCCTGTGGCGCGGCATCCACGCCCGGTGGCCGTTCCTGACGGCGAGCAATTTCATCATCATGCCCGATCACCTGCATTTGCTCTTGATTGCCGATTACAGCAAGGCGCGGGACTTCGACATCCTCGATTGGTTTCAGCATTTCCGGCGAGAGGGAGAAGACGTGGTCGCTCCTTTGATTGGCGAACGCGCGCCGCTGGTGTGGGAGGATCATTTCTGGCTGCTGCTCGTCAATGCCGGACGGCCGTTGGCCGCCGTCCGCAAGTATATCAAGATGAACCCTGCGCGGAAGATGTGGAAGACGCTCAACGCCGACCGTTTTGTCCGTAGGAGCGGGCTGAAGCATGCGGTTCTCGATCCGTCGCTTTCATGGACCGCCATCGGCGACTTGACGCTTCTGGCCTCGCCTTTCATGTTTCCCGTGCGGCTGACACGCAAGATGACGGTCGAGCAGCATCTGCCGGAGATTGAACGGATGGTCGAAAAGGCTTGTCGCGGAATGTTGCCTGTATGTGGCTTTCTTTCGCCGGGCGAGAAGGAACTGGAACGGCGGCTGCGGCAAGATCCATTTACCCGGTGGATCAAGACGGTGCCCCACGGCCTTCCGCAACGATTCGATCCGACGGTCGAGGATTCGCGGTTCCTCGCCGGCGGACGCCAGTTGATTCTCAGCTCGTTCCCGGTTGATGTACCAGTTTTTCCCGTGAACTACGACAACTGCCATCTGATGAACGCCCGAAACGAGGCGTTGTGCAAAAGGGCGACGGGGGAGAAAGAAGGATAGAATCTTAAGTTTCCCGCATGGTGCGTGGAGACGCAGAGAAAGAAAACAACAAAAGAAAGGAATGAAAAATGGGTAGAATGGGATATGGTTATGGAAGTGAGTTTCATCTATTGAGATGGATGGGACGCCATAGATTAAAATTTGATAAGAGTGTATGCAAGGCATTGGGTGTGGATAAAATTATGTGGCTTGATTTTAAATTTTCTCAAAGTAATGATATCCCAGACAATGAATTGTGCGGATTGGATTTCATAGATCGAAATAGCCTATATTTTGAGGAAGTACAAGCCGATTATCGGAATTCTTGGCCGCAAAGAGGAAATCAGATGAACTGGGATGCGGTTGGTATGGCTAATGATATGTATGTGTTATGCGAGGCCAAAGCTCATACTGGAGAGATAGAAAGAGAACATCATCTTGATGATGAAACTAAAAGTGCTAAAGATAGAGCCAAGGCTTTTGATTTTGCAAAGGGAGTAATCGGAGTGCAAAAAGGTATTGACTGGCTTCATAATTATTATCAAATGGCAAATAGATTGTACATTTTGGCACTACTTGAGAAACATAACATACGAGCTATGTTATTAAATATCTATTTTTGTGGCGATAAGTTTAGAAACAGAGAGTGCCCTGATAATCGCAATGGATGGCGCAAGACTATCAATGATGAGTATGAGGCACTTGGGATAAAAAATAATTCTTTTGTCAAAGAACGAGTAAGGCATATTTTCTTGCCTGTGGATAATGATGATAGGATAGAGATTGGAATGGATTGATTGCGATCAATAATTCCTGATCACCTGATCAAACTTTAATCACTAGCAAGCCCTGAAGCGTATGATTTTGGGGCCTGTTGGTGTTGGCATGGGAATTGCTTATAGACTAGCGTATGAAAAAGGAAGATGAGATTACGGTTCGTATGAAATCGCATGGTGCTTGCCGCATTGAGAAATTACCCTTGGTTCAAATGAAAGATGCGCTCGACAGCGGCGGGCGCGTGACGATTCTCGTTCGCCATGCGGAACGTCCGTCACTTGACCCTGGCGATAAGACTTTCGGGGCGAGTCTATCGCTTACTGAAAATGGATGGCGCTGGGCGAAGAACTTTGGCTTGATGCTGGCGAACAACCTTCTGCCCAAGGCGGTCGCATTCTATGCGAGCGAGACGTTCCGCACGCTCCAGACGGCGTGCGCCATGGCGATGGCGCTTGATCGTGTCAGCACGGGACAGGCCATTGAACGTAAGGTACGCCTCGCCGATTTTCTCGGTAGCGAGTCGCCGTTCTTCGGATCGGTTGAACAACGCATGGCACTTGCCGCCGAAGGAAACTACCATGATCGGCTGAACGATTATTTCCATACTGGAAAGCAGCGCGGTTTCAAATCGCTCAAACGCGCCGCGAATCAGATGGAGCGCTGCCTAGACGGCCTGCACGAAAAGGAATGGCCGCTCGTGGTGGCCGTGACGCACGACATCAACGTCGCGGCCTTTCTCGCGGCCCGTGGTGTTGTCGATTCATTTTCCGATGAAACATGGCCGGACTATCTGGATGCCGCCGTCATAATCAAGCGCGGCAAGACCGGGGGGAAATACATGTATTTCCGGTGGGATCAGGATATGGGCGCAATAGACCTATAAAGGTTCTTATGGGGCATTTATACGGCTGTGCGTTCTGCGCCATTCGCGCATTGATGTGCCGTAGTGGTGCAGAAAGGCGGTGCGCAGGGCGTTCTCGGTCTTCCAGCCGCAGAGGTTCGCGATGGCGCCGAGGCGCTGGGACGGGGTCCTGAGCAGAATCTCAACGCGCTCAAAACGCACTCTGTTGATCTCGTCCTTGATGGTGTGCCCGGTGGCGCGGAGGAAGTCCATCTGGGCAAGACGGCGCGAACCTTGAATCTGGTCCGCCACGTCTGACGCGGATATCCCCTCGCATGCATGCTCTCTTATGTAGGCAAGCATCTTCGCGACGCGCGGCGGCGCACCGCTGCCGACCGGGGTGGAGCCGCGGCGCATCAGCCCGAGCGCACCGTATGTCTCGCGTATGGGACCGGTGGATGGATCCGCCAAGAGCAGGGAGAGGATTTCGCAGGTGCGGTAGCCGGCCTGCTCGAAGTCGAGGTAGATGCTGGAGAGCGCGGGGTGTGCGTTCTCGCAGAGGGAGGTGTCGTCGTCAACGCCGATCACGGCCATCTGTGACGGCACGGCGATCCGCATGCGCCGCGCGAGGTCGAGCACGTAGGCAGCCATGTAGTCGTTCTCGGCCATCACGCCGCACGGCTTTGGCAACGCCTTGAGAAACGCGGCGCACGCCTTGCCGCGCACCTTCTCGGAACGGAAGTTCTCCTTGCGGCCGAACACGGCGCAGTCGAGTCCGTGTAGGTGCAGAATGCTCCGAAACTCCGCCTCGCGGTCGCGGCTCCAGAAGTGATTGCCGGAGGAGGCGATGAACGCGAAGGACTGCAGGCCCGCCTTGAGCAGCTCCATCGCGGCGCGCGCGCCGGGTCCCTTCGGGGAAGGATTGATGTACGACGCCCATGCGGGGAGCGTGCGCGGGTCGCGTCCGAGGAACACCGTCGGGATGCGGGCGAAGTCGGCGGGGTCGAAGAAGTCCGACTTCTCCCCCGAACACTCCACGAGGCAGCCGATGGGCTTCCAGAGGTCGATGAGCTCGAGCACGCGCGGGCGCCCGTGCGCGGGTTCGACCACTTGTATGCGCCAGCCGCGCGTCCGCGCGAAGCGGAATGCGCCGTCCTGTTCCTTGCGCCAAGCCTGGCGTCGGGAGGTGTGGAAGAGAAGCACTGTTTCCATGACGGAGAGAGTATACCACAAAATCGCCTGTCGTTTCGCAATATTGTCGTAATTTTTTTGCGCAGAATTGTCGGTTTTCGTTCGTGGCTTGGCGTATAATGTGCGGAGCCTCGGCGTAAAAGAGGCGGAAGGAAAACAAAAATGACGAAAGAAGAACTGCAGACCTACATCGACAAGTACAAGAAGCTCCTCCTCGAGTCTGTGGAGTGGTGGCAGAAATACGCTCCGGATCTGAAGAACGGCGGTTTCTACAATTACCTCGGCCGTGACGGGAGGGTGCTTTTCACGGACAAGAACGTGCGCCAGCAGGGGCGTCTCGTCCTGCTTTTCGCGCGGGCCTACAACGAGATCGAGAAACGCAAGGAGTGGCTGGACTTGGCCTTGCAGGGGATCAAGTTCATCGAGGAGAAGTGCTTCGACGACAGGGACGGACGGACCTACTACGATGTCACGGAGGACGGCAGGCCTGTCAGGAAGCGCCGCTACGTCGTGACCGAGCACTACACGGTGATGTCGTTCATCGAGCTCTACAAGGCCACCGGCGACGCGGAGTGGAAGGCGAAGGCGGAGCGTCTCTACAAGACGATCATGATGTACTACTACAATCCCGAGCTTCTGCCGCCGAAGTTCTATCCGGCGCGCAAGGTGAGGGCGCACAACATACCGATGATCATCTCCTGCACGTCCATCATGATGCGCCAGCTCGGCGGCGACACGTCCCTCTACGACCGCACGATCGCCACGTGCTTCAAGGAGGTGTATTCGACTTTCCTCGACTACGACAAGAAGGCGCTCCGCGAAATCGTCAACGCCGACGGCACCCCCTGCGAGACGCCCGAGGGCCGCACGATCAACCCCGGCCACTCGATCGAGACGAGCTGGTTCACTATGGAGGAGGCGAAGTTCCAGAAGGACGACGAGCTCTTGAAGAAGGCGCTCATGGTCCTTGACTGGTCGCTGGACTGGGGCTGGGACGAGGTGCAGGGCGGCGGCGGCATCATCTACTTCCGCAACGTGGACGAGGCCGAGGGCCACGAGCCCGACCAGTACGAGCACGAACTCAAGCTCTGGTGGCCCCAGAACGAGGCCATCTACGCGACGTTCCTCGCCTATACGCTCACGCACGACGAGAAGTACCTGGCGTGGTTCAAGAAGATCGAGAAGTGGTTCTTCGACCACTTCATGGATCCCGAGTACGGGGAGATCATCAAGTACCTCCGCCGCGACGGCACGCCTTCCTGCACGATGAAGGGCACACGCTGGGCAGGTTCGTTCCACTATCCGCGCATGCTCTTCAACCTCATCAAGCTCATGGAAGCGGAACTACAGGGTTGAAGGGTTGAAAAGTTGAAAGGGTGAAAGGTTGAATGGTTGAAAGGGTTAAAGGTTGAAAGGCATGACACGAAAGAGCTTTATAGGGGGCGTGTTCTCCGCAGGAGCGGCGCCTGCAATCGTGCCGAACACCGTGCTGGGGGAGAACGCGCCGTCCAGCCGCGTCACAGTTGGCGGCGTCGGCATCGGCGGCGTGGGCCATAGGCAGCTGCAGGAGATCAAGAAGGCCGGATTCGAGGTGGTGGCGCTTTGCGACGTGGACGATGTCCATGCCAAGAAGACCTACGACAAGTTCCCGCAGGCGCGGCGCTACCGCGACTTCCGCGAGCTGCTGCGCGCGGAGGGCGACAAGGTGGACGCCGTCTATTGTGGCACGCCGGATCACACCCACGCCATTGTGACGCTCGCCGCATTGGCCGCGAGGAAGCACGTCTGCTGCGTCAAGCCGCTGACGAGAAGCGTGGAAGAATGCCGCGTCGTCGTCGATGCGGCCCGCCGCGCCGGAGTCGCCACCCAGGTGACGGCCAGCGCCTGGACGGAGGACGGCAACATGCGAGCGATGGAGTACGTGGAGGCTGGCGTTCTCGGTGACGTGACGGAAGTCCACTGCTGGTCGATCCGCCCGGTGTGGCCGCAGGGCATGCCGGCGTATCCAGACTTCACGGACAAAGTCCCGTCCACTCTGGACTGGGATCTCTGGCTCGGACCGGCGGAAAAGCGCCCGTTCGCCGCCAGATGGCCAAAGGGCAGTCCCATACCGAGCCTTCCGAAGGAGAACTGGATCGGAGATGCCGTCTACCATCCCTTCAACTTCCGCGGCTGGTTCGAATTCGGCGCCGGTGCGCTGGGCGACATGGGCTGCCACCGTGCGAATGCCGTGTTTAAGGTGCTGGGGCTTACGTACCCTGAGCGCATAGAGGCCTCAATGACGCGCGTAAGCCCGGTGGCCTTCCCTCTGGCGAGCCTCGTGACATACGACTTCCCCAGGCGCGGTTCGAAGCCGCCCGTGCGTCTCAATTGGTACGACGGCGGACTTCTTCCGGCGAAGCCGAAGGAGATGGGCGACGAACCGCTGCCAGTCGAAGGCGTGATGTACGTGGGCACGAAGGGCAAAATGCTGGTCACGTTCGTCAAGGGCATCAGCCAGCCGCCGCGCATCCTCGACGAGGCGCTGGCGAAGAAACATGCGGACATGCCGCAGATATTTCCGCGCCGCGCAGGCGGCATCTACGGCGAGTGGCTGGAGGCGTGCAAGGGCGGCGAGAAGGCGAGCTGCAACTTCGAGTGGGCGCAGTACATCACCGAGTTCGTGCAACTTGGCAACCTGGCGGTGCGGACCGGCAGCCCAGTCGTCTTCGACGCAAAGGCGATGAAGGTGACGAATAATCCGGCGGCGGACGCGCTTCTGCGCATCCCCTACCACAACGGCTGGAAACTGGGAGTTTAGCTTAGAGCTTGGAGCTTTCAGCTTTGAGATCAGAAAGGATGATGCGAATGAAAAAGCTTTCTGCTGTCGTACTCGCCGTCATGTGCCTGGTGGGGTGCGTTGCTCCTCGGGGAAACGACACTCCTGTCGTATCCTGTTCTGAATACGGCTTCGTCCAGATCTTCAACGGACGCGACCTCGACGGATGGATCGGAGCGAAGAACCTGTACTACGTGGAGAACGGGGAGCTCGTGTTCAAAGAGGGGCCGAAGAACTTCGGCAATCTCTTCTACCACAAGCCCTTCGCGAACTTCACGGCGCGCTTCTCGTTCAAGCTCGTCCCCAACGGCAACAACGGCTTCGCCGTTCGCGCCGGGAAGGAATGCGTCGACGGCGGCGCGCTCATCGGCGGCAACAAGGTGATGACCGACGCCGCGTACAACGGGATGGAGATCCAGGTGCTAGACGACACGGGTGACAAGAAACAGCATCTAAAGGCGTGGCAGTACCACGGCTCGATCTACGGTCTCGTCGCCGCGCAGAAGGGAGCGCTCCGTCCGGTCGGCGAGTGGAACGACGAGGAGGTGACGGTGGACGGCGAGAACGTGACGGTCGTCCTCAACGGCAAGACCATCCTCGCCACATCGGTGAAGGACTTGCCGACCGACGGCACGACGCCGGATGGCAAGCCGCATCCCGGTCTCCATAACCAGTCGGGCTACATCGGCTTCCTCGGCCACACGATGCCCGTGCGCTTCCGCAACATCCGCGTGAAGGAGCTGTGATGTCATACGCAGAGCAGATGGCGCGGTTGACCGCGCGTAAGATCGAACAGACTCGCGTGAAGCAGGAGAGGCTGGGCGCGCGCGACGAGGACGACTACGGACTCGTCCTGCCGCCGGCGTCGTTCAAAGTCGATCTCCCTGTGCGCGACGCGACTGGACAATGGTCGGGTCCGCGCTCCTGGGCCGCGAATTTCCGCTGGCTCATGGAGCACCACCCGCTCTACATCGATCCCGACGACGCCATCGCGGGGCGCTGGATGTTCATGCTCTCGCGCATGCGCCTTGGCTACCAGCTCTCGCGCTCCAACTTCGCGTTCGACTACTCGCACCTCGAACCGCTCCAGAAGAAGTACGACATCACCACCGGCATCGGAAAGGACGCTCATTTCGCGCCCGACTACCAGATCGGTTTGGATCTGGGATGGGGCGGGCTCTTGGAGAAGATGCGCGCCGCACGGCGTAAGTTCGCAGACGATGACTACGCCGTGGAGCTGATGGACGCCGAGGAGCAGGCGATTCTCGGCGTGACGATCTGGACGCGACGCCTTGCCGCCGCGGCGGACGATCGCGCCATGACGGAAGACGACCCTGTGCGGAAGTCGAATCTGGAGGAGATGGCCCGCGTATGCTACAAGATCGCAGAAGCGAGGCCAGAGACCTTCCGCGAGGCCGTCCAGTGGATCGCCATCTTCAACATGGCCAGCCGCACCTACAACCGCGACGGCGCGGGCGGACAGCTGGACGAGCTGCTGCGCCCCTACTACGAACGCGACAAGGCGGCTGGCGTTCTCACGGACGAGGACGCGGAGTTCTACTGCTTCTGCCTGCTCCTGAACGACCCGCACTACTACCAGATCGGCGGACCAGCGGCCGACGGCACCGACCAGACCTCGCGCATGAGCTTCATCATCCTCGAGGCGGCGGCGAAGCTGAAGTCCAGCTGCAACCTCACGATCCGCGTGTGGGACGGCATGGACAGAAGCCTCTTTCGGCGCGGCGTCGAGATACTTCTCGGAAACCGTCTCGGCTATCCTCGCTTCTCCGGCGACAAGGCACTAGTCGAGGGCTTTATGAAGAACGGCTACTCTGCCGAGCTCGCCCGTCAGCGCATCGCCGTGGGTTGCAACTGGATGAGCCTGCCCGGCCTCGAATACACGCTCAACGATGTCGTCAAGATCAACATCGCCAAGGTGTTCGAGGTGGCGTTTTCGGAGTCCGACTCGTGGACGGAGCTTGAGGCGAACTACCGCAGGCACTTCGCCGCCGCCGTGAAGGTGACGGCCGAGGGGATCGACTTCCATCTCGACCACCAGTACCTCAACGAGCCGGAACTCCTGCTGAACCTCCTCTCGCACGGGCCGATCGAGAAGGGCAGGGACGTCTCGCACGGCGGCGCGATGTACTACAACATGGCCATCGACGGCGCGGGCCTAGCGGTGGTCGCCGATTCCTTCGGAGCGATAGAACAGCGCGTTGTGGACGAAAAGTCGCTCTCCTTCGCCGAGGTGAAGGCGGCCGTCGCCGCCAACTTCGAAGGCGAGGACGGCGAACGCGTGCGGAAGCTGCTTGAATCTTCAGGACGCTATGGCGCGGGCGGCACTGCCGCCGATCGCTGGGCGGTGAAGCTCACGGAGATTCTGAACGGAGAGATCGCGGGCCGCACGACGCCGCACGGCTTCAAGCTCATCCCTGGGTGGTTCACCTGGGCTGACACCCTGCGGTTCGGGCGCGCCGTGGGCGCCACGCCGAACGGACGCAAGGCGGGAGAGCCGATCTCGCACGGGGCGAATCCGCTCCCCGGCTTCCGCAAGGACGGCGCGCTTACGGCGATGGCCACGGCGATCGCATCGGTGCAGCCCGGCTACGGCAACACCGCGCCCTGGCAGCTGGAGGTGGACATCGGCCTTGCGGACGACGAAGAGGCCGTCGAGAAAGTGATGGCGCTCATAGACGGGCATTTCAAGATGGGCGGCACGCTCGTAAACATCAACGTGGTCGACGCCGAGAAGATCTTGGCTGCGCACAAGGACCCGTCGAAGTACCCCGACCTCGTCGTACGCGTGACTGGTTTCACGGCCTACTTCAACTCGCTCTCGCCCGCCTTCCGCCAGCTAGTGGTGAAGCGTCTTATACGAGAGGCGGTGTAGGCGATGTCGCCTTACGGCGTCGACAATACGATGAGGGGCGTCGTCTTTGACGTGAAGCGCGGCGTGACGAAGGACGGTCCCGGTCTTCGCACGAGTGTGTTCCTGAAAGGATGTCCGCTTCGTTGCGTCTGGTGCCACAATCCGGAATCCCAGGCGCCGGAGATCGAACGCGCCGTTACGACGGACGAGGTCTGCGGGCGTGAAGTCTCCGTAGGGGAGGTAATGGACGAGGTGCGACGTGACAAGGTGTTCTACGCCTCGTCGGGCGGCGGAGTGACGCTCACCGGCGGCGAACCGGCAATGCAGCTCGGCTTCGCGTCGGCGCTCGCCTCTGCCGCGCACGAGGAAGGGATTCACGTCGCGTTTGACACATGCGGTTTCGCACAATGGACTGTGTTCGAGAAACTGCTCTCGATTGTGGACCTTTTTCTCTACGATCTGAAATGCATGGATACGGCGAAGCACCGTGAATTCACCGGCGTGGACAACGCTCTGATTCTAGACAACCTCCGCCGCCTAGACACGGCGGGTGCGAAGTCGTGGATCCGCTGTCCGCTTGTGCCGGGTTTGAACGACTCGGACTCTGATCTTGCATCTCTCAGGGTCTTCATTCGTTCGCTCCGCAATGTCCAGAAGATGGAGATATGCCCATACCACACGCTGGGGCTGGAGAAGTTCGCAAAGTTCGGCCGGAGGGTTCCTGGTTCTGTCCCGACGGTTCCGGCTTCCTCTGCCGACATCGTCCGCTGGGAAGGCGTTCTGTTCGCATAGTGCAATGTAGCTCTATGTGGTATAGGATTGACAGGAGAGGGGAAAACCGTATAATATACATCATTTATTGAAGGAACATTTTATCATGTCATCTAAAAGATCGTTGAAGGGCGGCAGGATTGCCGCGTTGTTTTGTCTTGCCATGACGGCGGGGACTGCCGCCGCAGATACAGTCACGATCGCCCCAGGCGAGGGTGAGACCGTGAATGTGGCGGAGCTGTTCACCGGCGGCCAACACCTTCACAGAGGTCTCGCTAGTATGCCATAGTTTGGCCGATGCCGCCACCCGTGCGGCTAATTTCGTTGAAGTGCCTAGTGTTTAGTGCCTAGTGCCTGAGGTGTTTTGGGGAGTTTACAGATGATTTCGTTCTTGGCTATCGGGCCGGAGAATAGTATAATTACACGGCGATGGCAAGAAACATACTCATAACTGGTTCGGCGCACGGGATCGGCGCGGGATGCGTCCTGGAGGTAACGGGCGGTCCAAGGGTGAGTTCAAGGACATGCCCATGGAATGCCGGGACAATCAGATAGCCCTAAACATCAATGTGGGCAAAGAATCTTATGGCAGAAATCCCCACGACATCTACGACGCTTCTGCGTGACATCGCAAACGACTCGCAACATGGCCGTTGGAGCGAGTTTATCGCACGCTATCGTCCGATGATGGAGGCTTTCATGCGGGAACGTTTCCCGTCAGTGGAAGCAGATGACATCATTCAGGAGACGTTTATCGCTCTTTGCAAGGTGTTGCCGTCCTATCGCTATGCGCCGGACGAAAAAGGCCACTTTCACAACTATCTTACGGGCATTCTCCGCAACAAGGCGTTGACCGCATTGCGAAAACAACGTCAACAAGCCGACCTTGCGGATGAATTGCGATGCGTTGAAAGCAATTCGCCCGAAGAGCAATCCTGCCGCGAAGCAATTTTTGAAATAGCCGTGCGCCAATTCCTTGCCGACGAATCTATTGCCGACCGCACTAAGCGCATATTCGAGCGTGTTGCGATAAACGGCGAATCCCCCGAGTCCGTCGCGGCGTCGTTCAAGATGAAGCGTCATGCCGTAGATCAGGCGAAAAGCCGAGCGATGGCTCGCCTCCGTGAAATCGTAAAGAATCTGGAGGATGCCGCCAATGGATGAGGCAACTGGTGGGGCGGCGTGTGTCCACGCCGCCGCAGTGGAAGGCGAGTGTCTCCGCGAGCCGTGTGATTCACGCGCCGTAGATTTGATCGAGAAGATGTGTTCCGATCACAAGCCCATTGAGGCAAATGCGCGCTTCCCTGTCGGTACAATCTTCGGCGATTGGCGGTTAACTGCCTTCATCGGACGCGGCGGCAATGGCGAAGTCTATTGTGCGGAACATGTGACGCTTGGCACTCCTGCCGCAGTAAAGGTGCTGATGCGTGATGACGAACGCGCCAAAGTTCGTTTTGCGCGTGAAGCGAAATTGCTTGCCAAGTTGAAATCGGTCGCTTTTCCGCGTTTCTTTGCCTACGGCGAGGCGAATCCGCCTACGCAAAGCTGCGGCGCGATAAATGGTACCGCATATCTGGCAATGGAATTGCTGGAGCCGGGTGAACTGCCGACGGGTGACCGTGCCGTTGCAGCGTTCATGCTGAAAGTCTGTGATTCTGTTGGGGAACTACATGCCCTTGGCTACGTCCATCGCGACATCAAACCCTCCAACATCCTCTGGCGGTCATCCTCAGAACCTGTCCTTGCCGATTTAGGGCTTGTAAAGTCGCTTGATTCCTCTAACTCTCAAACCCTCAAACTTTCAAACTCTCCCACCACTCTCGGTGGTGTCGGTACCCCTGGCTATGGCGCACCTGAACAGATGGAACGCGGCGAGGCGACGGAGGCATCCGACATCCATGCGCTTGGCGTACTGGCCGACTGTTGCTTCGGCGGCAAACCGCCGCGAGCGTGGAAGCGCATCATCGAACGCGCCACGTCGTCTATTCCTGCATACCGCTACCAGTCCGTCGCCGCGTTGACCCGTGCAATCCGTCGGAGAAATTATCTGAAAATGGCGGTATTTTGCCTGTCGGCTGCATTGATTCTAGGGACAATCGCCACAGGTTTCATTATCGGGTTTGCTCAGGATGGTGGAGAAGTAGAGAAAAATGTTGCCAGAGAAAGCGGCGGAACAGTTGACACAGAGGTGGCGAAATGGCGTTCCATGTGCAAGCGCGGCGATATTGCGAGCGTCAAGAAGACATACGAACAGCTTGATAATTCGCCATCTGGTCGCAAACGATACCGTGTTCGGCAAATAACCAATGTCGTTGAAGGAATAATCGTTCATCTCCCCACAAACACGGTTGCATTTGCCGAACCGATTGTTCTCAAGCCTGGAGAATACCGCATCATCGGGCCAGGACGATTGGATGCTGATATCTCAGGTTCCACGAACGTTGTCATGCGGATTCGGGATTGTGTGGTGAACAACATGACGACGCTACCGTATCCCAAGAACGGAATACGCTATATCTTTGAAGGCGGCGCTTATCTCAACTTTGCCCGGCTCAAGAGAGGCGATCCGTTGCGGCAGAACATCAAGTTTTCGGACGAAGCTGGCGATGCTTTGGAGTTTTGCGGCCCCTTGACTCGTGAAGAACTAAAACAGAAGCGGCAGGCGGACAGGGAACGCGAATGGCGCGAAGAGGTTGAACGCGAAAACAGCTCTATCCAAGGTCAACACCCTCCGAAACTTGGTTATTAATCAACGAAAGCGCATTGCTTGTTCCCGAACGGTGACATTTGGTGTTGCCTTATCTCTAAAATTATGATATGATACCGTTCGGTATCACGCAGAAGGAGGCTAGAAGATGTCTAACATGAAAGAGGTGGGGGCGTTTGTCGCCAATGAACGCAAGAGGCAGGGCATTACCCAGCTGGAATTGTCGCAGGCTGCCGATGTCGGCAGAAGGTTCATTGTCGAATTGGAGAGTGGCAAGGATACTATTCATGCCGGGAAGCTTCTGAAGGTACTGGCCACTCTCGGCATAGACTTCTCGCTGACTGCACCGAAGGGAATCTGACATGCCGCCGCCGTCCATCCGCACGGGTATGCTTGACGTTTATCTCCTCGACAGAAAAGTGGGGCGCATAGACTATTCGTCGCACCACAACGACATGCGCTTTGCCTACGATGCGGAATATCTTGCCGCCGGAGACGCGATGGCGCTTTCTTACGCCCTGCCGCTCCTAAGCGAACCATTTGATTCGGAGCGGACGACTGTTTTCTTCGAGAACCTCCTCCCGCCTGACCAGGTGCGCAAGAAGCTGGGTCCCATCCTGCACTTGTCCCGACACAACGTCTTTGGCTTTCTGGAGGCGCTTGGTGGAGACTGCGCAGGCGCGATTTCGCTGTGGCCCCACGGGGAAAAGCCTGTTTCTGGGAACGAGCGCGTCAAAAGACTTGACGAGGACGAGGCGGCGGAAATCCTCGAATCGCTAAAGAAACGTCCGCTGTACGTGAACGGTATTGACGGCTATCGGATTTCAGGTTCGGGCGCGCAGAACAAATTGATTGCAAGGATTGCCGACGGACACATCGAGCTCCCGTTGTTCGGAGCACCGTCGACGCACATCATCAAACCGGCGATCCAGGACTATGAGGACTCTGTGTACAACGAGTTCTTCGCCATGCGTCTTGCAGAGAGGCTAGGGCTTGCAACTGCGAAATGCGGTCTGATGCGCGTCAACGACCGTATCTGCTATTGGACGGAGCGGTTCGACCGGGAGTTCGCCGACGGACAGATCCATCGCCTCCATCAGGAAGACTTCTGCCAGATATGCGGGATTTCCGGAGAGCTGAAATATGAAAGCGAGGGTGGTCCATCGTTCTTGCGTTGCATGGCGGCTATGCAGGCGATGAAACTGTCGCTTGCGGATCGGTTCGCTTTTATCGACCGAATGATCTACAACTATCTGATCGGTAACGCCGACGCGCACGCAAAGAACTCGTCAGTCCTTTATCGCGGCAAGACGGGAAAGCATCTCGCACCGATCTACGATGTTATGTCAACAGCCATTTGCCCCAACCTCTCTCGCGTCAACGCGATGTCGATTGGCGGTGCAAGGAAATTCGAGGAAGTCTCTCGTACAAGTTTCGAGGCGATGGCGGAAGAGGCCGGGATGCGTCCGCAGCTGGCTCTCAACCGGCTTGATCGGCTTGCCGCGAAAATAGTTCCGGCCGTCCATGCGCTTGCCCGCGAGCTTTCCGCTGAATGGCCGAGCGAACTGTACGCGAAAATCAAGGCGGTAGTGGAGAAACAAGTGGTGACTATCGCCAGACATTAGCATTTTTCCGCGTGACATTTCTTCGCGAGGCGATAGTATTGGGTAGAGGATAGGCTTACCCTTTCCATGGAAGAAAAAGCGAAGGCTTGATTTCGCCGATGCGTACATTTTGCAAACTGCCGCCCACACACGGCAGGATTTATGTTATAATGTGCGTCAGACAATTCAAGACTTTGTGTTCTACGCATCGTTTTGGCTCTGGTGAAATGTAGGAGTTTCGACCAGTAAGAGCCATTATGGAGTGGAGAATGCGCCCAATGGGCGCTTTTTCTTCCGTGGCTTCTTACTGGGCATCCTACAGCCTCACCGGAAACGCGGCAGAGGATCGCGCCCTCTTTCTTTTGTCGTGAACGAAACAAGGGCACGGAGAAGAGATGGTTAGACACGGAAAGGTGTATGGCAAAGTCAAGGCGTCACAACCGCCCCGGTTCGGCGTTTCAACACCCCGGAAGCGGCTTGCGCTAAAGCGTCTTCAGCGATTTGGGTTCGAGAAGAAATTGCGCAAGGCTCATGAAGATGATTCCTTGTTCGTTCCTCCATGGACTTTCGCGCGTGTCTCCCACGATGACCACTTTGCGGAAACTGTCGCCTATGTGCGAGAGAGAATAGGTCTCTTGCTTGCGTTTCTCCGCATCAGGAATAGCAAAGGCGGATTGAACATATATGCGTTCGGACGCTTTGTTCAGCACAAAATCAACCTCGCTCATCTTGCGAGTCTGGGTGTCGCCGTTGGAGGGAAACGTTTCCACCGCGCCTACATCGACGCTGTACCCGAGTCTGCAAAGTTCGTTGTATATGACATTTTCCATGAGATGGGATCTCTCGACTTGTCTGAACTCCGTGCGGGCGTTCCGTATGCCGGTATCGATAGCGTAGTACTTCGAGGGATAATCGAGATACCTCTTCCCCTTTACGTCGAATCTGGTTGCCTTCTTGACAATAAACGACTCTTCAAGGAATTCCAGGTATTTCGCTATCGTCACGTGGTTACATTTGACCTTGCCGGTGGAATTGATGGCGTTCGTGAGTCTTGCAGGATTTGTGAGTCCGCCAATGTTGCTCATGACCGTGTCTGTCAAGGCGGCGAGAAGAATGTCGTTTCTGAGCTTGTGCCTGTCGGCTATGTCACGCAGATAGATGGATTCGCAAAGATTGTTCAGATACGACACTTTCTCTTCTTCCGTTTCAAGAAGCGCACATTCGGGAAGCCCCCCATATCGAAAGTATTCGTCCCGTATCTGGTCGAACTCAAATCGGCCTTTCATGAGCGGATGGAACTCGGAGAAGGAAAGAGGCTGCACCTCAATGATTTCGCCGCGGCCTCGAAATTCGGTGGCGACATCACTCGAAAGGAGATGGGCGTTGGAACCTGTCACGTAGATATTCGCGAAGCCAAGCCGAAGAAGACCATTGAGGACATCGTAGAACGTGGTATAGGCGGATGGTCTGTCTTCCGGTCTCATGCGAGAGATATCCACTCCCGGTGCGAGAGCAGGACGGGCATGTTGGATTTCGTCGATAAGAATGTAGTTTGTAGCTCCGTCATGGATGAGCAGCGGTCGAATGGCATCGCCAAGTGCTATGGCATCGCGGCATGTCCTAAAGGAGTCGGATTCAAGATTGATTTCGATGATATGATCATTCTTGACTCCGCTTTCCAAAAGGTGGTTCTTGAAGAGAGTGAACAGAAGAAAGCTTTTGCCGCACCTTCGGACGCCTGTAAGGATTTTGACGAGATTGTGCTTCTTTGCGGTGATGAGACGGTTCAAAAGCTCTGGCCGCATAATGATGGGATGTTCTTCCATTTGTATTCGCCTTTATTCTCTTTCGGTTTACTGCAAAAGTTGAAAACGCGGAGATTATATCAGATTTCGCTTGTGGTTGCAACAGGAGCTTTCAACTTCTGCAAAGAACTACAAAAGATGAAGGTGACAGCGGGGGCTCATTTACGACGAGGCGATGGTAGGATTAGAGATGCCTTGTATATCACTTCAGTGCCGAAAGGTCAAGTTAAAGGGGCGAATCTTTGTGCAACCGGAAAATCTACCCTCTTAACTCGGCATTTCGGCTCTTCCGCCCCTGTCCACAGACCGTCCTTCCGCCGAAATGGTAGGATTCGGCGGGACGGCATTTCAACAAGACAGAAACTGCTTGCACGGCCAAACCTTTTTCGTCAATACCAAAATAGCGGCAACGCTGGAATGGTAAAAACCAAACCAGCGCAGGCGATAGAATGGTATGGGTCTTTAACAACGCGGCAGAGGATTGCGCCCTCTTTCTTTTGCCGTGAACGAAACAAGGGCAAAAGAAAGGAAAAGAAAAATGGAATCGATAAATCAAGTGATAGAACTAATTAATGGTTACTTCGCAAATGCGAAAGCCATATATTGGTGTGCATCTATACTCATCACGTTACTTGGAGGGTTATTGGTCACAGCCGGATGCAGATACTACAAGCGATTGCTGTTTTTGATTGGGGCTGTTCCCACGTATCTTGTCATGCATTGTATTTGCAGTCAATTCGGATGGTCTGAGGTGGCGGCGATTGCTCTTGGTTTGTTTGCGGGTTTAAGTTTGATTATTCTTTCCTGGGCATATATCATGGCATGGGGATTCTGGACAACTGTAGGCATTGTATTCCTTTTTGCCCAACCCTTCATGGCCTCCAAGTATGCGACTATGGAAACCTTAGATTGGGCACGTTTTGGTTGGATGGTCGTGTGTCTTGCAATGGGTGGCGCATGGCTTGCGTTGCTTAAACAGCGTCACATCCTTATTCCGGTGACATCTTTGACAGGTGCGAGCTTCTTAGTGTTTGGTGGTTGTTTGCTTCTTGCTGGTGCGAATCCCCAGATTTTTACGTCCATGTCTCCAGCCGGATTTTTGATAACGATGGGTGTCCTTCTGTTGCTCTTGGCGGCTGTGGGAATTTTTGTACAGTACAAGTATACCGCAAAGAATCAATTGGCAACGATTGAAGTCGGTGGCGAGAAGGTCGTTGTCGTAAAGAAGTCCAAATTTCGATACGTCATGCTCGCCTTCATGTGCTGGCCATTCGGTTCTCATAACATGTATGCAGGACGTTATGTCAAGGGCTCAATTCAGCTGTTGATTTCTGCCTTCGCGGGATATCTCAATTTCTATCCGCTTGCCATTCCGCTTTTTTGGGCATTGGGGAACATCTTCTGTGCGTCCAAGAACCTTGCTGTCAATCCAAGTCCGGTAGACGGTGAGATAACGGACAAACAATAAGTTATCGCAGGAACCGATACCACATACAGACAGTGGTTCCCGAGAATCAAGCGTCAAGATAACGAGAATAAGTACGGAGAGTAAAAATGAAAGCTGCTGCATTAGCGTCAGCGTTTACCATTGCAATGGCGATGACTGGATGTGTCTCTATCGAAGATCAATTGAATTCGCCAGATCCATCAACGAGATTGATCGGTGAACATCGGCTTCTGACACAGGCTCGGCAATCCGGCAAGAAGGAAGAAGTTTTGAACGCTGTGAAGCGCATTCAAACCAAGTCATTACTTCTTGAAATCGCCAAGAATGCGAACCAGGAAAGAACTGCGGAAGGGCAACAGGCCTTATCCAAGTTGACGGATGAAAAGGATTTTACAACGCTTGCCTGTTCTGCAGAAGCTCCATCCATCCGACGTATGGCACTTGAGAAAGTGTCGCAACAAGAGTCTTTCCTTGCCATATGCACACACTCCCGTGATTCTAGGATAAGAAAATCCGCGATGGACAAATTATCGCCAGAAAGTCTGGTGCGGCTTCCTTATTCGTCAGCCTTGTTCCCATACTGGAGAAAAATAAAAGACCAGAAAACGCTTGCGAAAATCTATCGCGATGGTTGCGGAAGATTTTCGCAAGACGATCTGAAAGACATTGCCTCGAAGATTGAAGACGAGGTAATTCTTGGGGAAATGGTTGTTCCTCTTTCTGGCCCACAGGTTGCCATGGAGCAGCGTAATCGCGAGACCGAAGTATTAAAGCTTTCTGACACAATCAAGGAATTGCGTAATAAAGCCAAAGAAAAAAGCCGCGATGCTGATCGCGCAAAGAAAAAATGGAATTCTCGTGAAGAGAAAAAAGCCAGACAAGATGCAGCTGATTTACTTGCCCAAACAACGAAGTTGCAGAATCAACTGAACCTGCTGAAGAATTCACCTGTCACAGGTTTGTATGTCACGAATGATACAGCTCGGACAGCTCTTTACTGTCGTATCAAGAGTGCAGAAGTATTTGGGAAGATCGTTTCTGCTATAGGCAAGGACGACCGTCCTCTCCTCAAAACCCGCGAACAGCTCGTACCTGTTCTTGAAAGGATGCCGGAGAACGAAGCACTAAAGCTCACGCTTGACAAGCTCCACTACTACGGGACAGATTCCTGGAACAAAGGCGATTTCTGGCCGCTCGAACTTGCCGCAGACCTTGCCATGATCGCGAAAGACTCCAAGACGCGAGTTCGCCTTGCAGATGCGGCAATTGGAAAGATTGAAGCCATTAAGGACGAGTGCCGGAGCGCCCTTAACTTTCGGTTGACCTGGAAGAACAGGGAGGAAGCTGCCGCCTCCAAATATGCCGCCGACTTTCCTCTTTCTGAAGACGAAAGGGCCGAGATCGTTGTAATGGGCGGTCTTGCCGGACGCCGGGTCGCCGAATTTATCAATGAAGAGACGGCGCGAAAGGTGCTCGCTTCTGGAAAAATGCTTGATAAGAAGATTGAGGAAACGCTTGTTGCGAAGATTCCCGGGGCGAAAATCGACGTTGCGTTTTATGAATCGGTGACGTCGGAGTCTGTAAAGGTTGCACTTTTCGAAAAAATGCCGGAATCGGTAAAGGAGTCTATTAGTGCAAAGGCGTCTATTGCTACGGCATTCCCATCGCAAGAATCAGCAACATCGGGCAAACCTTCTATGAAGATTTCCGTTGGCGATGTAAATATCGCAAACATCAATATGGATGATGTTGTGGCGGCCATCAGAACTTGGCAAAAAGAGCGCTGGAATTCGAATAAGATCGGTAAGATACGAAAATCAAAGGGCAGGGTTGAAGTCGATGATTTGAAACTTTCGGCTCATCATAAGGATATTCAACCATTCCTCGACATCATGGTTGCTGATTACGTTATTTACGTGAACATACTGGATTCTTTTGTCGATGCACAATCTCCCCAAGATGCCGTAGCCATGCTTTTGAAATCCCTGTCGCTGAAAGACATGGTGAAAATGACGAAGGATCTTGCGGCCGCAATCGACAGCGCTAAATCCTTAAAGGATAACGCAGGATGGAAAGATGTTGTTCCAATTGGGAAAGACATGTTGGCTATAACTGCTATCTCCGCTTCTATGACGAACGCGTCTGGCATTCTTAAAGGCATATACGATCAAATTATGTCGAAATGACAGTGTTGCATTTCGTTAGCGCGAAGATTACCCCCTAACCGTGTAATTTGTCGACCGTTGCGACTGGTCAAAGTTCAACGCACATGACATTGTGACGATTGTGCGTCAATGTGGGAAGATTGGTGTGCCGATGGCGGCACTCCATCTGGATGAGTGTGATTTTACGCAACTTACGGCATCTGACTGGAGCCTCGCCCTACGGCCTGACCTCGTTGACAAGTTTGAGTCCATTGAGCATGATTGGGCGAAGGATGAAAGCGGTGGTGTGGTGTCCGCGTACGGGCGGATGCTCGTCACAGGGTCTCAATGTTGCGAGGTTCGCGGAGAAAGGGCACGATACCCATGAACGTGATGCCATCTTCACTCATCCATGGTTTCTCGTACGGGTCGCCCGTCACAACAATCTTGCGAAAGCCGTCGTGCGTGTGTGCAAGGGAGAAAGTTTCCTGCTTTCGCTTCTCTTCGTCTGGAATCATCCATGCGGATTGGATGTAGATACGTTCGGAGAATCTGTTGACCACGAAATCTATCTCATATTGCCGCTTCTCCCGTATTCCTTTCTTGGTTGTGCTGATCGTGTTCACACCGACATCCACGGAATAGCCACGACGGACGAGTTCGTTATAGATCGCGTTCTCCATAAGGTGGGTTGGCTCGTACTGCCTGAAATTCATGTGGACATTGCGGATGCCGGTGTCGCAGGCGTAGTACTTCACGGGGGAATCGAGATAATGACGCCCTTTGACGTCGTATCGCCTTGCCTTTTCTATAATGAATGCCGATTCGAGGTAATCAAGGAATTTGGACACGGTCACATTGTTTGCGGCAATGCCGCCGGAAGTGGCGATTGCGTTGGCGAGTTTGTTGGGGTTGGTGAGCCCGCCGATGTTGCTCATCACCGTGTCGAACACCTTTCCCAGAAGGGCTGTGTTCGTGATGTGGTGCCTTTCTTCCACGTCACGCATGTAGATGGCCTGGCAGAGATTGCGCAGATAGTCCCTCTTGGCCGGTTCTCCCTCCCGGAGCGTGCATTCCGGAAGACCTCCATACATGAGATATTCACGGATAGCCGCATTGAGGTCGGATATCGGCTCGCGTGTTTGGCAGAACTCGGCAAACGAGAGAGGATAAACACGCACAACATCTCCACGGCCGCGGAATTCAGTGGCTATGTCGGAAACGAGCATTCGGGAATTGGAGCCTGTCACATAGACATCGACATTGGGAATAGCCTTGAGGCCGCTCAACGTGCTGTAGAATGTCAAATAGGCATTGTCACGGTAGTCGGGGTGAAGTCGTTCGACATCGATGTCGCTACGCAGGATCTTGTCGCACATTTGTATTTCGTCGATAAAGACATACGTCCATTTCCCGTCTCGGACAATCCTCCCTTCAATATACTTCCGCAATTCGGATGGATGGCGCAACGTCAAATCGGCTTGCTCAAGATCGACTTCCAGAACATGGTCAGGGGAAACACCAGAATCGAGCAGATGCTCCTTGAAGAGGTTGAAGAGAAGAAAGCTTTTCCCACTGCGCCGAATGCCGGTGACAATTTTCACCGCGCCGTTGTGTTTGGCGGCAACGAGCCTTTCCAGATAGTATGGTCTCTGTATGATAGGCATTTTCTAGTTCTTTACGTTTCCGTTTTTAGATCGCCTCCCGAAGGCGGCGTTTTAAAAGCGGGTATATTGTATCATATCTCTTGCTTGGTGGCAACAGGAACTATCAAAACGAGGCAAATTGTATCCGAGGAAGCAAACAGGGAGGCTGCATGAAGATTCGCCTATTGACTAACAAGTTCATTTGCCATGTGGTGGACGAAAGCGTGGTATGGTGTCCACGCACGGGCGGATGCACGGTGTTACGGAATGCGCAGCCGATTGTTCGGTCTGCATGTGCCGGAACTTCAACGAGACGGGTGATATGTTCAAGCCGACCGAACACTTCTGCAAGGTCGCCGCCATCAACCACGAGGTTGTAGATGAGAAACAGCGGCAGATGATTGAGGCGGCAAAGAAGTAAATAGGCTAGGCTAGGTAAGGCATTGCTGCTTATGTCGGTCGAGGTATGTCGGTTAAGTCGTGGGATCGGCAACTAAGGAAGGAAAGAGCCGATGAAATATGCGATAATATCTGACATACATGCGAATCCGTAGGCACTTGAAAGGGTGCTGGCGGATGCGGAACGGTGCGGCGTGGAGAAAGTGGTTTGCGCGGGCGACGTGGTTGGCTACGGCCCCGATCCGGCGGGAGCGATCAGAATCCTGCGTGAACGGGGAATCCCGACTGTGACGGGCAACCACGATGCCGCTGTTTCCGGTTGGTGCGACGCGGACGGCATGATAGGGTTCGCAGGGGAAGGCACGGAGCGCCACCATCGCGAGCTGGGGGTGGACGAGCTTGACTGGCTGCGGTCGCTGCCGGCTGTATATGAGAACGATGGTTTTGCTGTCGCGCATGCGAATTTTGCCAATCCTCTTGGCATGGAATACATTCACGACAGGTTTGAGGCGCGCGACTCGATGACATGCCGCGAGGAGAAGATGTTGTTTGTGGGACACACCCATGTACCGGCGGTCTTCACGCTCGGCTTCTTCTCTGACCCGTATTTCCCCGACTGCCGCCGCGAGGAGGACGAATGCGATTTCCACATGAAGGACGGGTGTCAGTATCTTGTCAACGTTGGGTCGGTTGGGTATCCCAGGGTACGGCCCTATTCAACTTATGTTCTCTTTGACTCTGTGTGCGGGGATGTCCAGTTTCGGGAGGTAGATTTCGATTTCAGGGGGTATGCGGACACAATGAAGGCAAAATCGATTCCGGTTCCACCCTGGGTGGAAGAACGAATATATTTCTGAGAAATACCTAGCCCTACGTCCTGACCTTGTGGACAAGTCTGACGTCATGTCTCGATCTCGTCTCACGTGCGCTCAAGGTCCGCGAGATTCATCATCACGCTAGTGCTGTACCTGTTCTGCATGACGCTGCATAGGTTCGCTATGGCGCCGAGACGCTGGGACTGGGTTCTGTTCGCATAGTGCAATGTAGCTATGTGCACCCTTATCCCGGATTTTTGCAAGGGGGGATGGAGCGGCCAAGAAAGAGGTCGCACAAAGTGTAGCATTGGATCTGTCTGTTAGACCGAGAAGCCCGGCAACAACGCCGTCATGTCGGGCGGCTT
>Ga0265299_10000046_pt1 | contig 170734 bp, 215 predicted proteins | sample AusTroGonzalo_MG_4_FD_193485 | JGI IMG/M metagenome (GOLD analysis project Ga0265299, IMG submission 193485) | Bovine rumen microbial communities from tropical cattle in Woodstock, Queensland, Australia - Gonzalo_02 | ecosystem: Host-associated > Mammals > Digestive system > Stomach > Rumen ... | reverse complement strand
TATGCCGACAAGTACAACCTGAAGAGGCAGAAACCGTTCTACGACAGCAAGGACAACTTCAGGAAGACCCTGTTCGACCAGTGGCTCTCCATGTGCTACGACAAGACCAGCGGCGTACTGAACATGTACTGGGCGGCTAAGCAGATTACCATACCTTCACCGTCGGCGCAGACCAAGCAAGTCATGATGGACTCCACCAAGCAGATAAGGTACCCTGTAGTTACCGGGGTCAACTGTGAGAACACTCTGAGCATCGAAGTGACCGATGACCCGTACATGATGTGGTACAACTTCTTCAACGCGCTGTTCAACGTGCAGTACTCCCCGCTCCTCCTGAAGCCGAAGAGCACCCTGCAGAAAATCAATATCATGGTCAACCTGTATTCCGAAGGACTTACTGTCGGCAACTCCATGAAGAGCATCTACGAGAGGACCGGCGGCAACGCTTGCCAGACCGACCTTGTCGTCGGACAGATGTTCGAGTTCAACTCCTGTATCACGACCAAGGCACCTAACCTTAGTGCAAACTACGAGAATGCAAGCCCGTATACATTTACCGTTGACTTCAAGTATCCGAACGCCTACCAGGGCACCTTCAAGGACCAGATGAGATACCTACGCGACGAAACCACCCGCGGAGTCGACCCGGCAAAGGTAAAGGAGCGCGGCTGGACCGATTGTCCTCGCACTCTCGAGGATGCCAGGTACAACCCCTACGGGGAATACAACAAGGGATTCTTCGAGGTCGACCACGATACCTGGCAGAAGAGGTACAACGTGGCCCTATACGATGCATTCCAGCCGAACGTGTATGAACGATACATACAGACCGGGAAGGCCGCCTTCAACAAGGTGGAATACAAGTACGACATGCACGGGAACCGCAGTTCCTAGCCTAGTATTTCATGTAGTGCCGGCGGTTCTTTCGTAAGAAATTTCCTGAAATTTGCAACTTCGGCTTCAAGACGTTCCTTGAAGCCCTTGTTGTATTCTCCCGGTGGCCTCGGGTGGTCCATGTGCTTTACCGCGTTGGCCCCGTATGGAAGATACGCCATCGTCACCCGGTACGCCCAGGCGACATATCCAAGGAATGCGTCCTCGCCTCCCCATCTCCCGTCGAATGCCGGGTGGAATGCCCGGTCTTCCCTGCAGAAACGCTTCATCGCACCCCTTATCACCCGGAGAGCCCTGGCATTCATTCCCATGTTGCAAGTCCATGTAGCAAGGCAGCTGGCTAGCACGGTAGGGTTCTGCACGATGGAGCCACGGGAAGAAAACAGGTGCAGGTTGCCGGCATCGCCGAATTCCCTCGGGTCTTTCCATCTGAACTTCTCCTCGAGACGCCGGCCAAGGGAAATCACCGGGAGGTCATTCTTCAGGTATTCCATGTGGGATTTCACCAGTTCGTCCTGGGGGATACAGTCCTCGTCAACGAATATTACCCCGGTAGCCCCCAGCAGCAGCGCGTAGTCAATACCGATATCACGGCATTTCCCGGCAAGGAACCCGTCACCGTCCTTATTGTCGAGAATGGCGTCAGCTCCCGGGCACTCCACGTCGCAACGGTCTCTTACTACGGTAACGAACGCACCCTGCGCCTTCAGCCTGTCCACTATCAACGGCAGGTGTTTCCCTGTCCTACAGGGAACTATGGCCATGCACTCAATCATGCCTTGACCAGGGTAAGCACCCTCTGTCCCAGGTCGAGCTTCTTGTCGCCATAGTGGCCGACGAGGTCGCAGTACTGGTTATGCAGCTTGAGGTTGGTCTTGGTGGACGGAATCTCGGAAGCAAAGTCATCGTACAGGGTGGTCATCTCCTCGGCCATGTACTTCTTGCACTTGCCATCAAAGAGGGTGACCGCCCAGCATGAATTCAGCGGGGTATAGTAGAGGCCGTCCCTTGAGTAGCGGAGTTCGGGTGGGACCTTCTCGTTAACGCTCCACATGCGAACCCGGTCGAACCTGCCAGCCACGTAGTCAAGATACTGGTCCACCCGGTTATCCATTATGATTACCTTGCCGTCAATGTTCCTGTCGGTGATGTACTTCCTGGCTATCGCGTCGTCTGCACGTTCAACCGTTATGTTGAACACGTTGGTAAGCGCGGCGCAAATCTCGTGGTAAGTATGGTTTGGCCGGTAGTAGAACTCGTTGTAGTTCTCGTTGGCAAGTTCGGTGAACGGGAACTCGTACAGGAACGCGTTCATGGAAAGGTGGGATAACTGGATTCCCCTCCAGCGCGTAGCCTGCAATGCCTTGCAGAAGGTATTGACGAACTTGGGCGGCATCTTGTTCTTCAGGACGGTGACCAGCTTCGACGGGGCGTTTGCCTGGTTGTTGATTACCTCCTGGATTGCAGGGTCGGCGAACTTCTCCACGCACTCCTTCCACTCGGACTCGTCATTGAATGACTTCTTGGATAGCGGATACTGTATGACCCCGTTGGTGCTGTTGGATATGGCCACCTTCTCGTACGGGATGTAGAAGAATCTCGGGTTCGCGTACTCGGTGAACTCGAGCATTCCCGGGAGGACGGCATCCAGCACCTCCCGGTATGCCTGGGAAATCAGGTCGCCGTAGTCGTCGAGGGTCTGGCCGACTTCGGCCGTGGCGAGGAAGATAACCTCCTTGTCGCCCTGTGTAGCAAGACTTACCGCCTCCATGACGGCATCCATTGTGTATCCGATTATGTATACCCGTTCCATTATAGAATCCTCATGTCCTTCTGCACGAAGGGAAGAATGTACTTGTCGAGCCACGCCTCGTCAGGGAACTCGAACAGTATGTCGATTACCTTTCCCTCGGAGTCGGTGAATATGTTCACCGGGGCGATGTCGAAGTGGAGGTCGTTGTAAATCTTGTTGGTGTCGGCCTCGTCGTCCAGCACTATCCTGACTCCCCTCGCCGGGTCGTCCGTCAGGCCGTATTTCTGGAACCAGCCGAACAGGCGCTCTATGCCGTGCTTGCACACCGGGCACTCGTCCTTCGCGTTGTAGAAGCTGAACACCCACATGAACACCCGCTGGGTGCTGGTGGTCTCCTTGTACACTTCCTTGCCGAAATTGAGCAGCCTCAGGCTCAGCGGCTGGTATATCCCGTCAATCTCGACCGGGTCGCCGCAGCACGGTTTCGCCATACTTTGCCTCCGTTTACGGTTATGAAACTAGTTCAAACCGAAACGGAACGCTTGAACAGGTCTCGGGTATTCTTCTCGTTGGCTATCCACCAGTTCACCTGGTGCCTCTTGCACCACGCCTCGGCGGCAGCCCACTTGGCGTAGTTGGCGGCAACGTCAGCGCTCTTGCGCTCGTATGTCGCCAGCCGCTTCCGGTAGCTATCCAGTTTCTTCTGGTCCTGGCATCCCTGCGGGGGCGGCTTGGGGGCCACCGGGACTACCGAGTATGCCACCGGCTTGACCTCGATGAGCCACTTCTCCGTATGGCCGTCCTCGTACTGGCACTCCAGGTAGATGTCCGGCTTGTACAGGGACTGCTTGAGGTATACGGGAGAACTGTATGGAATCTCGAAGAGCTCGTATGCCCACCTGGTGACGAACGGGTTGCCGTCACACAGGCCGAAGAAGCGCTTCTCCCAGCTGGACTTGTACGGAACCTCGGTAACCCCCTCAACCATGTACTTGGTGGGGTTGAGAAGCTGGTAGTTGCCCTTCTCGGTATCCGTATAGTAGCTCTTGCGCTTCCTGGCCATATCTACAGTTACAAGTAATCATATAAAATGATTACCCATTATTATTGCCTACAGGGAACTGTGAACTCCCTGCCACGGGGATTACATCCCCTTTTTCATCGAAGAAGCCTTCCTTCGTCCAGAAGAACCCGGACGATTTATGTAGCTTCCTTCTGAATACGAGCTCATGGCTGCACGGCGGCAGTCCGTCTGCGTGGAGGTTGGCGTTTATTGCGCCAACCTCGTCCGCGTTGTCGACGTATCCGCACTTTATGCAGCGGAACAGGACACCCTTTCGGGGCCTGTTCCTGACGTGAACCCAGCCGTCCATAGGACACCGCAGCGAGTTGCATACGTTGTCGACTTCCTGGATAGGGACGCCCATCTCCTCGGAAGCCCGCATGTAGAGCGCGTTGCGGATTTGCGGGTTGGAGAAAGCCGTCAGCAGCCTGCCGTTGTTCTTTCCCCGTTTCGTATCGAAATGTCTTTCCAGGTTGATTAGGCTGTATACGGACCAGTCCACCTGCTTTATTGTGCGGAATACGTAGTCCTCGCGTTCCTGTAGTGCACGCCGGTATGACTTGCTACCCCGCTTCTTCCTGGCAATCTTTCGTAGTATATTTTGATATCCGTGGCCTAGGTCGGGAATATCGGTGCTGTCCGATGCGGTCAGCATCTTCCTGACTCCCTGGTCCAGGCCGACCTCCCTAGTTCCTTTGCATTGTGGAACCGGTCTCCGGTACCTTATGTGTATTGTATCATCAGACAGCAATATGGAAGGGAGCACTTCGTGCTCGCCGCTGCTCCACTTGTCGTCCATGCGGGTTCTCTTTATAGGAACCTGTACATGGAACCCGCGACCGTACTTGTCCTCCCTGAACAATGATTTCAGGTCAACCCACATGGCGAATGAAGTATGCTTCGCATCCTGGATGGAACAGCAGATTGAATTTATCTCGGCATTGGCCTTCTCAGTTCTAGGCATTGATGGAGGATGCTCTAGCCTGTACCTTGCTCTCTTGGGAATATCCTTTCCTTCCTCGCGGCATTTCGCCTGCACGAGCAGGTCCTTCTGCCTTCGTCTAAGCGCAGATTTCACTATTCCGCATGCCTGCGTAGCCGCGCACTTCAGTGCGCGTGCGCTCAGTCTTGTCTCTATGGGTATATCGGCCGTGCTTATCATCGACGGCACGTCCAGGTAGTCGTGATATACGTCGAGAATCTTGCCCGGATTCCATTCCCTTGGACAGTTCCACAGGACGTCTACGTACACACCGACCGCCTTCCTGTATTCCGTAAGGAAGTCGGCCACGGCATCTCGCTTGCCTGCATTGGCGAACTTCAGGCTGTGCGCCGTACTGCGTACGTATGTCTCGGGAACTGTGGGCATCATTCTACCTTTCCTTCATCCTTTCCTTCATCCTTTCCTTCATCTTCGAGCGCCTTCTTGATACGGTCGAGCTTGTTCTTTGCCCGGCGCATGCCGTACAGCCGGCAGCAGAAACTGGTTACTATCGAAATCATGTCCTGCATCAGGTCGTGCTCGTCGTTGTCGTTGGGATTCATCACTATGATTTCTCCACGGTCGGCGTACAGCTTGTCGATATATTCGAATCCGAACCTGGTAAGACGGTCCTTGTTCTCGACCACTATGCGTGTCGGACGCGACGACATCATCCGCCAGAACTGGTTGCGACTGTCGTTCATCCCGCTGGCGACTTCCTTGTACACGCCGTCTACCTTGAACCCGTTAGTCGCACAGAAGTCCTGGCAGCGCTTGACCTGGTACTCAAGTTCCTTCCTCCGGCTTTGGTTGCTGACACGGCAGTATATGCAAGTACGTTCCGGCCGCTCCCTGGTAGGGTCAACGTCCGGGTCCTCCACATAGATTGACCCGGTATCCTTCTCCTGGTAGGCTCCCGGTATGAGTCCCTTGTGGAATTTCTTCAGGGCACTCTGGTAACTGCAACCAAGTTGCTTCGCGTACTTCGATAGCTTCATTCTCTGCTTCATATATTACCGTTTATATGTTTCTGGTAATGAAACTATGCCAGTTTTTTGCATTTATTATACGCTATTAGCGAATTATTTGCTATATTTATGTTGAAATGATATCACACCGCCGTGGAATACATTCTCGCGTAATATGCCGCCAGGCTCTCGTTGGACCTGCGCTCGGTCCACTCTATGTTGGATATGGCATCAACGTTTCCCTGGTCGTAGTCAGAATCTACCCAGTAGTTCACGTCGGACGATTCCTCGTCGTCCTCCACAGGTTCCCTCACGGTGATTACCCGTACCTGTATACCGCTTCCCTCCCGGGAAGCACCGGTAGACGTCGAACCCTTCTCGCTGGCCTCTTTTAGCGCATTAAGCGTCTCGTCGGAGAACGCGTAGAATCCCAGGAACCTGATGAACTGGGCCCACTTCTCGCCGAAGTAAGCGTCCTCCCTCATGCCGTCGGCAAGAGACAGTCCCATGGAACGGAGCTCCCGGTCCTCCCGGTCGCTCAACGGGTAGATACCGGGTTGCAGGTTGTTCTCGTTGTCGATTGAACCGGCGAACTGTACGGCAGTCACCGCGGAGGCAGCCGCCTCTCCTACGGACCCAGTCTCGGGCTCACCCCGCATGTCCTCGGTATAGTACTGTATGCCGCCGGTGCTTGACGGGTATAGGCCATAGGTCCACTTTGCCTTGTACACCTTGCTCTTTACCCGGTCATTTGCCGCACGGAGGCGGTCAAACAGGTCGTCCCACATATTTGCCAGGTCCTCTAGGGAATATCCGTTCTCGTAGGCGGAATCCGCCCTCATGCAGCACAAGTAGATGTCGGCCTCGAACGCACGGTTCCAGTATTCTCCTGATAGTCTGAATTCCTCGTTGTACTGCTTGACCTTGTTCTTGATGCGCTCGGTGAGTGCCGGGCATGCATGTTCGAGGCAGTTCACCCACATCTTCATGCTCTCCATCATGTCTAGCACGCTCATACGGTATTCCATCTTGCCATCAACTTCCTCCCTGGTATATACCAGCAGGCAGTCCATGTGGGAGGTCCTAAGTGGCTCCAGCAGGAACGACACGTCCATCTTCTTGCGGAGGAGGTCAGCATACTGCTTGATTAACCAGCGGAGCGGCATCACCAGGACGGTAAAGAAGCTGTCCAGGGAGAGCTTAATCATGTCGAAGAATAGGATTACATACTGCTTGATATAGGTATCCATTATGGCGGACAGTCCCGTAGCGAGGTTGATTCCGTCCATGTACCAGAACTTGTCGCGGATACAACGGATTACCAGGTCCGGTTGGTCCGAAATGCTGTTGCCGTCCTCATCCCTGTCGCACCCGGTAACATACGATACGAACCGGCAGATGCACGGGCAGTCAATAAGAAGTTTTTCCAGAGCCTCCCAGTTCCAATTCAGGGTCACCTTCAGCAATCCACCAAGGTACTTGTCAATCATGTCGTACACGTCCAGGATGCATTCCTGTACGGCATCGGTAAGCAGTTTCAAGGACTGTTGCAGCTTCTCCCTAGCAGTGTCAATCTTGTCAAACAAGGCAAACGCTGCCTTCGATATTACCTCGAGGAAAGCGTTCACCGAGCCGAACACGGTGACTACCAGGTTGCAAAATTCCTTGGTAAAGTCGTTTCCCTGGATAAGCTCACCCAGCTTGATGCCGGAAGTTATCGAGCCGATATTCTTGGAAATCCGGTCTATGTCCTTGCTTGCCGTCTTGAGTGCCGGACATGCGCTATACAGCCATTCCAGAAGGTGTTCGGAGCAATCATACTCATACAATCCCATCGCGGCGGTACGTATGTTCCCGGCCTCCTTGATTACTGCGTCAAGGAAATCCCCAGAGTCACCCTGCTGCGAACTTGAACGGGTCACTTTCTTGCCAGTGGTGCCGTCCTCGGCGAAATTCAGCCCCATCAGGACTTCTTCACAGGTACGTGCGGCCATCAGTATTCACCCTCCATCGCAGTAAGGTTGTTCCATACCGAAATCTGCTGCGGGGTCGCCGCCGACTGCTTGTATGCGACAACATCGATTGCATCCAGGTTAAAGGACTTCTTCACGTTGTTTACGATGTCCTTGAACTTTGCCATCTGGTACTCGTTCAGGTTACCGTCACCGTAGAACATTATGCTAATTGCGTCGAGGTTCGGCTTACCCTTCATGTCCGAACCCACCGTAGCATCGTATGACGTTTCCACGCACTGTACGAAGCCGAGGTTCCTTGCATCCTTCCTGTCGTGGAGTTCGGACATGACGTCCATATTCCCGTCACCGAGTCCGACAATGTAATGGGCACAGGTCTTTGCCGCACTATCCTCATACATGGCAAGGGTTTCGGCAATCGGAGTACTCCCGGTGGCAGCAACGATAATCCTCTTGGCCGTCTTGGCGCTCCTGCGCACTGAAGCGGGGGACTCGATGAACGGTATGCCGTATTCCCGGTCGGTTCCCTGGATATCCCTCGTTTCCTGCCCGTCAGCCGCCTGGTCGGCGGATATAGACGCGCGCTTAACTTCCCCGGAACCGTTCCCGCGGAGGGTATCAATAGTCTGCTTGGAAATGTGTGACACGCTAAGGTACTCCGAGCCTGCCCTGATTCCGGTTGACGGATGTCCTACGGGCATGCAGGTGAATATGTCTATTGTTGCCTCAGTAAGCACCGGGACGGTCATACGTCCGACCTCGTCGGAGTTCCTTGTCGATGACAGGGAGAGCTCCCCGGTGTCCGTCCAGGTCAAGGTAGAATCGTTACCGGGGTTCGTAATGGTGCTGGTATGGGACGCCCGGTTGTGCGTATACAGGTAACCGGTCTCCCCCATGTTCATCACGGCGATGTCCGGGTAGCCGGCCATGTACTGTTCCGGGGTGAAGCTCTTCGTGGGGGAAATAGCGTAGTACATTCCCTGGTTGATGTCACCGTCCTTGAACTTGATAAGCAGCCAGTGCCCGTTCTGCGGAACCTGGACCACACCCTGCATAAGCTGAGGGTATACCCACGGCTGCAATTTCGCATCCCACTTGTCGGTCACCCCAATAATCCTTGCCTGCACGGCACCGGTACGGGCAGCGTCGACAGAGCCACCAACGACTTCGCCATAATAATACGGGTGGGTAAGCCTGTTAGTAGCTGTATTTACTTCGGCCGTCATTTAGTACCCCCGTGCACCAGCTGCCTGGTAATTGCAGCCGCCAGGTCGTTCACTTCCCTGTACTCCTTCCCCAGCAATCCGGAATATCCCGTATTGCTCACCATGCGTATCGTAGTCACCATGTCGGAACTGGTAGTATCAACCGTCCTGCTGAGCAGGCCTACCTTCGTGGTGGAATTCTTGGTGATTGTCTTCTCGACTACTACGTACTTTGCAGTATATTCCTCGTCCGGGAGAAAGTCACCTTCGCGCTTATTGGGTGACTCGGCATAGAAGTGCATGCATGCGCCCAGCTTGGGACCGGTATGGTTGTAGATATTAAGTATTACCTGCTTGGAGTATTCGGCAAGCATGTAGCGCCGCACATAAGGCGCCACGGCATACATCTTGTGTGTATTCATCGGGAACGTCTTGACCACCTGCTGCTTGGAATACTTCCCGGTCTCCATGTAGTCCGGATTGGCCCCCATCGTCTTCAGTATGGACGCCCAGCATTCCGCGGCGCAGTCACCTACTTCCTTTTCCCCATTGGGACCTAGGCTGTCTATGAACAGGTTCGGTGACCGTTCTCCCCTGAGCGCACCGGACAAGTCCTCGGGAGAATAGCCGGAATAGTACCATATCTTGGTGTTCGAGCCGGAAAGGTCCTTGTATGCGTTGCTGGTAGCCTGCTCGGCATCGTGTGTGTACATCAGGAACCGCTTGAACGACGAACTCTTGGACAGATTGAATGTCCCAATCTTCACCTTGCCCAGTCCCTCGTCGTATGCCCAGTAGGCGATGTCTCCCGGAATCACGCAATGCTGCACGACGGTGTCGAGATGCTCCGTAAGCGTACCCTCGACAAAGCGCCATACCATGCTGTCGCCTACCCCGTTAGGACCCTTTCCCTGGGTAACGTAGTCGACCACGTCCATTTTTGCCGTAGTAAAGAGCCGGTTCATGGCCTCTATGCTGTTCCCCTCGAATGCATCGTTTTCCATTACCGACTGGGTACGGTCATAGCCTACCTCGAACTCGATGTCAATTGCGGATACACTGGCAGACAGCACCTTACGGTCGGCCTTAGTTATGTATATGGGCATCACCCGGTCCTTTCCAGAAGTGTCGATGCCGCTGAACGTAAGTGTACCGTATGTGCCACTGGAAGGTGCGATGGTATCCTTTGCCTGGCTTACCAGACGGGCCCTACCGGTAGGGAACCGGTTCAAGACGCAGTTCAGTGTAAACTCCGGCACAGCCGCGTCATTGTAAATGACAAGGTCCTTGCGGTCGGCACTTCCACCCTTGGATATGCCTATGTTTACCGAATAACGTTCCCCTACCTTGGTATGTGCCATCAGTCTTCATCCTCTTCCTGAAGGGTGTTGTATCTTTCAAACCAGGCGACCGCACTGTCAGGTGTCGGGACGAACATAATCCGGCCATGTTCGACGTCGGTAATGTTACCGTCGGTCACGTTACCGTAGGACTTCCAGTCCATTATGCCCAGTATCCGGATTTCATCGATTTCCTTCGCAGCCTGCGGCGCATCCTTGGGTTTTACCCCCCTCAAAACTAGCTCATTCTCCAGGGCCTCGGTGGCAGGCCGGATACCTGGACGGTTGGTCATGGTATCGACTATGCCGTTTGCTGCGGCAAGCACCTTGTAGGTCCTTGGCTCGTCATATCGCTCGGAACAGATAAGGTCGAGCCTGCCTGCCTGGTAGGACGGTACGCTGAACGTGTCCATGTACCCAAAATCCTTGTTCCTTAGACGTGGAAATATTTCCTTTGCCATAGCTTATCTCTTGGTTTTATTGTCAGACGGATTGGAAAGTTCCGGGAGAGGAGTGCCATCCTCACTCTCCTTGCTCTGCTTCTTGCTTGACTTACCAGCAGAATACCCGACATTGAAAATATCATCTCCCAGGTACTGTACGAAGCCCTTGTTCGGGTCAGGTATCATCCACATTGCGAATGTAATATCTACATTGACAAACAACGGGATATTGCTTCCATCAGTGGTCATGAACTGTTCCTGACTACCCGATATCTTGATGTTAGTAATCACCAGTGGTTCAATATCAAGCTGGTGGCCCATAGTCAACCTTACCGGTAACGGGTTAACGGTCAGTGACCCTCCGAAATATTCATTCAGTGAGATGCCTGTTCTGGCCGCGCCGGAAATGACCTTATTCACTATTCCTGAATCAACTAGCCCACCCACCTTGCTTGATGCCCATGCAATACCCTTATCGGCCAGACCACCGACGAAATCACCTGCCATGCTACTAGTTCCTTCACCTGCCTGGTTTACTGCGTTAATCTGTTTGGGAATAGTCTTCAATGCCTCGGCCAGCTTGGTGCCAAAGTTATTTCGCTTGTCCATGTCGAAGTTACGCACATAGGCCATACGGATAAGCCGGGAAAGTGAAACACGGGCCATATCCTCCTGTTCCGGCATATACCAGCTGCACCTGATGTTCTTGGTGAATGTAAATTCGGACTTGGTAAATTCCTTCATAGTGCAGGAACCGGTACTGTCGTTGTTGAACCCCATGAACCGTGCACCCTGGTTGAATATGCTGGCGCCCTTCTCGGCTACGCCACCGACTGTATCACCAATAACAGGCAGTTTCTTTACCAGGGCAACGCCGGCATTCAACCCAGCATTCTGCGTAGTATCCCAGGTGGAACTAACATCAAACCCGATGTCGCCGTTCTCCATAGGGTCAAAGAAGGCATAAAACGGCATGTTGGCATCGGGCGGCATCATTGATTCCGTCAGCTTCTGCCGGAAACCGTCCATCATACTATGGAACTTACCAAGGTACCTGGCCTTCGCTGCAGGAGAAAGGACCTCTATCCTCACTACGTTAGGTAACGGGAGGTGCGACGAATGATACTTCGTGTCGGTATGCAGCGGAAACTGCTTGTACCTATTCACTGTCTTCTGGTTAGCCATTTACTTCCTCCCGGTCAATGACTGGTCAATCTGCTGGCCAGTCACCTTGGCATTTTCCAAATTCTGCTTCTGCACATCGACATCCGTCAATGCTCGTTTGACGGCACGGAACAGAGTCTCCTCTTCGCGCGCTGTCTTTTCATCAGCAGTTTCTGACTTGCGGGGGTCAACCGATTCTCCAGGAGTAGTAGCGTTTGGCGGCATCTGCTTGCCTGCATTTCCTGCAGTGCCCGTTCCACCCTTAGCATGGTCATACTCGTCCTTGAACTTCATCATAGCTTCTTGGTCATCGAACGATATTCCCCTTTCCCTTGCCGCCTTGGTGAATTCACCAAACTTTTTAGAGGCTTCATCCATTTCTACCTTGGCTTTCTTAACCTTGGCTACCTGCCGGAACTGCCATGGCATCGTAAATCCGAACAGCTTGCCTTCTTCTAGCTCCTTTTCAGCCTTGGTATGAGCTATCATGGCATCTTTCTGCTCGTTATCCCAACCACGTTTACTATTTTCCAGATTCTCAACGGTACTATCAAGAAATGCCTTGATATTCTTTGAGGCGCCATTTGGTCCTTCCTTAATGAAGTCAACCACTTCCTTGACCTTCTGTTTACCGGGTAGCTCAGGTAAATCCGGCACCATGTCCTTGAACGTATCAATCAGGCTTTCGTTGTTCCCCGACTCACCTTCGCCTACTTTGAGCTTACCGGAATTAATTACCTTGAATGCCCGTATGCCTTCCTTGTAGAAGTCCGGCCTTAACTGGGTATTTAGGTATCTTTCGGTGTCGGCAATCTCCTTTGCGTCGCCGGTTTCGCCTGACGGGAATGCGCCCTCTGCATCCTTGCGGAAGAACTTGGATTTTGCCTTGTCCATGAATGTAGGCATCAGGCTGTCCGCAATTCCCTTGCCGACCCCACTACCTACACCTGACATCAATCCGCTGCTCACCGACGATGCTATGCCGGAACTAAGTTCTCCATCATTAATAGCCTTGAATGCCTCGGTGCCTTCTTTGTAGAAATCAGGACGGGCCTTAGTGTTGAGTTCATATTCGACCTCCGCAGCAGCTTCCTCGTCTACTCCTGATATCGACCGTTTCTTATCGTCGTCCTTATCAGATTTTGAATCGGTTACCTTAAGGGGTGAACTTGGATTGTCAAGTGTATCGGCCAGTTTCCCCTTGGAATCGCCTATTACCACGCCCTTGCCGTCGATAAACCGGGCATCAAGCCCGTCACCCTCGATAAGGTCAGAATACGGGTCGGCGGCACGCTTTCGCGCATCGAGCCTTCCTTCGGCATCCTTGATATTGGAATTTACCTCGCGCAGCCGTTCAACGAGCTCAATGGCATCCTCGCCGGTACCGTCCGGACCCTTTGCTTTCCTGATTGCCGCTTCCAACCTCGCCTTCTCGCGCATATCCCTTGCAATGGAATCCTTGTCCTTCTTGTTGGCCTTTTCCTCATGTATGATGTCACGGTCCTGAATTCGGTTCTTAATCTTGTTAATGAATCCCAAACCCATGAAATCCAGTGCCTTCTCGCCTGTAGTGCGCGAATCGCCTTCACTCACGGCATTCTTTATGGTAGCGGTGGAAAAAGCCTCCTGCATATGCTTCTTGACGTCGTCAGAAGTAAGTGCCTTGATGGTGGCCCTTGCCTGAATTTCCTCCGGTTTATCAGGGGTGGCCGCGAAGGCCGCTTCCCAGAATCCCGCCTGTCCCCGCTCTGGACCCCTGGCCCCCATAGCCATCTTCCTGGTTTCCTCGTGCTGGGCCTTCGCCTCCTCGTATGCACGACGGTCGGCATCGTTCCTCTGCATAGAGCCGAACATGATGCTAGACATATTCTGGAAGAACTGGCTCTTCTCGTCGGTCATTACCTTGGCAAATTCGGTCATGCCGTTCTTGAAGCCTTCCATTATGGAACTGAGGCCGGAAAGCTTCTGCTCGATAGCCTTTATCGTTTCCTGCTCGGCAGCGGTAGCCGCTGATGTCTGTGCGGTATTTGCCATGGGGTATATCCTCAATTCGGTAGTTTATACCCGAAAGGGCCGCCCCGGAAGGCGGCCCCGTTCTATGGAAAAACCTGATTTCTGCTAGATTAGCCCGAGAATCTCCCGGAAGGCGCCGGAAGCGTCCTTGTAGAGTATCCCGGTGCCACCGGCGGCATTCCAGTCGGAAATGTTCCTCGGGTCGTCATCCACCAGGACACGCCCGGGAGCGGCAAAGCGGTACTTGTCATATCCATGAGGCACGATAATCAGGTGCTCGTTGTCGAGGTCCGTATTCCAGTGAACCCACAGGCTCTTCCCCTTGACACCGGCAGGAATGGATATGGCGGTAAGGATTCCCATCTCGATGCCGTTCTCCCGGCAGACCCGCTGGCACTCCTCGAAGAACGCCTTCCCCTCCGGGAACCACTGCATCGTCGCCCAGAAGTCCGGCCCGATTTCCTTAACCCGGTTCCAGTCGACATACGACGGGTGCTTACCGGGAGCCAGCCGGCACCCGAGCTCGTCCACGCGCCCGTCGAAGTCGACCATCACGCCGTCCATGTCAATATAGAGCCGTTCAATCATATCCACAAATATAGCAAACTATCCATAATTGGACAGTTCCTCCCCCTGGTCGGGTATGTAGTGCTCGGCGGTGAACCGCTTCGCCGCATACCGGGCAAGTTCGAGGAACTCCGAGAAGAACATCCTGTCGCAGTCGGCGAACGTGTTGGACGTCATCTCGGAAATGATGCACTTGTTCTTTATGAGCGCCTTCCTATCGTAGACTGGCCACGAACGGTGCGGGTTGAAAGGAGTACGGCACACGGGCCACACCTCCGCACTTCGGACACTTGATGTTCAGGAAGGTCTTTGACACCACCTGGGCGTCGTAGACGGCCTTGAGGAATTCCTGCCTCTTGGACAGCGGGTATTCCTCGAGGAACCTAATCTTCTCGCTCATGGTATCGCAGTCCTCAATCTCGATGAACGAGGCTATGCTGGTGTTGAACGCCCGGTATACCGGGTAAATCTTCTTGTTGGCCTTCTCCCAGCTGTCCATGTACTCGGCGATGGCGCGGTCGTGCTTCCTGCGGCGCAGGTAGATGGCGCATTCCCTCCCGTCGAACAGGGTGTACCTGACGAATCCCTCGGCTGCATGCATGGCCGCTACGGCAGCAGGGTCGCTCTCCGTGGTGAACTCCTGGTTGGTGAAGCCTAGCCGTCCAATCACGTCAAACTGCTCCCGGTTGGTAACGTATGTCCCGCAGTGCTCGCACTTGAACCTCGGCTTGGGAAGAGACTCGGTAAGGTACGTCGACTCCCTCAGCCAGTAGACGAGGAACTCCTCGTCGGCGGACAGGATGTCCTCCGGGTTGATTCCGCGTACCCTGCGGCCGATTATTGCGGTGAACGTGTTGGCCACCTCCAGCGGGTCGTCCGGGTCCATCGCGCTGAGCATGTCGGCATCGACGGTCGTAAGGCCCTGGCCGAACAGCCTGTCGGTATAGAACAGTCCCTGCGACGGGAACCCGGTAATCTCGCTGAACGCGGCGAAGGCCCTGTCGGGAACTCCCGGGTCGAACGGGGCCGGACTGGTGGCATGCACGACCGTAGGCTCGACGGACGGCTTCATTTCCTGCACCGGGGCTTCCGGTGCCGTCCCGGAGCCTTCCGGTTCATCCTCGGGAGCATCGGGGTCTACCTCGTCTTCCCACCAGTAATATTCCGGTACCTGCTGGGGAGCCGGCTGCGGGGGGACATAGGACATCTCCGGGGGAAGCACTGCAGTCTGAGACGGTTGCTGGACATAGGTATACTGTGGCTGCACCGGGGCCTGCACAGGAGGCTGCTGGAAATTGAACTGCGGCTGTTGCCGCTGGGCCGGCTGGAACTGCACCGGGGCGCCGAACTGTGCCGGCTGTCCGTATGCGGGATTGTCCTGCCCGTTGTATGCCATGGCCTGGCGCTCGTTCAGCACGGCACGCTCCTGCTGTCCAGGATTCGATGCCCACTGCTGATGTTGCGGCTGCTGTACCGGCTGCTGTGCCGGCTGCACGGGACGTGCATCATAGGCGTTCGGATGAACGGTATCATGCGACTCCAGGAAATTGCCTACAGCCCTGTTGCGAGAAGCCTTCACCTGCTCGATGAGCGCCAGGTCCGCCTCGGTAAGGCCTGGAGGCAGCTGCTGTGGCTGCGGGGCGGGGGCCTGCGGGGCCGCTACCGGCTGCTCCGGGATATGCGAAGCGGGCATAATCTTGGACGGCTCCTGCTTGGGCATCGACTTCTTCCTGCGGCCCTTCAGCTTGGGCTTCTGGTCGGCAGTAGCCGGGGTCTCCGGGAGGCCACCGGTAACCGCGGCAGCCCTGCGGAGCTGGTTCTCCTTGTTCTTCCTTTCCATGTCCGCGGCAAGTTCCGCGGCCTCCCGGCGGCGAATCTCGGCGTTGGCATCGGTAGCCAGGCCCATGGACTCCTGTGCCGCCAGGGCTGATATTCCCGTAGCCAGCAGCTGGCGGGTCTCCTCGCCGAACCTGGCAGTGTCGTACTGGTTAAATTCTTCGCTCATGTGATTGAACTCCCCATTGTATAAAAGTATCTGGGACCCTTGTACTGTCCCCCGTTCGCGAGGGTCAGCTCGACCTCCTCGCCACGGTCACCGGACATCAGCGCATCGATATATGCCTGAGCAGATTCCGGGGTGTCAAACCGTTTATCAAGAATTACTGGAGCCGCAACATCCCTATCCGCGTAAGAAAGGGACCGGCCCGGTCTTTCCGGGTCGGCCTCGAAGCTCCTGACGTCGTATTTCACCGCGTAGTAATTAAACGTCGGCATTGTCTTCAGCCTTCTTTGACTTGGCCATCGCCTCGTCGAAACGGCCCTTCATCTCGGTGCTGACCCTGCGGCCGAGCATCGCGTGGAAGAATCCTGCGAGAACCTGCGGGTCGGACACCAGGCGGTGTTCGAGGAGGGTACGCTGCTTGGTGTAGGCCTCGTCCCAGTTGACCGTGATACGCCACTTCTCGATACGGTCCTTCAGTTCCTTGACCTTGGTCTCTTCGCTGAAGATGAAGTCCTCGCCCGTCTCGTTGCAGAGGTGGATTCCCTTGGCGAACCCAGCCTTTTCAATCTGGGCGAACACTACAGAACCTGCGGAGATGGCAAGCAGGGCATCGGTATCGGTAATGGTGACGTTGTAGATATCGTCGGCATAGTCGTCTGGACCTGTGAGAATAACGAAGTCGAAGCCGGCGTCTCGTTCCATAGCCATGGTTTCCGCCATGTTGTCGGCGGTCACATACGGGTTGGCCCAGTGCATCAGGTTGCGGACAAGCGGTCCTTCCTTCTTGCTGCGCGGACGGAGAAGTTCCATCAGGCGCTGGTCGAGCTCACCGACGGTGCAGATTGTGAAGTCGTAGTCGTCCGTTCCGTGAATGATGAAGTTCTGGACATTCTTCGGGATTTCCGTTCCCTTGACGAGCACCTTCGGGCGGTTGATTACGGTCGACCCGGTCTTCGACTTGAGGAAAACCTTGTGCGTCGGGTAGAACTGGGAGGATACGAAGCTCGGGATAATCTGGATATCCTTGTCCTCGTCGGCCAGCTGGAGCTGGACGAGGGCGGTGCGCATCTCGTTGTTCGGCACGACCACCGTGTCGGCGTAGCTCACACAGTCGGCCACCGTGCGGGCCTCGATGATTGTACGATTGCGGGCAGCCGGGGCATCCCATACGAACTCATCCAGGGAGTATACTACGTGGGTGAGGAGGGAACGGTACTCGTTGGCTTCCTTGTCGAACTGCGCGCGGAGGTCACCGGCAAGAGCTTTGCCCTCGTCACGCCATCCCGGTTCCTTGCGGTCGAAGGATTCGCCGATGAGGGCGAGGAGCGTGTCGTTGAACTGGCGGTTGATTACGTTGTCGACCCAGACGATACCGAAGCTGTCGAGGTTCGGCCTGGACTTGCAGAAGGTCTTGCTGTCCATCGTAGTGACCGACACGCTCGCAATGGAGCTGTAGAACGACTTGAACTGCTGCATGGCGGTAAGTCCGCGCACGCAGGACAGGCGGGAAGTGTTGTCCCCGACGTAGAGGACGTTGAACTCGCGCTTCTTCTCGAGAAGCTCGCCGATTCGTGTTTCAATCTTCTTGGAAAAGTCCATAATGCAAAAGTTTCCTTGTCTTTGCTCAGGAAACTAATGCATTTGCGCTAGATTTTTTCGCCGTAGGTGCTCAAAATCTGCATTATCTTCTTTTTCGGGTCCTCCCCGGACCAGAAAGTGGGCAGCTGCTCGGGGAACTTGTCCATGTACATGCTCGCCATGGTCAGGTTGTCCGCTCCCAGCAGCTTCCGGGCCTCCTCGTCATCCACCCGGCGGGCATCGTCGATGTCACCGGCGGCGCCACCGTAGCATACGGTATTTACGTAAATCGGGTGGGCGTCCATCAGGACCTTCTTGCGGGCCACCGCCTCGTCGAAGTTTCGCCCGTTCAGCGAGAAGTACCTCACGATGCAGTTGGACAGGTCCCCCAGTCCCTCCAGGTGCTCGTCGTCCACGTCGATGAACCTCGGGGATACCTTGTTCTCTACGAACTCTATCTCCATCTTGTCGTCCAGGATATAGTACCCGCAGTCCGTCCCAACGTGAGCGAACGACAGGTGATACGGGGTGCCCATGTAGAGGATTGACGAGTCGGCGTCCTTGCCCTTGTTGAAGGAACGGCAGTGGTAGTGGCCACTGAAGGTATGGCTGGCCGCCTTGTAGAACTTCTCCGGGGGCAGGCCCTCGGTAGAAACCTGTCCGGCCTCCATCAGCATGTCCATTATGTCGAAATGGCCGAACAGGACGGTATTCTCGCGCTTCGCCTTCGCCTGCCTGGATAACTTGGAGAGCCACTCGCTGGTCGCCTCCATCTTGTCCGGGAAAATCCAGGGCACCATGTACCACTTCTTGCCCAGGAGTTCCAGGGGAACTATCGAGGTGCGGTACACGTGGACGTTCGGGAGGAGTTCCAGCAGCTGCAGGGAGGTAAGAGAGTCCCTGTTCTCGTAGACATAGTCGTGATTTCCGGCAATTACATGGATGTCGAAGTCCTTCATGTCGTCCCGGAACAGTTGTATCGCGTAGGCCATCACGTCGATGGTCATGAAGGCATGCACGGTGAACACGTCGCCACTGAATAGCACCGTCTTGATACCGCGGGAGCGGAAATCCTCAATCATCAGCTTGTGCAGGGCCTTCTGCCCGGCCACTACGGCGTCCTTGATAGGTGTCTTCTGGCACTTCGGGCCGAGGTGGAGGTCTCCAACTATACCAATCTGCATACAAATCTCCAAAAAATAAAGGGTACCGACCAGCGGTACCCCCAAATATAGCAAATTAATCCTTGATTAGACGAATAGAAAGCCCTCTATATCGGCCTATCCTTGACTCATCCGGTATGATATATTTTTGTCATGCCCTGGTCGCCGTTCTGACATGAATACTCGTTCAACCAATCAGCGATAAGTTCATTCCGAGTCTTGATAGAATCTTACTTTAATCCAGATGCGGTCAGCAAATCTGCACGTTTATTTTCATCCGAATGTTGCAAGCTTAGCGCTTTAGCCAATTCATCTGCTAGGTGTGGATTGACTATATCAATTTCTTCAGCGGACGGAAACATTTCCTGCTCGCATATTTGTAATTCATCCAATCTGTCAGTTAACCATCCAATGTTCTCCCCGCGCCACCAGGTTTGATGCTTAATGACATCATTTTCCGTCATCGTAGTTGTCCATGAGGTCTTAACTATTATATTTGGAGCGCCTTGTGGAACATCATATAACCTGTTTACCTCAATATACAGGTATTCCCTTTCCGAAATATAGAAACTCCCCTTGTATGGTTGCATTCCATTATTACTCCGTATTATGACGGACTTTTCCTGGTCTGCATTGTCTATCGCACTAAGTATCCGCGCTTTGTCACTATCGGAAAAAATACAATATCCGCCAAGATTTTCCACCGTTTCATGACTATAATGGTCAATTTTCTTACTATTAATGTCTTCCCGACGGTTGTTCCAATACAGCCCCCGGCTCATCCCAAGTTCATTGTCATATGTGAATTTTGATATGTTTTTCCGGGCATTGGCGGTATCTTCCCCAGTAACCATGCATATCTCGCCCGGGTCACCGCTATCTACAATGAAACAATGGACGGTAGTAGTGGTAACCGGGTTACCTTCCGAGGAGTTGTACATTAAACTGGACCTTGTTGGTATCCGACACGATACCCATACATTGTACCTGGTAGTCTCAACAAGCGTCCCAAGTTTCCAGTCGTAACTACTGATATCCAATGTGACATAGCATGCCGTTGTCATGCATTCATGCTTATCCACCTTGCAGAATTTGTGAAGACAGAAAGTGTTTGTATTAATGAACGTGATGAATAGGTCATCATGCTCGCCAAACTCTATCTTGCTGACGTACAATGAAAGCTCCGGCAGGTTCCATACAGATTTATCCATCGGGGAATATGCCACTAATCTAAACCGGGACCGATAGATTGCATCTCCGGTATTGTCAATGTCGACATGGCTATCATGTTTAGAGTCAAAACAAATATTCCCATCCGGATAGAGCTTATCCTTCAGTCCGAAAAACGTTTTCTCTATGCCGGAACCAGGTCTTATCCAAAACTCATATGTGTCGCTCTTTGTGTGTATGATGCTGTATTCGCCACAGGGGACGGCATTACTATGTAGATTCACCCTGAGCTTATACATGTTCGCGTTAGCATCCTTTATCCCGTTTAGGGTCATTCTACATACCAGCCATGCATTCAACCCATGCCCGCCTTCCTGGAATATGCTTAGACACATTTCAGGAACCGGACCCGGAGTCCAACTGAATGTATTATGTGTGGGGCTATTACCGTCAGTCCTGACAGCGGTTTCCGCCTCTGCAACTATATATTTCTCCAGGGCAGTCGGCAATATCGGAATACCGGCTTTCTCTAGAGCATCTTTCCCGATATATTCATTTATTAGATTCTGTATGAACTGAGACTGTCCCTCTGGACGAGTCTTCAAGAATTCACTTTGTTGCTGAGTTAGCGAAACCGACACTACCTGGCGCTCGGTGGGCATATGCATCTCCATTGTCTTATTTTTTGTATTACAAAACTATCACATGCTAATGAAAATGTATTAATTATCGTAGGTGCAATCAAGTAAATTATTCTTTACTGTCCGGAGGTTCCCCGGTGCCATCCGTGATGGCCTTCGGCGCATTCCGGTTGTCGAAGTCCTTCTGAATCTGGTCGGCAACCTCCGCATCCAGCTCGGCTGTCCACTTGGCAATCCACGCGTTGGTGTCCTGCGGTGTCACCTCCACTGAACCGTCGGCGGCAACCTGGGCTCCCCCGGCGGACTCCCCGCCCGCACCGGCGATGCCTGCGGGAGCGTCCTTCGCACGGGTAAGCAGGGCCTTCTCCTCCTCCTCCCGGAGGGTAACGAGCGCTCCCCGGATGCTGTCCAGGGTCTTCAGGAGGGCGAGATACTGCCTCTGGTAGTTGGCGTAGTCGTCCGGTTCCGGGTTGACCAGGTCCTCCACGTCCTTCTCGATGCGGTCGAGCATCCTCTTGCCGCGCCTGAACAGTTCCATGTACTCCTGGCGGAGCACCTTCCGGTCGTTGGCCAGGTCGTCCATGTTGAAACCGGGCACAAGGTCGAGCGTGTCGGACATCTTCTCCTTGCGGACAAGGATATCCTTCTGCACCTTGAGGTTCTTGGCCTCGTCGGTGATGCGCTTGACCTCCTTCTTGGCAGCGGCGATGCCCTCCTTGGTGGAACCGCGGGGTATTCCCAGCACGTCCTCGACCGCCTCGTAGGGATTCTTGCCTGAATCCTTGGGATTTTCCTTGGGAGTACCGGAAGATACCGGGTTGCTCCCGAAGTCTACGTCGAACAGCTCGGAGGCGTCCGTCGTATCTGTAGGTATCTTCTCGCTCATCGTAACGAAACTCCCCGCAACACCTTTGCCCATTTTCGTGTATAACCTGTTGCATACTTAGAAACTCTAGATTGCTGCATATCATCATACTTAGAAACTCTAGATTTCTGCATATCATTATACCCAGAACTCTCTAGTTTGCGACATGCATTCCATTGCTGAACCAAATACGGCACTATTGTTTCGATTATAACCATGTTCAATCTATCCTTTATTCGTTAAGTGTTGGCTACATCCTTAAGTTCAATGATGCGTTTAGATATCTTATCAATTGTTTCTGTGCAGTTGTTTTTCTTATCAACCCATGCCTTATTCGCCATATATTGTTCATACCATGGTTGAAATAATAGCACATTCGCATCAGGCTCGGTAAGGTCGGCATTACTGATTTTCTTCTTAATGGCCGACGTAGCGAGCTCGTCTATTATATACCGTTCGTATCCCTGCACAGCATCAACTTCATAAAGTCCATTAATATTCGTTTTCTTGGCCACATCAACGAGAACCTCTACATCTTTTGGATATGTATGAGCATATAACGCGTAACGTCTAAGGTCGCCACACCACTTACAACACACGTCAATAGAGTCAGGTATAGATGAAAGCTGTTGGTTTTGCACGTATAAATCCTCAAGAAGAAACCGGAGAAATGACGTAAGGCAATCCATCATGCCACCGAATATATTATCACATGCTAACTGCCACGCATATAGTTGACTACGTAGACAGCCATCATCATATTTTATCAATCTCGCACAAAAGGATATTAGGTCATGCCGGCTGCTAGGATTAAGCTCGATTCCTACATAGGTGACTTTGAAGTCAATCGTCGTGTCGATTGGTGACCGAAAATCCCGTGTAACCTTTAATTTAAATAGTTCATTGAATTTCATTTTCGGTAAATTGTATGGCCTAAGGTCGAATATGACCTTATTTAGTCGAGAATTTAGTTTCTTTACCTTGCGACGGGCAGAATTACCCATCACAGCAAGTGCAAATGGCTCCTGTCGGTTATATGGCAGGTATGTCTTGAACAGACTTATATTCATAATGTGTCTCCTTGAGTTATCCCAGTAGTGCCCTTTTCGTTTCCTTGGGCTTGCCTTCCGGTAGTGGCTCCTTGCCCTCCGCCAGCTGCCTAGTGGTCTGCTCCGGGAGTTCACCGGGAGGTACCGGGAGAAATAATTCCTTGATTTTCCTGATTATCCCCATTTGTGTACCCCCACGATAATCTGGCCGATTTCCTGTCCGAAGTTGTGGACGCGCACCATGGCGTCGGCGTTCCTCGGATAATAGCGAATCTTGTCCTGCATGTCCTCCAGGAACTTGACGAACTCCTCCTGGCAATCCAGGCGTTCCTGGAGGTCGGCAAGGTCCGGGTCACCCTCGACCATGATGGTTTCCCCTTCCTTGGAGGGAATCCACTTGTGCTTCGTGGTGGCCATCTTCTGGTACACCTCGCTACGCTTGGTCTTTACTTCCTTCTTTAGGGCGATTAGTTTCAACTTGTTCTTGAAGGCGAGCATGGCGATGTGCACCGCGTTTTCACCCATGTTGTAGTTGCCTTGATTGTAAACAACCTGGGCATCCACCTCGCCCTTCTCGTTTGTAGTCCTAAGAGCATTAGCGCACCATTCGCGCAGCCTCTGCATCTGGATGTTAACCGGGGCGTTCTGGTCGCCCACCATCTCGTTGAGTGCGTCCTCGTCTATATGAAATCCTGCAGCCATATAATTTCCTCTGCTTCAAAAATACATTATTGTTCCAGAAATTGCAAGAAAAGGGAACCGGTTTCCCGGCTCCCTAGTTGAATTTGTAGGCTACGGCTACTTGTTGCCAGCGCCGATGACCTTGTAGTTCGGGTTGAACCAGATGTTCCACCTGTCGTACTCCAGGGTGAACTGGAAGTGCATCAGCTTGGCACTGTCATAGGTAAGACTATCACTGACACCAACCTTAGACGGCCAGGCGTTAATGAGCCTGATGCCCATGATGACGTCGCCGTACATCCAGTCGTAGAGTTCCAGGGTCACGTGGGCGTTACGGAGGAGCACCGCGGTAGAGTTACCGTAGTTCTCCTGCTGGCCGAGACCGAGGTAGAGCTTGTTGTTGCCCTGCTCGATTCGGTTCGTATCGGAGTTCGTGTCCCCGGTACCCTTTGTATTCAGGATACCACTGTTGAGGCAGCACTGGTTCCAGGCCATCATGGTCTCGTATGCACGGCCGTCTTCAAGGAGAAGGGCGGTGATAGGCATACTGCCAGCCAGCTGTTCCTGCTGCACGGGGTACTTCTTCTCGTATCCCATGTACCATATCTTGTCCGCCTTGATGTTCGCATCGGGAATCTTGGCCCCGCTGGATATGTGAAGGGTGAACTCCTTCGCAGTTTCCGGGTTGGTACCGAAGTCCTCGCCGTTGGAGGGCTTGATGCCGATTGCCTTGAAGATACCCTGGTCCACGCACATGCGCCAGCGGGTGCTTCGCACCGGGTCCGGCAGCTTGTCGATGTTCGCAGCATAGAATACCTTCTTCTTGTCGCTAATGTCGAGTCCGTAAGTTGACATATTCTAGTCCTCCTTTTATTAGCGGTTACGCGTGCTGATTTCGGTGGATATCGTCTTGCCGTTCGTCCTGGAAAGGACGTTCGTGCGAAGGGTGATGTACCGGGTGCTTGCAGTCGGGATGAGGTCAAGGTCAACAAAGAGCTTGTGGGCCTTGATGACTTCCGGCGTGTTGTTGGTGTCGTCGCAGGTGACCACGCCATACTCGAGTCCGGCAGGATTGGACGAGATAATCTCGTCGAGCTTTTCCTGCAGGTCCGTCGTAATCTGGGCGCGGAGCGCGGCCGTGTTCAGACGGAACACCTTGGAGTCGAGATAGTCGTAGTACATCTTGTGGATACCGGCAACGAGCATCGTCACGTTAATCGCGTTGAACGCGGTGTCTTCCATCTGCATGGTGAAGTCACCGAACGCGTAGATGCCCTTCTTGTTCGTGCGGAACGGGTTCACATGGATGTCGCACAGACGGGCGATATCGGAATCCGGGTCCTCAGGAATGTTGAAGGTACGTTCGTACTTGACCTTGGTGCACCATGCGCCAGGAATCATGCCGGTGTCCTCGCCAGCCGGTACGTGCCACCAGATGGCCCCGCGGCGGTTGGCCGTGATGAGGGAAGCCATCGCGATGGACGGGGCAGCCTCGACGTTGGACATCGTGACCACTCGGTCAGCGAAAATCGGACGGGCGTCATAGATTGCACCCCAGCGGCCGAGGGTAGAACCGAAGCGGCTTGCCGGAGAGTCAAGCTTGAGAGCCTGCTCGATACGCGGTTCGGCAACACCATCGAACAGAGCGAAGCAGTCCTTGCGGAGTTCGCAGATGCTCAACACGGCCTGCATGAGCTGCGTGTTCAGCGTCTCGTACTTGCGCATACCGAAGTTGTTGATGCCGAGACCTGCACCGACGAAGAACGTCACATCGGACTTGTCCTTGTCAATGAACAGGTTGAACGCGTTGGAGAGCGTGCTGGTGTTCATGTTGTTCTTCGGGTCATACGTCCACACGGCGTTATTGATGATTGCCGGGTCGTTCTCGTTGAACGACACGCAGGTCATCGTGCTGGACGGCTTGCCGCCCATCACCGTGCCGGATAGGTCGTAGGAGTTGTCTTCGAGGAACATGTCGAGCTCGCCGCTGTCATTCAGCACGAACTGCACGCCGCTACCCACGAGCTCGCGTTCGGCGGTATCGCCGATGTAGAGCTGGATGTCGTTGTACACGTACTTGATGATTGTACCGTCGAACTCGTAGCGGACACCGTTGTACATGTAGGCCACCGAGAGGTAGAGCCTTGCGACAGCTTCACCTTCCTCAGTAAGGTCGTAGACCTTGACCGTGGAGCCGGTAAAGTTCACGTCCATGTAGCGGATGTTGGCGAGTCCGAGACCGACGAAGGTGGCACCGATTGAGGTATCGGTAAGGACCTTCTCGGAACGTTCGACCACCGCGGAAGACTCCGTGGCAATCGCCGGGGTGTACTGGAACGGAACCTTCGCGGTGCCCTTGCTACCCGCCACGATGTTGTCGAGCTTGACAATCGTGGTGGCATCCTGGGTAGCCCTCGGGACGGAAACAGTGAAGTTACCGACGAAGTAGATGTCAGCGTATTCCTTGACGTTTGGAACCGAGATTAATGCCTGGACATTGTCTATTTCTACGCCATCAGCACTAACCGGCACCTGTTCCGAACTCAGGTAAACCCCATTAACGCGGAACGTTAGCGTATACGTATCACCGGTCTTCGATAACGTACATTCAACCGTCCTGGTATCAACAACAAGTTCCGTACCTTCCAGCTTCTGGGTTTTAAACGTAACCTCAGTGCAACCGGCTACCGAAGCATCGGTAGTTGTCCCAGTGACAACAATATCCGTCGTATAGATATTGGTTCCCGCCTCTGTCCATGCTGCATCAGCAGCTTGCGCCTTGCTAATATTCGTAACACTAACCGGGTCGGCCACGTAGGTGTAGCTGTCCTTGGCAGCAAATACCGTACGGGTTGTCTGGGTGAGGTTGAGAAGCTGCTTGCCGATGTCGGCATCTTCATCGGCCGGGACCGCGTCATTGAGCACGACCGTGTTGGTAATCGGGTCGGAGCTCTTTACCGTGGTGACCATGACAATCGGGGTCTTGCCGAATTCCGCATCGGTCGTAGCGCTATATGTGGTATAGGAAGTTTCACTTCCGATTGCCACACTGCTACGAGTAACGGCGACACGGTCGCCGACAACGAACTCGATTGCTGCTCCCGGAGCCAACGTAACAACCGTACGGTCGGTAGCGCTGACTTCTATAATGTCACCGATGGTCGGCGCCACACCGAAGCCGATTTCCTCGCTTCCGGCCAGGGCAACGATGTCCTCTGCCACGCTCTTAACCGTGGAATCGGCATTGACCACCAGGGCAAGGGTGTTAACTGAATCAGCCCAGTTCTCCCGGAGGCTGGTCAATGTGGCACCATTGAGCGTACTCGCAGAAATCTCGGTTGCAGTACTTAACGTAGCGGTCGTGTCAGTCACTGACAATACAGTAAGCTCGGCGGTCTTCTTTTCGTTAGACTGCGTCCATTCAGCAATGACGACATCGCCAACGAACAGTGCAGCGGCCTTCTTGGCATTGATGGTCGCAGTAACGATGCCATCGGCAATATCCAAGTCAGCTTCCATCTTGACGCCGTTGTCGATACGGACGTATACCGCCTCGCCTTCGGAATTGGCGAACTCGATTGGCGTACCGGAATAGACCTTGTTGGATGCATCGGTTCCCTTGAGCATAGCCAGTCCGGCATCGTCGAGCTGGATGGCGCTGAACGTCTTGGCACCGGCACCTGTGACCGCGGTCTTGACAGTCAGGTAGTCGCTCCCGGTGTTCACCGCGTCGGCACCCTCGCTGTAGATGAGGACTTCCGGGATTCCTCCCAGTGTTCCCACTGCGGTCCTGGTATCCTCGTCGGCCGCCTCGATGGTGACCTTCTTGTCGACGATGCTGGTAACCTCGAACTTGCCGAGGACCTTGAGCTTGCCCATGGGGCCGTATACGGTATCACCCACGGCGAACCCGACCTTGGAGGCACAGGTGACAACCAGGACGCCGTCAGCCTTCTTGGTGGCATCGGCCGCACTGACCGGGAACGTACTGTACGCACGGTTGGCTCCGCTCGGGTCGGCATTCATGATGCTGAAGAGGACCGTATCGGTCTTGCCCCTGGCAACGCCGTTGTTGGCTTCCCAGTTCGCTTCCTTGGTGAAATCTTCGGAGGCATCCAGGTTGAAGTCCACGTTGCTGTTCTTGACGATTGTTTCCGCAATATTGTTAATCTTGCGGGTAGCACCGTACCTGGCGGCACCGTCGACCTTGTAACGGGTGGACGCGAAGTACTCCATCTTCAGGGAGGTCTTGTCCGCGTTCTGGTCGTTGTTGATGGCGTCGCGGTCGAAAGCAACGACATATGCGTCGGTCTTCAGGTCGCGCTTGAAGTCGTCGGTCTTGTCGATTTCCTCGCCGTAGGGGCGGACGAACTCGACGTGACCGCCGGCGTTGATGACGGCGCGGGCCGCGTACATTCCCTGGTTGAACCGGGAGTTGTTGAAGCCGAGGCCGAAGTACATGTCCTGCTCAGCGGTATTGGTGAGCTTCTGAATCTTGTTCAGTTCCCCCTTCGGGGCGAAGCCAACCACGCCTGCGACAGCGTTCGGGGTCTCGACCAGGCTGTAGCCGGACTTGTCGTGGAGCTCTATGCGGACTCCGGGACTTCCCATCCTAGTTGCCATAATCATACCTCATGGTTATATTGATTCTGGCGGAAGTTTATCCCGTGGTCACATTTTTTCTCCGTTTTTCGGCTCGGATATCATAAACTTGCAGAAAACGGCACTTTTAACGGGTAAATAGCATGGACAAGAGGGAATTCAACAGCAGGCTTAACGGGCTGAAGGACGCCTACCCGAACGAACTGGCGCTCATCGAGGGCATCCAGAACATCGTCAACAAGAAGCTGGAGGTGATTTCCGAGAAGAACCGCCGGGCTCTCCGGCAGTTCCCCCTGCAGTTCACCCGCCGGGTCAACCTGGGTGACGGCGAGTGGACAACGACCCTCCACATGTGGGCCGACAACCTCGTCGAGGACCTCTTGGAAATCGACCCACTGATGCTCACCTGCACCGATTCCGCCGGTGAGACCGTGCTGCATGCCCTGGTTTTTGCCGCTACCGGCAAGTTTACCCAACAGGTAGACTATGATTTCATAAAGAAGATGCTCGACAAGAACATGTCCTACATCGAGATGACCCGCCCGAACGACATCAACTCCAAGGCAGAGGGAAACGCCTGGTTCGCCGTGGATGCCGCCGGGAAGACCGCCATGGACTACCTCATCGAGTTCGCCAACGGAGACAACGGCATGGGCGAGGACCCGGTCCTCGAGGAACTGCTAGCGGAATTCTCCCAGAGCCCCACCGAGGAGACACCGGTAGACAACACCCCGCAGATGCCGGTATCTAACAACGACCTCATGGCCGTGGACCAGCAGACCGGGATTACCCCGGAAGGAGAGGTCAACCCGCAGGCAGCCGGAACACCGGCCCAGCCGCCCAGTCCGCAGGAACAGAAGCAGATTGACCTTACGGTAGCCCAGAACACGCAGGACGCCAAGGATGCAGGTGCAGCCCCCGAGAAGGAGGTCACCGCAGCCATCGGCGTGGCCCAGGCCAACTGCCAGGAAAAAGAAAGAGAGGACGGCGATAACGCCATCCTCGAGACCCTCCGTGGAATGATTTAATCTTCCTTAATATCGGTTTCCTTCTTCATCCTGTTCACCCGGGCGTTTATGCCCGAGTCGTCCATGAACCTGTCCATCGCGGACCCGTCCATCAGTGCACCTACACGGAACCCGTCCCTTATGGCCATCCCGGCCTTCTCCTCGTCCAACCCGAACTTCTCCATCATGAACCGGACCTCGGGAGGGAGTTCACGTTCTTTTCCGGAGCCTTCTCCAGACTTCGTACGACGGGTACCTGTCCTTCCTCGGCATTCCCCTTGTTTTCGCGACCTGTTCGTAGTAGTCACCCCTTGCCTCCAGGTAAGTTTCAAGTTCGTGCAGTTTCAGAATTACCGACAGCTGGCCCGGGTCGGCCTCGACCTTGACCTCTCCCCTGCGGAACATCATGACCAGCCAGGTGCCGAGCGCACCGGTAGTTACACTCATTATAATAAGGACAACGACCCAGAAGGAACTCATTTTTTCCTCCTGGTGGATTTCTTCGAGGAGTACTTCGCCAGCAGCTTGTCCGGCTCGTAAAGACGCAAGTAGGTGTCCTCCACCTCCTCGGTCTTTATCAGCCCGTAGCGCTTCGCCTCCAGCACGTCATGGTGGGGCATCTTCAGCACCCTCATCGCGTGGTCTATCTGGGAGTCCCGTTCCTGCAGGGACGACGTCTTCGCCCTGCACCACCGGGTATCCATCCTCACCCCGTTGAGCCCCTGGATGGCCATCGCCTGGATATCCCTAGGGAGATGGCTGAAGGACAGCTCGTTCAGCTCGTGGGCGACCTTCCTCATCTTCGGGTCCATGCTGATTGCCTGTACGACATTGTACAGCTGGAACTCCACCTTGTCCATATCGGAGACAGGCAGGCAGTTCCGGCGTTCCTCCAGGAACCTGAACGGGTCAAATTTTATGCTCATCAGTATCCACTATTTGAACAGTTATACTATAACCTATTCTATAGGTGTCTTTTTCCACAAATATAGCAAAAACTTTCATATGTGAACTACCGCCACCCTAAAGGGTGGCAGCTTCGCGCGTCACCCCAGCGGACTTGTCCGTCGTGACGGAAGCGGTTAACAGAATAGCGTGAGTAATGCCGACACGAAGATTACGAATCCGACAAGCCCAGTGAATATGCCAAGCTCGTCCTCTTCGCCAAGGATGTAATGCGTCTTATGGCAGTAGACAAGAATGCACACCATGGTGCAGATGGCGATGATAAGTACAATTGCCGATGTGGACATATTTTTTTTTAATTCCTTGCTATAGAAATGTTTTTTGCAAGATATCATCAGGCATTAGCGCATCTGGATGATTCTCATAAAATACAAAAACTATATATAACTATGCAAAAGTGTAAATATTATAGCACTTTTGTATATAGTTCTTGCTGAAGACTGCATTCTGGATTTTGCTCTCATAATTGAGTTTCCTACCAATAACTATATTAAATATACATTTTTTTATACAGTTATCAATAGTTTATAACAATTTTCATTTAATATGAGGATAGTTGCTGGGCATCCTTTTGCAAAATTGATTTCATAGATATCACACTAAGAAAACTTAATAATTTAGAGCGCCAGTATTCTTCTACATGCTTCCAAAAATAATGCTCCCGCATATAATCTTCATATTTTTTATAGTCAGATTTTTTCAAATGCCAAGTGTTTTTTCAACTTGGCATGCTCTATCCGTAGTTTACATACGGACCTATATAATTCAGAATTATCCATGTTTCCCCGTTAAACCTAGAAAGCGGACTTGTCGGGAATGACTGAGTTCGCCAGTTTTTTGTATTCCGAGCGAAACTCGGAAAACGAGACAGTCTGCACGATAAGGTTAGGGAGGATATGGTTGGTTTCCGTTGTCATGAGAATCTTTACTGACCCCTTCTCCTCGTAATGAAATCCCAATTAAACCTTAAACCTCCTCCAATGTTATGGACATCTGGATGGTTACGTCACGACAATCGTCGTCACGGTCAACTGATTTAAGCTCGCTGATGCGAGAGTTGATTTCGTATCTGCTGTTATTGTAGGTTGTTCCGATGCGGTCTTCGCCGTTCGGGACATATATTCCGTCCTCGACAGATTCAAGGGAAATCGAGTAGTCGTCCGGGATGCCTTCGAGAGCCTTTCTGAGTTCCCCTACGGTCATTTTTTCGATGTACATTTCTTCTCCTTTGGTACCTAAGCCTGTGCGGTTTCCAGTTTTAATTTCTTATTATAACAGCTCCGTTAAACCTAAACCATCATGCTCTACTTCCTCGGCCAGCACTTGTGTATGCCGAGCTGGTGGTTGAAGTACTCTATGAGGTCGATTTCATTCCCTTCCTTGTTGAAGAAGGAGAAGTTGACCGAGTTGTAGGCACGGTTGTCACCGACGAGGTAGACCTGTGTGTAACTGCCGTGGATTAGAACGAAGTCGACATCGTATTCCTTGCCGACCGTAAGGTCTTTGGGGTCGTTAGTGGCGCCCCATTTGTTGAATAGGTTGCTGTCGCAGCGAGCTTTTATCTGTTCGACCATGATTTAGGTTTACCTTTCGGTTGTTTGAAGTTTACGTAGTCTATGTATTTTCCGGCGGTGCATCCATCGGCATCTTGCCGACCATCTGGCACTGCATGATGAGTTCCATCACGTCGCACAGGAACTCCATCAGGGATACCTCCTGGTTCACCTGTGTCAGGCTGGCGCGGTATGCCTTCCCCAGCATGGAGGCGAACTTGATGTACATGTAGTCCACGGTGCCACCGGCAGGTACCGGTATCCTTTCCATGAAGTACTTACCGAACGGGATGTAGACTCCCCTGAAGTCGTGCGCGTTGGCGGACAGGTAGTAACGGAGCCTTCTCGGGTCCATCGATATGGTCAGCCTGTATATATTGGATATCAGTTCATCGGTGACGATGTTCGGATGCCCCACGATGCTCCCGGAGTTCTCCAGGAACGTATTGTGCATCACGTTAATCATCATGCGCATGTCCGGATAGCAGGTAGTAAGGATTTCCACTACGGTATCCTTGGATACCTCCCCGTTCAGCGGCTTGGTCTCTATCTTCGCTATCTTCATGAGACGCTTGAACATGCGGTTCTTGAGGTCACGGTCGTCACCGGGATGGTCGAACGCTATGGGGGTACACCTTGACTTGATTGCGTCAGGTATGCGGAAGAGCTCATTACAAGTAAGGATGAAGCGTAGGTTGGACGATGTTGCCTCCACGCAGGACTGGAGCTTGCGGTAGAAGCTGTCCGGCTGGGACGGGTAGTCCGCCTCGTCGATGATGAAGAACTTGGGACGCCCGTTCAGGCTCCGGTAGGTGGCGCTCTCGTCAATCTCCTCGAGAATCTCGGAGTCGCGCTTCGCGTAGAGGAACTTGGATTCGGCACCGAGCATCTCAGGGATGGCCATGGCTAGGCTCGTCTTCCCGGTTCCCGGTGCTCCCGAGTAGAGTATGTAGTTGTTGAACGAGTTCACCTGCAGTGCCGTACGGACCATGTTCTCCAGCTTCGTGGGAAGGATGAAGTCCTCCAGCTTCCTGGGGCGGTATTTCTCCGGCCAAAGGTCGTCCTGTCCCGTAGTTACCGGGGTTCCTGCGGTCTCTATCACTTCTCCAGTTATAAGGTCGATTTCCTGCGGCATATCAAAATTCCTCTACGGCAAATATAGCAAATTTACCCGGTGCATCCAATATAAACTCCCGGTTATGAATACGATGCTTGAATTCATCGAGGGTGTCACCAGGAAGGACCCGGAACTGAGAAGGAAGGTCACCGGCCTGTACCGGTCGATATTCGAGAACTCCGCCACGGACATCAACGTGAAGCAGGTGGCCGCACAGCCGGGAACCTGCCAGCAGGGCATCGTGCCTAACGGCAACCTTTCTCTGTACAAGGGAATGCCCAGCGACCAGACAGTGGCTAAGCTGATGAAACAATCATATGCCAACAGGTTCGGACAGTGGAAGGGCGTGGTGTCACCGGGAAGGACCTCCCTCGGAATGTGGGGAGGTACCGGTCCGGAAAACGTCAACTCCTCGACACAGTCCGGGGAGTCCTAGGATTCGCCGGTAGTCTCGCTGCCGGGACCTGCTACTTCGAAGGTTTCCACGGCAAGGACTCCAAGAATCTCCTCATCATCTTGGCACAGTTCTCCGCAGTGAACAAGGTCCGGTCTCCTGAATTAAGTATCCAGTTGACTCCACCGGTATTCATATCATGTAACAGACTAAGGGTAGCCACTTCCATCTTGACAGTCTTCTTATTGTTCATGCAGGTGGCTGTAATATAAAGCCGGTTGTTGTCCTGTAGTACCACATCTTCGTCGAGAATCTCAACGTCGGAATCCTCATTTAGCCACCGGGAGATATCCAGGAATATCTCCAGCATGCATATTTCTCGGCGTCGCCAGGTCGCATCCGGGCCAAACGTGGTCAGGTTAGATACATCGGTCGCTTCCTTTACCTTGTCCTCTATCCGGGAAATGTCGTAGGCATCCAGCCGAGCAAAGCAAGTCGGCTCATATAGGCCGCGCAGGTCCAGTACACCCTCAAGCGAACTGTCCGACTTAATCCATCTGCCGCACGATACGAACTCGGGGCATGCGTGGAGGTACTGGCACTGGGGCACAAGAACATCCTTGAATTCAGGGTTGGTCTTCAGCACTTCCCTCACTATGGCACGCATAATCTTCTGCGTATCGATATCGGCTTTCCCGCACAGGCGCTTCCTTGCCATGAACATCAGTTCCTGTGCGTTGACTACCATCATGTGCGACACCGGGGCGTCCTGTGGTGCCTTCGTCCGGTCATAGTTGTCCTGCCGGTCATTCCGCTGTGACTGCACGAAATGCTCCACGCCGAGCTTGTGACGGACGAAATGCACCGAGTTACAATAGGGAATTTCCATCCTGATGATAAAGCGCAGATAACGGATGGGGGAATGCTCCGATGTCAAGTACTTCTTCTTGAGTTCGATAGACATATCCTTGTCCATCAAATAATTCTTCCCCATCGTATTTAGAGCGAGTTTCTTCACCCACTGCCAGTCCTCGTCAGTCGGGTACTTCAACACTTCTACCTTGAATTCAGCCATAACATCTCCTAAATCAGTTCGAGCATCGCGTCGGTCTCGTCATATTCCAATTCTTCCGGCCACCCCACGGCTCCGAACAGTCTTCCCAGAATCTGGGCCACGGAAACCTTCCACTGCTGGTCCCAGTCTATATGGAACATGTCAATGAGACGCTGCGGGCACTCCTCTCCGGTGTAACAGATAATCGATACGCCGTAGTCGTCGTCAGCCTTCTTGATGAACTTCATCTTCTCACCGGCAACGATTGGCTCGTAAGGCTCCTTGGACAAGATAGGGTCGAACTCGATAAGGTAGTTCCACACGGATGCCGCCCTGCGGCGCCAGTCCAGCTTGGAGAGTTCATCCTTTGGCAGGTGGCACTGTATCGCATACGGGACGGGCTCCTCCTTCATGCCGGAAGGCATGGAGATGTAGGAGTACTTGCCGTCCTTGACCGCCTGGAAGAACTCGCGCTTGATTTCCAGAAGCCTCTCGCGCACTACGCCCTTGTCCATGGTCTTCAGCATCAGCTTAACCATGTCCATCATGCGCTCGCGGGAGAACAGCGTGGTGGAACTGCGGACGATTTCAAGGCCGGTAACGGCAAAGTCGGGAGTCAATTCCATCGAGCCGATTTCGACAACGTTGCCCTGCTCGTCCTTCTTCGGCTCCTTGTCAAGGTAGACAATATCCTCGTTGGACTCCGCCTCGCAGATGTACTTCTTCTTTGCCGTGACGATTGCCTTGTAGATGCACTTCTCGCGCTTCAGGAACAGCTCGTTCGTCAGATATCCCCACTTGGTGGCGTAGGCGAGCATGAACTCGTCCAGTTTCTCTTCTAGGATAACGGCGTCCATGATGCGGCAGAAGTCGGTGAGCCTGTACCGGTTGTATATAATCCTGCAGCCCTTACCCCACACGATGCCGTCGTGGAACATAATCTTGACCTTGGAAAGGCCGGTCTTCTTGTCTATCGCCCGGTTCTCCGGGTCATGCCACTGGGCATGCGCGTACTTGTTGCACATGCGGTTGAAGCACTTGCGGGACTCCAGTTCCTCCTCGGGAGAATTGCCGAAGGAATACCTCTCGGTCTCCTCGTGTCCGGTATAGACGATGACCTCCGTACCGGTCCCCTGCTTCTTGCGGAACTCCTCGAACAGGTCGCCCACCTTGCAGTAGAACGAGTCGGTATCGCCGTGGGACATCCTCTTGAACAGCACCTGGCCGTCATCGTCCATGGTAGTTCCCAGGAAGGACTGGTCGATTTCCGGGACATACCCGAACGCCTTGATGAAGCGCTCGTCGTGGGCCACCTCCTCGTTGAGGTAGTGGGCAAGCTGCTCGATGGTGAACTTGATGAGGTTGCGGCCGAATGCGGTAATGGATGCGGCATTGTCCACGTCGTAGAACGGGAAGAAGTTTGAACCGAGCAGACCGTACAGGGAGTTTCCGAGCACCTTGTACACCTTCTGCATCATGTCGTAGACGGCGGTCATTTCGTGGTCGCCCGCCTTCTTCGCAGCCTTCATCTTGTTCTTCAGGTTAGCACGGCCATCAAATAGAAGTCTTGTTACCTGGGGGACGATGCCCTCCTTGTCCTTCCGGAAGTATACCTTGTACCTGCCGTTGTGCGTCCACGGGCTCTCAATGAGCGTGGCGCGTTCCTCCTCGGTCATGATGTAGTCCATCGGCTTGGTGACCTTGGTCTCCGGCGAGGTATTGAACGTCATCATTATGGACGGATACAGCGAGCGGTAGTCATACGACACGAGCCACTTGTAGAAACCGGGGATTGAATACACGAAGGCACCGGGATACTCTTCCTTGGACTGCTGGCGGTAGGCCGGGAACACCATGCCGTTCTTATGGAGGTGGTTCATAACGAAGCCGACCAGCATCTTCTTGGACTCGAACACGAAGGAGAACGGGACGTGGGCCTCCGCCGCAGCAGTGACGCACAGCTGGAACATCTTCACTTCCAGCTCCATCATCTTGAGCAGGCGAACGTCCTGCCAGTTATAAAAGATAAATTGCGACCAGTAGTTCTTCCAGGACTTGTATCCGTCGGGAAGGGGAGCCTTGTGCTCGCCGGTAATCATCCCGCCGATGTAGTCAAGCTTGTAGGAAGGCTGCTCGGAGAAGGTGTACTTGCGGTAGAGGGCGAGGAAGTCGATGACCTCCGTTCCGGCAATCTGCAGCTCGCCGTCGTTGTTGACCCAGGCCTTCTTGAACTGAGCCGGGAGACGGGACATGAGCTTGATGTCGATACCGAGCTTCTGGGCCCGGTTGACCATGTACGTGGTATCGTAGGAGAAGTTCCACCCCGAGAGAATGGCTACGTCATTTCGGCCAATCTCGGTAAATAATCGGGTAAGCAGGTCTGATTCGGACTCGCACAGCACGTACTGGCAGTTCTCCTTGGCCATCTTCTCCTTGACCCAGTCCTCAATGTCACGTCCAACACCGTAGGTAAAGTAGTTGTCGGTAGCAGAAAAGTAGATGGTAACGCAGTTGATAGGGTATTCGGCACGGTGGGCCATCGGGAAGCGACCGGTAGTCTCCACCTCTATATCGAGGAAGCAGATGTTAATCTTGCTCATGTCCGGCTTGAGCATGCCGGTGTTAGCATAGTGCTGCTGGAGGAACCTGGCCCTCGGGTCTATATCGATTTCGGCCAGGTGGTTATTGGGTCCGATATAGCGCTTTCGTATGTCCTGTTCCTGGGCGGTATGCCTCTGGACGGCATACATCTCCCTTCCGTATATGTCCTTCATTCCGCACGGCATGGCGCCGAACTCGCCCCGATTCGGGGTGTAGAAGGTATTGACGATGCGCTTCTGCTCCATCGTCCCGTCGTCGTACCAGAGGAACAGGTTGTCAGTATCCCTGTCGTGGTATATCGCCGACCACATCCTGTGCTCGTCGGACTTCTTGTCCGGCGAGGCCAATTCCATAGTTTCCATAGCAGCTACCGGAAATATAGCAAAAATGCCTACCTAGGGTAGGCATTCGATGATAAAAAATGAATAGGTTGTTATTTTTCGCCCGGTTCACCGATGTGCTTGGAAATCTCGTCGAACTTCTTCAGCACCTTCTCGGCAGCTTCCTTGGATTCCTTGTCGACTCCCAGTGACTTCACGAAGTCCCTGAACATGTCAATCTTGCGCTGGCGCTTGCTTTCCTCGGAGAACTTCTTGTTGGAGTCAGCTTTGGAACGCTGGGCGGAGGCGGTAGACTTGGCCTTCGTGTCGAAGCTGCCGGTCTTTGCCTTGGGTTCGCCCTTGGCTTCGTGGGTGGCATCCTCGGTGACGAGCTCGGTGACCTGCTTGTCTTCCTTCTTCTCGGTGACAGTGTCGTTCTCGGTAACCGGCTTCTCGGTACCTTCCGTAGCAACCGCAGTGCCCTTGGTGTCCACGTCGGTCACCTTCGGTGCATCCTTGGACTGCTTGGCGAGGTCCGGGTTCTCGGCGGTCTTGGCCTTGCCGACCTTCTTCTTGTCCTCGGTCCAGCCGGAGAAGTCGACCTTGACGCCCTCGAAACAGGCGGACTCAACAATCGGCTTCGGGTCCTTGACCTCGTTGTACGGGCGCTGCTCTTCGATAGGCTGGTTAGCGATAGCCTCAATCATCGCGAGCATCTTATCTTCTTCTTCGATTGAATATGCCATTTGGATACCATCCGGTAAAAGGTTATTTGACGGTAAGTTTATACAGGTGGCAAAAAGTATTTTCCGGCAGTTTCCGGGATACTGCCTGGGGCGATAAACTTGCAAACATGACAATCAACCAACTTGCAAACATGACAATCAACCACATACTTACCGGAATTCCCCACGAGCTGGCCAAAACCCTTGGCACAGGATACCGGGTATGTCTGGAATCCCAGGAACCGGTTGTTTCCGGTATCAGGGAGATGACCTATGGCGAGTTCATGGCCATATACCGCAAGGTAACGGAGAACGAGGCCGAATGCTACCATGACAACCCGGAGGAAAGCGATAAGTTCCTGGCAGAGTGTCTGGATAACGCGCAGCATACCTGGGACCGCCGAATCCACGCATACACGATAGACGGACGGCAGGGCCTGGTTACGGTAACTAACAAGGACGGGACTGCCTACATCTACCTGGTATACGTACCGGAAGACGAACGTAGCACCGGCACCGGCAGCCTGCTCATCAGGCAGGCCATCCAGGACTCCCCACAGGGAATATCCCTGCATACGGCCAAGGACAACGACGGGGCCTACCGCCTCTATTCAAGGCTCGGGTTCAAGGAATATCCGTCGGTCGACCCGGGAGAACGTTTTATGGCCACCAAGCCAGGAATAGGCGGAAACGAGTGGTGGACCGACGAGGAAAAGGAACTTTAGGAGGACTAGCAGGATGGACCTGAACATACCGAAATCATCCACGGTGAGCCACGAGCTCCCTATATTTACCGAGCTCAGCCGGGATTCCGGCATCCCTGTCAGCGAAATCAAGGCACGCTTCCGCAACGAGATGCTCGAGAAGCACAAGGAGGCCATGGACGACCCATCCAATCAGGTACTGGGAGGTACCGAGCAGGACATGGTCCACGACGCGGTCAACTCCCTCCGGCAAAAACTGGAACATCCCGAGGAACAATCCGACGAAGATACCGAGTATGACGACCTCATGGGGTTCGACCCCAACGTCCCGCCTCCCGGTGCGGACATGTTCGCCGCCCCGGGTGATTTCGGTGAAGATGCGGGCGGTTTCGGCGGCGGCTTCGGCGGCGGAATCGACAACATGGACCTGGGATTCTCCGACGAGGGTATGGCCTCGTTCGACCAGGTGAATGACGACTTTGGCGACTTCGGCTCCGAACTGGACGGTGACAGCGTCAATGCGATGTCCGAAATCGAGCCGGGAAGCCCGGATACTGAAACGGAACCGCTCGACAATGGCAGTTCCGATGAAGGTCCTGCCGAGGATTTCGACCTCGGCGGCAGCGACGACCTGGCCGAGCTCTAATCGCCGAAGTACATGCACTTCCTGGCGTAGCCCATCTTCTCGTTGCAGTATGTCATAAAGAGGCGGCCATCTTCGCCATAGAGCAGCTCAAGCACGGAAGTCCCGGCATTCCTGACCATCATAGTACTTATGTCCATCGGCAACTCGATGGACTTTTTAGTATCCATCATCTTGACCCCGGTCATCGTGATGACACCCTCATAGCGGTCACCGTTGGCGTACTTGATTTCGACAGTCTTCTCATCAAGCGGGGTAAGGGTGACCGGTGCAGTCGGGTCACGGTAGTTGAGCCCGTAAATCATGTCGATAGTCGCTGCCATGCCGAGCGTGTCGAACTTCATGTAGGACATCATACCGTCACTGGTACCCGTACGGAGAGTTGCCGGCGCAAACTTGTAGGTAAACCCATAGAGTTTTCCCTGTGAACGGATTGTCCCGTGGGTCCAGTCGAACTCCATCGTGCATACCGACTTGGTTTCTACCAGCGGGATAAGCTTGAATATGCACAGCGGGACAGAAACCTCGAAATCACCCAGCTTGCCGTCCTCCGTAAACGATTCCATCTTGGTACTTGCCGGGAGGGTAGCGATTGTCACCCGGTCATCCCCGGTGCGGAACGAGAGCGTCCCCTCCTTCCTGATAATCTCCATGCAGTCGAACGTATAGACGCTGTCGATGATTGACGCCATCACGGTCTGCTCAATCTTGATACTATCCTGCAGCAGGAATTCCTCGGCTTCGGTTTCGAACGGTTCGAGCAGCGGGAGACTTGCCTCGGACTCGAACCCCTGGAACGACTCATTAAACGACGAACCGACATAGAGCCTGTTGTCGGCCACCCACATGGCAACCAGTCCGTCCTTCACACCCTTGTCGCAGAACACGTACAGGTCGCGGAGGTTGACATACGCATCGCTATCCAGGCACTTGGACTTCAGGGTCGAGTCGATAAGCACGCTGACACCCTTGGACGTAGTGAGCTTCATGTAGACAAGTCCCTCTTCCTCGTTCTCGAAGGTCTCGACGTGCACCTTGACGTCATCTGACTCGCACGAGAACCCGATGAAGGTCATCGCCTCGCGGAAACCGGTAACGGTATTGAACATGACCAGGCTCGGCCCGGCGGATTCTTCTACTGTAGATACTTCTTCGGACATAATAGTTCCTCTCTTTCGGTAGAGAAACTAAATCAAAAAGGCAGCTGCCGGTAGCAGCCGCCTTCAAAAGGATATCTCCCGGGGCTAGAACAGGTTGTCCAAGGAGTCGATTGCGATGTCGGTCTTGTCCTTACCCGGTTCTTCGGAATCGCTACCGCCCTCGCTCATGTCGATGCCCGGGTCGGTATTGCCATTGCCGACCATAGCGTTGGCCTGGTCCATCATGCCCTCGGTATCGTTGAAGCCGTCGTAGCCGCCGAAGTCCATCTGGGAGTTCATGTCGAGACCCTGTCCGACGCCGGTCTGGTCATCGGCCGGGAACGTCATGGCGGCAGTTTCCTTGGACACGTCACTCATGGCAGTACCGTCGGTATTGTACACTTCGGGGAACCACTTGCCGAGGTCGGTCTTGAACTTGGTGATGTCAATCTTGCCACCCTCGAGGGCATGGGCAAACTGCCTAAGGCCGTCGATGGGGAGAGTGGTATCGAGCGCCTTGTAGTCGTCAAACGACAGGAACTGTTCGAGTATTTCTTCCGGAATCATGTTCTTGACACCCGGGAAGCCCTCGTACCATTCATTGGCCGACGGCTTGACGCCACCAGCCTGGTTGTCGTTGATGTAGTTGATTGCGTCGGATACAATCTGGGCCATGTTGTCCCATGCTGCCTGGGATAGGCCGGAGCCGTTATCCGGGTCGCTCGGGAGGCAGAACTCGCGGAACTCGAGCATGTCGTCACCCTTGCCGTTACCATCGGTAACACCGTTGACATCGCCGGCATCCTGGGGGGCGCCCATGTCGCCACCGGCAGGTGCACCGCCGTCCGCCGGGGCGGCGAAGTCATCCGCACCGAAGTCGGCACCGGCGTCGCCACCCATGTCGTCATCGGCCTCGAGCATGGCGGCCTCGTTGCATACATTGAGAAGCTTCTGGAGCTTCCAGTCGACAGATTCGTATGCGGTGATGTTGTTGGTGTCGGAATTGGCGATGCCGAGCGTGTCGTTGAAGTTGTCCTTCATGCTCGGGATGGCACCCACACCGTAAAGCATCTCGTCCAGGTCGGCCGGTTCGCTGTTCTGCTTGATGAGGTTCCTGGCGCTCTCCCGGATTGACTGGGCGAAGTTCCCCTTGAACTGGTCGGAATCGAGGGATACCTCGTACAGCATGGTCGCACCGCCGTCCAGGGTGAGCTCGACACTGATGTTCCCGTTCTTGTTGGGATACTTCAGGTTGATTGTAACCGGAGTGCCGTCACAGTTGAAGGCCCCGTTGAGCGAGGTATTGTCCATGTCCATCCCGGCGAGATTGAGCCGCATCGGGGAATATGACGTACTGGAAGTAGCCTCGGTCATGACCTTCACCCCGATATCGCGGAGGGAGAGGTAGTTCTTCTTCATCTCGAGGTTCTTGTTCTCGTATGTCCGGTGGTCGAACTTTTCCTTGGTCTGGTCGTCTACTGGGGGCAGCGTGCCCTTCATCATGTCGACGGTTGTCGTACGGGCCGGGACTACCGGTCCGCTCTTGGTGGTGACGTACTGGAACGTCTTCGTGAAATCTGTAAGCGATACGGCCACTTGGAACCTCGATTCTGTCGATTTTCCAGTAGTTTATACTGCTGGCCTACTTGGCGTGCAAGGTGCACCACGCGGCGTACAGCGGTATATCCTTCGGCTTGACCATGCTGCGGGAGCATTTCGCCGTCATCTCGGCGAACTTTCCGGGATTTTCCCGTTCAACCTGCTTGACAGCACCGTCGACCACGGCCCGCCCGAATGCAGCCTCGGACAGCCGGTTGAGCTCGGTGGTGAACTCCAGTTCACCCCGGTCACCCCTGGGTAGCCTGCGGAGGTATTCCACGATGTCCTCCCCGGCCCTGGGCGCATCCTTGACCCGGTCGGCCCCACCATGCTCCACGAAGTACCGACATATGTAGTCGTACGGTACATCCTTGCATTTCATCACCACATCAACTAGCGATACTCCCTTGCCGTACCATGGAGCTATCTTGCTGTCATATTCCGTGTTGGTAGTAGAATGTTCGCCAGGATTCTTCCCGGACTTACTGGCAGCCTCCTTGGCAACATCCGGCCGCATGTACCTGTATTCGACCTTCATGCTTTCCAGTTCCTTTTCGTCCATCCGGCTGAAGCTGAATGCATCCTGCATGTACTTGGCAAGGGAAGGATTCTTCATTCGGAGGTAGCTTACGGACGGGTCCTTGGCCGCCATACCGAGCGACATGAATACTGGATTCTCCTGGGCATCCCTGAGTACCACTCGCGCAAGCCACCTCGCATCGTCACGCGCTATGTCCGTCATGGCACGCGTCTCGTCGAACGGAATACCGAAGTGGGAGAAGCTCTTCTTGAGCCGCTCCACGATGGCCGCATAGTAGATGAAACGTTTCGCCTTGTTGTCCACCTCGGCCTGCCTCCTGTCAGCAGACTGCTTTATGCGCATGTTCCTTTCAAAGGCAGACGGCATCTCCCGGCGCTTCTTGATGTTCGCCAGGGTATTCTGGTACTTTCCCGGATGCTTCGCGATATCTGCCCGGATTTCGGCCTCGTTGAACGGTGTTCCAAGCCTGGCGGCGTTGCCCCTCAGGTAGTCGACAACCGCATCGGTCTCCTCGGGAGTGAGGGGGCGGAACTTGCGCATACCACCGGTGAGGGCATGGGCGCCTTCCACCAGGGCGACTACGAGGGATTCCGGGAGGTCCGGCAGTTCACCGAGGGCCTCAAGCAAGATATCATCAAGTTCAATTTGCATACGGCAGTCCATATTCGACTACCGTAGTTTATGGCTTATTCGACCAGGGCCTCATGGTTGATTTCACCGCCGTCGCTCTCCATGCCGGCCACGTAGAGGGAAATCGGGTCCTGCGGGTCTGCTCCGGCCAGGGAAGAGAACGCCTTCAGGGCAATCTTGTCACGGGCCTCGGTCTTCATGTGGCGAACCTCAATCTCGTAGTCGGTCTCGATGCCCTTCAGTATGGTGAAGTACATGGCAGGAATCTTTCTGTACTTGTCCTTAGAACTGGCATAGGCGGCATCAATTAGGTCGGCGGCACCCATGCGGGTGCAGTTCCTGGGGATGTCCTCAGTAATCTGCTGTCCGGTACGTCCCTTCATGTAAATCTTCACCTTCGTATGGCTCAACACCACGGATACGAACTGACAGCCGGGAACCAGCTTGAGCTCGTCACAGAAGGTCTTCAGTGCGTCCTTGCCCATTGAAATGGTTGACAGGCAGTTCATGATGTCCTTGTCGCGGTCAGCCGGAACGTGACGGGCCTTCTTGTCGAACCTTGTCGGGTCGGCACAAATCGTGTATGCCGTGCGGGTCGCAGTGGTATCGTTGCCGTTCATGAACTGGAGCATCGGGTAGACATGCCCGTTGGATAGCGTCCGTTCCAGCGCCTGGACGTTACTGTTCACCGTACCGGGATATCCCACCAGCTCGCAGAACTTGATGAACTCCATCATGTTTGCGACACATATCTCGTTGCCACCAAAGTTAAGGTCAGCCGGTCCGGCCGATATGTGAAGGAACGTAGCCGGCGTAGGTATGGTAATCCTGCACCTGCCGTTGGCCTTAAACATCACGGTAGCCTTGGACTTGCTTACCATGGTGAGTTTCTTCAGCAGTGCAAAGAACTGCGGGCTCATTGTGATTATCTGTGGTTCCATAGTGGCTATACCTTCTTTTTCTTTAGGAATGCATTAAGTTCTGCTTCGTTCAGACTGACGAAACGTGTAATTCGCTCTATTGCCAGGTTCATCTCGGGTGTACCCGGCCTTACCTCGAACTCCGCGCTTGCCCAGCAATCTACCGGTATCTGCATCATAGGTATTCCATGCCTCCTGATTATAGCGGATACTGTGGGTGCCAGGAGACCTCGTGCATCGCCCAGCTGCATGAAATACCTCATCGATGTAAGTTCCTGCAGGTACTCTCCCCGTATGGCAATGAACGGACCGTCGAGCATGTCAACCCGGTGACTACCCGAGGTCGACGATAGTCCTTCCACCTTCCGGTTCTCCCCGGTAATTTCGCTGTACACCCAGTAACTCCCGTATGTCTCCGAACAGGCATCCCACGAACCGTCCGGAAGTATGTATCCGTACCCGAACGGACCTACCGCCCCTACATTATCCGGGACCGCGGCTAGCTTGCTATGGAACATCGGGTCAGTAATCATGGAGGTGGATGACACCAATACAACCCATGCGGGTATCTTCTCAAAATTGTACCTGTTGTATGTGGTCAGCACGTTCAGGATTGCACGTGCGAATACCGGGGCTATCTTGCGCCTGCCCAGGTTACGTCCCGGCCTGGCCTTGAAAATTCTCTCTTCCTTGGTATGCGGATATTCTCGGTATCTCCCGGACTTTCCGTCGGTCGATATCATGAACGTGACAATCTGCCGGTCAGTAGCATACCTGAGGAAGTCATTCCTGGACGGAATCATCGGGGTGTTGGATGCGCCTGTCGTGAGGATATTGCGGATTGCATTGCGTCTGGCCATCGTATAGTTCATCTTTTCCCTTATGTCGGCCATGTGTTTCTTCTTCTTTTCCGCCTTCTCATCCAGTGCCAGCCGGATTGCCTCCTCCATCTGTTCGACCGGGGAGGAGAACGCTACCGGCGGCTTGGCCACTGCTACGACTCTCATGTACTTGCGGGTAACGCGGGACAGTGGCTTCTGTTTCTTCCTGAACTTGAAGTCGACGCCTGACGCGACCACCTGCTCCACGTCCTCCTTGACCCATCCCTGCGATGACACGCCTTTTTCGTCAGGGGACAGTATTCTCTTCTTGTCGTGCATCCGGCGGCATTTACCTACGATGAACATGTCCACCCACCGGTCAGTCTTGAAGAACTTGTACTTGATTGCCCTACGTGTATAGTAAGGCAGTCCCTCACAGTAATATTCCCGAGCTAGTTCCTCTTCCCGAATCTGGTCAATCCTTGCCTTGCTGTATACCCACATCTTCTTCCCGTCCGGGAACGTATGCCATTCAGCATTCAGCCGCTTTACATCGCTAAGCTGCTTGAACTTACTGGTGGAGAACCCGGAATATACCAGAGCCAGCTCGGAGTTCATGTATTCGGGCAGCGGGTCTTTCCGGTACACGCGCACCTTCCGGCTATGCAGGTACCTCAGTACCTCGGCCTTGCTGTACTTTACCCGTTCGCCCTTCTTCCTGGGCATGGGTGTAATTGCTTTTGTCCTTTCTAGCCTCCATATGGTCGATGCACGGATTCCCATTATGAGCGCGGCCATGCTCCTACGGAGAGGAACCTTCATGAATTCAGCAAGATACACCGGGTCCCAGTTCCGCCGGTAATATTCCAGGTCCTTGCGGTAAATCTTGCGGTAATTGTCATATTCCGAAACATGCGTACGGAGCTTCCCGCTCTTTATCAGCGCATTTACCGACTCCGGCTTGATGCGGAGCTCGTTCATCGCCTGGGCTACACTGAACTCGTACAGCGGGTGCAGGTTGTCTGGCGGAGTAAGCTTCGCCTTGGCAAGGGCGGACATGGCGTCCGTCATGCGGAACTCCTTGTGCCCCTGCGGGTCATACCTGTAAGGAAGCCCGTCAAATACTCCTAGGCGCTTCAACTGCTCGGACGGGATATGGGTAATCCTGGTAATGAAGTTGTAGTCTATGAACTCACGGTCGAGGAACCGGTTCCTGTATGCCTGCACGAGTACGTTAGCCATCAGAACAGAACCTCCGGACGGTTGTTCGGCTTCGCCCGTCCCTCGCGGAATGCCTTCAGTGCGTCGAACCGCTTCCTCGAAGCCTCCTTCTTCATGTTGCCGTACTTCATGGTGAACAGGATACTCGCCCCTTCTGGGTCCCTCGTGCGGGACTTCAGAAAATTACTATCGACGAAACCGTCGGCATCCACCGGGAACTCCCCGGACATCACCGCCCCGTTCACGTCCTTGCTGTGTATCCCGTCCCAGGAGAACCACTTGTACCCCTGGTCACAGGTAGTTCCCGTTCTCGCCTTGCGCCCTTCCGGGTCATTATCCCACAGCACAACTATCCTGTCCTTGGCGGCAGCAAGCTGCGGATTCTCGGCAATCACCTCGCCGAAGTGCGGGATGCCGCCAATGGCAATGGAGTTGCGGATAAAGGTAGAGTCTATCGTACCCTCGAGAATGTAGATTGTCTCGGAGTAGTTGATGAAGTCGATATTGTAGGCACCGCGCTTGACACCGGTAAAGTTCCGGTAGCGGAGTGGGTTGTTCGGGTCTATCGCACGGGCGTCGAACTGGCCCCACTTGCCGCCGAACTTGTAGAACGGGATGATTATGCGGTTCCTGTAATCGTTTCCCTTCGGACGGCCATAGTCATCATACTTTATGTTGCCTGCCTCGTCCCGGTCGTAGAACTGCTCGCCCTGGCGGCACACAAACCACTCCGAGTATACCTCCTCCCGGATTCTCCGGGAGCGGCACAGGGCAAGCGCCGCCTGTGCAAGAGGGTCGCTGTCGTAAATGGACATCAGTTCCCCGTCCTTGAACGGGAGGGTGGCATCCAGTTTCCTCTCTGGTCTCGGGGAGGGCGCCTCCTTCTTCTGGCCACGGTCATTTCCGAAGGCCATGAACAGGAGCCGCTGGTATGCCTGCTCGTCATGCTCCTTCAGCCACCGGGCGAAATGCATGCGCTCACCGCACTTCCAGCACACATAGAGCCAGGTATCGGTATAGATATACGCCTTCTTCTTGTTAGGGAAGTTCATGTCCCCGCACTCGGGATTCGGACATACGAAGTTGTAGAACCCCGGATGGGAGTCATCCAGGGCATACTGCTCGAACTGCTCGTGTATGAACGAGTCGTACACCGACGCGGGTATGTCGTCGAAACTTATTGCCATTCTTGAACCAAATATAGCAAAAAAGAAGGGGCCGGCAAGTTGATGCCGGTCCCTAAATGGTCAGATTTTCGCTATAATCCGTCGTATTGACTTACGAGTCATTACATACAAATTAAAACGGGAGGTCTTCGTCGCTATCCGTCTCCACGATAGGAGCCGGGTTAGCCTGCGGTGCAGCCGGCTGTGCGAACTGCGTCATCGGCTGCTGCACGGGAGGTGCTGCCGGTGGCACAAAGGACGGGGCTGTAGGAGCAGCGGGTGCTGCCGGGGCTGCCGGGGGCACGAACGAGGGTGCTGCGGGAGCTGCCGGAGCGGTAGGTGTAGCCATCGGGCCGGGCATGGTTGCCGGGATAGGTGCCTGGGCGAAAGCCGGGGTAGCCGGAGCGGCAGCCTCGGGAATCGGGGGAGGCATCTGGGCGGCCTGGCCCATGAATGCAGCCGGGTCGGACGACATGCTGATGTTGGCGTTGCTCGGGACCTGCGGGATGTTGTTCTGCGGAACACCGGGCATACCGGTAGCGAACGGCTGTGCACCGTAGTTGGCCGGAGCCTGGCCGTAGAGCGGCTGCTGGGGCTGCTGGTAGCCCTGGTTGCCGGCACCGCGGGCGCCACCGTACTGCTGGCGTTCTGCGGCGGCCTTGGCACACTCGTCCCAGAACTGGGCGAGGTTAGCCGTAGCCTGTTCCGGGGTCGGGATATTGTCGTATGCGAAGCTCAGGTCATGGCACTGGTCGAGGATGGCGAGCATCTGGTTCTGGTCGGGTTGGTAGACGACCATGCCCGTGTTCGGGTCCTGGACCATCTGGTAGGCGAGCGGGGTGGAGTCCTTGACGAAAGTGCTTCCGTCATAGGTCGGGGCGCCCTTGCGGCGACCACCGTAAGACTTCTCGGCATCCCACTTGCCGGCGATGTAGTAGTCACGGCCCTGCATCGGGTCGTACGGGATAAAGTCGTCACCTGTATCGACATTGATTGCGCCAGGTACCTGCTTGGATGGGTCGTGCTTGGCGTTCCAGTTGTCGACCGGCTTCTGGAAGCGGTTGTGCTGTCCGCGGCTCATCGCCCAGACCTTCACTGTACCGTTGAGTTCCGGATGGTTCTGGTCCTGGCGGACATAGATATTCTGCCACCATTCCTCGTCGGCAGTCTGCTGGAGGAACTTGCCGAGCTGTTCCTTGGTGATGCCCGGGCGCTTCTTGGCCTCGTTGTAGCGTCCCCACGCATCCTCGCAGTAGGGGCAGGTGCGGACGTTCGGGTTGTTCTTGCAGCACTTGTCGTAGAGCACCTTGCCCGTGACCATGTCGCGTATGCGGTGGACGAGGACGCACACTGCCGGATAGGCGTTAAGGTCGCGGCCCTTGGGAAGCGTACGGATTACCGCAACGTATTCCGGGTTGTCCTTGGTGACAACCGGGCGCCACATGCGTTCGTCCTTGTTGGCTGAGCGGTTTGCACCCGGTGCTGCCGTGGGTGCTGCGGGGGCGGTAACAGAAAGCATACCGCCATTTGCTTGCATTGTGTTTGGTGTGTTTGTCATAGCAGTTTCCTAGGCCCCTTCAAGGCCTTGTTTCTAACCGGTTTTACATTAAACCGATAGCCGTCTAGCATGCCCGGCTAACGGTTCACGAGTAAATATAGCAAAATGCGTTGTCAAAAAGTGCCACTCGGCTACTTTTTTTCGTCATTGAGGTGCGGAATGGCGATTTTCGGGGCGGTTTCCATGCCGATAAGCTGCATTTTCTCCGCTTTTTCCAGGGAAGCCTCGACCAGCTGGTCGAAATCATCCGGAATCTTGTAGTCTTCCTTGCCGAATTCCTTCTCAAGTTCAGCCGCGCATTCCGACAGGATGTCCTCGAACTTCCAGTCGATGCACTTCTGGGTCGTGTTGTCGATGATGCAGGCCTCCACGAACCGACGGGAAACCTCGTCATGGGACAGCTCGACCTCGGTGATGTTCGGGTTAAAGTCGTCGTCGATATGGCGCACGTTCTCGTTCTTATCGTCCTGCACGGTGAGAATCTTGTCGGCCTCGGCGTCGCTCATGCATTCCGACTTGGATACTTCCTCGGAATCTCTCTCAAATTCCGGGGCACGCATCATGTAGTCCTTGCCAATCATCGGGTTGTGGTGTTCCTCCCGGAGCTTCGCGAGCCAGTTCTTGGCCTTCTCCGTGACTACGAGCTGGTTATGGCCGGCAGCCTCCAGGTCGCCATTGACTATGAGCGCCGTCTGGGACTTGATTTCCTCTTCCCTGCCGGCGAACATCTTCTCGAACTCCTCGTTCTCCTCCCGGAGGGTATCGGCGTATTTAGGGAACTTGAACCTAGCCATTCTTCAGTGTCCTCAGCATCATGCTGTCCAGTTGTGCGAGGTCGAGTTCGTCATCGTCGGCTTCGACTGCCGGAACATCGTCCACAACACGGGCGACCTTGCCCTGTCCAAGACAGAGGGAACATTCCTCACCGTCCACCTCTCCGGTACCGTGGCACTCGGGACATTCCACTATATCCGGGGAGTCCTTGTCCGCCCTGGCAGTTCCCGGGTGCTTCGCCACATATTCGAGTTCGTCATCGGAAATCCTGATGCCGCGCTCCTCGGCAACCTTCTGCTTGATGTCGTTGTCAAGCACTGCACTGAGCTTTACCGGGTCTACGTAGGAATCGAGCGTAATAAGTATGTCGAACATGCCGAAGCCCGGTACCTCGTACTCGTTACCGTAGCGGTCAGTACGGGTTACCGTCCTTGCGTACTTGCGGTATGCGTTCCAGAGTGCTAGGTTGAGCTTGTCCCGTGCCTTCTTCAGGTAGTTGTCGGGCATCTTCAAGGTGATACAGATGTCACCGGGGAACCTGGGCTTCTTCAGGAACTCGTCAATCTCGTGGGCGATGTCCTTGTCGCCCAGCTTGCTCCTCTTGCCCGAGGTGTCAATCTCGTCTTCACGGTTCACACCGTCAGTTTCCTGCGGGTCGCCGTCTATTTTTTCGTCTTCTTCGACAGTGTAGGCCATCGTAGTACCGTATGGTTCATATCCATACGGAAAACTACGCCTTTTTCTTCCTTTTCGGCTTCTTCCGATGGGTAAGAAGTTCCAAATCCACCGGCCAGTCGGCCATTCTCACCATGGAATAGTCCACCAACGCCCTGGTATCGTACTGTTTCTTGGCAGTATGGAACCGCATCAGCGCCAGGGTGTCCTCCGGGAGGCTCTCCGGTCCCAAAATATCATACTTGATGTGGTTACGGAGTATCTCGCACATCCAGAAGGCATCGCAAAGGTCGGAATGCGGACTCTCGTACTGCTTGGGGAACTGCTCAAACTCCGGATAGTAGAACTGGGGGTAGACCGCCTTCATGGCCTCACACATGGCAATCTTGTTGGCGTCCCCGTTCCCGGTGGCAAAGTGCTTAATCTGGCATATACCGTAGGTTATGATGCCCTTCCCCTGCAGGTAGAAGTGCCGCCGGTACGCCCCGCAGAACTCCCCAATCTGGAAAATGGAGTTGCTGTTGCCCTCGTTGGCCTTCTCGTAGGCGTAATCCTCGAAGGAGATGTACTTGACATCCTCCATGTCCCGCTCGAGAATCTTGATAGCCCGCTCCTGCCTTACGAGCATCGGGACCTTGTCGTAGTCTGTCCCGCTGCACATGATATGGACATGCTCGGTCTCCAGAACCGCGTTCAGCTTCGGCTGGTACCCGTAGAACTGGATGTCATTCACGTCGAACGTCTCGTCGTCCAGGTCCATTATGACCTTTCCTGACGAGTTCATCGACGGGTCTATTCCGGCAATCTTCATACGTAGTCCGCCACGGTCTCTACCTTGACGGCCTCCTGGGTCTCCCCGGTAGCCTCCGGGAGGGCCTGGGGTTCTGCCGGCTTGCTTACCGCACGCTTCGGCTGTCCCTTCTGTCCGTTCCTCTGGGGAGCGTTCATCTGCGGTTCCGCCTCGGCGGCAGCCGTGTTGTATGCATTGACCTCCTCCTTACTCGGGCTGAACCAGCGCATCTGCTTGAAGTCGCACCGTGTAAGGAAGGTAACGAGCGCCGGTCCGAGGCGGGACTTGAGGATATAGTGGCTGAACATCGCCATGCTTCGGAGCACGTCGTTCGCCGTCAGCGAAATCATCAGGTCGGAAGTCTCGGCGTAACCGGAAGAACCCTCGACCGACTCGATGCCCGCCTCGGTATTGTGGTAGCCGGAACGGTTGAACTGCACTGCGGAAAGGCAGGCGAAGTTCCTCTCGATGGCGATATCGCGAAGCTGTTCGGCCTTGGCGACACCGTCCTGGTACATGCTTGACTCCGAGACCCTGCCACGGCTCGCCGGCTTCATGATACCGATATAGTCAACGACCAGCAAATCCAACTTACCGTGAGCAATCTCGAACGAGTCGATGACCGCCTCGATTTCCACCGGGGTGGTCGTGGTCTTCATGTAGCGAACCTGGAGCTGTCCCGGACGGGCGCCGGTAGCGGAGAACCTGGCGACATTCTCGTCAATCTTCTTCCTGACCTCGTCACCGGTAAGGCTCATCACCGAATAGAAGTCCACCTCGCATATGTTGGCCGCGAGACGCTGCCACACATAGTCCTCGGCAAGTTCCAGGGTTATGTAGAGGACATTGAACCCGCTCTTGTATGCGTATGCCGCCTCCGAGCAGAGGACAAGGGACTTACCTATGTTGGGCTGCCCGACGAACAGGGAAAGCGTCTTGCGGTAGTATCCGCCCCCGACCATGACTCCGTCAAGTCCCGGGCGACCAGTGTAGTATCGTATCTCATTGATACCGGAGGGGATGCACTGTTTCTGCTCGCGCAATTTCGCCAGTGCCGTATCCGCATCCGAATAGAGGTTGAGACCCAGGTCGGTATGCAGGCTGTACGTGACTGCAGCCTGCAAACGCGGGATGAGGTCACGTATCCCATCAACCTTCTTGTCGTGAATCTGCTCCGCGGCAGACACCAACACCTCCTCGGCCAGACGTTCCTTGAAGAAGGACTCAACCATCAGAACCACGTAGTCCTGATGCATCGTCTGGATGGGTGTGTTGTAGATGAATATCAGCTTGTCACGGGCCTGTATGGCGTAGTCGTTCGCCCCCATGCCGGTGATAAGTTCCTGTGCCGTTGGTACACGACCATGCTTATGCATGTACTTCCGGATAATTTCCACGATGTTGCGGTTGTTCACGTCCTGGAACAGTTCCGCACGCAGGGAATCGCGTAGCTTTGGTCCCACTACCGAATCCTGGAAGAATACCCTAATTACCAAGTCTTCCCGCGTTAACGCATATACCTGCTGCTGGGGCTGCATGTAGCCACCGGGAGCTACCGGTAGCTGCTGCGGAGGTGGCGGTTGCATTACCGGGGGATACCCCGGTTGCATCGCCGGAACAGGCTGCGCGAACGTAGGATTTTGCAAATTTTCCATAGCAGTCAAAATCCGAGTTCGTTCGTTCCCAAATATAGCAAAAGACCGACCCGGAGAGGGGCCGGTCTTCAACTTTTTTAATTAGTCTTCGGCGGAGCCTTCTGCGACCAGCCCGAGGGCCTCCGCCTTCTGGGCAGCCTCCCGGATGAACCGGCTGTTCTGTTCGGCGTCTGCCTGGTCGAGCGCGGCCTCGTCTACGTTGGCAAGCTCATCCTCGGTAGCCTGCTCGGTATCCTCGTCGCCGAACACGCCAATCTTCTGGTTCTTGTACTTGGCCTTTACATAGTCGTTAATCGGGTCAAGAATCGTACCGATATACTTGGCGGAATGAATCTTGTTCTCCGGAGCGACCAGCCATTCCGTACGGGGCTTGCGCGGGTCACAGATAACCCACTTCTTGCCGAGGAAGGTGGAACCGTCGGGGTTCCTCGGAAGTTCCAGGCCAGGCCAGTCGGCCTGCTTGGTGTAGGGAACGATGAGACCGGCTTCCTGCGCCCAGACATGGAGACCGTAGTAGCGGCTGAGACCATTCTTGTAGCTCAGGTAGAGACGGGTGCTAAGTCCTTCATGGACAAGGCGGTTCTTGATGTTACCGACCTGGATGAAGATACCCTGGACCTCCTTGACCTTGTTGCCGTAGTCATCCTTCTTTCCGCTGTCGACACGCTCGGTAATCTTGTAGACGGACAGGATGATGGAAGCAGAATACTTGGCGCCTTCGCCACCGGCGACCTTCTTGGTCTCGGTATGGGTGGTGGCCGCGTTCGGGTCAAGGTACATGTGGTTGGTGACATACATCGGGGCACCGAGTTCACCAAGACGGAAGGTAAGGTCACGGTACATCGCAGAGAGCTTCTTTGCCTTGGTAAGGTCGGTCTTGTCGTCACCCTTGAGCACGTCGGTGATGTTCTTGGCGGTGGACAGCATGCCCTGGGAGTCAAGGACGAAAGCAACCTTGTGCGGGTTGATGAGCGTCTTGTTCTTCTCCATATAATCTTCGAGCTGCTTGAGGATGGTGGAGATACCGTGGTGGCAATCCTCTACCGTATGGAAGTGAAGCACCTTGAATTGCTGACACGGGAAGGATGCGAAAAACTCGAGGTCCTTCCGGGTGGTCTCGTTCTCGGTATCGATATAGTAGATGAAGTAGTTGTCCTTGAACAGCGGTGGGCAGAAGTTGTACTTGCCGAGCAGGGACTTACCGGAACCCTGCAGGCCTGCCGTCTGCACGACCTTGTTCTTGGGGAATCCCCCATAGACGTCGCCGGAAAGAAGCACGTTCAGCGCGTAGCTCCCGGAATCTGCGAAACCGTACGTCGGGCGGTCAACACCCGCGTCGACGAACTTGTCGGTCGTAACGACCGTATCGAAAAATGCCCACGGATTCTCCGCAAGCGCGTTTGCTCCCTTTTTCTTTGCTGCAGCCATAACATTATCCTTTGTTTAAACCTTTGTCCTGAGGTAGAAATGCCACTTGTCGAAAACCGAATGTGAAACGCTATAGCCGGCAGGACAGCTATGCACCATCATCCCAATAAGCGGATAACCATCGTCCATGGAGGTTCCTGGCCAGGCGGTACCTGGCTCCCAGCCCGGACATATGTCGAAGTAAGTAGCGAAACCGATATCCATGTCACCGACAGGTATACCGGCGTCAATTAATTCCCGGACATTTACTCCGGCAATCCGGGATGCATCGAAGGCATCCCGCAACATGATAAGATGCGTTTCCATAGTAGCCATTCAACAATGTGAACTACAGACCGCCCTAAAGGGCGGCAGCTTCTGGTTTCAACCCAGCGAACTTGTCCGTTCCAGAATAGGTTTGGATATATAGGTCCACCAGTCCACCATCATAAGTTTCCTCCGTTCCGGAGGTACCCGCATATTTAGTGTCCTTCGGCCTGACAGTTCCTAATATAGTTTAACAGTTTCAAAAATGCAAGTTCTTTTTCTATTTTTTCGTCGGCTCTCATATGCCACCCTGAAGGGTGGCATCTTTCCCGCCGATAATTGTAAAATATTGATTACTAATATTGTACACTATGAACCAGTACTCTCCCCCGGTATACCCCGCGTACCACCTAGGGCCCTCCCGGTTGACCCGGTACCGGCAGGCAAGCCTCCCGGTGCTCCCCGCCGGAATTTGCTATATTTGCCCATATAGCGCATAAGCAAAGGAGCGCCACATGAGGATAACGCTAGACGGAGGACTAAGTTTCGAGGTCAAGTTCGACGACGGCAACCTGAAAGTATACCCCACTCCTATCAGCCCGGAGCAGCTTTCCGAGGTGAAGGACAAGGCAATCCATGAGTACAGGACGAGGCTGGACTCGCTGGAGGCAATCGCCGCTATCGAAGCCGATGCCAGGCATTCCCTGGTAGCCATCGCGGTGGACAACTTCATGGAGCAGATTTGCCGGATACGCCGGGATGAGCGCACTCCCGACGGCACCCCGTACTCTTTCTCGGTGACCTTCACGGCAGGCTCGCCCACCATAGAGATATTCTGCAAGGAGAACTATGGCGTCATGCAATACAGGAATGTACTTAAGGAATCGCTCAGAATCACAGAGTCCGCCTTGGGTTATGACCTTTACGGTCCTACGGGATGGAGCGTTAAGCACGTCAAGTACACCGGAGAAGGGGACGAAAGCATATGCTGCGATTTCGACAACGGTTCCTCCACGGTAAATACGATAAGGGAGTTCGTCAACTCTTACTGCCGGATATAGGTGGCCTCCCGGTAGTCTCCCGGTAGCCCCCAACTCACTCCCCGTAAATCTCCCGGACTTCCCCGGGTATCTCCGGTGCTGGCATCCATGCGACTACCTTCTCGTATGTCCCGTCGTCGCTGAACAGCCCGTGGAACACGCCGTTGCCATCCGCGGCCAGCACATCTATATGCGGTGTGCCTACCGGCAGGCCGGTGGACCGGCTGAACATTGCTACAGTACAAATGTATCTTCCTCCGGAGCGTTCCTTGACATCCGGGAACTTTCCCTCCGCCCATACGGTCCACCTGCCGAACTGTTCAGGGAGTCCGTCCGGGTCGTCCTTCATCTCTATCTTCCCGCAGTATTGCTTCTCGAAGTTCCGGTCCCCGATACGCAGCCTCTCCGCTTCTGCCCACTTCGCGTCCAGCCGCTCATCCTGGTCCCATGTGAACTCGGACACGTGGAACGGCAGCGTGTTGTTCTGCCAGAACAGCAGGTTGGCGGGTGTCTGCCGTCCGAACCGGTGGCTCTGGCCCAGTATCAGGTGCTGTTTCTTCGAGGACCAGGCGACCGGGAACAGCCGGTTGACTATTTCCATCATGGCCTTGTCCTTAATCCAGCCAAACTCGTCGATGAATATGTAGTCCCATCCTATACCAGCCGCATTGTCGGCGGATGCCGCCTTGGCACAGAAAATGCTACCGTTTGCTAGCCTTATCCTCTCGTGCGTCCATTCCTTGACTCCCGTCTGTAGCCATTCAGGGAGCGCGAGGTACATCTGGCGGACCTTCTCGTTGAAGTTTTCGTATGCCAGTTCCTTCTTGGGTATCATGTATAGGCATGCGGTATTTGCGGTGAACATCGCCTTCCATAGCATGAGCGCCAGTACCAGCGTGGTATATCCGGATTGCCGGTACCAGTCGGACTTGACCATCTTCTCCGATGAAAGCACCGGGATTTCTGCCAGCTGTCTGGGTCGTGGCTGGAACAGGTGCAGTCCCTGTCTCGCATTGTGTATATAGCAGTAGTTCCTGAAAAAGTACACCGGGTCCTTGGAGCACTTGATGCTTTCTTCTAGTTGCTCGGCGGTGAGTATAATGTTGTCGTCTGCGGAGCGGAGGTTGTATATTCCCCTGTACATTGATGGCCTCGTTGGTTTTCTGTACAGGAAACTATACCGTTTTTTGTGGAAATCGACGCGATTTTTGAAAATTGGTAATGTATTTTTTTCCTGGGTATTTTGGCTGAAATAGCCATTTTCATGTGAACTACCGCCGCCCTAAAGGGCGGCGGTAGTTCACATCGGTGACATAGAAGTCGAGGGTCCTGTCCACGTAGAACCTGGTGACGAGCCTGCCCTTCAGGTCGGGGGTGGCCTTTATGAAGCGGGAATACTTCGGGCTGGTCCTCGTCCGTTCGGGCTTCTCCTCGGCCAGCTTTATGACTTCACCGGCGCACTTCGAAATTTGTTTCTTGGTCTTTGCCTTGGATAGCGCCTTGATGGCGTCGTCCAGGGTCTTTTTGGGTGTCTTTTTCTGAGTGGCCATGCTTCTATTCCTCGGTTATTCATTATGCATACCACTTCTTGACGGCATTGTACGCTTTCACTATGTCTTCTTCGCCGAGCTTCTTAAGAATATCGCAGAGAATACCATCAGCGTTCAGGTGCGCCACTTCAGTATCTCTATTGTCGGCGAGCTTCTTGAGCTCTTCGAGTTCACGCGTGAATCTGGTCATATTACGTTTCCTTGTGTTTGCCGGCATCCAGGGTCTTCTTGGGTGTATTTTTCTGGGTTGTCATGTTATTTCTCCAGTGCTTCTATAAATTCCAGCAGTAGAACTTTCAGTTGTCCAAGCCTATCTGGAACCATCACTTCCAGCCAGTCGAGGAGGTACATGAAAGTAATCGGCACGTTAACCATTACGTTACTGTTGAGGTCGTCGGTTCCGCAGAGGCGGTCCCTGAGTTTTTCGATGGTAGTCCACTGACCGTCCAGCCGGATGTGCCCGTTTGGAAGAAGAACAATCTGGTACTGGCCATAGTCGGTATGCTTAAATACGGCGAGGGAAATGGCCATATTGCCTGCTTCGTCATGAACTGCTTGCAGAAATACGGGATTTGTGTCGATGCTGCCGTAGCAGAAATTCTCGTCGTCGCCATTAGGATGGTTCATGCGGTACCTACGCATGGCGAGCTCGCATGTCTTGCTGAAGTCCTCGTGGTACAGTGCCATCGTGTGGATGAACCGGTCGAACCGCTCGATTGCCACGGCTTTCTGGTCCTTGCTCTTCTGCTCGACCCTGTCCAGTATCCTGTGTGCTTCTTCAAAGGTAATCATCTGGCTATCTCCATTAATTAGTTGTTGTATTACTTTTCCCTCGCGTCATACTCGTCATTCGCCCTCATGTCCTTAGCAAGCAATAGGAGCCTAAGCGAATCCCTCACGTCATATACGGTCTCCAGGTCATACTGCCGACCGTGGTAGTCCAGTACAAGCCGTCCGTCCTTGTCTATGTCCATGAACGCGCTTGGGAACCTATCAAATATCTCCTTGAGATATTCCAGACGGTCGTAGAACAGTTGTTCCTTTGAAGCACACCGTATGCACGAGTCCACTATCTCGGCCACATGACGCTCATCAAAAGGGAAGAATATGGCTTCCAAGTGCATTGTATGGCCAAAATACTCCAGGGTAATCGAATGGAACTCGTCGTAGTCCAGCTTCGCTTCCGGGTACTTGTCCAGTACCGGCTGTAGAATATTTCTGACCTCATTGTCTCCGGCGGACGAGCCGAATGGATATCCATTTACGCATCCCCACATAGATTACTCCTTCCAATCAGTACCCCGGTATTTCCATGGTCTTGGCCATGTCGTCGATTGTGGTGCGGAACACCCTTGTCATTTCCTCGTCGGAAAGCACGTATAGCCATTCATCGGCAAACGGGTCTTTCCCGGTTAGTACAAGCCGCACGCCATGTCCGGACTTTGCGCCGAATGTAGGGAAAGCATTTCCTTTACAGTTGAACGCCTTTGGCCATATTTCGAAGCCCAACCCCTTGAAAAGTATACATAGCTCGTTAAACGCATACCTCTTGACGATGACCTCGTATACCTTGAAATACTGAAAATTGTCCGGACCGCCCTTTACGCATACGTTCTTTCCCAGCAAGGCATCGGTGACAATCGGCCGGAGCTTGGCCACTATTTCGCCGAGCATCTGGTCCTTGGTCTTGTCGTACCTGACCTTTGCTTCCTTGGCATTGCACTGCGCAAGCAAGTCGGAGGCAATATGCGCCACATAGTCGAAGGACGCATTTCCGTCATCTACCTGTTGCAGAGCGGCATGCAATTCATCTACCATACCAAGCAAGCGTTCCTTCTTGCTGGCCGGGTTGACGAACTGGCTGTCGTCAGTGTTCTTGATTTCATCGTATAGCCGGATGAGTTCGGCACCTTCTTCCGGAAGGTTGAATAGTTCCTGTTTCTTCATGCCACAAATATAGCAATTTTCCCGGTAGCCCCAGTTTTTGCTATATTTGTAGCAAACCAAGGAGCCAAACATGGTATTTTTACTGGAATCGTCGCTATATACCGGCCATATCGTATCGCACGGGTTCAAGCGGGAGGACCTATCCATACATTTCACGGATGAGGCGTACCGATTACTTAGCGGTTCGTGTGTAACTGTATTCGACGCGGATACGGACAACGAAATAACGTTCGCCTCCGACCGCATCACCGACAGGCTGAATGCCCTTGACCACCTTATGCTTACCGGCACATCCCGTTTCCGGTTCAGGTGTAACGGGAAACCGGCAACCGATACCCTGCTCAGCATACAGGAATATAGAATATAGGGAGGACAACATGGAAGAACTCAACCTTAGCACGGTGAACCTGAACGATACAATCTACTTCGAGCTGAACAAGGGGACGCTCGAGGCGTTAGGGGACGACCCCCAGGGACTGGCTGACTTCATCAAGTACCACGTGGCCGACTACATGGTGGATGGTGAGAAGAAGCAGCTGGCCAAGATGCAGCTGTGGGACTTCATGCTGAAATTCGGTGATAAATGCTACTGGGGCGGTCAGCCTATCATCAAGGCCAACAACATCTACTTCAGAAAGGAGAACCCATGATAGCAGTACCTACCGTAGTCTCCATGATAGCTTCGGCGTATCCGGGTTTCCGGCTGCCCGACGGTATCAGTGCCAGCAATAGGCTTATAGGCAAGTCCCAGTATACCGTATGGTTCTCCCGGGAATGCAAGAACGGTACGGCCACCCGCATACTGACCTCCCGGTATAACCAGGTGGAGTTCCGAAGGCCTTACGAGGAAGCCTACCTGGAAACCAAGGATATCGGCGAGGCGAAGGCCCAGGTCAGTCGCCTTGCAGAAGAAGGATACACCATATACAAGCAGGAAGTAATGATTGGCATCACCGGCCATGAGGAATACAGTCCTGCCACGGGAGAATGACATATGAAGTTCGAGATGATTATCCCGGAGCTCCCGGGGCATACCTCGGACGAACTGGTGGAACGGTATATGGCTTCGGTGGAGGCACGCCGCAGGACTGACTGGCCGGTGATAGCGGAACTGTACGTCACCTATGGCCAGGTACGCGCACCGTTCGAGCTGGACATGGGCAAGGTTGCCGGGAAGGTAACCGGGAAGCCCGAGAAGGGTGCCGACGGCAAGTGGTCCGTCGAGGTTGAGCTGTATGACTCGGCACCAGGAAAGACCCTGAACACCCTCATCCCGTACATGGAAAAGGAAGGGAAGCCGTTCAAGGTGCTTCTCAACGGATACTACGACGGGCATATCGTGATGGGCCCGTGGTCCCTGTATTTCACAAATGATTACATGTGGCAGACGCCGATGGAGTGACGTATGAGCAACACAGAAGATTTCATTGACGCGATGGAACCGCCTATCGAACCGCCCAAGTGGAACATCTACGAGTTCTCCCGGGCCATCTCCGAGTATCCCGGGCCAGAACTGGATATGCTCGAGAAGTACATCAAGGCAGTGTATGCTACGAACCTCAGGACAAACCTGTATGCTCCGGACGGCACGGAATACTACATAGCCAGCGAGTATTTCCTGTACTGCGGGAAGGCCAATACTCCACTCAAACTATATGGCGGCAGATATCCAGTCCCGTGGGAAGAGGTTACTACCGAGATGGTCAACCAGTTCCTCGCCGAACTGGCAAATGAATTTGCCGACTACATACGTGGAACTGCCATATGCAAGCTGTGCGACTCGAACGAGAGGGAAGGGACTACACTTGAAGCCTGTGCTATGAAACTGAAGGAAATGGTGGAAAAGATAATGCCGGACAAGATTCCGTCATACCTGCACCTGAGCGAGGACATGTCATGTGACCTGCTCGGTAGGTTCACAGGGGACGATACCAACAACTGCCTTATACAGTCGATGAAGTACGACCTAATCGACTACATATCGAAGGTATAGGTAAAGGAAGTCAAGTGGCCGCACTAGGCCACTTTTTTGCTATATTTGTGGCATATGGCAATAAAGATACCTGACAATATAGACCAACTGAAGGCGCTCTGCGGCAAGTACCAGAAGCAGCTCAGGGAACTCACCCAGAAGTGCGACCGGGAGTCACTCAAGGCTGAAATGGAAGAATACTACCTGAACGAGAAGATAGCCGACTTCGAGGCCCTGTGCAAGCAGAACGGCGTGGACTTCTCCATAGTCAACGAACGCGATGCACACCGGAGGGGACCTCATAAGGAGGAAAACTAATATGGATTATACCGAACTACAAAGGAAATACAAGGAAATTCGCGAATTTGTCATAAAACATTCGTGTGTTGTCGTGACTGCCACCCAGCCGCCCCGTGGAGGCATCGGGCTGTCACCGGAAGAACTGACCGAACTTGCCAATAAACCCATTTTCATCGACTACATCGGATGCATCGGGAGATAATATGGAACGCCCAACCAAAGGATACAAGGCGGTTATCCGCTATACCGAGTTCAGATGGTACATCCTGGAACTGGATATACCGATGGATGCCACCGTGGTGCATTCCGGGGGAGGTTTCTACCGGACCGACAAGATAGTACCGGTAAAATTCTGGTCTAGCCAGAATAGCAACATGATGATACTTGACCCGGCAGCCCACTCGTGGTTCAACAAGGAATTCCCGTATAATATCGGCGATACCGCCATGACCAGCCTGGACCCAAACCCGCATACCGACTGCGCGGAAGGGATACATTTCTTCGCAACCCGGGAGCAGGCAGTCAATTGGGGGAACGCAAACTTCGGTATGAATGCCGCAATGTAGGAGACCACCATGAGCGCTATCGGCATACACCCGATTCCCGGAGCTGAGGGGGACATCAAGAAGGGACTGAAGATTCTTTGTGCCAGCATCCCGGTGACTACCGAGGTATTCTGCCCGTACATCGACCATATATACCCGGTGCCTGCCATATTTACCCAAAAGGAATCCAGATGAAGTACGACATGATACCGCAGAAGACAGTCGAGCGCGTCTGGAAGGCTTTCACCGAGCATTCCGAGTACATCAACACGAAGTACAAGGAGTTCGCGTTCAACGACGGTGCCGACCTGACCGACCGAGACAGGTTCGTGGCCCGGTTCTTCAAGAGATATGCCATGCGGTACATCGCCTTTATCGACGTACAGCAGGTAGGTACCAGGTTTGACAACTGTTCGTACTTCCAGAAGCCGGAATCGGCCTATGCGCCGCACCACGGTGAGAAAAACTATACGAACCGTGGCGAGCCCGTCTACCGGAGGCAGAAGCTGTACCTATACGTCGACGGATTCTGGGCGGTTAACGAGATGTACGGGCGTGGATACATAGAGATGTCGTGCACCGACGTGTTCGGGAACAGGTTCCCCGTGAGGCTGGACTACAACAACATGCGCCACATCCAGTTCAAGGAGATAACGAAGGACAAGTTCGACCGTGTCAGGAAACTGTTCGAGGACGACCGCTCCGAAATCCCCTTCATTGTGACCCGCTACCTGACATGGCAGGAGATGCAGGACAGGAAGATTAAGGGGAGCGACCTCGTACAGGAGGAAGTCAAGGTCATGGCCAGGGACATGCATGAAGCCAGTAAGAAACTGGAAAATATAGTGGATGTCCGGCGGGCCTGATTGAGTTTGCCATAAGAAAAAGCCGGTGTCCTTTGGGACACCGGTTTTTTATATCTGCCGGGCGAACGCCCATCCCCGGAGACGCTCATCGTATTCGTCGATATAGTCCGGGAGGTCCTCGTATTCGCCCTCGTCAGTGAACTGCATGTGGTTGTACAGGTAAAACCACCCGCGGCTGTTCTCGAACATCGCCTCGTGGACGGTATTTCCTACAAGGAGAAGGACCGGTTCCTGGTTCCAGTACCGGTCGTCGGACATCTCGTTGAAGTCTATGGTCATTTGGGTGACTCCTTGGTAGCAGCGAACCCCCGGTCCAGTACGAACTTGTCCAGCCTGAGCATGCTGTCATGCATTAGTTCCATGTGTGCCAACTTTCCTCCTGTCCTGTGTAGGCTCATCTTGGCCAAGTAGAGTATCCGGTCACCCACTCCCGGTGCATCCAGGGCGTCTTCCAGTGCGCTCAGTCGGATTATCGAGGCGATGAACCGGTTGAACCCGTCATTTCCGAACGCTTTCGCTGCAGTGGCAAATACGTCGACATCCCGTTTCAATACCGTGTATCCGTGGGAGGTTTCGGCATATCCTTTCCGCATGAACCTGTCGTAGTCGAATTCCTGATACCGGTCGGCCTTCAGATGGCCTACACGGGGCTTTCCGGAAGGCTCGTAGAACAGGTTGCACATGGCAACTGCCCTGCAGTCGCAATCTGCCACTATGCCGAAATAGACGGATTTCTTGTATTTCCTTGCCATGGTATTCCTATGCCGCCTGTGCGGTCAGTTTCTCAAGTCTTTTCCTTGCCTTGTACTCCCGGTTCCTCTGGCGCTTCCTCTCGAGGCGTACCGGGTCCTGCTTCATTTTCTCGTAGCACCGTTGCCTCTTGGCCTTCACCTTCTCCGGGTTCGCCAGTTCCCATTCCTTCTGCCTGGCGTGGCAGTGCTCGGGGTTCTCTTTGTAGTACTTCCGCCACCGCTCCCGGTCTCTCCTACGGCGCCTCTCCAGGGATTTCCGGGAGGGACCGGGAGGGACGATGACGGGAGTCTCCGCGATTCTCCGGCGGACTTCCTTCCAGTCTATGGACTCGGGATTGCTCATTCAGTAAGTCCCAGGTATTCGGTCGTAGGTTCGTGCCAGACGGTATCCCCCCACTTGCGCACGGAAATATCCTTTGTAACCAGGGTGTCGTCCTCCTCGTTCTGGTAGGAATAGAACGAGTGGACGTTGACTGCCCCGGAGTAGTGTACCTGTCCCTTTCCCTGGGCGCACCATGCCTGCAGTTCGCGGTTGGTCGCAATGCGGGGAGGAGGGAGTATGGCACAGTGAACCCAGACATGCCGTTTTGATATGGCTGGCTTATCTCGCCCGGGAATATACGCAAGTAGCCACCCATCGCAGGTGTTGCCGGAATTATCCCATAATAACGATTTTCTAGGTTCATCGAACACGACCGGCTTGTCCGACGTGAACTCTTCCAGTTTCATTCCCTTGTATTCTATCATATCACTTATCTCCGTGCGTAGTTACGAATTCCTTGCTCGTGATGTAGTCCAGTTCGTTTCTGTCCAGGTCGGACAGGGTTTCACTGCGCTTCATGTACGAACATACCTGCTCGGTAAGGTGGCCTATGGGAACGACCTGCTTTACACTGTTATTGTAGTCGCGCATCCTTTCCCGCTCCTCTTTCGTCATCGTATTATATCGATTTTTCATGAGGATTGCCGTATACATTATGCAGATGTCCTTGGCTGTATCGAGCGAGTCATACTGGTTCACCTCTGCCCATTCGAAGTACTTTTTCCGTCTGACATACCGCTGCACCATGAACTTCCCCTCCATCGTCTCCACGACGCGGTACGGCCATGTTAGGTTGTGCAAATGCAGGTTACGGTCAGCCCATTCGCTACGAATTGTGGTGACTGCGGCGATGATGCACGCAATGATTATGGCAAGCATCAACGCTATAGTGGCAACAAGGGCAAATATCGGCAGGGTCATCAGTCGTCCCCCTCGTCATCGCAGAACCACGCATGCGCCCCGTGGGAGCATGCCGTCTCGTGCCCGTGGTTGGAATTTCCGTGCCCTGAATGCGCCAGCAGTTCTTCGGTCTCCATTTCCAGGGTCTCAATTTCGGGTTTCTCGTATTTTTTCTTTTTCATGATAATTCCTTAAGTCCTAGTGCGAATCGTTTTCCAGTTCTTCCGCCAATGTCTCGATTGCGTCCCTCTCAGCGAGCGATAGACTGGAATCCCCGTGCGGAAGCTGTGCGATTACAGCATTCCCGTTGCGATAGAACTTTATTGCCGGGAACACGCTCCGGCCAATGATTTTAAATTGCTCTTCTTGCATTATGGCTCCTTGATTCCGCCGGCAGCTTCCTCGTGACACATCGCGTCCCTGGTTTCCTTCCGTATGATAAGTCCAAATATAGGTTCCAGGTGCATATCACTTATCCTTCCAGAAACAGTACAGACAACCATGAGGGCATCTGCCCGGCTTAACACCTAAAATCTGCTTCTTCGCCAGGCAAAGGCAGTCGCCACGCTGTTTAGTCTCAGGCATTCCATAGTCGTCGGGGTTAAGCCCCAGACGCCTGATATCTTCGTGACTGGCACATCCCATCTGCTTGATGAAGCCATACCTTGCAAAGCCGGGCTCGGCACAGCATTCGAAATCCAGATAATCATTGTAAGGGTCGATTATCTTGGCTATCCTGGCGAACACTGCAGGCGGCGCCTTAAACCCGTCATAGAATACATCTACACCGGCGGCAGCAAGGCGCTCCCTTGCATGCGGATACAGGTCTACCACGGATATCCGGCACCTGATGACGTCATGCAGAAAGACTGACGCGTATGAGTGCCACATGGTCAATACATTCAGTACGCGTTCCTGAGTTTTCGAGTCAAGCAGTATTATCGGGTCTACGCGTAGTACATAATGAGTCCAGGGGAACCCACTGGATATTAGTTTCTTGAACTGTTCAAACTCGACTGCCGGAGGATTCACGTTAGGTTCCAAAACGGAGCCGCCCTGCCCGGTGACCGTATGGTGGAAGATGACCCTGTCCTTGACAATCAAGAGCTTCTCAATCATCTCATCGTTCAATTCCTTGGAAATTACGATATTCGCCTCCAAGAGTTTCGTTTCCCAGTCGGGCACGAAGCACGGGTCATACGTTTCCGTTATTCCAATCTTCTTCAATGGCATCCTATGCTCCTCTACTTCTTAGACACGGTGGCAAGTCATCCGGCGCCAGAAAATCCGGTGAGCCGTTGTACTTAGGTACACCTTCCCGCTCGATTATTTTGAGAGCCATCTCATCGGCAAGTTCATCAGTCATTGCGGTATCATCGTCGGTCTTGCACTGAATATTTCCGTTGTATCGAATATAAGCCACCGAGCCAAACCCTTCCACGAATGAACCTCTAGGCAATTTATCTATTTTTAGAATACGCATGATGCTATCTAATATTTTTCTCGATTTATCCATTGCGGTCATATCATCTCCTTCAAAGCAAGAACAATGAAACTATGGTCATGACCACGATGCCAATGAAGGCCAATGTCTTGCTATTTCGTAGGATTTCCTTTTTGAAATACTTTTGCCACTTCCTGTCGTCGGCTGATACGAACCCTCGCACGTAGGCCGGGTTTTTGATTGCTTCTGCCGGAGGAATGTAGTGTGGTGTTTCAATCTGCCAGTAGTTTCCTTCGCTGTCGTAGTATTCCCTTGCTATACTCATGTTACCTACCCTTTAATACTAGATGCATAGTCCTACCAGTTCACCTTGAAAAGGTGGCTAGCGAAGAAACCGTGGGTGCCGTTTTCCTTATTTCTGCTACAGTTCCAGCCCATAGAATCAAGCAGGCCGATTATCTTGTCAATAAGGCCGTCGTCGAACCGGCCGTCGGCATACGGATGCGTTATGTCGAGCATGACGCTGGTCTCGCCGTTCCTGGCTGCGGCCGGTACTTTATCGTCAAGTTCGGCCTGGAGAATTGGCTTCCAGTTGATGCACTGCATCGTAATCTCGTGCGCCTGTTCCGGCGTGATTCCCTTGTACTTTTTAGGCATAATTACCCCCTATCCAACAGTAAAACCGACGACACCGTCCAGTTCCTTCGGCCTTTCCATCTCCACATTGACATATGTGATGTACATGTAATCACTCTGGCCGTCTGGCCACGGGTGTTCGGTCATTATGACCTTCCCGGTAAGTTCCCGCTTGTAATACTCGTCGAGATATCCTACTTTTTCCAAACGAAGGTATGCTTTGGCCTGCTCAATACTAATCTTGAGCTTGCTGACCTGCTCTTCCATCCGGTCGATGTCTTCCTGAGTCCAGTGCTTCTGGTCTTCTGACATATTTTTCTCCCTATTCGTAGTGCCAGGTCCCGTTGGAAAGTCTCTGCAGGCGTCCGCCCGCCCATACTTCCAGTACGCCGGTCTTGGTGTCCTCGCCGATTACCTTCCAGTCCGTATAGGTGGTGCAGCTGCCACCGGAACATACGACCAGCGAATTGTGCCACATGGCCGGGCCGCATACCGAGAAGTAGATGAGCGCGAATATGCCGAGTACAAGCCCGACTATCTTCATGATGTCGATGAACCCGGAATCTTCCCGGGCGAACTTCCCGGAGTTAATCATGTGCTGGACGGCCCACTTGTCGTAAGTCTTCCCGTCGTTGGCCTTGCGGATGGAGCCGCCGGCCCAGATATCGTCGTTATTGTCCATATTTGCCTCGATGCTGTTGTGTTCCGGTACAAATATAGCAATTATTTGCCCGGCCTGGGCATCACCTTCTTTTCGTGCACAGTTACCTTGAGCTTGGATAGGTCTCCGTTGAAGAAAATGGAACCCATCTTGAACTGTCCGTGTATTTCCTGGTCTACTCTGAGCGTGTGGTAGAACTCACAGTCCACCGGAATCTGCAGGTACTGCTTGTTCGCCTCGTTCTTCAGGTGCTCGCTGATGCTCAGGGTATAGGTCACCTGCTTAATCTTGAATGTCACGACGCACATGTCGTCCGCCGAGGCGAGACCGGCGAGAATGAGCAAGGCACAGATTAATTTCTTCATTTTTTCTCCTTTATGATGTGGTTGCATTTCTGCCTGCCAAATATAGCAAATCACCAGTCCACGTCACGGGACGTGGGTACATATTTCGCCGGACCGGGGTTAACGTAGTTGCCGGGGCGGTTCCGGTCCTTCCAGGACGGCAGCAGGTCGTGGCTCGTCAGGTGGAACGACTGGCACTGCTGGCAGAAGTAGACTGCCTTCTCGTGCCGGTTCCCTGTCTGCTTCGCCCCGCACTTGTACAGGGCGTACTCGGCGTCAATCTTGGTCTTGTAGCGGATTTTGCCCGTGGGGCAGCCGGTATCCACCTGCTCGGCCTTCCCCCTGTTCTCTACCAGGGTAGTGCGGAGCTTCTCCTCGGCGTTCCACTCCCGGATTTTCTCCTCGCGGGCTGGAATCACCGTCATCGTAAAGCAACGGTCGCAACAGATGTCGTTCTTTATCGGGTCGGCGTTCCGCCAGAAGTGCTTCAGCGGGAAGCCACAGATTGAGCATACTTTTGAATCCATATTTTGTTCCTTGTTAAATGTATATCACAAATATAGCAAAAAGAAACCTCCCGGAGGCTACCGGGAGGCTAACTGATGCGCATATGTGCACTAACTATAAGGAATTTCCGCAGGAAAGTTCCTCGATTACCCGGTACAGCCGGTCAGCCTCGGGTACTGAAGCGGAATCGGGAACAATCAGCTCGGCATAGTACCGCGAGTCCTCCCAGGTCTCCACCTTCGGGTCGGTATATCCGGAGACCCGGTCTACCTCGAGCAGGGCAATTATCTCGTCCCGGGTTGCCTCGGGAACCTTGTCCAGGTTGGAAATCATGGCTATTGCCTGGTCGACACTGTCCATGTAGGCCTGCCAGTCAACCGGGCACAGGGAAGCATCTATCATTTTCAGTCCCTTATGATGCAGAATGCCTTCTTGATGTCCGTTACGATGGCATCAAGGGTTGCTAGGTTGGCATAATACTGCTTGTCCACTACATTCAGATAATAATACAAGTTCATTATCATTTCTTCGTAGGACCATTTCTTGAATGCCGGGTCACCCCGCATCCGGTTGTAAATCATCAGGGAATTTATCATTTCTTCCTCTTAATCTTCCTCTTGCGGGACACGTACCGTTCCAGCCAGGTGAAGTTCTTGAGCCACCCGTTCCTGGATGCGGCGGCGTATGCCGTCCAGTTGTCGAAGCGGAACTGCCTCAGCGTGTCGTACTTCAGGGCTATCCGGGTGCATTCCTTGAGGGTGAACGCCTTGACGTGCCTGCGTTCCAGCCACTTGTATTCCTTGAGCCAGCCGTTCTTCTGCGCCGTGGCGTACGCCGGGAGGGACGCCTTCCTGAATTCCGACAGGGAGGAATACTTCTTCGCCTCGGCACGGCATGCGCGTTCGGTCCAGGTATTCCTCGGGAGGTGGCTCCGGGAGAGCCAGGTGTAGTCGTCGAGCCATCCTTCGCGCCATGCCTTCATCATGACCGGCTTATCGTTCTCGCGAAACGCCTTGAGTGTCCTGTACTTCCTGGCAATCCTCTCGCAATCCTCCCGGGTATACCGGCGGTAGGGTCCCTTTGTAGGTTTAATTGTCTTTTGCATGTTTCAGTTCCTTTTCAAGAAAATTAGCGTATCTTTCCAGTTTCTTGATATACTGGTCGCGGTAGTAGATTCCGTTGTAGAACTCGCCCAGGTCGGCGGCCTCCTCTAGGTCGCCGATGCATTCGTAAGTCGGTTTTGACGGGCGGCGCATCAGTCGGGGGTCTCCACTACGTAAGATGCCGGTAGCTCCATGGAGACTACAGTAAGCATCGGCCTGACACAGCGTACGTTATAGTCCTCGGCGAACTTGTCCGCACGTTCCCTATCATTGAACACGAGCGCATCGTACAAGAACGTTGTCTTGATAAAGCCACCTCCGTTGAACATCTTGCCGTATGCTTCCTTGCTTAGGTAGGTCGGTTCGTCGGAATCGTTGAATCTCAACAGGTATACCGTCACTGTCGGCTCTACCTTTAGCTCGGAATCCTGCTTGACTTTCCCGGTAAGGGAAAGGGACTCCATGTCGAAGTCGGAAATCTCCACCCGCCCTTGCCCGCGGAATGTGAGGGTTGCATTCGGCGGAATTTCCACCTCGCAGAACTTTACCTGTGAATCCGCGTGGCTCTTGCAGTCGTTCCATTTGTCACAGAACTTGCTGGCCGCATCTTTCGACGTGAAGAGCAGGGCAGCGCACAGTTCAGTAGTAACCCGCGGGGTGGCCGCCCTATTCAGGGCAGTGCCCTCTTCTAATAAATCGAATGCCCCTTTCCTTAGATATGCGATAGGCTTACTGTCGGCAAGGTTTATTGCATATACTGGCTTCTTGGCCTCCTCGGCAGGAACAGCGCATCCGTACATCGGTGTGACCGCGATAGAGCCAAACTTGGGTTTCTCCGGTGCAATCTTGGGATACTTCTCTATAATCTGGCGCAGTTCCTCATGCCAGTCCGCCACGGGAGCTGCACTGGTACCTGCCGGCTGCCCCGGGATGAGACCCATGTCCATAAGCTCCTTATACTCCTTGGGGGAGCATGATACGAGCTGTCCGTTAAGCATTATCTCCATTTTTTCTCCTTAAGGATATCATACATGGGGTTCCATTCCGATTCTCTTATCGGTTCAGCAATCTCGGTTATCATGTCTACGGATACGTCGTTCACCGTAGGCTCCCGGCGCATGGCCCAGGCCTTCCGGAAGGCTTCCTGCCGGTCCGTGAACCGCATGCTGTCGTTCTTGGTGATACGGTCGTTCCAGCTCACGAGATATTGGGCTTGTTCTGCTGCGTTGATGTAGTCATCTTGAACACGTTGAGACAGGCCATGCCGAAGTTGCCCGATGCGGCCGCCCGGATAAGGTGCCATGCCCTGAAGTCTATAGGTGTCGGCTTTTTCGGATACTTGAATCCGGTCGCATACGCGTTGCAGAACGTCGGGGCAGCCACCGAGGCAGCAACAGTCAGGTTGAACGCATGGATGCCCTCCTGCATGCGCTTTTCCAGCTTGGCAAGACATGCATTGCTGGCCTTTCCCGGGATTATCATCGCTTCAAGGTCATCCCAGTCAAAGTCCAGTATCTGCCTGCTGGTTACGCCGGTCTTGCACAGTTCCAGCCTGCAGAGCTCAATCAGGTAGCATAGCTTGGTTTCATTGTGGATGAAGTACTCGGCAATCAGATGTCCACCGGCGATTATCGAACACCTTGAGCCGGAAACGTCATTCATCTTATCGATTGTCACCGGGAGGGTGTCCACACGGATTGTACGGAACAGTTCGCCCTCGTCGAAGGCGAAGCGCTTGTCAAGCTCTTGCTTTGTCGGCAATCTCATTCGTTTTCTCCTGTCTCGTCTAACAAAATCTCCCGCCACTCCTCGAATGGGAACTGGTGCTCAGATGTGCAGATACCCTCCACATCCACCTTCCACGGGTTCCTTATGGCGAAGATAACGTCCTCCGAGTCGAAAGATGCACCCATGAAGTCAAAGGAGAACCCGTTCGGGTGCAGGTTCCGGTCGGAGGCATACTCGATGTCGTCCAGCAGCTTCTGGATTGTAATGTACGGCATCACGGTTGCAGTCCGGAACTTGTTCCCTGCCTCGGTATAGCCGGTGATTACCACCATCGGCTCTGGGGGCAGAGCCCTGTCCATCTCGTCCCTGACATGCTTCTGCATGTTCTTGAAGAACCACTCGTGGAACCCGGTCAGGGTGTACGAGTCGACCTCCGGCTTCACGTTCCCGAAGTGGTCGGTGAAGTCCGTGGAGCACTTCAGGCGGTCACCGGTCACCATCTCGGCAAGCCCCGGGATTGCCGCGGAGAACAGGTGCAGTGACTTCTTGGTCTGGTAGGGAACATGTCCAATCTCGTGGATATACGTCCCTTCCGGCAATACGATGCCGGTCTCCTCCCGGAGCTCCCGGGTGGCAGCCTGCAGTGGCGTCTCGCCCGCTTCCAGGTGTCCCTTGGGTATGTCGAAGGCCATCTCGGGTCCCTTCCGGCCGTTCGCCGGGTGGCACCCGAGTACGTTCCCCGAGTAGAGGTCGAATAGTATGAAGCCGCAGGACAGTTCCTTGGGCATACCTTACTCCATCAAGGCCTTCTTGCACTTGCAGTCGCAGGTGCACTTCTTCGGACGGAAGAATCGGTAAATCTTGATTGCTGCGTCGACAGCAACGAGAATCTTGACAGCGTTGGAAATGAGTTCGAGCACTTCCTTAAACGTCGGTTTCTTCATGTGTTTGTTCCTTTGCAATGGGTTCTTCACCGTCGAAGAGCATGCCCTCGAGGTTGGCCACGGTGGTAAGTACCGGATACTTTGGGAAATCCAGCTGGGAACGGGTGACCGTACCGCCGTTTGCGCGTATTCTCTCCAGTTCCTTCTCCGGGATTTCGGACGTCAGCTCGTCCACGGGAATCTCGACGTTTACCTTCCTGATGAAGGTGCCGTACTTGATGCCGTAGGTGTATGCATGCCAGTCGAGACCCTTCTCGGCCATCATGGAAATCTTGTCTTCGGTATTCTTGCCCTCGAGCTGCTTGTGGCTGTAGACGGACTGGGCTGCAGCCGATACGGAGTTCTTTATGCAGTCCCGCTGGCGCCACATGATGCACAGGGCACAGTCCTCTCGGTCGCCGGCGAACGCACGGGCGTCGAAGATAGCGTCGGGCACATCTACCAGGACCATCTCCCGGTTGAATGCCGCGGTGGCTACCGAGGCCGCGATGGAGTTCAGCTTGTGGGTCTTTCCGGAGAACGGGATTCGTTCCGGGGGGATTACCAGGGTAATCTCGTCGGACTGCCAGTAGACCAGCTCGGGCTTGAACTCGTTGAGCAGCGCTTCGGCGGCGGAGTTCATTGCCGCTATTATCTTGGCTGAGAACGGGCCGTCCTTCTTGAACGGGCGGGTGTACGTGTGGAACGCCCTCCCGTCGACCCTGATGATGCACCAGGAGCCTTCCGGTATGGCGACCTCGCCGAATACGGTCTTGTTGTCGCTGAAGTCTACGTTCCCGTGGGTGAACGGGTACTCGAGGGCCTTCATCGACTCTCCCAGCGTGGGTCTTCTTTCGGTAGAATTGTTTTCCATTGTAGTTCCTAGTTGACAATTTTCCTATTATAACCGGTAAATATCGTGATACCTGACGTTTCATGTGATTCTCCGCCAATTGCCTGTGGGTCATCGTTGAACCACGGGCACAGTCTTGCCAGGTCAGCGTAGTGGTCACCGGGTACCTCGTCCTTCCTATACGAGTTCGCCAAGGTTTCTACATCTAGCGCAACCAGTCTACCTGCCACCATACTGATATTGTAAGTATCACAAGGTACCTGGTATTTCGTACCGGCGACTGCCGATAACTCTTCAAGGTCAGCATCGGTACATTTTGGTGTCCGTATCACGATACTCATACATTCGGAACATGCATTTCCGATATACCGGTCCCCACTATAGTTACACGACACCAGAGTTTGGTCAACACATTCGTCGAAGTGTGGCTCGTTCGCGATAGAACCTGCGTTCACAATGAAGGTCATGTGCCACCCGGCATACTTCCCGGTTGTGCCTACAAGCTTTACCACCTTGTCGCCGGGAATTTTGTGGATAACTCTTTTGATTCGTTCTATCGAAGTCGGGTTCTTCAGCTCGTATCCGGTGTTCTTAAGATAGGCCTTCTGCATCGCGTGGCCCTTTCCGTGCGCTAGGCTTACCGGGTCCATGAATCCCGAACACCCTAGCAGACGACGTGTATATAGTACCCAGTGGGAGTTGCATTTTGCACAGTGCACTATGGGATTATCTCCAAAGAGCTGCCAGTTCGAACCACATACGGGACACCTGATGTCATTGACTGGATAGTCATCGGCAACCATGTCAAGGCCGGGTATGCTGGCCAGCAGTTCTTTCAGTTTCTCGACCGTAACTCCATTCAGTATCATATCAGTATCAAACCCGGATAGCCTGATGCCGAATCTAAGCGGTTGTTCTGATGTGACATGTACATTACATGGGTATAGCGGTACATTGTTTACTGCCTTGTTTGATACGAAGGCATTCTTGAACTGTCGAATATCATCGGTATGTCTCGATTGCATATCGTGGAATTCGGCTCCTCTGGACCGGCAGTATTCAAGGATTTTATCTGGTCCTTCAGGTGAAATACGGTCAATAACCGTCTTTATGCGGTTGCAGAAGTTTCCCTGGAAGCACATGTCAATCAGCTCGGTTGAGTCGATTTCGGTCGGGTCATCCAGCAAAGGAGCATTTTTGATGGCATCAATTATACCAGCTATGAGTTCTTCTTTGGTCTTCATACCAACAAATATAGCAAAAAATAATGCATGAATAGTCATGTGCTACAATTTTTGCTATATTTATGTAGTGCAACCAGTTATATGATATGGAGAACTATATGTGCAAGTATTTAAACCATATCAAAAATAAGATAATTAGTGTTATAAGCATACTCTCGCTGTCATGCCCACTGTATGCAGGGGCGTTTCATGGCTATAAAGTATTTTGGTGCACAGGTACTACATGTAAATATACATATCAGATAGCCTCGGTTAACATCTCAAAAGATTCGGTAAATATAGGGTTCAAGTATGTTGGACAAGCACTAAGCATGCCATTTTTCCCTATACATGGTAGAATAACCGATACCGCAAGTTATGATGACTGTACTGTGCACGATGTGATAGATGATGTTGTTTCTAGCAAATACATTCATCATATGCTTAATCGGTGCACCAATTTTATCATCTACGATTACGGGGACACTGCCATTACTGATAATAGCAATAATTCACTGTTGCTGATGAAATGCCCTGATACTACAGTTACATATGATGGCACGAAAGCCCGCTGCGGCTAGAACTTCATGTCGGCATGCTGCGGGCCTGCCTCGCGCTGCAGTGCGCCCAGCATCTGCCCTACCTTCTCCCGGTAGCCATAGTTGACCGCGAAGATAGCCTCGTTGGCCGCGTTTATGAGCTTGAAGCACCTCCGGGCTGCACTCCGGTAGGCACCGGGGAGCACCAGGGTCTTCGTAAGTTCGTGCTTGTCGTGCATGAACCCGGGTCCGTCCGGGTGGATGTCGAATATCCGGTCAAGCATCTGCTCGAGCGTCGGGTGGACCGGTATCTTCTCACCCTTGGCGTCCGCCTTGTCCTTCAGTTCGATGAGCCAGGGAACCTGCTCGACAATCCTTGCGGAAAGCTCGGCCGTGTTCGCATGGTATCCCTTCGCCTTGTGCCGGTTGCTCATCTTGCGGAACCAGTCGATGTAGGCGTCGTCCTCCTCGGAGAGGGGGATTTCGGCAAGACCCCGGTTCTTCCGGGATATGTTCTCGGCAATCTGCCGGCGAATCCTCTTGACCTTCCACATGACGTCCGGGTTGACCCAGTCGGGAACCTGGAGCAGGTCGGCATCGTCCCCGGAGAACCGGGAGCTGACGTACCTGGGGAAGTTCTCGTCCTTCCAGGCGGAATATTCGCCCTCGGCGCTGTCTGGGTATGCCGGTTTCTTCCGGTCGGGGTTGATTATAGTCTTCCTTTTCAGCCGGAAGTCGTACCAATGGGTGAACTCGTGCAGGATGGTATCCCGCAGGCAGGTGGTGTCGTAAGTACCTGGAGTGTTCTCCCGCCATGCCTTCGCCAGCTGCCTGCACATCTCCTCGAACGGCATGGCCACCTTCAGATACAGGGGCTTCTCCCGGGTCTTTCCGTAAACCAGGCTGTACTGGGCGTGCGCCAGGAACGGCATTATCGGCACCTCGATGACGTTAAGCTGCTCGTTGTAGGACGGGTGGCAGTTGCTCCTGGTGAACCTGACCACCAGGGGCTGGCCCTTTTCAAGGTCCTTGAACTCCTCCCGGGAGGATACTGTGACATACTCTCCGTCCTTGCTGTTGGCGAACCGGTACAGCCTGTTAAGGCTATCCTTGCTGAATATGTCGTTGAATATCAGTGGGAGGAAGTAACCGTACAGGGTTTCCGCCTTGCGGGCGTCACCAACGCCTTCCAGTATATACCGGTAGCCCCCGGCGAGAGCGTCGGAAAGTTCATCGGGAAGACCCTGTGTAGGCACCGGTAGAGACATGGGTCAGTCCTCGTATCCTATGTAGGTGGCTAGTTCGGAGGCGAGTTCCGGTACGGAGGACATCAGGGCTTCCTTGACCCCGGGCTTCCCAAGGTCGGGACACGTGGTGTCCTGGATGAAGTCGATGTCGTTGGAAAGCAATCCGGAGAGCTCGTCCTCGGAGGGGAGGGTATCGATTCGGCAGTGGCAGTCGCCGTCACCCGGGTCATACTGTCCAGGACGGGAATACCATCCGCTTATGGAGGCCGTGCCGAAGTTGTCGTTCCTGAGGTTCTCACCGCGCCAGCCGTCGAGTATACCGGCAAATTCGTCGGCGGAAAGCAGGCCTGCCACTCCGGAAGCCTTGAACCAGGCCGGGAGGTTGAGAGTCAGCCGGAGTTCGCCGAGGGAAGTACCGGGAGTGAACTTCCAGAAGTCATCGCCTTCCCATGCGCCGTAGTCCATGTCGAACGGGCCGGTATCGGAAATGTCAAGCTGCTCGGAGGACTCGCAAATGATATGGAATCCCTGCTTGAGGGCGGGAATCATGTCGGGGCAGTTGAGCCTGCCGCATTCGCTCTCGATGAATGTACAGAACTGCTTGGCTATTTCGGTCATCTTGGAACCCTTCGTTCTTCGGAAAGAGAGTTTATATCTACCGGTGTGGTCATTTTAAATATATATTGTGAACTACCGCCACCCTAAAGGGTGGCAGCTTCGCGCGTCACCCCAGCGGACTTGTCCCGCCCGAGACAGGGCAGGATATATGAGGTCCACCAGTCAGCGCTCATGAACTCCCTCCGTTCCGGAGGTACTAGTTTCCTACCTTCCTGAACCATGCGGTTAGCCGAATGAAGGTCCCTGGGCATACACATTCCACAATCACACCTGAAAGTGCGTTCGTTCTGTGGCATAGGATGTTTCTTGCCACAGTTGATGCACTTCTGCGTGGTGGGTTCCCATCGGTCAACGACATAGACGTTATCCTGCGCTTTCAGTTTCGCCTTGACACGTCCAAGGCAACTGTGCTGCACCGCCTTGCCATGTCCGTCCTTCTGCCATCCGGACAGGTTTTCATCCTGGATGTATATAAGGCTGAACCTATTATTTAAGTCGGCAACAATCTTGTTAGCCCTGTCGTTCTTTCGGTTAACCAGCCGCTGATGCTGTTTCCGTATCTTGTGGATTGTTCGCCTTCGACCATTGGAGCCCTTCTTCTGTCTGTTCTGCTTGCGTTGCAGTCTTTTCAGGTGCTCCGGTTCCTTAATCTTGACGTCTATCTCCTCGCCCGTTGAAAAGGTGAAGGAGGTATGACAACCCATGTCGATACCGACATCAGCGTGAGGCCGGTTGGAATACGGTTTTCTTTCTGTATAGGTCGTGACTGCCAGATAGTAGCCGTCAGCCCTGTTGAGGAGTTTCGCATTGGCGAACTCTACATTGTCCTTAATCTGGTCGAGACCGTTTACTCGTACCAGACCGTGAATATTCTGTATCTTTACCAAGTGGTCGTTATGGAACTTGTAGGTCGTTCCGTACTGCTTCAAGGACACTGCACCGATTTCGGACTTGAACTTCAGCCTCCCTACCTTGAATCCATTCTTCTTGAGCTTCGACAAAGCCTTGATGGAAGCCTTGATGTCGGCATAGACGGACTGCTTCATCTGCGAACCGATATGGTCCAGGCTTCGCCCGTCGAATGTCCCGTCCGGAAGCTTAACCTCTACTGTATTTCCAATCTCGTAGTCGAAGATGGACTGCCCCTTAACGGAACCATAATTGAGGATGTCGTTGTACAGCCACTTTGCTTCTACGAACAGCATCTTGAAGTCTTCTTTCTGTCTTGCTGACAAGGCATTCTTCTGTACCTTCAGCATATAGACACGGCAGACCTGCGACTTGCGCTTCTCGTGCGTAGCCTTCATCGCTTCCCTGATTGAAGCGTTCTTCGCAAGTCGCTGTTCTTCGGTCATGCTCATACCATTAAGTTTATAACATAATTTAGTTATTTTTTCTTAAAAATGCAAGACTTTTTTTCGAAAAAATAACTATATTTTATTGCATGAGCAAGTATGAACGTTTCGGACACGCAAAGACCTTCCTGAGGTACCACCTAATCTTCTCCACCAAGTACCGCCGCAAGGTACTTAACCCAATACGGGATGACCTTCTAGCTGCCATGGACGACGCTGCCGAAAAGAACGGTAGGTTCCATGTCGAGATTGCCGAGGTCGACCAGGACCATGTCCACCTTCTGGTCCGTATCAGGCCATGTGAATCAATCGACAACGTCGTCAAAGCACTGAAACAGCAGTCGACATACCTGATGTGGAAGAAGTACCATTACTACCTTACCCAGTACTACTGGTCCGGACAGCACCACCTGTGGACCAGAGGGTATTTTGCATCCACAATAGGGGATGTTTCCGAGAAGACAATCGTAGAGTACATTAGGAACCAGGGATAGGAGGGAAGCGGCTCTCATATACCGCCCTAAAGGGTTCCCCGATGCCTAGCGGCATCGGGCGGTATCTTTCTCGCCGCTATATTGTAAACAGAATGAAACAATCAGGGATAAACTACGGAAGATTAACTAAAAACACGGGAGTTGACAATGCGTTACTGGCTCATTTACCTGCTCGCCCTGGCGACATCGGTGTTCTCCGCGGATGTCCGTCCGTTCCACTTCGAGAACGTCGCCGACGACTCGGCAGCACAGCAGGACGAGTTCGACTACATGCTCAAGTACAAGCTGTTCGGAAGGGACTACATCCAGATGGGACGCCGCGTCATCATCCCGGACAAGTCCGGCTGGAACGGCAGTGCCAATGACATCACCTCCGCTGAGCAGATTTCGCTTGGCGGTACCACCCTCGCAGGAGGCTCCATTTCCCTCGGCGACGCCTGCCAGCTTACCACTGGCCCAATCAGGGCGCAGGCACTGACTGCCGGTAACGACAACGGTGGCCACATGTTCGGCGGGACTGTCTGCCTGGCGAACACCTCGGTATCACAGCCGGTGCAGACCGGTATAAACCGTGCCGGAGGTACGCTCACTTCTACCTGCCCGGACCTCCCGGAACCCCCGGTGAACCTCTCGATTCCTACCATGGAATGGCCTGCCGATGGTTACCAAGCAGATATCCTGATAGATGACAACTACGGGACGGCCTATATCGACGTCCCGGACGGCACGGATACCTACGACGTGTACTTCGACCGGATTCACCTCAACCGAGAGACCGAGAACGGTTCCGGCAAGGAGGGGGCGAAGCTCTACATCCGCATGCAGGACGGGGGACGCCTTACCCGTATTTTCGTCCACGACCTGCAGATTGGTAACCACACGACAATCAACGTCATCTACCGTACCGACGAGGGCGACGTGGTGCAGACCCAGAAGCAGTACCGCGGAAACGTAATGTTCTACTCGGACAACAACATCACCTTCGTCAATACCGACAACGTGCCCATCCAGGGAACCTTCATCAGTACCGAGAAGATTTCGCTGAAGTGCAACCTGGACTTCGCCGGGCAGCTCCTGGCCAACCAGCTCTACATCGGCGACGATTTCAAGGGCGAGAACTTCAAGTTCGTCCCGTTTGACCCGGATACGCTGGATATCGACCCGGAATTGAACAAGGACGGCGGCCTCCGCGAGAACGACTCCACAGTCATCATTCCAATCAAGCTGAGCGACACCGCTACAGTAGATGTCTACTTCAGCTACTGTTTCGACCTGCGTGACGGAGTTACGACAGACGACTTCAACCTGGTCACCGACTTCCCAATTTGCGGAGAATCCTCCAAGACAGTCATGATTCCTACGGGCAAGAAGGTTCCGACCGACACCATCAAGGTCAACGTCAAGAAGGATACAATCGTCGAGCCGAACGACTACCTGGTGCTGAAAATCAGCATCGAGTCCGGCGCCGTGCTCCCGAACAACAAGACCGACGGCGAACTCAAAATCAAGATTATCGACGCCGACCTGACATTGAGGCCGGAATTCGACACGACAGCGGTCTACTCCGAGCCGGAGAACTACACCGGCACCGCGTTCGACATCAAGGTGGTCAACAGGACCGACTCTACCAGGTTCGTCCTTGACTCCGCCTTCGAGGGCCGCTACTCGCTCGACAGCCTTACCGGGGTGCTCACCCTGCTGACACCGGTAGATTATGAGACCCAGCCGGTAGATACAATCAAGGTTACGCTGACCGATACGGCCGGATACTCTGTCACCGGGTACCTCCCGGTAGCAATCGTTGACGTCAACGAGGCCCCGGTTATTACTACTGCGGAGGTGAATTTCAGCGAAAACTTGCCGGTACCGGCAAAAATCGGTACCATTTCGTGGGCTGACGAGGATATTCTTGCCGCATACCGGGACAATGCCGTGGAGGTCATTGTACCCGCCGAAGGCATTACTGTGCAGCCGGACGGTTCGGTGTACACGACCAAGGTGTTCGACTTCGAGACCGACCCGAAGGAAATCGAGCTCACTGTCAGGGTCTACGACAAGACCAACCCGGGCCTTGCCGATACCGCCACGGTCAAGTTCGTGCTTACCGACGTGAACGAGAGCCCGTCCGTCAAGGATACCACCTTCCATGTCAACGAGAACTTCACCGGAACCATCGGCAAGTTCGTTGCTGTAGACCCGGAAGGCAAGACAATCACCTATACGGTTACCGACAGCAAGTTCACAAACGGCACCGACGGTACCCTGTTCAACACCGTCCCGTTCGATTTCGAGACCACCAACCGCTACACGGTCACGGTCAAGGTATCCGACGGTACGCTGACCTCCACTGCCACTATTACAGTAATCGTGGACAACGTGAACGAGCCGGTGCATGTCAGGGATACAACATTTACCGTGGACGAGGGCCGTATCGGTACTGTTGGCCAGGTCAAGGCTTCCGATGAGGACGGCACCAACCCGGCCTACTCGGTTTCCGACACCTCCCGGTACACCGTCAGTTCCTACGGGTTGCTCTCCCTGAAGACGCCGTTCGACTACGAGGAGACCAAGGCCGATACCGTCCTGGTGTTCGTCACCGACGGAGAGTTCAAGGATACTGCCCGGGTCATTATCTCGGTAAATAACCTCAATGTTGACCCGGACCTTGTCCCGGACACCCTGTCCGTCCCGGAAAACTGCGGGGGATGCTCCGCAGGAAAGGTCACCGCTACCGATGACGACAATGACAGGCTGACATACGAGGTGCTCACTCCCGGATTCTCCATCGACTCTACTGGGAAGGTCACCGTTACCGACCCGTACGACTACGAGACCACCAAGGAAACCTCGGTGAAGGTAGTCGTGAAGGACCCGTATGGCGGTGCAGATACCCTAGACTACGTGGTCAAGGTTACCGACGTCAACGAGCCAGTCCATGCCAAGGACACTACCTTGAGTGTTCCGGAAGACTACACCGGTCCTATCGGCAAGGTGACCGCCACTGACGAGGACGGGACCACCCCGGAATTCTCCGTGCCCGATACAAGTAAGTATTCCATCGACTCTACCGGCACCATCACTGTCAAGACTCCGTTCGACTACGAGACCACTAAGGAGGATACCGTCCTTGTGTTCGTAACCGACGGCACCTTCACCGATACTGCGAAGGTGGTCATCAATGTGGAGAACGTGAACGAGACGCCGGTGCTCCAGCCGAACGATTCCCTGGCAGTCCCGGAGAACTGCACTGGATGCACGGTCGGCCAGGTCATCGCAACTGACGGGGACGGGGACACCCTGACCTACACCATTGACGACCCCAGGTTCGACATAGACTCCACCGGGAAGATTGCCTCGAAGGAACCGGTGGACTACGAGGCCGAGAAGGAGATTACCGTAAAGGTGACCGTCACTGACCCGTCCGGCGCCAGGGACTCCCTCGACTACACAATCAAGGTAGAGAACGTGAACGAACCGGTGCATGTCAACGACACCACCTGTTCAGTCCGGGAGAACTACACAGGCGAGGTATGCACCATACCGGCAAAGGACGATGACGGAACGAAGCCAGTCTACAGTGTCGATGACACCACGAACTACTCCATTGACTCCACCGGGAAGCTCGTAATCAAGAACCCGATTGACTTCGAGGAGACACCGGTAGATACCGTGACAGTCATCGTTACCGACGGAACCTTCTCGGATACCGCCCAGGTCATCATCCGCGTGATGGATGTTCCTGAGAAGACCACGATTACCGAAGTGGACGACAAGCCGAAGCAGGATACCATCAAGACCAACGACCCGGACCACAAGATTGACTGGGAGGTATGCGAGGGCGGAGTCTGCAAGTTCGACAGTCTCGGAGTGAAGGTACACAGGGACACCACTATTACCGTCTGCAACGAGAAGAGGACCTCCTGCGACCAGGTGGTAATCCTCTTCAACGACGCCCCGCCGGTTGTCACACTGACTAACGCCACGTCAACTACTGCCAGCATCGACTACATCACCATCGAGGAGCAGAAGGACGACAAGATTTACGTCAACAAGAAGGACAACCCGATTACCGTCACCGTCAAGGACACTGTACGGAAGACCGAGCAGAAGTTCGAAATCGAGGTCAATCTCGATACACTCCCGTCCAAGAAGGTGCATCTCGAGGACTACGGATACGTGCTCGACGAGTTCGCCGCGGAGGCTACCCCCATCGGCAACGGACTGGTTGAACTTGAGCAGGTCGTTATCAGCGACGGAGTGAAGGTATCCATCAAGCAGGTGGTCGATGCAGAGACGAAGGAACCCGTTGGGAAGTTCCAGACCGTATCCTACACTACCAAGGTGGACGGCAAGGATGCCGTGGTCTCCTACATGGTAGACCCGAGTACCGGTAACCGCAAGGGCGACTTCACTGTTTCCTACATGCTCGACTCCTGCACCAGCGTGTCCTACTTCATGGACGATAAGAAGCATATCGTCAAGAACGACGAGGGCAACATCGGCTATACCATCGGCTACGAGTACGTGGACGACTTCGGAAACAAGGCTTTCGCCAGCGTCGACATCGTATATGACGACATCCCGCCGGTCGTCGAAATACTCTCCCCGGTCAAGAACGACATCTTCAACACTAACGCGGTCGAGGTCAAGTGGACGGTCAACGGCGAGGTCCAGGATACCCTGACACTGCAGAGGCTGGAGAAGGGAACCAACGCAATCACCCGCCGCTACGTGGACAAGGCAGGTAACGAGGCTGTCGCCACGGTGGTCGTAATAATGAAGGAGGCCAAGGACATCGACGTTCGCATCATCCACCCGGTCACCGAGGTGGACCAGGGCAAGGTTGATGCCTACTACTCCGAAGGACACAAGTACAACGAGGACAAGCCATACAAGGTAAAGGTGGTCGACCCGAAGTCCGACTCGGTTCCTTCCGTGATAGGCATAGGGTTCATCGTGGATATCGCCCTGCCCACCGTGTCTCCTACCGGGGGGCTTGCCTCGCTAAACGACCTGGTCAAGAACGGGCAGATACCGGTGGACGACAAGGGCAACATAGTCGGCGCGTCCACCAAGGGAATACCGGTAGACAAGTATGTCGAGGAGCACTGCACTACCGAGTTCCAGGAGGACTATGCGAAGCACGGGCTCAATATCCCGCTGTACGACATCAAGTACCACCTCCATCTCTGGGTATGGACGACTACGGCCGGGTATGTCAACGACTTCGTGGTCGAATACACCCTGAACGACGAAGCCGTGGCCAGCGAGGCGGGCACCGTGCAGATGGTCATCGACTGGCTGGCCGACAAGAACGGCTCGGTCAACGCGTTCAACGGGCACCAGCTCGGCACCTCTTCCTACATCACCACGCTCTACAGCAAGTCCATCGCCAAGCACCGTTGCGACTACAAGGAACAACGCAAGGGCGAGAAGACGGTGAAGAAGGAGAGCACGACCAAGATATTCGGTTACAAGCGTCCGAAGAAATAGTACTGAAAGGGGCGGCTAGATGCCGCCCTTTCTTATGGAAGAGCGTCCCATTTGCGTTTCAACTTCTTTGGTTTCCCAAACATACGCATGAGTTTCAACCGTATGCGTTCAAAGATAGTCGGCTTCTTATACGGTGTATAGAGTATTCCACACGGAGTGCATGTGCGACCTTTCATTTTAGCATTCCAACCTTATTCTAATGGATTCTTCGCTTTCCTTTCCTGTTCCTTCCGGTAGGATTTTTCAAGCCTACGGCAGAACAGCTTGTAGTCTAGCCAATAATATAGTAGGACTATTGCTATTCCGAGGACGAATACAATGCCGCATATAATGTCCACTGTGACATATTGATTTATTGTTTCCTGGATGAACATATCACCACCATAAGTCGCTGAAATACGCCCGGAACAGGCCGAGCCCCTCGTCCACCTTCCGGACGTTCCCGCGTTCCTTCCGGGAGGACCAGTTGAACTTGTCCGCGTACAGCTCGAACGCGAGTTCCATCTTCCTCAGGTAGGTCTTCCATTTCCTCATCGTAAGCCCGCTCGGATAGGAACAGGTGCTTTCCCGGAGCGCCCTTAGTCTAGGCACGAGGAACTTCGCTATGGTAGTATCCAGGTTGTAAAGTTCAGTATCATCGAATCCCCGGGAGAGCCGCTGGCTCCTCCACTTGGCAAGGAACTTCTTGGGCGCTCCCGGAACCTCCACGGAGAAGTTCACGTTCTTAATCCCTATCGGGTCGACTTTTTGCTTCTGTCCCATAGTTTCTTCAATCTCCCTACTTTTGCGTTGTCGATAAGCCACTTGAACTGCTCCTGGTACCTGATGACCTCGGTCATGATGGCGTCCATTGCCTTTGGCATGTCTATGTGGTAGTACTTCCCCTGGATGCACACCTCGTCCTGTCGCTGCTTAGTCATGGGCGGATGGATGTCCGTCACGGAGTATGTCGGCGACGAGTAGAGCATGGCCGGTGTGCCTATCCTGTTGTAGTTGAACACGCGGACCATGCGGAACGATACTGTGGAGTTTCCCTTGCTGTACTCAACGCCGGTTATCAGGGAATGCTCGCTGGAGACACCGTTCCAGTAGGTAAGGGTATGGAACAGCAGTCCCTTTGCGTATTCAACAGTATCGACCTTGGCCTTCTTCTCGATGCCCTTGTCGATTTCCTCCTTGGCCGCCTGGGCCAGCCTGTTGGCCACCTCCAGGACACCCTCGTTGGACTGCGGGGTCCACCCGGACAGCTTCTGGAGCATATCTGTAAGGACCGGGGAAACCTCCTGGAGCTGGCATGTAGGCTTCTGCTTAAATACGGAGTCAAGCTTGTTGAGCTGCTCGATGGCATCCTGCTGCATCTGCTGGAATATGTTGGGCTTCTTGCGCGGAGCAGACTTCCTGCCCAGCGGCTTAGTCTTCGGGGATTCCTCGGGAGCCACCGGGGGCTTGCCAGCAGGCTTCTTGCGCTTCAGCGACACCTTAATCCGTTTCGGCTGTTTCTGCTGTTCCATTATTGCTCCTAAGGTAGTATACGTTCCCGTCAACGGTGACCTTCTTCACGCTTGCATAATCGAGCATGCCATCAATCGCCCTGTCGAGAACCACGTTGAGTTCCTGTTCCTGCATTTCGCTCAGTCCGTCCTTGTCCGGACCGTCGAACTCTATCTGGATTTTCTTAATCATTGGTTCCCTTCTTTTCCTTCATGAATTCCCGGTTCGCCCTTTCGAAGTTCCGGTCCTGCTGCGAGCAGGGGAACGGGCAGTTGTTGCAACCGCCCAGGTTGTAGAACGAGTAGCACATGGCGTTCTGCTTGCAGTAGTCGGGAGACTCCCGGAGGTACCTCTCGTATAGTGCGAACTTCTCTTCCGGGGTAGGCTGGATATCCTTCTCGATGATGTCCATAAGCTGCCCGTTTAAAGCTTCCGGAGCAAGGTCGTTGTCTAGTATCACCTTCTTGACATCCCGGCGATTTCTGTCGTATGTCCGGTGGATATAGCTCAGGTCCTGGAGATTTTCGAATGCGTCGATATCTCCGCCGGACATCGCCCGGGTATCCATCAGGAACTGCCGGCGGATGGTGTGATTGCGCTTTACCACGATTGCCGTGTCTATGCCGAGGTAGTTGCACATGTGGCCTACCTGGGCGGTCGGGGCAGCCTCGACGAACACGATTTCCTTCAGGCCGCCGAACATGGTCAATATGCCGTCGGCTACCCTTGTGGCCAGTCCCCAGGTAAACAGGTCACGGTCGTCCGGGTCATGCCGGAGGATGTACCGCTTGATGTAGCCGAGGTCAATCTTCCCATGGTCATCGAGGCACATCGGTCCAAGACGTTCGACTACCATCTTGAACGTTTCGGAGTCCTCATACTGATGCTTTGCCCACGAATCGGAGTCGACTACCGTATAGCGCTTGGCCCGCAGCATGTTGGCGACATATGATTTCCCGGAACCGATAATTCCGGTGAGGAGGATGAATCTGGCCATCAGCATTTCCCCTTGTACATGTTGTAAATACGGGACGACATTTCAGATTCCACCGGAATGTCTGGCCAGTATGCCATGCAGAATTCTTCATTGGTTGCCAACTGGATGACCTGGCGGAGCGCACTGGAAGACAACACCGACATGACCGGCCTGGTAGTGAAGTATGCATAGGTAAGCGAAAGACAGGCATCGCCCATGACGGATACGAAATACTTTTGCGACTGCTCGAACTCGAGGTCAGCTCCGTTCCTTATCCCGCGCACGATGAACCCGACTGCGTTATCCGGGTCATACTTGGATTTATCCTGGCAGTATCCGTACAGGGTGTCATAAGTACGGTCTACAGTGACATTGGAACACTCGTCCCGGTAAAGCCTAATGAATTCCTTGATTAGACTGACCCGGTCTTCTGCGGAAACCTTGTAGTCCTTATCCGGATTGTCCGCGACTAGGACGATTACCTTGTCGAATACCTTGGCAGCCTGGAAGATTACTTCCATGTGCCCCGGGTGGATGGGGTCGAAGCTGCCGGGATAGATAGCGATTTTTTGTGTTTTCTTCTTAGCCATGCCACAAATATAGCAAAATTGCCGCATAAAGCGAAATCCATCGCTTCTGCGATGGACTTGCGGTGCTTAATCTTCCTGGTGTACTTCTTCCTGTCCCTCACGACCCTGGTTCTCAGTGTGAGGCCGTTGTCTGTCCCGGCAATCCGTTCCTCGCGGAGCCGGGCGCTTTCCTTAGTTCGCGTCATTGTTACCTCCGCTTTCTGCTGAGTTTATTGAAATTTCGCCTCTGTTGAGCAAATCCTGCTTGTACCTCCGGTGCTCCCGGACAGTCGCCGCATGCTTCTCCCGGGACTCCTGGTAGTCCTTCCAGTGTTCCTTTATCCGCCTGTCGTTTACCGCCTTCGACTCCGGATTCACAATCAGCAGCACTGTCTTGTGCGATACGCCGTATTCTGCCGCGAGGGAACGCAGTGTACATCCGCCGGCAAGGTAGCGGTGGCGGATTTCGGCTTTCTGGGCCGCGGTGAGCTTTACCCGGCGGTCCAGGTTCTCCGGCAATCTTATCTTCTCTGAACGGAAAGGCATGCCCCAAATATAGCAAAAACCGATAAACTGCAGGCATGGAAATTGAAAACCTACTCGAATCTGCCGGTATCCCCCCGGAACTTGCCGGTTGCCTACTGGAAGGCTACCGGGAGATATCCAAAAATGCCCTAATGGAAGGAATCCTGGCCGACTTCGGCCGCAAGCTCGCCAAGGGAACCATCATCGCCGCCATGGCCATGGGCCTGCTCAGCCACGCCGAGGCCGCCCCGAAGAAGGCCAGCACCTACCAGAAGACCAAGGCAGCACCCTCGGCCACAATCAAGAAGACCGTGAAAAACACCAAGTCCGGCTCGACTACGGTTACCAAGGCAGACCTGAAGAACCTCACCAACAGCCAGGCCTACCAGGACAGGGTGACCGAGCTGCTCACACAGATGACTTCGCAGGACTCCTCGGCAAACCCGGACAGGATATACCAGAAGGCCTGCAGCCAGGCCATGATGGAAATCATGCAGGGAAAGCTCAAAATATAGGAAACAAGAAAGGGGAGGCAACCGCCCCCCCTTCCACTATGCTTAAAGATTCTAGTCGTATTCCGGGCACTCGTCGTATGCGTCCCGGATGAGCTGGGCGTCCGACCTGGTAAGCTTGTCGATGTCGGCAAGGTATGTGCATTCGGCCTCGCACAGTTCCAGTATGTCCACGTGTCCAGACAGGTGGGGAACCTTGTGTATGATGTAGCGGGCCAGTGCCGTCGCAGTGCGCTGGTTCATGTCGTCGTAGATGATGTACTTCTTGTAGAGGCGGACGCAGAACCACCCCTCCTCGTCCTCGTGGTGCACCGGGATGTCCTCGTCGAACATAATCCTGGTCTTGTCGATGATGCGCCTCACGAACATGAGGAATATCGACACGTAGAGCACCCTGAAGATTCCCGGCATTATCCTTTCCATAATGGTCTCCTTGCCTCTCGGCAGTAAGGAAACTATACCATTTTCTTGTCGGAAAAAGAAAAAAAACGGGCCCGTTCGGCTTGCCCTCGTCAAGTACGCAGGGTAGAGGCTGGCCCGTTCAAGCGGTTTGTTTATATATCCTTGAATTTTTTTCTCGCCTCTTCGAGGCTGTAGATATCCATGTATGACTCGGCAGTCTTCCCCACCAGGGCATCGGGCACCTCCCGGAACAGCCCGACGGTAGATGCCAGGAGGTATGCCTCGTTGAGTCCGGGAGGTGTCCTCAGACGCTCCCGCTGCACTATGTAGTTGGTATCGTGTATCCTGTCCTGGAGTTCCTCCGAGGTACAGACGTCAACCTTGATGCCAAGGGTAATCATCGGGTCCTCGGCAATCTGGCTACCCCATTCCTCGTCTGTCATAATCATGGCGTACTGCACCTGCCCGGCTATTGCCACCAGCGCCATACGGGTGAATGCCTGGTCGCCTATGATTAGCACCCTGGGCTCCGATATCTCAGATATGGCCTTCCCGTGAAGTGCCCTGATTGCAACTACTCCAGCACAGTCCCCGGTGACCTGCCGGGTGTCTCGGTTGACGAGCAGGGTGTCGACCAGCTTCGTGCGCATGGACAGGTCGGTATAGGCATCGGCATACTCGTACGCCTCCGCGGCAAGCGCCGGCTGCACCATGATGCCACCGGCGATGCCCGAGCGGAGCGCCCCTATGGCGGACTCGAACCGCCACGAGTGCATCCGGAAGGGAACCAGGACGGCCGAAGGGTCGGACTGGAGCATTGTTGAATACGTAGTGAATTCCGGGGCCTTCGACCCATCCCTGAACAGGTATCCGTAGACGTCGGTATCTTCCGTATAGATTGCCATTTTCTTTCCTTGTTTTCCATTGGCAAATATAGCAAAAAATATTAGTTTTGAATCGAAAAATAACAGGAGACATTTATGTGCAATCCAGGACCTAACGAACTCGACGAATGTAAGACCCTGAAGCACCATGTGCCTACAGTGGCCGAGGAGCTCCGGGAGATTTCACGGAAGACGAAGACCATGACCCAGGCGGAACGCACGGTCAACGCAATCATAGAGGAGGCGAAGGCAATCGCGGAGACTACGGGAGGAACCGAGCTCAAGAAGCCGCTGATGACAGAGCAGTTCTTCATCGCCACCAAGGACAGGCTCGAGATTCCGACAAACAAGACCATCGAGGAATTTGCCAAGGAACTCTACAACTCCCAGAAGGAGGCCATGAAGATGCTGGAGGACAAGGGTTTCAAGGTTACCGTGACCAAGCCGGACCTCCCGTCCATCCTGGACATCTCGCTCGATGCACAGACCAAGCGAATGATTGAGTACCAGCGGATGAGCATGGAAGGCGAGATTACCGTTTCCTGGGGATAATGCACCTAACGTCAGTTCCCGGTAGCAGCCGGTGGACTTCCCGCGTGATACCTATGATGTCATAGGACTCGTACGATACGACAACGGAACCGGTCTTCCCGGTTCCGTCAATGTATATAACGCAGAATTCTTCCCGGTCCATACCGGTTAGTTTATGCGTAGTTCTTGCCGGCGTTCTCCCGGCTCTCCCCGACCTTGACCACGGCATCCTCCAGCTGCTCCGGGGTGTACCCGGTGTCTCCGGCGGTATAGTAGATGACCATGCTGCTCATGACGTTGGCAAGGTCGGCGAAGCTGAACTTCAGTTCGACCATCTTCTCCAGGGCAGGAATATACTGCTCATTTGAGTAGTCGGTGGTATCGGTATCGTCACGGAAGGCATTGATTAGCCTGCCCAGCGACTCGACTGAAGGCAGTCCCACCTCAACGACCTCGTCAATGCGGCAGCCGCGCCTGATGATTGTCCCGTGCAGGGACGTTGGGTCGTTGACCGTGCACATGAATATGACGGTCGGCATGCAGTCCATGCGGAGCTGGTCCAGCAGGTTGATTAGCCGAGTAACGTTGGCATTCTTCTCGGAAAGCTCGACCGCATCCAGGTCGTCGCAGCACAGGAATACGCACTTGTAGCCTGCACCCTTCAGCCCCGATAGGGTCTCCATTATGCACGACATGCTATCCCCTTCCGGTCCGCCGCCTACCTGCATCAGTCCCGCGATGGTGAAGTACACCACCGGCACATCCAGGAACTCGTTGGTGAGCTGCTCCATCATGATGGTCTTCCCGGTTCCCGGGTAGCCGACGAAGGCGTAGCCCCTCGGCTTTCCCTTCTCGATGCAGTTCTTTATTCCTTCCCGGATATGCTCGTAGTCGTTCATGAGGTGTACGGAGTCCGGCCCGGAGTACTTCAGGGGCCTCGGCATCTCATGCACCGAGGTCAGCGCTACCAGCAGCCTCTGCTTCTCCGGCTTGAACGCGTTGAACCTGAACACGCTGAACAGGGTCTTCATCATGTTGCCTAGCATGGATATCACGCTCTTCTTCAGCTCGTCCGCACTGACATTGATAAACGGATAATCCTTGGTCTCCCGGCACATGCCTAGTACCGTCATGAACAGAGACGGGATTGTCCTGTCGTCCCGCATGTTGGTGGGCTTGTGCTGTCCGCAGTGCAGGATGAACCTGTACTCCTTCGGCGCGTCAATTTCCTTGGTGAACGGGTTGACCCAGTCGGTATATACCTTGACGCATATAACCTGCAGCCAGTACATCTTGTTAGGGTCGTCATCCAGGTACACCCCGGTGACCTCCCCGTCCCTGCTGGCCTCCCTCACCTTGGGGGCATACAGGTACTCGCTGGTTATCTTCCAGCGGTTCATCATGTACCCGTGCTCGACGTCTATCGTTCCTCCCTTCGTGCCGAGTTCGTACAGCTTGTACAGGGTCTCGCCCACTACCTGCTCGATGCCGACGGTCTCGAGGAACACGTCGTGGCCGGAAAGTCCGGGAGGCACGTAGCGGCCTACCAGGGGCTTGCCGGGAGATACCGACTCCACCATATCCTTCCAGTTGTCGAGATTGGTGCCTCCGGTAACGACGAACTTCTCCTTCAGCTGCCCGTAGATGTTGTTCAGTGCAATCACGTTCCTGATGAACGTGGATGCACCGTGGATTACCGGGTGCCTGTCCTTGTCCGTAATCTCGGATACCGTGGAAGTGGCAATCAGCAGGAACTGCATGAGGTTCTTCCGGAAGTCCTCGTTGTCCACCAGGGCTTCCCGGAAGGTGCTGTGCTTGGCCTCAACGTGCAGCCCCGGGATGCTGCTTGTCAGAGTACGCAGGGCCTCGATGAACTGCGGCTGGAATACACCTGTGGCGGACTTGGATTTCTCCGGGTCTTCCGGCTGTTCGGCCGACCACCGCATCTTGGGAGGGAATGTAATCTCAGCCGCCATCCGCTATGCGCTCTTCTTGAAGGTGAGCTTCTTGAGCTGCTGGACGAGGTAGATGACGATGCGCACGACGATGTACGCGTAGGTTCCGTACTGGGCCCACTTGAGGACGTTGTCCACATTGAACTTGGGCTTGGCGAACTTGATTTTCGGGAACTTGATTTTTGGGAACTTCATCTTAAACTCCTTGTGTGATTTCGTTTCCACAAATATAGCAATTTTTTAGTATGTTTCTGGCTTCATCACGATGAGAATGAGGTCGATAATCCAGCCGACTCCGAAGAAGCCTGCGGTTAACAGCCAGATGATACCGGTGGCGACTTTTCCCTCGTAGAACCTGTGCAGTCCGAGGAATCCCCCGAAGAAACACAGCATGAACGCAATCCATTTGTTGTGGGTCCTTTCCATATTTTTATCCTTATCCGACATGACGGACGATTTCTATAGTGACTACGATGGCGACGAATGCGAGGACGGCGAACATTAGAATATCTGTCCCGTCAGTATGAAATTGATTGCCAGAACCTCGTTACCCGGTTCAGTATACAGCTTGAACTCGACGTACGGGATGCTAAGCCGGCTCGTAGAGTCCGTCCACAGCTCCAGCTGGGTGGTGAGGGTGCCCGCCTCGTCGAAGAACACGTTGCGGTCGCTGGCTGTACGCCGGGGAAGGTCCATGTTGCCACCCAGGTGTATTCTCAGCATCTCCTCGGCTATGCTGAACATTTCCCTCTGCAGGGTCTCCGCAGTAACCATCTCGTGCTCACCGCATTCGTCCTTGGAGAAGTGGCGTATGCCGAGCGTGTTGCACAGGTACAGTGTCGCGTCCAACGAGAACGCCAGTACGCTCTCCATGACTATGCCGTGCCAGCGGTTCCAGTCGATATCTACATGGGGGTCAGTCTTTTTCCTTGCCATCGGCTACCTTCTGCAGGTGCACGGCGCGGTGCTGGTGTGTCCAAGAGTACTCTAGCGCCTTGTCCAGGGGCATCATGCCTACCGGCTCGTATTCACCCTTGTCGTTCTTGATTTCCACGTAGAACATCATTCTATGACCTCACTGTAATGAACTCAATCCTTCCGGCGCGGAACGCGTCCATGCGGAGCAGGGCAACCGCCTGGCCTCCGGCATTCTCTATCTCCGCCCCGTCCAGTGTCCTCAGGCGCCTCCTGCTGAGAAGCTCCATGGCCTTCGGCTTTCCTGCCTCCACCGACCTCGCCTGGTATTCCCCGGCGTAGTAGCTTCTACCGTTGACACGGAACTTCACTCGGTAAGTGCCCATCTGTGCACTATCCTTCACATCAAACATCTCTTTCCTCCTTGAATGATACTGGGAGGGAGTCGATGGCATCCTGCAGTTCGTCAGCCTGCATCTGTTCCATCCCGGTTGCCTCCATGATTTTCCTGGCACGCCACACGCCGCAGTCCGGGTCGTAGTTGTCGCACTTCTGCCATCCAATCTTGGCCATCTTCGCCGGGAGCACCGGGAGGGCCGCCTTCATCTTGGTGGTCGCGTTTATCGCCTCGACCAGGCACATGCACTGGTAGAGGGGCATGAACGCTTTCGAGCCGGCAAGGTAGATGCCGACCTCGTAATTCGGTTTACTTGGTTTCTTTCGCATTTAGAAATATCTCCGCCATGTCTAGTGCCTGGGCGATTGTGTCGTCCATGTCGTTGTAACGGTTAAGTCCCAGTCTCCCGGTAAATACCATGTTGGCCGGCTTCATCGCCACGTATTCATGATACCTGTCCCTGTTCTCCGTAGTATTTACCGGGTAGAACGCATCGTCTCCCTTCGCTGCGGCCACCGGATACTCCGTGGATACTACAGTGTGGGTCCTCTTGATGCTGGCCTGCTCCGTTCGGGACATGAAGTGCCTGTGCTCAATCTTCCTGGTATATGGCACGGTCTTGGAAGGATAGTTGACCACGGCGACTCCCTGGTAGTTCTCCCCGGGGCAATCTTCGGTCTCGAACCGGAGCCCACGGTATTCAAGCTCGCCCAGCTTGTAGTCGAACAGCTCGTCGGGACGGCCGGAATAGAACACTATGCGGGCGGAAGAATCCAGCTTCTCCCGGTTGGAAAGATAGTCCATGCCTGTCAGGACGGTAGACCCGGCCAGCATGTTGATAATCCACCTGGTGTATCCCCCTACCGGAATCCCCTGGTAGTCGTCGTTGAAGTAGTTGTTGTCATACGTGGTGCGCACCGGGATTCTCGTGATGATTTCCGGGGGAAGCTCGTCGCATGGCTTTCCCCACTGCTTCTCGGTATATCCCCTGATGAACATGTCGTATATTCCGAGCCCGACCATCGACAGGGCCTTCTCCTCGAGGTTATCGTAGTGGTCCTTGTAGAAAGGGGCACGCAGTTCAGCCAGCAGGTGCTCGGCATCTGCAGGTGTAAGGCAAGCCGGGTCGAAGCGGGTAAGGGTGTTCATGTTGAACGGGAGGTTCCATGCCTGGGTTCCATTCGGGGTATCGACCATCGCGATTGGCGAGTTGACGAACGGGTGGAAATCGGCATACTTGTTGGCGAAATCCCATACGTCCCGGTTGGAGGTGTGGAATATGTGGGCCCCGTACTTGTGGACTGTTATACCGTCATCGTCATAAGTGTAGCAGTTTCCGCCTACGACCTTGCGGCGCTCGACGACGAGCACCTTCTTGCCTGCTGCCACGAACTTAGCGGTCAGTACAGCGTTGAACAGCCCGGCGCCTACCATAAGATAGTCGAATTCCGGCTTTGCCTTAGGATTCATCTTTAAGTTTGTTTCTAACATCAGTAATTACCTTCCCTAGCAAATTTCTTCCTTTCCAGTTCTGTTCATCATTAAGCTCGTCGCAACCCTTCGGAAGACAGATACCCCATATGGAATCGTACGGGCTTGCCTCGACGAAGGTCTTCCCGTCGAACCTGGGGTCAAGAAGCTTTTCTCTCAATTCGGCGTTCTGCCGGTACTTCTCGAGGTTTACCCGGTACATGACATCGTATCTGACCTGTTCCCAGTCTTCGGTTCTGAACGGCTTGACTATACGTCCAAGTTCCTTGGCGGTCATCGGAGTTTCCGCCCGCATAATCTTCTCGGCGGTGTCGAAATCCCCGAACTTGTTGGCCTTCTCCCACATGAAAGCCTGTTCCGTACAGAAGAATTCCCGGGTTTCGCCGGTGAACATGCTGGTGTACTCGAAGCGGCACTGCTTGAAGTTGGAAGGCCATTCAGTGTAGAAGAACGCATATTTGTCGGTAACGTCAATCATCGAATTCTTCCTTCCTCAGCTTCCCGCACTTCTTGCACTGCTGGATATAGGTGCACTTCCCGTCCTTCTCCATGTGGTGGATGTTCTGCCACTCGTGCTTGCATCGCCTGCCCATCAGGAACAGGACGAACATCGCGGTAGTGAACAGTACCAGGGCTATAATCATCACGTTCATTTATTGCTCCTAGATGAAGTACTTCGGGCAGTATTTCTTGAGTTCTTCCTCGCACTGGGCGACGCACTCGTCGATGCTCCGCTTGCCGTCAACGAGGACAATCGGGGTGTTCACGTACTGCTCGGTGTCAATATAGGCCTGCATCAGTGAGGTCAGCCTCTCCATCGTCTCGGTGGACTCCGGCTCCTTCCGGTCGAAGCAGGTCTGCACTGGGGTGCTCATGAAGAAGGTGATTGTCGGCTTCTTGAATATGTCGTACTCCTGGTAGAGTTCCTGGACGAACGGGTAGATTTCCGGGGAGAACGCCTTGGCGTACGCAAGCCCGCTCCAGAGATACCTGTCGAGGATTACCGGGGTGCTCCGGTAGAGTGACTGCTTGGCGAGCCTTCCCTTCAGGAACAGCACCTCTCGCTTGGCCGGCTTGTCCCTGAACTCGTCAGAGTTGAGCCGGTCTGCCATCGAGCTCGGGAATACGGGTTCCTTGCTCCACTTGAATTCGGTGTATCGCTCGGCCAGTTTCTTGGAAATCGTCGTCTTGCCCGAGTGGTCGATTCCCTCGAACACGATTAGTGGTATGTCTAGCATCTTTCTTTCCTGCCTGTGAAGAACTCGGCGAACATCAACCTGTTCAGCCCTTTGCACAACATGAACAGCAACGGTACTTCTATGGACAGCAGCCCGGCCCACAGGAAGCACGTTGCCAATAGGTTCTCAAATATGTTGACCACGGCCACGATTGACCATATTACCAGGCCCAGTACTGTGGCAATCACAAGTAGCAGCATGGCAAAGGCGAACGTTGCCAGCGAGAGGAACATCAGCTGGTGCCGGAGCTTCAGTCCACGGTAGAATTCCTCTCGGTAAAGGTCATAGATTCGCATGCCTCAAATATAGCAAAAATATAAACTATTGAAGTTAAAAAAGAGACAAAAATATGACAAGATTTCAGTGGTTCCAGGACATGATGACTCCTAGCCATCCGATATCCCCGACAGTAGACTGGATTGTCGACCAGTCGGCTCTCGACCGTACACAGGTGGACAACTATATCCGAGCAAATCAGGACGCCAACATAGTGCAGCAGGCGCTATCCGGAGACCCCATGATGCGCTGCGTCCTGATGAAGCAGATTGCCATGTATTACGGCATCCACGTGTTCGATGACGCATACTCCTGCGAGGACATCATGCATGCAGCCCGCATCAACCGTGGGCGTCCGATGGACGAAGCCGCGGAAGTCACCGGGAGGCCCCTGGTGGAGATGGTAGTTTACAAGAAGGGACACAAGAACTCGAAGGGAGAATCCGCCCCGTGGACAATCGTTTCCTGCAAGACCGGAAAGATTCTCTCGTCACACAAGTCCAAGGAGAAGGCCGAGGAACACCTGAAGCAGATGGAATACTACAAGCATGCAAAGGCGGAGTCACTGGGGGATGCCCTCATTTCCGGCTACAACGCAATTCTTGAAACAAACGGAGACATACAATGAAGAAATTCCTGTTCATTATCCTGTTCATCGCTGCATTAGTACCGGCAAAGCCACTAGTGTTCGATATCTGTTATCCGAACTTCTGCTACGTCCAGGTCATCGAGGACGCAAAGACCTGGCAGTGGATGACCGACTATACAGGAAACAAGTTCGTTAGGGTCTTCCTTTTCGACAGGAAGATGCTCGACATCAACGGGCACAACAAGGAAATCAAGGCCAGGAAATAGAAGAAGGCGGGCATCACCCGCCTTTCTCATTTGGAATTCTCGGCAATCAATGCATCCTGTTGCGCCTTCAGCTCTATATCCAGCCTATCCATCATCTTACGGAGCGCCCCGGCATGTTCCAGTTCGGATTCCAACCGCACCCGGTATTTCTCTCTGGCACTGTCTGTAGTTGCCTTCTCCATCTTATTCCGGTACTTCCTGGCATTTCTCTCGCAACTCTCCACGGATTTGTCGTAGTCATGGTGCCAGTGGGTGCCCTCACTGCCGAAGTTGGAGACTGTGCTGTCGCCGTCGCGGCACCAGGAACCTGCCGGCTGCCACAGGAAGGGGAACAAGTCCTCTATCCGGTTGATTTCGACTTTCTTTCCCTGTAGGTAGATTTCGTCCTTCTCGGTGTCCCAGTGGTCACGGAGCGTACCAAGGGAACACCGGCCGAGGTCACAGTAGTTCCTAAGGCTGAATATCATTCTTGTGTTTCTCCATCAAATTCACCAGTTCTGCATAGGCCAGAACTGCCTTTCCGTCCTTGACCGGCCTTTCCGTGATGAACTTGTTTGGCCTATCGCCGACAATATCGAAGCATTCCTTTCCGTGGTCATCGGTTGCCTTGTAGTAGGTGTTCTTCTTCAGAAACATGTAGTCCCCGTTGGATAACCTGGCCACCCCGTATTCTCCCAGGAACATCATGGTAACGCCTACGCATGGATACGGTATCCCATCCTCTATCTTTGCGTCCGGGTGCACCTCGGCATCATGGCAGAACTTGCGGACTGCAAGTATAGCTCTCCATTCGTCGTCAGGGGGGACCGGCCACATGCGGGAGACTTCCTGTACGGTCTCGCAGCCCATCTCCGGGTCCTCCACGACAATGCACTGGTAGCCTTCTGGCACCTCGACCACGCGGAGCTGGTTATCGTCGTTAGCCTCGTCGAAATCGGCGAAGTCTCCCTGCATTGCCTCTATGAACGGAATCAGTCTCTCCCGGAGTTCATCGTCCCCATACCCGAGATGTACCGAGTCGTCATCCTCGAGTTCTTCAAAGTTGGCGTCGGTGTTACATGAGTAATAACGCTGCCACCAGGCGGACAGAAGCGGGCTGAAAATGTCGTTTATCCCTATCCGGCCGAATGACTCGAACAGGTCTCCCAGTCTGTATCCATAGAGAGGGTCAAGCCCCATTCCGAACTTGTACACTAGGGTTTTGACTCCCTTCCATGTAATACGTGCCCCGCCTATCCCGGGTCCTACGAGGAACTTCTGCATGTCAGTTACCTACACTGAAGTTTGACGCGTTGAAATATGTCCGGTCATCCTGGCACTTCACCGTCCATTCGCAGTGATGACCAGTGCATGCCCGGTCCAGTGTACCTGTGCATTCGTAGCCAGGTCCGGTAATATGTACCGGATGCTTCGTAGCGTCCTTACGGGCATCATCCGGACAGCAACCTGCAAACATTGCAAGCAATGGTAAAATCAGCAGTTTCTTCATGTTATCTCTCCTTCAGTATATCCCGCATCCTGCGCGTTATCGACAGGGATGACGCCTCGGCATTCGCTATGTGCGCCAAGGCAGCGTCGGTGGATATAACCTCGACGAACTTCTTCTCCAGGTCAATCTCGTGTATTGAAATCTCGTGTACGCTGTTCTTGTACTTGAGGGTAACAGCACCATCCTCGCTGGTATCTACCTGGGCGCTTCCGTATACCTCGAGCTTGATGTGGCCGAACCTGTCGTGGCTCATGCACCGGATTACCCTTGCATATGTCGTGCTTCCGAGCACGCGGGAGGACGCAGTGTACATCTTCGTCATGGTATGCTCGTGTATTGCAAGCATATTCCCGGCGAACTTCTTGTTCCATACGGAGAGGTCGGAGTTCTCCAGTTCCCTCTCGATGTTGTCCCGCTGTTCCTTCAGCTTCTCTATGGCGGCATTTACCTTCGCCAGTTTCGCCTGTTTCTTCTCAACGTCCATTCTTGTTCCTAAATGCTATGATGGTTACTATGGCTGCTACCGGGAGCAGCGCGATTTCCGCTATGGTGCGGAATATGCTAGAAAGGCGAGTTTTCATCTTCGGTAATCTCCGGTTGGGTATCCGGCTGTTCCTTCTGCAAGGGAAGCAGCAGCCGGGCACTTGCGTCCTTGAGTTCAATCGGCATCTCGAACAGTTCGCGGTTGGTTACCTTCCCGCCCATTCCCTCGACGACATAGTTGACCAGCCGGTCGACTACTTCGACATCATGCGGCCAGTTTCTGTTGGTCCTGTTCGGTCCCCATTCAAGGAAGTCTACAGTAGCATACCATCCACAGAAATATATAGGCCGCATGCAGTTAAGCATGATAATGTTAGGCGCAGGTAGCCTATATAACGCATGCAGCTTGTCCCGCGCTTCTCCTATGAGGTCATGGAATTTCTGCTCTATCGTATCAGAACCGAATCCGACCGTGTTCCGGTAGCCCACATCATAGTGCACCCGGTACCGGTAGAACCATTCGCGGAGGTCTTTCTTTTCTGGGATATTACTTGTCGTCTTTTGTATTTGAGGCATTCTCGATTTCCTTGAGCGAATAGGTTGCGCCGTCCGTGTCGCCTCAGTCAGCCGAAGTATACGTGACCAACGATGGAACTTCCGGCTCGGACACTTCCGGCATCCACCGGGGAATCCTCACAATGTCCATCTTGAACCTAGCCGCGCTCATCTTCGTGGAGATTCGTGCAGCCAGTTCGGAGGTCATGTCCATCTCGCCGAGGCAGAACTTCCGGATGTCGCCGTATGTAAACCCGAGGTTATCCTCGTCGGTAAGCCCGCTGAGCCCGTCGCTCGGCACCTTGTCCACCAGACTGCCCGGCAGCCCTAGAGCCTTGCCTAGCAGGCAGACATCCTCCTTGAACAGCTCGGCAAGCGGTGCGAAGTCTCCTGCCAGGTCGCCGTACAGGGTGCAGTATCCAACCATCGCCTCAGAGAGGTTGCCGGTGCAGCATACGCGGCCATCGACGAACGACTGGGCGACGGCATACAGGTGAACCATTCGGATGCGGGGAGCCAGGTTGATGCCGGCCCTTCCCCCGCGGTCTATCTCGGTACCGGCCATAGCCAGTCCATTCACCACGGCGTCGTATGCTCCGCCTATGTCGAGCATCATTGTCCTGGTAAGGCCTGCCGCCTTCGCCGCGTCGAGCGCGTCGGACAGGTCCGCCTGTCCCCAGTTGGGCATGAACACCCCAATCACCCGGCCAGGCCCGAGCGCGTCCACAAGAAGCTTCGCGCAGATGGTCGAGTCCTTTCCCCCGGACATCCCGAGTACCGCATGGGTACCTCGGGTAGTCTCGAAGTACTTCCTTATCCATTCCGTAATCTTCCGGGCGGTATCCGCGGCAGCTTCCGGGGTTTCAATCCTGAACAATGACAGCGTTCGAAGCATTTTCCACTTCCTTCACTTGGTAGGTTGCACCATCCGGACCATTCCGGTCCTCGTTTAGCGAATCGGCGTAGTCGTGCGCCTTGAGCCAGTCGCCGGAGCGGGCGACAAGTTCCTCGGTACCATCCTGGTTTCTCTTGAATACGCCGAACATTGTTATTTCTCCTCGTAGACGGTAGGCACCACGTCACACAGCATCGAGCGGCACATGTCGAGGGCGGCCTTCTGGTTGGCGTCGTCGAACGACGCGGCGGTGGCACCCTCGACCACCTCGATTACCGCATCCGGGAACCACGTACGGCATATTGCCACGTTGGACAGGTCGCATATGTCCGTGCAGGTGCCCAGGAACCTGATTCTGATGTTCTTCCCGGCAGTGAGCGCGGCGACCGCGTCCTGGTCGGTGGAATCTATGCCGAACAGCACCTTCGGCCAGTCGATGAAGCCGAAGTTGTGCTTGTCGACGAACGTGGCGCACTGGTCCCGGAGAGCCTTGTCCACGCTCTTCTCGATTTCCCAGCCGTGCGTACCGTACTCGCAATGCATCGGCAGGCGCTTTCCCTCGATGGAATCGGAGAATCCGTCGGCGAAGTGTGTGTCTCGGGTGGCTACCACCTTCCCCTCCCACCGGCGGATTTCCTCCACTACGGCGGGAACGATGCGCTTGGCCGCGGGGTTCTCGAGTACCCCGTCGATGAAGTCGTTCTGCATGTCGACGACTACGAGTATTTCCTTGTTGTTCTTGTCTATGTGCATTGCAGTACCATCCTATACCGGTATCGTGCGCGGAACCGGATTCACCGTGATTCCGCCACGGTTGCTGTTGAAAACATTCCATATCTTGCGGTGGTGGAACGCCAGGTCTACCCTGTCCATGTCCTCGAAGTCCACCCACTTCACGTCGGCCGCGTCGTCGCCCGCCTTCGCGACCGGGGTGACATCGGAGCCAATGTCTATCTCGAGCGCGACGTCGTACGCCCACTCGCCCCTCTCCCGGGATACCCTGGGGTCGTCCGGGGTGTATACGCCCAGGTGGGTTACCGGCAGCCTGGATTCAATCCAGGTCTCCTCCCGGAGCTCCCTGAGTCCAACTTCCTCGATGTCCTCGAACGGCTCCGAGAAGCCTCCGGGGAAGCACCAGTATCCCTTGAACGGGGGAGCCTTCCTCCTGACCAGGAGTACCTGGCGGTCGTTATGGATGACCACCGTGGCAGTAACCGATGGCTTCGGGAAGTCCTTCGCAGAGTACAGCCTAAGGAACTCGCGTTCCTCGGACATGTGGTCAAGCATGCGCTCCTGCCCGTACAGCCGGTGAAGCGAGATGTATTCCCTTACGCTCGGGGGGATTTCCGCGGGGGCGGCGAACGGGCTGAACCCGAGAGTCTTCCTTGCCTCCGTGGACGATGCCGGCGGTATCGGGATGGGCACGTAGTCGACCCCCAGGGTCTTCGGGGTGTACTCCGGTTGCTTCTGGCGGTCCCTGGAGTATATGCGGAAACATACCTTCTCGGCAAGTTCGGCCGGACTGTCCCATTGGCTTATGCACTGGATGGTACCGTTGGCAATGCGGAACGCCCCGCGGGCACCCATGCACAGGTCATCCCACTCGTCCATTCCGAGGCATACCGTCGCCGACCCGTCAAGCAGGTGGTCGATGCCTAGCTGTTTGTACAGCCTGTTCTTCTGCGGCAGTACGTCTATGTCCATGCCTTCCGGGCTCAGCGTTATTGTCCCGGCATAGATTCGCATCGTCCGCAGCATGGCCTTCACCATGTTTACGCGGTCGGCGACCTGGGCGGAATACTTCTTCTCGTCGTTGTCGGTGACGTAGATTAGGATTCTGGTATCGCCCGAAACCTCGGCCATGCGGACCAGGTCGCGGATTATCGCCTCGTGGGCAACGGTGGGCGGGTCGAAGGCGCCACCGTAAACCAATGTATGCTTCTTGTTATCCATGTTGCTTCCAAATATAGCAATTATCCGTGGTTCACTCGCCAGTCGATTGCCCGCTGGAGGTAGTTGCGGTACTCCTCGGATTTCCCCATGAACTTGCCGGGAGCGTCCGAAATCTTGCATACCGGGATTCCGTTGACCTCGGTGAGCTTGATTACCTGGTTCATTGCCTTGAAGTGCCCTGTGTCGTTCAGGAGCCACGTGCCGATTCCGAACGCGACGCCGCAACGGAGCGAGAACCTCTGGTATATCACCTCGGCGCGCTGGAAGTCCAGGCTGTCGCTGAACAGGAGGGTTTTTGTCCTTGTGTCGATGCCGAGCTTCTGGTAGTGGGAGAGCATCTTCTCGCCCCACTCCATCGGGTCGCCGGAATCGTGGCGGAGACCGCTGAAGAGCGTAGCGTACGTTATGTCGAAGTCCTTCAGGAAGCAGTCGGTGGTGATGCAGTCAGTAAGGAAGATGCCGTTCTGTACACCGTATTCCTTAATCCACGCCTTCATCAGGTAGTAGTTGGAGTATGACGGGTTATGGAAAGGATATCCCTGGCCGACAAGCTCGTTGGCCTCGTGGGCCATCGTGCCCTTCGGGGAAGTCCCCTTCACGAAGGAGATGTACACGTTGGACGTGCCTACATACTTGGTCCCGTCGAATTTGTACTTCATCAATTCGTCCACGGCCCATTCCTGGAACTCCCGGCAGAACCTCCGGCGGGTACCGAACTCGGAGAACGCCCCGAGCTTGACCTTGCCGGAGATGAGGGAATCCAGCTTCTCGCTGAACCTGGCCTTGGCGTCGGCGATGATTGCCGCCTGCTGCTCCTCGCTGTAGGTCATGCGGAACCACACCTCGGACACGATGGCCATCACCGGCACCTCGTGGTAGCTCTCGTCCACGTTGTAGCCGCGGAAATGGATTACCGGCTGCTCGGTCTGCTCGTCGAACTCGCAGGTGATGTGGCTGCGGTCTACAGTGTACCTGCGGAGGAAGTTCACGTAGTCGCCCTTGATGAACGGAATCTTTGCGAACTGATCGAGTTCCCACTCGGTATAGCGGAGCTTGGAGTACAGGTCAATCTGGTAGTTTATTTCGTCAATCATCTCCCTTGTGAACTTGCGCTCGGGGTCGCGGTTCTTGTAGGTCCACTCGCAGGTTGCGTCGGGGAACTGGTGCACGAACATCTGCCCCATGGTATACTTGTAGAAGTCGTTGTCGCTGAGATACTCGATGATTTGCGGTAAGTGATTAGCCATTGCTAACTTCCTTGTTGTCCTTGTTGTCCTTCTTGTCCTTCCATTCCTTGACCATGGCGTCATATACAATTTTCCATATGGAATGGAGAAACGGGTCGTCGATACACTTGACTTTCGCTGCTGCCGTGGCCGCCCCGATTAACCGGCTCCTCCCAGTGAATACCCGGTTTGCCCCATCCCATACTTCCCTGGGGGTATACTCGTGGGCAATAGCATATGCCCTGTATCCCAGGCACATGCACAGGTTCATCTCGTAGTCGGCCTTGAAGTTGTTCATGAAAGCCCAGAGGTCCTTGAACTCCTCCGGTACAACTTCCCGTATATCAGCAGGGAAGTCTCCCCTGTGATAATCGAACGCCTCCAGGAGACTCTTCTCGGACAGGCTGTGGAACACCTTCTGTATCTTCAGGAACTCCGGCCCCTTAAGCTTCAGCTTGAATCCGGACGGGTATGTCACCACGAGGCCTTCCTGTGTCTTCGGGAGGTTCCTTACATATGACATGGCGTCGTTGAGGTTCACGCAGAAGGTCCTGGGAGTTACCGGCAGGTGGAGTGGCGGTCCGAAATCCATAAGTTCGTCATACGGGAGCTCGATACCGGTATCGTTGTCGATGATTCCGAGCAATACACAGCCTTCGAAGGCATAACGGATAGGATGCAGGTCGGCATCGGCGATAATCTCGAACAGGTAGGTCATTCCCTCGCGCATGCACTTGTCTACGTTGTTGCGCTCGAGCCAGTCACTGGCCCACTCCGCCTGCCACGCGGTGAACGACCCGGAACTAGTGCACAGAAGTGCACCATCCACGATGCCCGCTATGCAGAGCGAGCCGTCGAACTTCTCGGTGGCCGTAAACGGGCCCTGCAGGGCACGCTCGGGGCGCATGTCCGGAGTATCGTCGAGCAATTTGTACAGCTGGGTGGGTTTCCCGTCCTGACCGAACAGTTCCCCGTAGTTGAAGAACTTGTCCCAGGGACGGAGTACGCACTTGCCGTCGGAAAGGCGGAACACGTGCCCCCTGGCATGCAGGGTCACCTCGTTCCACCCCATCGAGTAGGTGCAGTGGTCGGTATACTTGAACTTGACGTACTTGCCGTCCGGGGACACCGTCTTGTTCAGGCAGGGTCCCTCGGCCTCCTTCAGGTACTCGTCAAGGCTTGGTAATTTTTTCGGGCTGTTTTCCATATCTCTTGTCCTGGCACTTGCCTATAAGCATCAACTCGTGTTCCATCGTGTCCACCCGGAAGCTCCGGTAGAACCTGTCGTAGTTCTCCCGGTTGCCCCCGGCGTACTTCACTGTGACGCACCCTGTGGTATCGGAAATCCACAGGTTCTTTGTCTTGCCGTGTGCATCGTCGTCCCGGAACTCGTGGACGAGGAACAAGGTAGAGTCCTCGTCCTTCATCGGGGCGTACCATATCATGATGCTGTCCTTGTTGTAGAAGGTAGTATCCTTCCCGGCCTGGAAGAACTTCTGGTGGTTGAACCCGTTGGCCACGAGGAGGGTTCCCCCAATCTCTATGGCGACATACCTGCTCTCGGCGGTATAGCAGTACTCGTGCCCGTCCAGCCTGGTGCAGACGGACATCATCCCGTATTCGGCCGACAGTGCCAGGGATGCCAGGAGCAGTATGTACTTCATGAACCGCATGCCACAAATATAGCAAAAAATCGCCGTTCCGCGGAATATGGAGTAGTTTCAGGCCATGAAGTACAGGTGCGTGTTCCCTAATTGCCAGTACGAGACCGACGACAGGTCCCTTATAGAGTTCCATCACATCCACCCGAAGGAACTGGGGGTCACCCTGAACAAGGACGTCACCATACCCCTGTGCCCCACGCACCACAAGATGATTTACCACCCGGGAGCCACCGCCGGACAGCACTCGGAGAAGCGACCGGATTCGCTATCCGTGGTCCAGGTGGCCACCACTACCTCCGGCAAGGCGGTCATCTTCAAGGACATGGCCGGGAACGAAATCACGGTCACGGTAGACGTCACCCGGCCGAAACCGGACGCGATATACGAGATGAAGTGGGACCTAGTCAACGGTATTTCCGAGTCCGAGGTGGACGAGTGCGACAGCTACGCCGAGGTCCAGGTGGATGCCAAGGGGTACTGCCAGGCTGGGAACCGGGTATACTTCTCCGGGGGCTACCGGCAGGTAGCCGCAGACCTGCTCAAGGGCTACATAGCCGCCTACATGATACAGGCAAAGTCAGAATACGAAAACGCCCTGGCGCGTGCCAGGGCTGACTGGAAGAGCCTCTAGATTATGTCTTGGCCTCAATTTCGCCGGTTTCTGTATTCAGGTCATAATAGACGGAACCTTTTTCAAGACTCGGATATAGTGACCATATGCCGTCGCCGTTGTCATCTATATCCTCGAATGACTTTTGGCTAACCTGCCCATCGACCATGAGAAAATACCGGTTGAAGTCCGGGTCATTCGCCGGAATGCCACGGGCTCTCTTGATGAGGCAGTATTTTCCATTCCTGGATACATAGGTGACATACCAATCCACCGGTATCTCAACCTTCGGGCAATCGGCAAGGTTCTTTCCCTGCTCAGTTACCACGTATAATATGTCAGGCTCGGTCTGCACATCACGGGAAACGCGCATGTCTGGATACTTCTCGCGTTTCCTGGGAGTATGATACTCCAGTACCCATGAGGAGTTTTCAGTTAGCCTCGTCGACGGATGCTCGCGTCGCCTACCTGAACTTGACTCCCATTTACTATAGAACCGAGAATCGTCGAACGGCACATCGCTCGCGGCATCCAGCAGTAGTTCCCCATAGTCGATATCAAGAATGTTGACGATACGGTCATCCCGCTTCACGTATACAATGGCAGCGTTGTCCTCTGACGCCCTTTCGCCGGTGACCCTAAGTCCATCCGGTATGCTGCACCACTTCTCGTACGGCTCGCTGAGCGAATATACGTTCTGCCCGTCCGTTACGAAAAGGGGATAATTCCCGTCATAGATTATAGCGAATTTCTCGCTGTCCACCCAGTCCGGTATGACCGCCTTGTACTGTCCCTTGTAGTACGCTACTATGTTTGACAGGTCGCCGTGATGATTCTTCACCAGGTATAGGTCGCTTGTTATCTTGTCGCACTTCTCGACCACGTTCTCCAACTCGTACAGCCCGTCCTTCAGTATAGAGTTAAGCGTATGGTCGGTTGCAACCTTTACACCGGTAGATGCCAGAAGGTCGGCGGTCTGCTCGAAGTTCACCGCATGGTTCGGACGGTCGAACGCTGACGAAACCCTTCCACCCGGCGTAACGAACGTGCCGATTACCGACATGGGGTCAGTCTTGGGCAGAGACCCGTTGTACAGGATATAGAACGAGTTAACTCCGTCATTGGAATACGACCTCCACGGGTCCTCCTTCCTTATGCACCACGGTACCTCGTCTGCCCCGAGTTCGACCAGCTTCCGGTTAAGTTCTGCGGATGACTTGACCGGAATCGCCTTATAGCCCATATCCTTGGGTACCGTGTTGGTCACGTTATATGCACCGGCCTTGTCCAGTTCAAACAACTTGCTCTCGTCAAGGTTCGGATTTGGGGTCGATTCCAGATATTTGCGGATTTCCTCTCCGAGATAGGCAGTACGCTGCCTGGTATTCTCGTTTATCTCGCCAAAATGCATCTCGATGATTTCTTTGGCCACGTACCGTGCGATAATGGGCATCAGGCTGATATACTTCTTTACCGTCGGGTCGGATTCCGGCTTCGCGCCGGGAGCGGCCATCGGGTCGAACACGGTATTCTTTACCAGGTTCACTATGTATGCTGCATTTTCGGGAGCGACTTCGTAGTCGTTGATTAGGTCGTGCCTGGCCTTGCTGAGCGCGTTTGCGACGTTTACGCCTTCAAATAGGGCGTTGAACGCAAGGTTTGCCGCCTCGAATACCGGCCCGGGTTCATTGAATATCATCTGCATAACCGGGAGTTTATACCGGCATGGCTAGTTCAGGGCTTCCTTGGGTATCTGTCCTAGCTCCATGGCCTTGGCCTCGACGATGTCGAAGGCCGTGTTCAGACCGGTGATGAAGCCGGAATTGAAGGCATCAATGGTGGCCTTCATGTATTCCTTGCAGAGGTTCTCCTGCAGGTGGTTGAGCCGTTCAGGGACGGTTTTGTCGAGATTCTTAGGTTCCCACTTGGCGTATTCCTCGGATGCAGCCATCCATGCCTTTACACACATGTTCTGGAGTTCTTCGCGCTTGGCTTCGACGGCCTTCTCGACCATCTCGCCCTGGTTTACGGCGGTCAAGTCCTGCAATGTAGGCATATCTATTCCTCGCTGCTGATTTCGAAGGTGGCCTTGACAAGTCCGTCGTTGCGGTCAGTCTCGAAGGCCGCGCGGTCGACCTTGAACCCGTGCTGTCCGAGAATTCCGGATACCAGGCTATGTACCTCGCTGAGGTCGGTGAACCTGTCGGGCGGCTTCAGTTCAATCATCGCAGTCTCGATGGGTGCGACGCATTCCTGACGGAACCGGGTAATCGACCGGGATGCACCGGGAGTTTGCTCGGCGTCGTCAATGATTACAAGGTGGCTGCAGTATACGCCGTCAAGTGTGAACTTCATGATAACCTCCGTATCTACCGGAGAAACTATATCAACTACGGGATATAGAGGTTTGTTATGCCGTCGCTCTTGACGAATGCGTCCCCGTTCTTGTCCTTGCCGAACCTGTCGGAGAATGGCTTCACGTTGAACGGGCGGGTAACGAGGTGCAGGCCGGTCTTGGAAGGAATCCTGGCCAGTTCCTTGAACACTCCCTTCGGGTCGCACTCGGACTCGATGAACTTCGAGTAGGTGTCGGCGATTGCGCCCAACGATGCGAACTCCGGGATGTCAGGAACAATCCTGTCGGCATCGATGTCGATAATCCACTTGGTCGTGGCCCTGCCCTCCGAGCTGTACTGCCCGAGAACCGAGCCGTACACCTTGGTAGCCGAGCGCATCTTGTTCAGCTTCTTGTGCAACAGGGTGTTCGTGTTCCCGGTACGGCGCATCTTGCGGATAGTTTGGTTCCTCGTCAGCTGATCCTTCAGCATCTCCATCTGGGCGTGAATGTTCGCGTCCTCGATGTTCCTCTGGTTCAGCCTGATGTAGGCCCGGGCGCCATTCGATTCGCACTGGGAGATGATTTCGGGCTTCAGCTTGTCGAACTGTTCGAACGAGTGGATATGGTAGTCCCTGACAAACCGATCCCCGGTTTCCCCGAAGTCCTTGCCTCGGCGGATAATCTCCAGGAAGTAGATGTCCCCGTCCAGTTCGAAATGCATCAGCGAACGGACGATGTCGAAGTTATCAACCATCCTGCGGGAGTTCCTTCTTCTCGACCTTGGTGGCGAGGCACTCGAGCCAGCCGACGTTGCTGCCATCAGCATGGTACTCCTCGGTGGAGGAACCGAAATACTGGCCGTTGCACTCGGCAAGCCGACGGTATACTGTAACGGAAAGAAGCGCCATTCCGTCCTTGAAGTAGATTACGTCCGCGATGCAGACGGTATCCCTGCACCACATCTGCTCGGCGTTCTCCTCGGTCACCTCGGCATTGAAGTGGCTAAATCCGGTGATTCCGTTGGATTCCTCCGCCTTGAGAGGCTGGATAGTCTTGCACACCGGGAGTTTCTTGGCTACGTCCTTGAAGTAGCGAACTACGGTGTCCTTGACATGCTGGGGAAGATTGGGAAGTTTCTGCTTGGCCATTGTTTGGTCTCCTGTTTAAGTTAATAAGCAGGGTTTTTCTAATGGGCGTTGGGTATCCGGCTCATCTGGCACGTCTGCCAGCAGCCGACCCCGCCGTCGGACCCTCATTTAAGGACATACGCACAACGAAATGTCCCCCTGCTAGTTGTTTCTCCAAATATAGCAAAAAATAATGGCTTTGTCCACCCAAGTTGTTGCTCAGGCATTTTTCGCTACGAAATGAACGGGAGTTAGCCTATTGCAAATATAGCAATTTATTTTTTGATTATGCAATAGCAACACTTTGGGTTGACATACCCAAAATAATCACGCGAAGATTGCCATTAGCAATCCAAGTACAAACTCGATGGCACCTGCCACTATCGCCACAGCAACCATTATTGCGCCTATTATAAGCGCAATTACCGTACTGCAGCAGCTCATAGCCCGAGTTCCTCCCGGGCATTCCTGAGTCCGAGATAGGTGTGGATGTTGGGATGGACGCACGGGTTGTCCGGGTTCGTCTCTGTATATTCCGGATAGAACTCGGTTATGTACCGGAGTACGGCCTGGGACCTGGACTTACCGGCCCTGCAGTGTATCACGAAGTCCATCCCCCGGTGCTCCTCGACGAACCTCACGATGCGCTTGGCGGTATCCGGGGTAATGCCGTAGGCGGTCACGGTGTCGTACCCGTCCAGCTCGGTTCCTACGTAGGTACACTCGTCCTCGGTGATGTCGTCGAACTCTACGTTACACACGTTGGGCAGACCGGAAGCGAACCAGTGCGGGTCCGGGTCGCGGAGCACCTTGTTGGCAACGTCCGGGTTGCAGCAAATAGAGATGACGGCCTCCGAGGGGTTCTCCTCGTGATGCCATCCCTTGCCGCGGCAATATAGGGTAAATCCCCGCTTACTCAGACACCAGGCTCGCAAGACTTGTCCTCCACTACGGGTCCTTCCTTTTCCTGTATCTTCACACAGTCGTCGCATAGGCACATGAACTCGGTGTACTGCCCGAATGTGCACCTGTACATCTTGCACGGGCGCGGTTCCCCGCAAATGTCGCATTCCATCATTTGTTATTTCCTCTGCTTTCCTTGAGCTGCTTCTTCATGAAGCGTTTCCATGCCCGGTCGAATGCCGGGTTTGGCACCAGTGATACGCCTTTCATGTGTCCTCCAATGGGATGATTCCGAACTTGGCCACCTTGAGGCCGTCGTCGAGGAAATGCCCACGCTTGTGCAGTTCTGCGATGGTGTTCCTCGCCTCGCGTTCAGAATAGTACAAGGTCGTGATAGGGGGATGAAAGTCCCCGAAGCGTACCTGCTGGCCTCCGCCGAACTCTACGGCGAACTTGCCGTCAGAATTCATTATCACGTATCTGTCACTACTGCTCATCTGAGCACTCCTTTGAGAAGTTGGCCACCACCGGGTGCCCCAGGCACTTGCCCACGTATGTCCTGTTGGCTGCATATAGTTTCTCCGCCGGGGCCATCCCGTACCATGCCTCCCAGGACACGTCGTTCTGCAACGAGAAGTCCTTTCGGAGCGTCCGGGAGTACCTGTCCTCGAAGTGGGTGTGGCCGTGCACCAATACGGTAGTCTCCGGTCTCAACGTGGACTTCAGGTGTCCCAGTATGGACATGTCGCTGTCCGGCCCGTTTCCATAAGGAAAGTGCTGGCACAGGTAGGTAAGACCACGGTACCTGAACATGGCATAGTCCCTGATGTCGATTATCTCTCCCTTGATTCTCTGGTCATGGTTGCCGCGTACGAAGAACTTGATTCCGTTGAGCCTATTCCACAGGTCTGCCGCATCCATCTCCCCCTCTTCCCACTTTCCGAACAGGAAGTCCCCGAGGAACACCACGTAGTCACCGGGGGCTACCTGGGCGTTCCACTTCTCCATGATGTCGGCATTCATCTCGTCCACTGTCTCGTACCGGCGGCACCTCTCGAAGTGCGTCGGGCAGGACGTGACGAGGCGCCTGTGGCCGAAGTGCGTGTCGGACACGAAGAATAGCCGGGCAGTGCCCGGGAGGTCTATGTCGAAGAATGTTCTTTCAGTGCTCATAGAAGGCTCACACAGCTATTGGGATACTTTCCGAAATTAGTATATAGTTCTCTTAATGTCGGGTCCTCCAGCTTCTGTGCCAGTGCTATGATTCTCGTTTGTATCGTAGACTTGGACAGTCTGCGATTCGTAATGGCACAGAGTGCAAATATTATGCACAGGGAAACAATGCACATGATGCCGAGCATAGCGACCACGGACATCCTGGCCTCCAGTATGAACGACACCGGGCAATATATCCCGGTAACTCCCGCGATTACTCCGCATGTATATATGCCGGGCTTCAGTGAGTCGTGCCGCTTGTACTGGTTGACCAGGGACTCAAGTTCCAGCAGCACCTGCTTCTGCCCGTAGTTCTTGAGAAGGTTTCCTATATCTGCTGTTCGGTTTCCACTCATAAATCCTCATGCCGGGTTAAAATCATGTTGTATTTCGGTTCCATTGTCCGCAGAATCCTGCACAGCAGCTCGCTGAGCTCTCCGTCGGTCATTACCGGCCGGAGCCACCGGGTTTTTTCGAACGCCTCCCCGGTCTCCTTCACCAGTCGGTCGGAAAGTGACATCATCTCCTCGTAGGAATACTTGCCCGCCTTTATCCCCAATAGGAACTCCCGGTCATTGCTACGGTCGACCCGTACCTTCCCGGTCTCTGCCAGTTCCTTCGCGGTCATCAGCAGCCTGATGCAGTGCATGGTGTTCTTGGCGTCATATCCCTTGCCGTGCTTCAGGGTCTCCTCGTAGCGGGACTCGTTACGCTCCTTGACCCAGTGCCAGTACTTGGTATGCTCCGCGCAGTCGTGCGAGTAGGCGTTCTTGTTGAAGAACAGGGTGGCCACCGGCAGCAGCCCCTGCGGGATGTGCGGGGCGAGCTGGATGTCGTTGGCCTTCGCCTCGTCGCTCACCACGCCGTAGGCCCAGCGCCACTCGTGCTCCTTCTCGGAGGAGCCGGACATGGGGTCCTGCCAGTACAGCCCGTAGCCGTCCGTGATGTGGTCCAGGCTGGCGAGCGCGTACCACTTCTGCTCACGCATGAACCTCTCCGGCTGCATCACGAGGAACTTCCGGAAGGCCACCGGGGGCTTCTCCCGGGTAACCACGTAGCAGTAGTCGAGGACCCTGGGAGGTTCAGTCGGCTGCGGGTTGAAAATCTTCTTGTTTAGCCCGTATGCACGGGACAGCTGGTTCCTGGCATACTCCAGGAAGGACTGGCGGCACTTGGGGGTGACCCAGATGTCCTTCGGGATAAGGTCGAACATTTCCTTTCCCTTCAGTATGCATTTTTCCGGGGAATTGAGGAACTCAAGCGCGGACGGGTTGCCATCCCTTAGCAGCTTCAGGAACTTCGCCATCTCCCAAAACACCCTGTTGTTCTTCTCGTCTGCCACCTGGTCTATCGCCCCGTAGGCGATACGCTCGCGAATGGGCAGCACGAAGACCCCGCGCGTGTCCACGTCGGAGTTCTCGGTAGCCAGCCCGAACGACTGGCTGCCCACTATGGCTTCCATTTCAATCCAGCCGGTCCTTTCAAGTTCCTCTATGGTCAAGTCAGTACCTCTCCGCTATGGCCTTGATTATCGATGCCCGGCAATTCGGGCATATGTCCTGCGCAGACTGACTGTCGTACAGGAATGCCTTTATGTCGTATGTCACGTCCACTGTCCTGTTACCGACGAGAACACACTGCCGCAGCCCGGATATGCCGCCACCATCACCGTTTATCGGCTGGCCACATATGTCGCAGCTGCAGACGTCATTTACTTGTACTTCTGTATGTCTGCTCATGTTAGCCCCCGAACTTCTCCAGGTCGTCCATTATGCGGTCGTATAGTATCTTCAGGTTGACATGCTTCGCTATGTCGTTTCCCGATGCGGACCCGTGCACCTTGTACTTTGCCTGTTCCTTCCAGGTGGTCGACTCGACACGAATGGATTCGCCCATCTCGTCCTTCCAGTCGCCGATGTTGACCTGGACGGTAGCAATGTAGGATTTCGTCGTGTAGGTCAGCCTGAACACGTGGTCGAGCTCCACCTCGCTTTCCAGGGACCTACCGGGAGCGCTATCGGTGAACTGCCGGAGAACATAGTCCGGGATGTCGCCCCAGTCGCGGGGCAGCTTGATGTCGTCCAGGGAGGTGGTAATCCAGCTCGTGGGGATTGACGGGCGAGTAACCGGCATTTCTATGGTAAGATTGCTTTTAGGCTTGCAATCTTCGTCGCGAACCCATTGGTATGTCGGTGGATTGTCGCTTTTCTTGACAACCTTGAGCTTTTGCTGGTTCTGCTCAGCGGCCTTGGCGGTCTTTTTCTTCTTGGCATTCTTCATGCCACCAAATATAGCAAAAAATTACAGAGTCAGCAGGGAGCGGATTTCTGCCTTCAGCGCCAAGTCGCCCTTGTAGGCGTACGCCTTGTCGATTATGTCGAACTGACTACGTATGTCCTCTGAGCCGAAAAGGGTCACCCGGTCGCTGACCAGGTCTATCATCATGCTGTGTATTCCGTCGAACACCATCGCGGTGCCGTCCGGACCCATCACGTCGATGAAGCACACGGTCCGCCCCGGGATGAACCGGAGCTCCACCCCGTTGCTGTCGGCGTACTGGACGAGGGCCATGACGCGCTCGTCCTCGCCCACCCATTCCAGCAGGGCCTTCCGCGGCCCCTTCATGAAGTCCGGGGCTTCCCTCATTTCCGTATCCCCACCATGTCTAGCAGCGGCCGGAACTTCCCGGCCATTCCCAGCAGGCACATCAGTTCCCGCCGCTTTGAGTCAAGGAACTCCAGGAACGTCCCGTGGTCGTAGTACCCGTCCGGACGCGGGTGCTCCATATGCTCCACCCCGTCATGCTCCATTACTGGGCACGAGCGCATCGGGATTCCCCCGTAGAGGCACTCCATCCCGAGGAACCCGTCCTCCCCTCCCCACCTGCCGCAGAAGTCCGGGTGGAATACGCAGGAAATGCCGTACAGCCTCCGGTTGAGCTCCCGGAGAGAACCCACGGCGTCCGCGGTGAACCCCACGTTGCATGTCCACATCACTCCGGAATCGGCCACGTATACCTCGTTGTCTATGTCCCGGGGAGTCTCCCCGAATATGTCTATGAGCCTTTCCCTGTAGGCCTGCCTCTGGTCGAGCCCGTCCCACATCTTCTCCAGCCGTCTCCCGACTGTGACGCATCCGGGAACCGTGGCGGAAAGGTGGGACTCCACCAGCTGTGACTGCGGGATGCAGTCGCCGTCCGTAAATATAGCAACGTCGTACTGGCCGTCAAGGTATTCCAGCGCGGAATCCCGGCAGTACCCGGCACAGAACGGGGGTATGCCGTGCAGCATCCGGGGCCTCCCGAGCGGTCTCGGCATCCCTTCCACGGCGAGGAACCGGCAACCTTCCACGGAGGAATATGCTTCCCGGATTTCCTCAAATTCCCCGTATGCGGGACGGTCCACCACTACCAGTACGGTATCCGGCTTCACCGTCTGCGACAGAATGCCGGACGCTATCCGCCCGGCGTACTTCTGCTGGTTCTTGCACAGGACTACGAGAGCTGTCCTCATTTCCTCTCCTCGCAGTGCTTCCGGTAGACTTCCGGGGCGTTCTTCCCGACTTCCTCCCAGAGCCCCCTGTTGAGCACATGGGCTACGGTGGCGGCAATCTTGCCCGTGTCGCACACGACTATCGACTTTCCGAACTCGTTGTGCGGGGACTTCTCCGAAACCACGCAGGCGCCGTTTATGACAGGATAGAACATCCTCACCTGTTCCTGCCGGCAGTTCTCCCTGAAGGCATGGACGTTCAGTATCACCTTCGAGCGGGAAACAAGGTTGCGCAGCTTCTCCCCGGTCACCCCGGTAGCCCACACGAGCGAGTACCTCGTCCAGGTATGCTCCATCAGGCTCCCCAGTACTTCCAGTCTCCTTGGCGTGGGATAGCCGTAGAAGAGTATGTCGATGTCCTTGGGAGCTTCCGGGATGTCCCGGAGGGCCTCGCAGTAGGTCATCGGGCGGTATACTATGTTCTTGAACCCAGTGCGGTTCAGGTAGTCCATGTTGGACAGGTCGTACTCCCAGACCTCGTCCACGTTGCGGAGCCACTTCTCTGCGTGCTGGTTGGCCCACTTGGAGCCGGGGAACAGCTGCTCGAGCTGGTAGACCACTATCTTCTTGCCAGGGTACTTTCTCCTGAGCGCCTGCGGGAGGTACTTGACCACGTTGTATCCGAGGACGACGACCTTGTCGTCAAAAGCGGAATCGCCGTCGTGGAGCGCATGAAGCATGCGTTCCACTTCGGCGAACACAACGGAATTCTCTGAAATTACAATCATCTCACCTTGGCCAGGTTGATGAGCCTCTTGTCGACGACCTCGTGACCGTCGGTAATGAAGGAGTAGCAGGAGGCCGGGAATGCGCTGTGACAGTTGTGTACCGCGAACTCGCCCGGGCCGATGAGGCTGGGGTTCATGTAGACGGGCGTGGTAGTACCCGGGAGGTACCATTCGCCACCAATATGCCAGTGACCCATCATGACTGCATCGAAGCGCTGACCGGTCGTCTCGAACATGCCCTGGTCCTTGAAGTTGTCGCGGACGGTGGTGGACAGCGGGGACACGAAGGCGGAGCCTCCCTTGTAGCGGTCGCCGTGCTCGAGCTTCCAGACCTGCTCGCCGACGGTGGCGAAGAGGATTGTGGACTCGCCGAGGCTGACGGTCACGTTGTCGCTAGTGGAATTGTACTTGTCCTCGATGAAGGCATAGAGGATATACTCGTAGTTCTCGACACCCTTGTTCTTGAACTGGTACTTCTGGGTGGTACGGGCATGGTTTCCGACCACGCAGTGGATGCGGACCGTCTTGTAGAAGCCCTTGTAGGCGTCGATGAGCCCGGTAATGAACTTGTAGTAGTCCACGATGCACTTGGTAATGGGAGCCTCGTTGTTCTCCCGGAGCTCGTCGTGGATGTTGCCGGAGAAGATGTCACCCAGCATGAATATGTCAAGCTCCTCGCATCCGAACGCCTGGGCGAACTCGTGGTTCTGGCGGAACAGCTCGATATGGCGCTGCTTTGAAATCTTGAAGTTGTACTCGTTGAGGCCGTTCACGTCCTGCGGCTTCACGGTTTCCCCGTAATGCACATCGGAAATCGGAAGGATGTTGTAGTAGTTCCCCTTGATGCGCGGCTTCGCCTTCTGAACATTTACCGTGAACTTGTCCGGCCTAGCGGCATCCAGTTCCTCCCGGAGGGACTCGATGAGACGGCGCTTCTCGTAGTCGGCGGCCTGCATGTTCTTAAGCTGGGTCCTGGCGGTGTTCAGTTCCCTACGCATCGTGACGAGCATTCCCTCGTCGAGCGCGGCAGCCGCCTGGGATACCACCTCGGAGCATTCTCCTCCCATCGGGTATTCGATTGAGCCGTCAGGGTTCTCGAGTTTCTGCTTGTTCTTCTTGACGCTCTTGAGGAACTCCATGTAGTCGCCCTCAAACCAGCCGAGAGTCACTAGCGTGCCGAACCAGCGGTAGACCTGCTGCAGGTCGCCCTCGAAGTAGTGTATCAGCTTCTGGATGGCCGGGTTGTTGTTCTTGGTGATGCGAGTTGTCGTTGTCGGTTTTCCGAGAAGCTTGAGTATCTTCTTGGACTCTGCGGTATCTTTCTTGCTCATTTTCCGTGTTTTCCGTTGTATGTTGATGGGCATCACGTTGCCCACGTTACAAACTATATATTAAAAAACTATTTTCAGCTTGTCAACAGTAAATCAACACAAAAATAAGAAAAAAATATTTTTACACAAAATAAAAAAGCGCCCGGGAGTTTCCCGGGTCGCCCTTAGGATTGGGGACTCTTGCGAGCTACTTCTTCTTTGCCGGCTGGCACATCATAGAGAAGAAGTTGCCGGCGGCTACCGGCCTCGAAACCGTTATCCCCTCGAGAGTCGCCACGGCCTCGTCGTATAGACGGTCCATGACGTCGTTGGCGTGGGACATCTGCCTGCCGCGGAAGCGCACGGTCAGCTTGACCGGGTGTCCCTCGGCGGAGAATTCCTTCGCCCTCTCGAAGAGCCTCATCCGGTCACCCTTTGAGGAGTCCGACGTGTCTGCCGGGAGCTTCAGCTCCTTAAGCTCGTTGGCCTTCGCGGCCAGACGCTGCTTCTTGTCGTTCTCCTTCGCAGCCTTCTTCCTGTCGTACTCGTACTTCTTGCGGTCGCCGAGCATGCAGACGTTCGGGTCGGCCTTGACATTGAGGACGATGATGTCCTCCTCGCGCTCCGTGGCCATCTTCCTGGCCTCGGCTGCGCTCACGATGCCGATGAACTCGCGGTCGGAATCCAGGAGACGGACGGTCTCCGTGATGATTTCGTCCTCGGGTCCATTACCCAGAGCGTATACAGGAGGGTTGGCACGCCCGTCGACGAGGACGAGCATGATGTCCTTCGCATTGGCCAAGTCCTTGGCCTTTCCCGACGGCATCGTGCCGAGGGACTTGCGATTTTCGTCGAGGAGCTCGACTACGGGGGACTTGATGAAGAAATTGTTACGCATCTTTCTCCTTTACTTGACCGCAAACTCAGGGAAATCCTTGAGGCTCGCCTCACAGAACTTGGGGGCGGTCCTTGCCTTGTTCACCATGGCGTTCCAGGTGAGGATGGTATATCCGAGACGGTTACGGTCGGACACCTTCATTCCACGGTTGGCAAGGTTCCACTTGCGGAGCTTGTCGACAATAGGATTCTTGCTGCTGTCGAAAGAGGTAATCTCGCGGATGAACTTCTCGACCTCTTCCTTGGACTGCTTGAGGTCCTGGGTGAGGTGGTAGTAGATTGCTCCGCACATCTTGGCGGTCATCGCCTTGGTACCGGCAACGGCCGTGGCACCGATTGCAGCAGCCATGTCGTATGCGGCGGAATGCTTGTTGTATTCCTCCAGGGAGGCCGTGTTGGAAATGGGTTTCTCCTTGTAGGACATGTTTCCGACGGTGCGGATTTCGGCCACTCCGCGGATGATGCTGGCGATGAGCGAGTTGTACTTGATGTTCGCCATCTGGAGAACCTGTGCCGTGGTTCGGACACGTCCGCAGTCAAGCGTGTCGAACGTGTCACGGTCTACCCCGTTCATCACGATGGTCTGGAAGGGGACGCCGGACTGGACGCAGGCGAGGAGGCGATGCTGACCGTCGAGGATGCCGCCCTGGGAGTCGAGCTTGATGGCGACACCGTTGAGTTTCCAACGGCCGGAACGCATTTCCTCCGCATAGATGTCGACATGACGATTGCTCACCTTGCGGTTGGTGACGCCGAGGGAGTAGGAAGTTTCCAGCATGGACTTAGCCATAGCCGGGGAGATTGTCTTGGTATGAACCTTAATGGCCATTTGTTGATTCCTTGTCGGTTGATGTTTGTAAGTTTCTTGTGCCTCAAATATAGCAAAAAAGTAGCCGGTGATGGCTACTTAGTGCCGGTGCTCCCGAAGCCTCCCCGGTCGGCACCTTCCATCTTCCCTTCGGCCAGCTCTATCTCGGGCTGGCGCTGGATAATGCGGAACTGGCAAATCTTGTCGCCCTTCTCGATACGGGTGTCGCGCATGGCGATTGCCGAGAGCATCCACCAGTCGTTCGGCCCGGAGTAGGAGTTGTCGATGATGCCAACATGGTTGGCCTGGATGATGCCCCACTTCTTGTAGGTGGACGAGCGGGGAACGAGGTGCGCCTCGTAGCCTTCCGGGAGCTTCATGGCTACTCCCAGGTGGATGAGCTTGTGTTCGCCCTGCTTCATCTCGACCGTCTCCGCCGCATAGAGGTCAATCCAGTCTCCCTTGTCGTTGATGCTGAGACGCTTGACAGTGTCGTCCAGGTACTGCACGGTAATTTTCTCTGACATATGGTTTCCTTTTCTTTAGGGTTTAGAGTTTAGAGTTTAGAGCGGGAAAAGGGTCTCGAACCCTCGACTTCGACCTTGGGAAGGTCGCGTTCTACCTACTGAACTACTCCCGCGTTAAAGTTCTACTGTCTACGCCGGTTCCTCCGGGTACGCACGGGAGCTTCACCGGTAACAGCAAGCCATTTATCGGCATGTGCGACAACTTCTTCGGGAGAGCCGGATGATACTATCCTGATTAGTTCGTCAACGTTGGAACTGAATTCCTTAGCAATATCGATAATCTGGTCCTGGTCGGTAATGCCCTCGTCAGCAAACCTGGAATATATTACCGATATGACCTTCTCCGGACTGGAGTCATAGTCCTCTCCCGGTATCTCCCGGGTACCAGACTTCCAATAATCGTCCAGGAATTCCCGCTTTATCCGGCATATTCCCAGCGTTACACCCGAGAAATTAACCATGTCGTTAGCCAGGCATATCCACCCGAACCGGTTATACGGTAAGAGTCCGTCCGGGTCACCGTATTTGCTGCGATACCGGGAGAGACACCATAGCCGGATGAAATCATGAGTCCATTTGACCAGGTAATGCATTACATCGAACGCAGCCCCACCCATTTCATTGAGATTCAGTGACATCCTGTCCATCCTATAGTTTGTAGGTCGGTGACTTCGCCTTGAACGAAACGTCGTAGTTGTCGTACAGGCGGAGCACAAGTCCTTCGCGCTCGTGCTTGGGGTTGTTCCCGAACACGGTGGTCCCGATGGAAATCTTCAGCATGTCCTGCACGTCGGCCGGCAGGCGGAAGTCGTCGTCAATCACCGGGACGTACGGGAGGTCGTACTTCTCGCAGAACCTGACCGTATCCTCGTATGCCAACTTCCCGCAGAACTTGCCCTTCTCCTTGTCGAACGGGATGATGTCGTAGAACCTGATGAGGTTCCCGTGGAGCCCGTAGATGTTCTTCTGGATTCCCTCACCGACATGCTCGCCGCGGCAGAACCATTCTCCCGGTATAGACTTGATTTTCTCGTCGAGGCCGAGCTTCTTGACGGTTTGCCAGAACTTCATGGTGGAGCATCCCTTCCACGGGAGGTTCCTGGTGCGGGAGGCGACGTAAATCTTCTTTTTCTTCCCGAACAGCCCCTTCACTTCCCGGGAGCAAATCGCGATTGACTGGCCCTCGAGCTTCTCGGTGGCCACCCAGCGCCTGTCGCCGTACTGCTCGTACAGACCGGAGTAAATCTTCTGGGCGTTCTCCTCGTCGGACTTGGCGGGGAACCAGTTGAACCACTCGGCCTTCTCGGCACGTGCCTTCTTCCAGTCGCGGTACCACCTGTATCGCATCAGCTTCTTGTCGAACCACTTGAACGGACCCCAGAGAGGCTTGGCGGTAAGGCCGGCCTCCTCGGCATCCTCGATTTCCTCGGTAATTCCGAAGCGCTCGGTAAAGTCCGCACCGATTTTCGCCTCGGAAGGGTCTATGCCGACAACGTCGAGACGGAACAGGATGCCCTGGGAGATGACGTCGAACTTGGTGAGGTTCATCGTCTTGATGCGGAACTTCTTCGGGCGGAGGAACTCGAAATAGGGGTACTTGGACTTCTGCTGGATTTCGGCCATTTCCTTCTCGGCAGCCTCCCTTGTTACCGGGAGGTCCGGGGCCGTACGTGGCTCAACACATCTTTCTTCGTCCTTCTCCAGAAGTTTCTCGTGCTTCTTCCACTCGGAGATAATCTTCTCGAGCTCTTTGACACGGATACGGTCGGCATCTTCCAGCCCGTCCGGGAGGATTGACCCGATTTCCACGTAGAGTGCCAGGTCTCCCGGCTGGAACTCGCCCTTCTTGGCAACAAGGTTCCAGTCGAGAACGGTAACGCGCTCGATGTTGTCGGCACCCTCGATGGGGTGGACGGACTTGATTTTCTCTATGTGTGCTAAGGATTTTCCGTACATAATATCTCCTAGTTTTTCCCTGTTACATCGGTGAGCAACAGTTCGCTCGCCTGTGGTTCCTTCGGCTTCCTCTTGGTAGGTTCCACCGGTTTCTCCTCGGTCACCTTCACGTCATCTGTGTCATAGAACACGAAGTAGTTTCCGCCGAACTTCTGCACCGCATATACAATTTGTACCTGCGGGAGCTTTAATCCGGACTTGTTCATGAACTTGTCCACGTCGGCGACGCCGTTCAGTTTTTCATGTTTAATCATCGTAACCTCGGTCCCAAATATAGCAAAAATCCTAGACGAGCACGTGGAGCTCCCGGGAGGCCCTGGTGAACGCCGTGTACTTCAGCTCGTTCCTCTCCAGGGTGATGGGGTTCTTGTCCATGTCCCTCTCGACGACGAACACGTTCTCCACGGTGCTGCCCTGGGCCTTGTGGGTCGTAAGGGCGTAGATGTAGTCCACCCACAGGTAGAATCGGCGGAGGTCGTTGTACGGGGCCCACGCCTCCTTCTTGGTATACATGTGCCCCATTCCGTTGTGGGCCGGCATGACCGCCCTGGCCTTGCTTTCCTGGGCGACCTGGGTGCAGAGCATGTCATACTGAACCACAGCTTCCTTCTTCAGGATAAATGCCACCGTAGTGGTACGGTTCTTGGCGAGCGCCCGGTAGTTGCATACGGTCACCTTCCAGCAGGGAAGGCCGTACTTCGGGTCGTCGGACTCGGTTACATCCATGATTCTCAGGCGTTCCTCCATTGAATACACAGGATAGAACACGTCCTTCTTCCCGGGGACTGGCCGGCGGAAGGCCTTGGTGACCCTGACCTCCTCGCCATCGGTATACTCCTTGGTCTCTTCCGGGTAAATCTTCTGCCTTACTTTCGCATTGATGGCATCGACGGACACGTTCCTCCAGGCTACCGCTATGGCGTAGTCGCTGTCCGCCTGGTATTCCGGACGGGTAAAGTATTCGTACATCTTGTCCATGAACTCGTCGCGGTTCTCGTAGAAGAACACCCCGGAACCGTCCTCGAGGGTCTCCGTCTTGTGCTCGAAGTTGTCCCCCTCGCAGGTTAGGTCGGAACGCATCTGTGTGACCATCTTGAGGATAGGGTTGTCGAGGGCGGTACGCATGACCTTGGTGAGCTCGTACCACAGGGGAAGCCTGAACACGGCCGACTCGGTATACCCTTCCTGAGCGTCAGACACCGGGGGCAACTGGCAGGGGTCCCCGATGTAGAGCACCTTGACCCTGCTGTGTTCCATCAGGTCCTGCTCGATTTCCTGTATCAGCTGGAGGGGAACCATGGAAGCCTCGTCGACTATGACAAGGTCGTACTCCTTGAGCCTGGACTTGGAACCCGGTTCCCTGACCAGTCTCGGACCGCGGTCGTCGTCATCCTTCACGGTAAGCCCTTCGAGGGAATAGATTGTCCGGTCGTACTCCCTCCCGGTGTTCCTCGCGATTACTTCCACGGCCTTGTTGGTGGTGGCCGTGCAGACGTACTCGAAGAACTTCTGCTTGTCGAGTTCCGCCAATAGGACGTTGACCAGGGCGGTCTTTCCGGTACCGGCGGCACCTCTCAGCACCATCTCCCGGTTGGGTCCCTTGATGAAGTCCTTGATGTATTCCAGCGCTTCCTTCTGGTCGTCTGTAAGCTGGTCCTTGGTCAACAGTTTCATTGGCGGCCTCCCGGTATGACCAGGGTGGCACCGGCATGAATTTTCCCGGTGTTCTGCAGGTAACGGTTTAATCGGTACAGCCAGTCCGGATTTTTCATATTGAACACTGCTGAACCTTTCCTGGTAGCCATCTCTATGGCTTGCCCGGTTCCTCCGGTATCCCTGGACCTTGTCTCATGACTCTCGCATCCATCCCGCGTATAGCATAGAACAAAGTCGACCACCGTGTCTAAGTTCCTGCCGAATACCTGGTAGGTATTTCGTGCAAACAGGTCGAGCGCATATCCGGACAGCCTGCTTCTTGCTGGGTGCAGTTCCTGCGCAATTGCACGGGTCTCGTCCGTAGCATCGGATGCGCGAAATATCCTCTTGTGTGCAGCATTTTTTACCCCGGCTTCGAAAGCAAAATCCGCGCCCTTGGCACCACCGCTGTTGAGTATGTATCCAAGTCTTTCCAATTCGCCAGCAATCCAGGTCATTACTGTGCATACTGGCTGTCCTGACACAGGTTCGGTGACATATTCTATATCCCGGTTTCCTATCCCAGCATACGTCATTGTATCTACGGTATGTTGTGGCAGTTCGTAAAAAGTTCTCATTTCAGTTTTCCTACTATTTCCTTCAGCCTGTCCACGCGAAGCCCCGGGAGGCACATGAGTACCTTCATTTCGCCGGATGCGGTGTCGCCCTGTACCAGGTACAGGTTCGGCGGAAGACCACCCACCTGCTCGTTCTTCTTCAGGTCATACATAATCCAGGTACACTGGCAATAATCGTCACCAAGCTCCTTGTGAAGGAGTTTCATGATGTATTCGTGCCCGTTCAGCAGCCTAACATACAGGCTGGACAGAGTATATCCGTCCTTCCCCATGTAGTCTACCGGCTTCAGCCCCTCTATGCACTCACGGTCGCCCATGGACCTGCGGCGCACCTTCTGCATCATCGCGAACTTCTTCTCCATCTCCGGGAGCCTACGGAAATACTCCGCCTTGGCGAAAAGCAGCCTGCGGAGCAGTTCCGCATGGAAATTCAACGCACCCATGGTCGGCTGGTACCAGTTCAGCTGTGGTTCCTTGACCTTAACCGCCCTACCGGATTCATCCCTTGACCAGAACTTTCTCCCGGTCTTGAACACGGGCCGGACCATGCGGAACCCGAACGCCGCATCCGGTCCCACAAAGGACGGATGCGTTTCAACGCCGAAATGGACGGCGAACTTGAACGGCTCACCCACCATGTCCAGCAGGTATCCCAGGCAGACCCCGTTGTGCAGCTCGAACGAGGTGTTACCAAGGGCGTCGTTTATCACCATTATCCCGTACTTGCCGAGTTCATCCGGGTCATAGCACAGGCTGAAGTCGAACGTGTGCCTGTCCTTTTCCATGCGGCTCTCACGCTCAAGGGCGACATAGTTCATTGCCAACCTGATTCCATGCAACTTTTCACTATCTTCCATCTTCTACCACCCTCGCGATGTCCTCGTCAACCTCTATCGCATGCATGCAGTCCCTCCAGTCGGCCTTCGTCTTCGCCTCCGGGAGCTTCTCGCCCCTGTCCAGCATGGTCTTCAGTACTCCGTTCAGCGCCTCCCGGGCAGCCCTCGGTGCATCCTCGATAGAGTCGGCGCACGTGTAGGCACCGGGAACGTCCGGGAACTCAACTCCTATTCCGTCACCGTCGAAGAAGAAATGCGCGACATACTTCATATTGAACCTCTTTTTATTGCCAAATATAGCAAAAAGACGATAAACTTCCAATTCGGAGAAGCAAAAATGAACCTCAGGCAACAGATTTTCATCGAGAGCGTACTGAAGAGGGACAATCCGGAGGACCACGCGTTCCTCGAGGCCGTCCTCAAGTCCTATGTCATCAACGAGGGAATCCTCGACCGCAGGAAGGAACTCCTCGAAAAAGGCAAGAAGATTGCCGGGGATGTAGCCGGGAAGGTACGCAGCAAGGTCGGGGAGGTCGCCGGGAAGGTGGCCGACGCGATGACGCAGCCGCAGCCCCAGGTTGTCCCCGAGAAGAAGGCCAACCCGGACTACGTGGCAATCTACCGTGCGGTCAAGTTCGAGCCGGACTGCTGGGACAGGGACTACAACCGGTTCCTCCAGAACTGCGAGGTCGTCAAGTACTTCGTCGCCACCTATGGCCGCCAGGAATACAACAGGATTGTATTCGGCAACTCCTTCAAGGAGGCCATCCGCATAGGCCGCCAGATTGACTCAATCAGGAAGAACCCGGCAATCGCCGAGGAATCCCGCCGGTTCGCATTCGGGGAATGCATCGGGAGGTTCGCCGGGGATGTCCGGGAGGAGCTCCTGGAAGCAGTCATGCACGACTTCTACGAGAGCGAGTGCGAATCGTTCGATGTCCCGCTCATGGAGGGAATGGAGGACAACCTCGCCACTTTCAGGAACGCCATGGCCGGCATCGAGAACTTCATCAGGAAGCACGGGGTCTATCCCTGGCAGAAGTTCCTCACCGAGAACCACATGCTGTTCGCCAGGGCCTCCCGGGCGGACGCGGACGAATACGGGAAGAAGCCGGAAAGGGCCATGCCGTCACCCAGCATGGCCGCGGAAATCATGAAGGCCTACCAATCGGGAAGTTCCGAGGACTAGATAATCTCGGTCTCTATGGAATGCATCACGCCGAGGGAAATCGCTTCCTCGGCGTTCATGTACACGTCGGTCGTCATTATCTTCTCAATCATCTCGCTGGACAGGCCGACGCCGGCCAGGAGTTTCCGGAAGGTATTGTTGAACATCGACATCTCGTTCACCATTGACTGGAGGACCTGGACGGTCATCTCCTCCCCCTCGGCCATGGCCTCGTATCTCCCGGAATGGAACATGAGCCTCGCATGGGGGTAGATTGTGCGCCGGTCGCCGACAAGGGCGATGAACGCACCCATCGAATATGCCTTTCCGGCCACGGTAGTATGGATTACGCAGGACTTGGCCTTGGCTATGTTCAGGGCGTCGATTATGCGGAGACCGTACTCGATGTCCCCTCCGTCGGACGCGATGACGACATGAATCTCGCCGGGGGTCTCCGCCACTCTGTGTAGATTAAGGGTAAACTTCTCTGCAGTTTCCTCAGAGATTTCCCCGGTAATGCGGATGATTCGCTCGGCGCTACCACCCCCGGCGAGTTCAGACTCTTCCTCTATGTCATCGACACTGTCGTCCATCTGCATTAAGATTTATGGTAGTGGCCGATGAACAACCGTGTTGAAAACTTGTGAATAACCTGTTGATATCCTGTTAGTATATTAAAATATCCCGAAAACATTTCGAATTCGGGACAATTTCATATTCCAACTTGGAGTATTCCCTATGCGGGAACCGGAGCTGTGTCACCTTCCTGGCCGCCGATGGCAGAGTTCACCTTCTCGGCGACCTTCCTGGCGTAGTTGGCGGCGGTTTCCTTCATCTTCGGCACCTGGGCCTGCAGCCGTTCCCTGTAGTTCTTGCTGTCCCCGGTAGTCTCCAGGTCCATCCTGAGTTCCTTCTCGACCTTCTTGACGGCGCCCGCACGGAGCTTCTCCATGAAGTCCATCGCGGCCTTCTGCTGCTCGGGGGAGAGGTGCTTCTTCGCAGCCGAGGCGACCTTGGCCGCCTTCAGCCCGGCCTTGGACTTGGACACCTTGTTGGCAAGCTGGGCGCCCTTGATGCCTACCCGGGAGGCCTTCAGCAGCCTTCCCAGCTTGGCTACCCCGCCGACTCCCGGGATGAACGAGATGCCGAGCTCGGCCGCGTCGCCCAGGATATCCTTCCACGACGGCTTCCCGCCGTTCTGGAGTGTCTCGGTAATCCTCGGGGAAAGCACCGCGCCGGCTATACCGGCGACCGCCTTCATTACGTCCTCGGGGCCTTCGTCGGTCTTGCCGCCGGACTGCTCCGGGGTGTTACCGGGAGGGACCTTGTCTTCTGCCTCCACCAAGGCGGCATATCCGCGGCCAAGACAGGCGGCCAGTTCTGTGAGTGATTCTAGGTCTTGCATGCCGGTAGTTTATCGGAGCTGGCTTCGGATTTTTGTGCACTATTCCAACATGGAATGATGCCCTATGCCCCAATATCGCCAGAAAAATGCTAAACTCGGTAGAGACAGACCAGGAAACAATTCCAACAAAGGACATTGCGCATGGCACAGCAGGCAAAGGCCGACGAGCTGGAGAACGGATTCCGCGGCTCGGAAATCATCAGGACCCGGAAGGGCAAGCCGATATACGCGCGCACGCAGGGACAGCAGGACCTCGTGGACGCAATCAACTCCAACGACATCATCTTCGTGAACGGACCTTCAGGCACCGGGAAGACCGCCGTGGCGACATGGGTGGGGATAGCCGGGATAGACGCAGGAAACTTCGAGCGCCTCGTACTGACACGCCCGGTAGTCACTTCCGGCGAGGAACTCGGTTTCCTCCCGGGGACAATGGACGAGAAGGTGGCACCCTACATGCAGCCCCTGTATGACGCCATATCCCTCATCAAGGGCGGGCGCGACGAGAAGCTGTCCGAACCGGAGCAGATGCCACAGCTCCTCTCCGCCAAGGAGAAGAAGAGGCTCCGCGCCGAGAAGAAGGAGGAGGACGCAAGGGAACGCAAGTCCTTCTACGACCTGGTGCAGGTGTGCCCGCTCGCATACATCCGCGGCTCCACCCTGGCGAACTCCTTCATCGTCTGCGACGAGTTCCAGAACACTACGATTTCGCAGATGAAGACGATGCTCACCCGCCTCGGCAGGAACTCCAAGATGGTCATCTGCGGCGACAGCGAGCAGTGCGACCTCCCGGCGAGGACCGAGTCCGGCTTCACGCACGCCATGAGGCTGCTCGACGGAGTAAAGCGCATCGGCTTCGTAGAGCTCGGCGTGGAGGACATCGTCCGCCACCGCCTCATCAAGGACATCATCCTGCGCTACGAGAGGCCCGCGGAGGCCGCCCGGCTGTCCCGGGAGGACGACGACCGCGAGTACCTCCGCAGGTCGCACTTCCCCGGCTGGTCCCCCGACCGTGAAGGCTATGACTTCTCCGAGGATGACCAGGATGACCAGGGCAACTACGACGAGGAGAACGCCAGGTTCGCCGACGAGTGGCGAAAGGCCCTCTAAGCAATTTACCGGATATCCTTACCCGATAAACTAAGGTGCAGGATAACGGATACTAGAACGATGGACCTCTCGGAATTTACCTCGCACATTCAGCTCTTCTCATCCTTCCTGGTCGCCCTGACCGGAGCCGTCTCGGTAGTCGCCGGCATCATCAGGCCGATAAGGAAACTTCTCGTTGCAGTCAAGGAGTTCGGGAGCGACCTGAAGGACCTCAGCGTCCGGTTCGACGAGGAACGCGCCGAGCAGGCCCTCATGAAGGATGCGAACATCGCCACCCTAAGGAACGACCTCACCGAGCTGTACAACAAGGTGGCCTCCCAGGGATACATCGGAGAGTACGACCTCAAGAACTGGATTTCGATGTTCGAGGTCTACACTGCTTTAGGCGGAAACCATTACGTTGCGGAACTCGACGAGAGGGTCCGCAAGCTTCCGGGGAAGCCCCCGAGGAAACGCGCAGCGAAGAGGTAGCCCATGCCGCGCACCCCGTTCGACAAGGTTGTACCGGAATACCGGAACGCGATAGTGCCGCAGAACCACTGGATGTCGGTCTGCCATCCCTACTTCATACCCATTCAGCCCCCTCCACCCAAGTGCTGCCCGGGACCGCACCCCGGACCGATGCCCGGCCCGAGACCGGCTCCCCCCTGCGTACCGGCACTTGACCACGCCCCCATCCCCTGCGGAATGCACGGGGGCAAGGATACCAAGCCCATCGTGAACCCGGCCGCCGGAAGAACCGTGGTCCTCCCGGTAGTCCCCGCGCCCAAGCCCCAGTGCTGCTGTCCGGTACCCGTACCGCCCAAGCCGCCGAAGCCGGAACCGCACGCGGTCACCTCGGTCACGGGAACGGGAACCCCGGTATGCGTACAGCCGCTCGTCGAGAAGCCGAACCCCTACATCGACCCGGTGGACTACGACTCCAACGTCCAGGCGCCGCACCCGAAGATTTACTGGCTCGCCAAGAGGGACGTCTCCGTCGTCTCCGGCGACAACACGGACGTGCAGGAGATTGTCGAACCGGGCACCGGCGACAAGACCTACGTCGTCTCATCGCATACTCCGGAAGCGGACCTCCGCAGGCTCGACGAGCTCGAGAAGAACATGGCCAAGGAACTCGACGAAATCCGCCGCATAAAGGCCAACATGCTCAGTGTCGACGAAGTGTTCGACGACCAGGGAGAACCTGGCGTCAAGTTCAGCCTCGGCGAGCCGCTCCCGGAAGAAGAATGATAAACTCACGGTTATGAAAAAGCCGTGCAACTGCCAGACTCCACCGCCTCCCCCGCAGAAGGGGCCGAGCGAGTACATCCCGTCGAGGACCTACCCCGACCAGTTCGACTACATGATGTACGGGGGCGCCCCGATGCACCGCGGTATGGGCCCGTGGGTACCGGCAGGTCCCGGATGCTGCCCGCCGGGCCCGGCGCCAGACCCGGAGCCGGAACCGGAAGGCACGTGCCCTCCCAGGATTTACAGGAACCCGCCCGATGTCGAGCTCGTCGCCGGGAGGAACATCGAGCTGGAGGTCGAGAAGGACGACCTCGTGTGGAAGTACACCGTGTCGACCGACGCGGACAAGACCGAGGTGCTTCCGGGAGACCACGTCAAGGTCAGCAAGGAAGTTACCGACGAGGGTTCCAACTACACGGTAAGCGCTGTCCAGTTCCCCGTTGTGATAGACGAGGAATCCGTTGACGTCCTCTATGGAGACGGCCGCCCGGGCAGCCCGCTCGGCGTGTACGACTTCACCGGGGCTACCGCGAACAAGGACGGGAAGCCCGGTGCTGTACCAGCACCATCGGCAGGTGACCAGGACAAATTCCTCAAGGGAGACGGCACCTGGGGAGAAGTAGACGCGGCAAGGGAATGCACCGCGCTCGAGATGGACGCATGGCTAGACGAGGTTGAATGATGTCTGAACAGAAGGTATTCGTAGGTAAGGAGGGCGCCAAGGAACTTTTCCGCCGCCTGAAGGTTGAAATAGGGAAGTTCCAGTCTTTCCAGACGGCTGACCCGGCCGGGGCCGACAACCATCCGGACGTAGACAGCCCGAAGACCAACATAATCTACCTGGTCGCCGTTTCGGGCACGACCGGTTCCGACATATACAAGGAATGGATTTGGTCAGAACCCGAGGGCGAGGAAGGCGAGTGGGAATGTATAGGGGACACCTCGCTCGACCTTAGCGGATATGCCGAGAAGGTATCGGGGGCTACGTCCGGCAACTTCGCCGGTCTTGACAGCAACGGGAACCTTACCGACTCGGGTCACAAGCACTCGGACTACGCATCCTCCTCGCAGGGAGCCGCCGCCGATTCCGCCGTGCAGTCCGTAAGGATAGGCTCAGGCGAGAACCTGAAGTCCGGGACCACCGTGACGATTCCCCTGGCAGCTTCCGGGGTGAACGGGGCGATGTCCGGGAGCGACAAGTCGAAGCTTGACAATATAGCTTCGGGTGCGCAAGTCAATGTTATCGAGCATGTCAATGCCGGGGAGGACGAACTTGTCCCGGTCAACAAGACCGTTACCATCCCGTATGCCGAAGTAGATATCCCAGTACACGAGGTCACCATAGGTAGCCATACGTACAAGACGGTCACAATGCCAGACGGCAAGGAATGGCTGGCGGAGAACCTCGACTACAAGTGGCAGGGTCTCTACCTGAACCTAACTTCCGACTACTCGCTTCCGCGCGCGCAGTACTATGACAACGACGAGGCAGATTACGGTATAGACGGAACTTACAAGTGTGGCCTACTGTATAACTGGAAGGCTGCGCAATACATAAATGACAACAGGGCTACCATATGTCCCGGTTGGCACGTTCCCAGCAGGGAAGAATGGGCGGCGTTACGTAAGTCGATTACCGGTAACGCAGGCACGAGCATAAAAGCCAAGAACAAGTCCGTTACCAGCAACTGGCCTTCCGGTTGGAACGGAGACGACACATATGAATTTAAGGCGCTTCCGTCTGGTTATGCCGCGGTATATACCAGTAACTATAAGGAATTTACTGGACGAGATAGTTACGCATACTTCTGGACATCCACATCTTATGGCACTATCAATGGTGTAAAGAACAGTTACTACTACTATCTCGATGACCGAACCGGCATAGACGAAGATTACGACTCAGATGCATACGGTATGTCCATACGTCTCGTAAAGGACACCCCGGTTCCTTCCGAGCCGACCTACACGGGTGGCCTGATGACCGACTCGATGGTGGAGAAGCTTGCTACCCTGGCAACCGTGGCTACAACCGGGAGCTACAATGACCTAACGACCAAGGCTCCCGTATTTGCCGGGTCAACGGCCGGGTTGGTACCTGCTGCTACACCGGGAGATTCCAGCAAGGCCTTACGAGGCGACGGCACTTGGGGCGATGTTAGTTCAGTTACTGTAAGTTATGATTCCGTGAATGAAGAATTGCATCTTGATTTTAGTCCTCAAGTGAACAATGGAGGTAACTAATGTCTGTATTATATTCTCAGTATGGAACTATTGTTAAACAAATTGATTATGAAAAAGCATTAGGAGCAGTTGATGTAGGCGGTAAAAAGTATCCTTATAATCAATACGGAGGTATTTTATTTACAACTCTAAATCTTGATTTTGCTCCTAGTGGTGTATATATTGGTGTTGCTGGTGTTCCGACAACTCCTGCGGCATGGTATCCAAATAACAATGAAAGTGAGTTTGGATGGAATGGAAAAAAATACGGATTACTTTATAATAAATTTGCAATTCCAATAATCAATAATGAATTAAGTGATGGATGGACTGTAGCAACTTACGCTAGTATTTGGAACAATTTAAGAACATTGTATGATAATGGCCTTTATAGCAACCCGAACAAATGGAAGAAAGAAGATATAAGCGGTTGGAATGGTACAAACCAATTGCTATTTAATGCCGTCCCTGCTGGATTCCGTGGCGATGACGGCAATTTTTACAATGTGGGTTCACAATGTAGATTTTGGATGTATGAGACACCAGATACGCAACTAGTTATAACAAGTTCAAGTGCCTACAACAACGCCCCGAATAATGGAAAACCGGGGTGTTCTTTACGTTTGTGCAAATATATTTAAAGTACAGGATATTGATTTATGTCTGGCTCATTATTAAAATTTGAAAAGAGATATTCTATAAAGATAGGTGGACGCAGGTACCCGGCTGTAAAAATAGGTAATCAGTTGTGGATGGCTGAGAATCTGGACTACAAGTTTGATGTAAATGGCAGTCAGATTCCCCTCGGGCAATGGGGTCCTCCGACTACTCCAGCAGCTTGGTACTATAACAATAATGAGACTGACTACGGAATTGATGGGACGTATAAATGCGGTTTGCTATATAACTGGTATGCTGCAAAGTACCTAGAGGATAACAAGTTAACGTTACTACCAGACGGATGGCATGTGCCTACGAAGGATGAGTATGAAATCTTGATAACGATAACCGAAGGGCTTGCTTCTAAACTAAAGGCATTGGATAATTCAATAACATCGAATTGGCCATCTGGATGGAATGGAACTGATGATTATGGATTCTGTGTGATACCTAGTGGGAATCATTACAATAATGTTTTTGATTCATTTGGAACCTTTGCTGGTTTTGCTGAGATGACACCTAAGGTTGGAACGAACTACTATTATAGATTAGTATTTGGGCCTAGCAGTATGAATTCCGAATCATATTATGCTAAAACAGATTGTACGTACATCCGTCTCGTAAAGTCCTTAGAATAAAGGCAGGTAACGATATGAGCGATTTATTGAAAGTGAAAATTGGCGGAAGCAGTTACCTGTGCAAGTGGGGTTCCGACTTTTTGTTTTTAAATAATTGTGATAATCTTAGTACTGATGGACTTCTCATTAAGAGTAAAGTAGGGCCTAATTTATCAGGCCAAGTAAAGTGTGTTAGTCTTGTAGATTCTTATGCGTTTACAGGAAGTAAGGCTATAAGAGTTGATGATTCTAGTATATTAAATAATCCGTATAGTGCAGGGACTATATCTTATGAGCAGATGGATTATATTACATTAGAAACAATGTATTCACAAATGCAGGTTGGAATTTACGGTGGGTGGCAACACGTTGATTTAGGAATATCTGCTTTTGACTATGATTCTAACGATAAATGTGCCAGGTTTTGCATTTACGGTAATAATAGACTAGGGTATACTTTATACAATAATGCTTATGTATTTGGTCAAGATTCAAGTAATATATACATAAAAACAAATACCCGGTATACTAATAAAGTTCATTGTGCGATAGTAATTGATGTAAATGAACTGTATGCTTATGGATTTGCAGATGGTGTTTTACAATGTAAAGTTAAATTAGGAACTATTATATATAATGGGTCGATTTATATTAAAAGTGCTAGCTATTTTTCAACGTTTAATGTGGAATTTTTATCAATTCGTAACGGTGATTTTTCTAATAACCTTCAATCATTTACAATTCCTACTAATAAATATTATAAGTAAGAGGTTATATTTATATGTCAACTACAAATGGAAATATGAAAAAATTTAGGGTAACTGACAAAGATGGAAATGTCTATTTGTTAGTTCCGGTGGACACAGAGGCTCGTCAAGCAATAGACGAGGCGAAGAATCTACAATTTGACGATGATTACTTTACATCCGAAGTATCTCAGGACCAGACAACAGTGAACGTAGGGCTTAACGGAGTGCCTATCGGTGTAGATTCTGATAGCCCATTAAAGTTCGTTCAAGATAATCAACAAGGAATTGTGCTCGGTTCAGATGCTTCATTTGCTACAGCATTAGCACCTGACTATGCCGACCTGACATTCCCGGTCGCAACAGGGACTGCCTGTATGTACGGAGGTTTACGTTACGTGGCCAACACGGATATCTCCACATCCGAGGACTGGACGGCGGCACACTGGACACAGAAGAGCGTGGAAGACGAAATCGGCAACGTGGAATCGCTGCTGGCTGCACTGTAAGGAGGAACTATGAGCATTGCAAGCGAAATTACAAGATTGCAGGGCGTGAAGTCCGATATATTGCAAGCAATAAGCGACAAGGGCGTTGACGTGCCTGCCGGGAGTGCGTTGGATGATTGTCCCGACCTTATTGCTAGTATTAGTGGTGGTGGCGGCGGGTCTGTTGTCGGAAGGACGTATAGGACTGTCAATATCGGTGGAGTTGAATGGCTTGCCGAAAATCTTGACTACAAGTTCAGCGGTTGCAATATCGGTGGTAGCGGTACACCATCTACTCCTAACGCTTGGTATTACAATAATGACGAAGCAACCTATGGCATTGATGGCATTAGAAAATGCGGGTTGCTGTACAACTGGTACGCCGTAAAGTTTCTGAATGACAACAGGGCTACGCTCTGTCCGGGTTGGCACGTTCCGACAAATGATGAGTGGACGGCACTTGCCAACGCAGTCGGCGGGACATCTACGGCAGGAACTAAACTCAAGGCCGCAAATGTCAGTTGGGCTACGTCTTGGGGAGGTACTGACGATTACGGTTTCGGAGTTCTTCCCGCAGGTCTCTACTATGGTAGTTTCATCAATGTTGGTTCTTACGCTTACTTTTGGACTATTACAGAGAGTGGTAGTCGTGCCTATCGCCGAAACTTTGATACGGGTGCTACGATGTACCAGGATACGGACTACAAGAACGCCGGTTTCTCGGTTCGGCTCGTCAAGGATTCCTAATGTGAGCCTAGGCCCTTCTGGGCCTAGAGCGAACGGGACCGGAGCGCCGCAAGGCGCACGAACCCCGCGCCAAATTCATGACGCGATGCACAACGATTCAAGTTGCTGGCTATGGTGGTTTCAACACCTATCATTCCGTTCATCGCCGGCTACTTCCACGGGACTGATTCCGGCCTCCGGGTACCTCCCGGTGGCCACCAGTTTCTTCAGGTCGGCGATAGCGGTAGACAGGTCGGCGTAGACACGGCCCGTTGCCAGCTCCCTTCTCCGGGAGCAGTTCTCGGTAAATATGCAGTATACTCTTCTCATACCGGAAATATAGCAAAAAATGCCGGAATGTGGACCGTCGTCTAGTCCGGCAGATACCAGTTGATTGCCATGTCCTTGAAATTGGTGTTCGAGTGTATTCCGAACTTCTTCGTCGCCGGGTTGAATCCGGTAAGGTCGGACAGGTCGTTCAGGACAAGGAAACCGAAATATACCGGCTTGGCAGTATCGTAGGTTCCATATATGCACCCGAACGTGCCGTACAGCTCGTGGTCCAATGTTCCCGGCATGTCGCCGGTATCAGTACCTGCCGGCAGCATCCCGTTGTAACCGGGAGGACAGAATATCCAGGTCGGGGTATATGTATGTGTAGCGCTGGTAGGCCAGGTACCAGTTCCCTGGAAGAACGCCGGATAGTAGTATGTGGCCGAAGATACGGCCAGACCATGCGCCCGGTTCCATATGTTGCTCTTCCTCATGTTCACCCCGGCATATGCCGATATGCTCGAGGTGGTAAATACTTCCAGCGCAGATACAGTAGAGAAGTCCGGGCAGTCCGGGTCCGCAGTGTTGACATTCCACCCGGCGGCATTGGCCTTTGTACAGCTCAGCAGAGTGGCCGGAGGCGCGAGTGTTCCGCCCCACGAGGTAGGAATCTGGACAAGGTTGGTCGGGGTGTCCGCCTGAGAGAACGTGGCGGCATGCGTATTGACCGTAGCAACCTGGCTGAGTATGTTATATCCGGCCAGGGAAGAGCCGTCGGCTATACCGGTGCATTCGCAACATACACTATTGACATTTAATAGTGCTGTACTGTCTGAGAACTTTGAATAGAATCCGCTGGTGCTTACACTAGTGATGGAAGTACACCTCTGGAACACACGGTCGATGGTCTGGATTCTGTCATAGTCTCCGGTTATTTCCATTACCTGGCACGTACCGAGCTGGGAGGCCAGCAGGAGCCCGTTGTCACTGGAGTCGCCGCAGAACAGCTTGCCTATGCCAACCAGCTGGTCGTGCGTTCCTGCGCCCTGCGTATACAGCGGAGTTATGACATACCATATGTGCGGGTCGGATGAGGACAGCCATTCCGCACCGCATTTCTTGGCTCGGGTTCCCAGTTTCGCCCTCGGGTTGATGTTGGTGCGGTCGAAGTAGAACTTCAGCTTGATATACGGACGGTCGTATATCAGGACATTGCCGTAGTATACCTTAGCTATACGGGCATTGCCGTACCGAATCTCGCGTATCCCGGCTGAACCGATACTTGCCGCCATCAGGTAGATTCCCTCACAAGGTACACGGTATACGGGTCGATGTCTGCCGATGCAGGCATCGTGTCCACCACGACTAGGTTGCGCGGTGCGGCGTAGCCTCCCTGTGCAGCCGGGCTAGCGAGGGGAATTATGATGTCCGGCTTGTTGAGGACAAATGATTCGGCTGCCGGGTCGTCTTCCGCCCAGTCGGCCCTCACGTTTCCACCACCGGTGAACTCCACGGTACTCGTTGTCGGATTCTTCCCGGACTGGTCGACCTCGGTAAGAACGAGGTGGTCCCCGTCGACAGTGGCGCCCGAAATATATTTTCCGGGAATACGGTCGATACTGGACGCTATGTCGCGCCCTCTGGTGTCCTCGCTGGCCACGCTGGCGGCAATCTTCCTGCCGTAGAGAGTCCTGACTACCTGTTTTTTCGCCATCTAATTACCCGACATATGACAGTTTATCCCGGTGGCTTCCAACAAACACCCATAAACTACCGGAGTGAATAAGTACGGGGCGACGATGCCAGGAAACAACATTACCAGGCGGCAGGACGTATACGGCGGCAACGGAAGGAACGACAACCCGCTCGCCGGTGTCTTCAACGTAATCTCCCGGTGCCAGCAGGGAGAACGCCCTGCTGAACAGGAGATGCTGGGCGCGATGCACACGCTGCTCGGCATGATTGGCGAGGAACGCAGGGCACGCGCCGGTCGCAGGGCCCTCCCGGGGCTACAGCCGGTGGACGTGCAGTATCCCGGTGCCAACCGGCTGCTCCCCGACGGGGCACCCGTGAACGAGCCCCAGGAAATCCCCCAGGCAGACGCTGCTGCTCCCGACATCGAGACCGAGCAGGGCATGACAAGAATCATGGACGACATGGGTGTCAACGAGAACGTACGCTCCATCGTGCCCCAGATTCTCAACAATGTCACCGACAACGGCGACGGCACCTTCCAGTCGGCCAACGGGCTAGTACAGATTGGCAACCGGGAGCAACTGATGTACATGATTAGGCGCACGATGGAGGAAATCCAGAACGAGGTTGGCGAGAACGGGCAGTTCGTCGCCGACGTGGGACCGGACCTCCAGACGAGGCTTACCGTACGCGACCCGAGCGGCCGCCGCAGGCTCGTCCGCGTGGACGCAGAGGTGGACAATGGCTGATGATGTAGGCGAAATCGGCGGTCTCGTCATGGTCGACGGGCGCGGGTGGACTGACGACCTCCCGGCCGAGTCCGCAATCGACCGGTTCAACCGCATGGCGATGGACAACCCGGTCTACGGGCACAACGACGTGCTCGACCGCATGAGCCGATTCAACACATCGAAGTACTACGCGCCGCCACCGGTGGAGGACGACCCGGAACTCGACAGGTATGTCCAGACTCTGTTCCTGGATGGACTGGGAGAGAACGGGTACGACATCGACGGCGACCCGTACGGGGAATTCAAGAAGGAGTATTCAGGACCTGCCCCTGAAGTGAACGAAAGCATGTATCCCGAGCTTGACGCGGCCAACGCCGCCGACTTCATCTCGCAGTTCGGGAAGATATTTAAAGGCAATTAAAAGCGCAGGATTCTCCCGGGGCGGCCAGGTTGGCTGCCCCGGTTTTCTATAAGTCGATATGAGGAACCGGATGCGTCTCGAATGGGTGGAACGCTAGCGGTGTAAGCCGTTTAGTGAGGTCTTCTCCGATTCGCATCATGTTATTAATTGATGTACTGTGGTATCTATCATGGTACTTGTACAGTAAGTCCATCGACTCCTTGAGAAGAGCAATCCAAAGAGGCGGAACCTCGTACAAGTCATTGGCAACACAGCATTCATCCAGGTTGAATATGTACCACAATGCACCTTTCAGCTTATCTACCGGAACCGGTTCTTCACTTTCCAACTTAGGTAGGTCACTTGCCTTGATTTTACCTTGGAGAACATCCTGTGTCAGCTTGGTGAAGTTATCCAGTGTAGAATATGTGGAGATAATACTGTCATATGCTTCCTTGTTCGGGAAACCGTACAACCGTTTTGTATATACTTCAGGGTCAGACAATCCTAGCCTGACTTTATACCAGAAGCCATCGGGCAATAAATCCTCCTGGCTCATTTCCCTGTGCAGCAATCTAGATACATATATGTTCGGAATCAGTATTCCGTGATTCTTCATGAAATAACTGTCTACTGCGCCGCTTGCTTCTACCCAGTACCAGCCTGTGAACTCGGCAATATCATCCTGTATGATTAGTTCGAGACATTCCTTGTAGTCAGATGTTATTCCCTTGTTTCCGGCATAACCGATTCCCTTGAATCCTTCATTGGTGTCCAGGTACAAGGCGCAGGCACCTATCACCGGATTGCCATCGGCATCTGCGGTATGCACAAGTTTCAGTAGTTGGACCCGTTTTCCGATATCTTCCTTACGGGAAAGGCTTTTAAACCCCCCTATAGGACGATACGCCCGCTGGCAAATGTCCCATACCGTATCGGAATATCCGACAATCTGTTCCGGGTCTCTGACATACAATAATTGCATAGATGTACCTCGGTACCAAATATAGCAAATATCAGAAATTCTGGCCGCAGTCTGAGTTGTTGAACCAGATGTTCGGCACGTCCATTCCCTCGGAGTTGGAGATGTCGCCCCGGATGTCGTGCGTGTCCATTACGCGGGGACCGTTCCCCTTGAAACCGTAGCCGTCAAAGACGTATCCATGCGGAATCATGCCGGGCATGCCATTCTGGAACCTTACCATGTCGAACTTACCGTCGGGCGTCTCCCGGCTCTCCACAATCTTTACCGGTCCCCTCAGCGGCGGCATCGGGGGAAGATGGTGCATCGGCGGAGGCACCGGCGGCATTCCGCAGGAGCATCCGGGGTGGCCCGGGGGGCCGTACATTCCGTTCTTTCTAGCCATATCGGTATCCTCACCTGAATTTCGGGTTCATACGTATGTGGTCGTACATCCGGTTGTTCACCATGTAGTCAACCTGTTCCGGATTGATTTCCTTCATTTCCCCGCCGAGCTCCATGGAGAACGCCCTGCGCTCCCGGTCCTTTCCGGCAAACTCCATGTATAGCTTCCTAGCGGACTTGACCCACAGTATCTCCCGTAGGCTGCCGGACATCTTCCGCTCGAACTCCGGGGGGAACACCGGGATGCCCGTGGTCGGGTCAAGGATGTTCACCGGGACGAGCCGGTCGCCATACAGTACGCTCTCGGGACCGTTGTCCCGTTCAAGTATCAGGGCGGCGCGGTCGGTCAGTTCGGTGTCCCAGTCGTCGTACGGTCCCAGGTATTCCCTGCCGTCGGGGGAAATGTACCTTGCCCGGGACTTCCTCCCGTTGCGGACCAGTGCGCCTATGCCGCCGTTACCCGCAATCACGGGGCGCACCACGGCACCTTCCGGGATATCCATGACGGGAAGCTTCAGCTTTACCAGTGAGTTGACCTTGGCGATGCCGTCATCGTCGGTGCCCCAGTCGGCGGTGACAAGCTCGCCTTCCTTGGACAGTGCCCCGAAGAATGACTTCACCGTTTCGCCACGCAGGTCGTATATCTTTGGCCGGTCGTCGGCCATGTCTCCCTTTCCGATAAGCGGCTTTCCGTCGACTCCCAGCAGCTCCATGGTTCCGTCACTGTATTCCAGCTGCAATGCGAGCTTGCCCATTATGATGCTTGAGTTCTGTATGTCGAGCCGCTCCGACAGAAGTTCCCCGGTGATGTCGTCATACAGTACATACGAGCGTTCAAGATTGCCATTGTATTTACAGCATCCTGCAAACCCGCTGCCGTAGAAGAAGTCCTCGGCGTCGTCATATACGTCGTCGGTCAGCTCCTTGTAGCCGTCCGGGGTCATCACGCACAGGGTACCTCCGTTCAACAGGAACAGGTTTCCGGACACGTCGTCCACCCTGACTTCCTCCCCGGTCCAGTCCATCTTGGCGACGTCGAACATGAATGTGTCGCCGTATGTCTCACTGACCAGGTATGCGCGGCCGTAGTTGATTCCTTCCCGGCCTTTCCTGCGTTCCGTCCCGTATAGCACGTCCTCATACTCTATGTCTTCATCGTCGTCGGGCGAAGTGTATGCTGCGCCGTCATACCGCACTATCACCCTGCTGCCGCTTTCCGGCTCGCCATCGAACACGCTCCCGTTATCGCCGAAGTACGGGTCGTAGAAGGCAACCATCGAGTAATCCCCGTGCACCTTCTCGTCCCAAATCGGGTACTTGATTACCGGGGTACCGTCGGACTTCAGGACAATCTTGTAATGTTCCCCTGCACCAAGGGGTATGTCATACACGCGGACATCCCCGAACGAATGTACCAGTTCGACCTTGCGGCCGTGCGGCGCGTTCCCCGTCCGTGCCATCTCTACGAGCTGGTCGAACTTTGCTTCCGTTTCTGCCCGGTCTTCGTCGGTGAACGGCGGGCATACGTCGGACAGTTCCCTGACGTTCAGAAGCTTGCACAGCTGTTCCTCGTCCATTGCCATGTCGGACCCGCCGTGCATGTGGTTCCACCTGGTACAGCAGTTGTCCAGGGTGCCGTCAGGCGCTATACCGACCCCAATCAACGAAAGCCCGTATTCATCCAGAGGGGCGTTCGGGCCGGGAACCGGTTCCACCTTATCTACGTCGGGGGATACAAGGAAGTACATCTTCACAGTGTTCCCCTTGGTATAGTGGTTCCAGTAGCGGCGGTATTCCGTGAGGCACCACCTCTGGGTACCTTCCGTGTACTTGCCGTACTCCCGTGCATCCTCGTAGTTCCTAATCCATACTATTTTGTACTTGCTCCCTGTGCCGTCCGCGTCCTCGTTGACGTACTTCTCCCCGGTGCTCCCGTGGGCGAACTGCGCATATATCTCCATCCACCACATTCCGTTGAGGTCGGAGTCGTAGTCGTCGGAATGCGACGCGCTGATTTCGCGCAGGATACGGGCGAACCTGCCGACCGACGCGGTGTCCGTCGAGGCTGGCCTCTGGCCTTTCGCCCAGTCCTCCAGCCCTTCCGGCCACAGGCCGAGCTCCTTGTAGGCTATGCGGGCCACGCCCGGTTCGAACCGGGGATTGGACCTTCCGCCGTCATGGAAGAACGTATTGCGGACATGGTACTCGAGCGCCTCGGCATAGGTCATCGGCCTTCCGTTCTCGGCAGTGAACCGCTGGTTCCCGTCGGCATCCATGGCGGGTGCGTCCCAGCCTCCCGGAGGCTCCGGGAGCATACCGCGGATTGCCCGGCGGGTTTTCTGAGAAGGGGTAAGCCCCTCGAACAGGGCATTGAACGCCCTGTTTGCCGACCTGCGCACGAACGCGTTGGTTACGTTTTCCATCAGGTATCGAGAAAAGCTGTCCATCTAGTCTTCCCTCCACTTTTCAGCAGTATTTATGTGTGCGTCAATCCATTCGGTCCATTCCGGGCATACGGAGAGCGTACTCGCTATGCCCCGGTTGTCCAGGTCGGCACCGTACTCCTTGCATAGCGCCCGGAATGTCGCTATCAGTCTTGGGCCAGGATATCTCCCGGTATGCTTCCCGGTGCGCAAGTCGTATGCCACAGTGAGGTACTTCTTCGACTCCACGGGCATCTTCCCGGTAGACGAGTCATGTATCAGCAGGACGAACGGGCAGCCGGGTACCTGTTCGAAGTGGTCGTGCCACCCGAGGTCGGTCATCTCGAACCGGCTGTTGCCTATCTTTTCAGTACCATTGTCCTTATTGACTTCCACCGGTGTAAGCATCATGACTATCGTCTTCTTGCCGTCCTCACGGGTGCAGCGTAGCAGGCCACGGTCGATGCCGTCCTTTACCATCGACCCCGATAGGAATTCCGGGCGAGACGCCAGCCAATCAGGGAACAGCTCCTTCCCGGTATCAGGATTAACCAGGTTGTACCCGGTCGCCTTGCCTTGTTTGTCGCATCGCTTAATTATCTCGCTTATCATGTCCAGCTTGTCGAACGAGCATGAAGTCTGTCTACCATCGAGCGTGAACATGGCCCTCCTGGTCTTGTCTCCCTCGGCGACGGGGCCGACGTACAGGGTCTCCGTGTACGGGTATGCTTCATTCGGTATGGCCCTGTCATACAGTTCCTTCCCGGTATCCATGTCGACGAAATGCTCGCCGTCCGGCATAGTCGCATCGATGAAGTAGGAACTGTGCCATCGCCCCCTATCGTCCTTGTGCCGGAGAGCAAGTCTGATTGGAGTACGGAAGCTCCCGGTTACCTCTATGGCTAAAGCCGGGTGTTCCAGCAGGACTCCATGGCCGGTAACAATGTTCTTCAGCCCGTCGGCATCCTCGAATATACCGCTGTCGTCTGGTTTACCCGGGAGATTGTCGGCAAGTAGCTTCATGTCCTTCAGTGAATATACGCAGTAGCCGGGCTCGTCCTCCTTCTCGACCCATATGACACCGGGATACACGCGGTTGTCGATGTAGTCGAAGTCGTACGCATATATGCCGGTTCCCTTTTCCTCGCCATCATGAATAATTATCAGCTCGCCGTCGCTATCATCGTATAGTACGTTTACCTTGCCGTCGGGCATTCCCTCATCGCAGACAAACACGTGGATAGGCGCCGACCCCAGCGTATTGTTACCGAGCAGTTCCTTCCGTGTACCATCAGGATAGACTCGGAATATCTCCAGGTCGCCTTCCCCACTGGACAAGGTGTCGCTTTCCGGGTCGCATACGACAAGCCCGTCTTCGGCATAGACGGTAATCTCCTCGTGAATGTCAGTTACTCCGAACGGTCCACCAGTTTCCGGCAAGTACACCAGTGTCTGGTCGCAACTGTATCCGTTGTCAAGACGCACGTGGTATAGGCCGGCTATGCCGGACGATGAAATGTTGGATACCACGTCGTAATACAGCGGGTCGTATTCATCCCTCGCTTCTATGTCGGAAGCCCCGATGGCGAACACGCTACCGTCCTTCCGGATTAGGAAGGTTACGAACATGTCGTCGTCATACTCGGTCGTCCCGACAGCCACGTCGGCATATATAGCCCTATCGTCCAGGCTTCCCCAGGAATCCAGCTCGTAGTCGACCAGCGGCAGCATAGTGCTGTTGTCAACCAGGACCTTGGTCCCGTCCTTCTGCCGGTAAATCGTAGCATTCTCCCAGGGCCTCCCGTCGACCGAGCCGTATATCTCCTCCGGCTTCATTCCCTTGGCCATCTGGGCCTTCACCCTGGCGGTTATGCTCATTGCTGATTCGTTCTCGATATGCGGGAGAACCTTGCGTACCGGACGCCCCAGCAGCCTGGACAGTTCCTTCTCGGTAAGTGCATGGTCTCCCATGCCGCCCTCGTGGTTCCGGCGGACACAGCAGTACTCCACGCTTCCGTCCGGGGCAATCATCGGGCCTATCACCGACAGCCCGTACTCGTCCTTCGGATAGTTCTCTCCGTGCACGTCCTCCATGTCCTCGAACCCGGGAGCGAACAGCATGTAGAACGTGTTCTTTCCACGGGCTGTGTACCTGTTGAAGTAGTTCCGGTAATGGCATACGCACCACCTGTTGGTATACTTGGCGTATTCCTGTGCCGTCTCGAAGTCCGGGATGTGTACGATTTTATAGTTGAGTACCCCGGTGTCCTCGGTATCGTCGGCATCGGCCTCCGAACTGGACTTGCCGAAACGGTCAACCAGTTCCGCATACTTGAGGCCGTTCAGGTCGAAGTCGTACTCGTTGACATGTGCGTCCCCGCTCAGCATGTGCAGTATAGACCTGAACTGCCCGAGCGGCTTGCTTTCAGGCTTTTCCGTGCGGAAGTCCTCGATGTCCTCAGGCCACACCCCGAGCTCCCCGTATGCAATACGTGCAACTCCCGGTTCGAACTTGGGAGAAATCGCCTTGTCCCGGAAGACAAGCCCGCGCAGGTACGTCTCCAGCACCTGGTCCCAGGTAAGTGTGGTACCGTGTTCCGATACGAACTCGGAGCCGTCGGTACGTACCGCAGGAGAATCCCATCCGGACGGGGGAGGATTCAATATTGCCCTTATGGTCCTGCGTGTCTTCTGTTGCGGAGTAAGACCTTCGAACAGCGCATGGTACATGCGGCCGACCGCCTCTGCAAGCGGCCTGTCCTCGATTCTGCTGAGATAGTTACGGAAGCGATTCATATTCCGCAGTTTATCATTTTTCCGAACCAAAAGAGGCTACCGGGATATCCCGGTAGCCCCTATGGAACTACAGCTCGTGGCTGTATAAGTTATCCCTGGCTCAGCACGGCACCACTACCATCGGCTGGCTTCTTCCTGCGGTAGTAGGTCTTGCGGGAAGCTTCGCGGCTTACCTTGACGCTTGCCAGCACGAGGTCCATGTCCTCCTGGGTGTAGGAGTCCTTGGCTCCGTTCTTGATGAAAATCTGGTTCACGATGTTGGCGACGCCGGCGGCCGACACCTCCATCTCGGTAAGCTTCTTCACGGTGGCCGTCATGACATCCTCCGGGATGTTGTAGTTGGCCTTGTCGGCGTAGCTCTTGAAGAGCTGCATCATCATGTCCTCGGACGGGAATCCGACCTCGATGACCTCGTCAATGCGGCCATCACGTTCCATGACGGACTCGTGGACCGCCTCTGGGTCGTTGATTGTCGACATGACGATGCTGAGGTACTTGGAGGCCTTCAGCTTGGCGAAGAACTCGATGATTGCCGCGGTCTCGCTGGTCTTCTGCTTGATGTTGAGGGAGTCGAGCTCGTCCAGGAGGATTACCGACTTTTCGGACATGTTGGTGCAGAAGATGATTCTTTCCAAGGTCGTATCTAGCGAACGGTCGTCGAGCTTGCAGGTGATAATCATGTAGCCCTGCTTCGTGAGGTCCTCCATGATGTGCTGGCAGGTACTGGTCTTTCCGGTTCCCAGAGGACCGACTAGGGCATAGGACACGGACTGCTTGATGTTGGCGGCGTTCCTGCACCATTCGGAAATCTGCTTCATCTTCTCGGACGGGACCCAGAGCTCGGCGTCGGCGAGCTTCTCGTTCGGGCGAACGTAGATACGGGAGGAATCCACATGGTAGTGGTACTTCTGCGGGTCGAGCTCGCGGTAGATGTAGGCGAGACACGACTGGACGCACTGCTCGTTGGCCTGCGTCGGGTGCTCGGTCACGAACGCTGCATGCTCGGAGAGAATCTGGCTGCCGACGAACTTCGCTCCGTCACCGTCAGGAGTAGTCAGCGCGGCCATGCCGCCTTCCTTGACCGCGGCATCCATGGTGAACTTCTCCATCTTGAGGACATAGAGCGTCTCCACCATCACCTCCCCACCCGGGGAACGGAGCTGACGGCAGCGAATCAGCACACACAGCGGACTAGTAATGATGATGTTGCCGGTCGAGTTGATGGTCGGCGGGTTGCCTTCGGCACCCTCGATGGTGAAGTCGAAGTGCTTGTCGTCCACGCTGAATGCATATGTTGTCTTCAGCTTCATGCGGTAGGTCAGGTACATCAGGATATCCCCGATGGGGATGGGGCCGGCACATGCGCCGGAGTACTTGTCGCAGATGGGGATTTCCACGTTGAACTTAGACGCGATTTCCTTCCAGAACACGATTTCCGCCCTGTTCTCCATCGAGTTGGACGGCTGCACGTTAGCGTAGATGTTGTCGAGGATTGAGTACAGCGCGATGCTGTTTCTCGCAAAGCCCACAAATTCCTTCAGCTGGCGGTTCCTGGAGTTCTCCAGGAGCTTCATGGCCAGGTCGGTCCCCAGGGTGCACGCCGGCATGATGCTCTTGAACGACGCGCAGCGGATTGTCTTCTTCAGTTTTCCCCAGTCTATGCCGTCCGGGGTGATGAAATCGGTAGAGAAACGGGGTATCTGCTCCCCGAGGGCCCTTAGAATGTCAAGGAAGTTGCTCTGTTCAGCCATCTTGTTTCCTGTGTTATTTTTCGTTTCGACTACCCAAATATAGCAAAAAACGTACGGGCGAAAGATAAACTATAGGAAAATTTCCGCGGATGGCCGATTTATGCACCACTATATGGAATTCATGGAAGAATGCGAACGCCTCAAGGACCTCTTCCTCCTTGAAGGAGAAGAAGACAAGGACCCCGGTGAATCCGACGACCTCGCCGAGATGGAACCGGAAGGGGAACCGTCCGGTGACTCCCAGGATGCCCCCACGGAAGAAACCGCGGAAGAACCCGCCGAATCCACGGACGCGGACATCGACCTCGACCTCGATTCCGACCTCGCCGACATTACCGGAGACGAAACGCTCGAACCTGAAGCCGACCAGGTTAACGCCGAGGAGAAACCGGGGGCAATCAACCCCGCCACCCTCTACCAGGAAATCACCCAGGGCGATGACAACATCTACGACCGTACCGCAAAGGCCGTACTCGAGAAGTTCCCGGGAGGCAAGTGCGAGGTCAGGGACATGCTCCCCATCATCGCAATCGGAATCAAGTCATACATGCGCAACAAGAACTACGCCCCGCTCCCCAAGGCCGACATGAAGAAGCTCGTCTTCCGCATCGCCCACGACATCCACGACAGGCTGTCAGGAAAGAAGGAAGCGCCCGCTACAGAGGCCGTGTTCTACACCAAGGAAACCCCGGCGCTTACCGAGGGCTGGAAGGAACTCGCCCTGGCCGGCGCACTGGCCGCCGCCCCCATGGCGTCCCATGCAGCCACCGCCGAATCCGCCCCGTACAGCACCCACCGGGGAACTTCCAAGATTATCACCAACAACCGCAGCCTCTCCCAGGATTCCCGGGAGATGGTACATACCAGGGACAACTTCGGTGGCCCCGTGGCGAAGTCCTCCGGGGACGGAGCCAAGCAAGTGAAGCAGGCCAAGACCGGAAAGCAGGTCGGAAAGACCAGCATCCCGGCCAGGGAAGGCGGCGCCTCCTCCGAGGTGCCGGTGGTCTCCGACTACTCCAAGGTCACCTTCGACGAGGGCACCACCTACCAGGTCACCCCGGAACAGCTCAAGAAGATGCAGGCCGACGGCAACGTCCCCGCGCAGTACCAGATTCTCGACAAGTCCGCCAAGGGTGACACCCCGGTGAAGACCGCGGCCGCCTCCGGGAAGGAAGGCAAGGCCAAGTCCGCCACCCAGGATGCCGTCAAGAAGCAGGCAAAGGCACAGGCCAAGGCCAGCTCCGGGAGGTGCCCGGTGGATGCCGAACGCTGCGGATGCGGTGGACAGGACGAGGACGTCGACTGGAAGGCGACTATACACAAGGGCGCGCATGACGCCACCGACCTGGCCCTTGCCGCCGGCGGTACGGTCGTCGATGCAGCCAAGAAGGTACCGGGAGCAATCGGGAAGGTCGCCGGGTTCCTCAAGAGGAGCTTCCTCAACAATAGCGCCGAATTGGAAAGGGACCACGACCGGATGATTGCCGAGCGCGATGAATAGCTTCCTGCATGCCAAAAAGAAGGGCCGCCAATCGGCGGCCTTTTCCTATTCCAGAAGGGGGTCCTTCTTGTCCATGTCATGCCAGTAGATATAGAACGGCCCGTTCACGTTGACCGCCATGGGCGCGGTCTCCTGCACGATGTAGCCAAGTCCCGCCAGTACCTCCCGGACATCCCTCGGATTAATCGAGTGGTCCCGGTTCGGGAAGAACACCTGTCTACCCCGGTGGCTATTCATTATTGCCTCCCGGATTCTGCCGGTAAGCTCCGGGTGCTCGGCTCGGAACTTCCTCCCGGACTCCCTGCGTTCGGCCTGTATGCGCATGCATGTATCTACAGCGGACGGGAATTCGTCCTCAACCTTGTCCTCGGTCACCAAAGTAGTGCTCGCCATCCTATACTCCCATCACCAGCGAGGCGTAATTGTTCGACTCCATCTCGGAATCGGTCATGTGCCTCTCCATGTCTATAACCGCATCGAGAATCACAGTTCGCTCCATGGCGTACCTGTCCTGCCTGTCGTAGTCCGACTGCTTCGGATTCCCCAGCCTGGACATGTCCATGTTGTTGTCCAGGTCGACCAGTTTCACCTTGGCCGCGAGCAGGTTCTCGGCAATCCTAGCGATGTATACCGACCTGTCCTCGGACTTCTTCCTGGTAAGAATCTCGACCACCTTCCATACTACCGGCGGGAACCATGCCATCAAATCAGAAATCGTGAATCCCCCGTCCTCTACCACGTCGTGCAAATATGCTGCAGCGGTCAAATTGTCGTCCTCGTACCGCTTCGCCGTCTCCCGCCCCACCGCGAACACGTGGTCCGTATACTTCCTACCGCCCTTGTCCCTCTGCCCGTCGTGCGCGAACTCGGCGAAGGCGATAGCCCTGTCCACCATATCCATCCCGGACGGGATTCCCGTCCTAACAAACCTGTTAATCTCTTCCCTTGACCGCATTACCCAAAGTCTCCGGCAACATGGTTAATCTTTCCTCCCGGAATATCCCGGTTTCATACAGGAAACTATGCCATTTCTCGTGCACTTTTTCCAACAATATATTAATTTCTTATAGAAAGCAAGGATTTTCCATCATGAAATATCCAGTCAGAGAAGAAAGGTTCGACTTCGCCACCGGGAAGGTCGGCATGGTCGACGTGGACATAGTGGCCGACGTCCGGCAGGACATCGTGAGCGTGCTCGCCATGGTCACTCAATGCGAGACCTCGGTCACCATCGACAACAAGTTCATGGACCGCGACATTGCCGGCGTCGAACACTGGATGGCACACGGGGAGTTCTCCTCCGGAGAGGCCATGGGCAAGGTCAGCTTCACCTGGACGGTGAAGAAGGACAACCCGCAGTTCTACGACGTAGACGCCGTCGGCTTCGACATGAACACGCTCGGGTTCCACCGGGTGACATTCCGCAGCAAGGACGACCTGCTGCTGGCCTTCGAGCGCGAGTTCAAGCTCCTGCTCAACTCGCTGCAGTTGATTCCTAGGCGCTTCCCGGACATAACGGCCCGCATCGAGAAGCTGGGCAACCTCGCCGCCCCCGGCAAGGAAGAAATGGCCGAAAAACTGAAGACCGAGCTGTTCCACATGCTCGGCGAACTCACCAACAAGGAAATGGTGCAGAACTATGAGCACGCAATACGCAGATAACTACCACACCTACGCGCCCGGAAACCACTTGATGACGGACGCAGTCAAGTTCACCGACGAGGCCGTCGACTGCCTCGTCATCCCTACCGGGAAGGTAACAAGGGTATCCCCCAGGAGCTTCCGGGTGGACTACACGGAAGAAGGACTCAAGAACTTCTGCCACTACGAGGTGTCACGCAGGAACTCCCGGGAGCACTTCTCGGTGAAGATTACGCTCGTGCTCGACGACGGCACCGTGGCATTAACCAGAAGGTGCAAGGACATCACCGCGGAGTCACTGGCGGAAATCATCCAGGGACTCTACGCGAGCGTCAAGGTGGCACGCTCCAAGGCCAACTCCGAGAAGGAGGCCTTCAGGAAGCTAATCACCGACCGGCTCGTGGCCGACGGCTACACATGCGACGGTACCAGCCCGATAGGGTTCACATTCAGGGGAAAGATGACCTCCGTGGCCATCACCATGTCCGAACTGGGCATGTTCAAGGCGGTCATCCGCGTGTCCCACAAGAAGGGACGCCCGAACGACTCCTTCGTCACCGGTGGAGCGATATCCGTGGACAACGCGGAGAGACTGGTGGCTATGATTCGGCAAGCCTAGCGATGTCCTCCTTACGGAGGATGCGCTGGTTCCTGCTGCCCCGGAACTTCAACGTGAGGTCGCGCTCGGCAAGGATGAAGGGGCCGTCGACAAGTACATCGAGGAGACCGAGAATGTCCCGGGTGACCCCCGGGACATTCTTTCTTTGCCCCGGGAGCAAGTCTCGGTCCAAGATATAACCCGTGAACATCCACAGGGTTTTACCGGGATGTACCTGCTTGAACCGGCGGAGGAACGGGAGGAGAGCCTCCTGGTTCTCTGGCTCCAGGGGTTCACCCCCAAGTATGGTGCAGCCGTCAATGTAGTCCGGCCGGCATCCCTCGATAATCTCGTTCGCCTCTATCGCAGTGAACGGCTTGCCGTAGTTGAAATCCCAGGTGGCCTCGTTGAAGCAACCGGGACAGTGGTTGCGGCAACCGGAAACGAAGAGGGATACCCGTATACCCGGCCCATCAACAGTAGAATTCATTTCAATGTTCGAATAGTTCATAATAAGAAAGGGCGGGATTACCGCCCTTGTAATTAGATGTTCACCCTATGTTTGAGCTCGGCCAGCTTTCCGTCACCCCAGGACTCCTCGATTGACTGCGAAGAACGTCCCACCAAATATCCAGTGATTCTCCGGATACGGAGCACGTTTTCCCCATTGTCCTTGCAATGGCAGTGAGGACATTCATTGTCAATTATACCACGGTATCCGCATTCCCTGCAGGTATCCTGCGAGAACGTGATTGTTCCGTAGCCGATACCGGCATCGTACATAGCCCTGACTGCCGCCTTGACGGCATCCACGTTCTTGGACGGGTCGCCATCAATCTTGTAGTAGAATATGTGGCCACCATTCGTCAGTTCATGGAATGGTGCCTCTACTTCCAGCTTATGTGCAAGCGTAGTCTTGACATCGAAAGGCATCATGTGCGAGTTGGTGTAGTATCCCTTGCCCCAAATCTGGTCTCCCGGTACATTCAGCTTATCATCCGAGCCAAACCGTTTGGCATCAATCTGGGCAAACCGGCCGCATACGTTCTCTGCCGGTGTAGCGAACGTTGTCCAGTTCATGTGGGTTTCCTTCTGGACGGCATCAGTGTACTCGCGGATATGCTTGACAATCTCGTACCCGAACTTGGTCGCCTCCTCGTCTACGCCGAATACCTTGCCAAGCAACGTAAGGCAGACTTCATATATGCCGATATAGCCGATTGCGTTAGACCCGTTCTTGATTGCCTTCTCAATCGTGGTAGTCACCGGGGCGTTCTTGTCCGACCCCATGTACAGACCGTTCTTCATCGGGAAATATAGGTTCGCATAGGTACGGTTCTTGATAGTCTTGTACCTTTCCTCCATGCATTCGCGGCACATCGCCATCTTCTCGTCCAATTCCTTCCAGAATGACTCAATTGGGTTGGCTGTCTTGGTGGCGCGAACCGCAATAGCGGGCAAGTTGATGGTAGTGAACCATAGATTACCCTTGCCGGTAGTCACAGATTCGCCGTTTACATTGCCTATGCTCCGGGTCCGGCAGTTATGCGAGAGTATACCATCCAAATCAAACACGTCATTGTCAGTCTCCACATCATATGTAGGCGACCGATGGCTAATTGGTTCAATCTCTGTTACCGGATATTCATCACCATCAACACTATCAATAAGTAAATCACCCACTTGAAGGTCTTCTACCTTCACACGGCCACGCTTAGTTACTAAAGGATGGTCTGTCGTCACATTAAGTACACGAGTTACCTTACCCTTATACCTATATCGAACTTCGCACAATGGATTTGATGCGCCGGCACTATTCCGCAAAATACCAAGCATAGGAACAAACTCGTTATTGCTCAATATTTGAATATCCATATCGTCGGTCTCAATATATTCAGACACGCCACCATGTAACTTATCCAAATGTTTCTCGTGAGCCGGCGTGCCGTTGACATTATTACGATGGTCGTTCAAGTCAAACCCGGCAATACCAGTAATCCTACCACGCACCCAGCCTTCAGGTTCTGAACCTTCGTAGAAACACATGCATTCAGTTCCATTGTTATACCAGTGCTTGCCACACATATGGTTCGGCGTACGGTTGGTCTTCTGGTCATCAGCCTTGATATTCACGCACAGCACCGGGTCAGCGCTCTTGATTAACTCAGTTTCCCTGTAATGGAGTTCATCTAGTGTACATTCGCATTCTACAGAAAACTCATAGTTGGCAATATCAGTATCAGTAACAATCCAGCCACAATCAAACTTTCCATTATGACTCAACTTATACCGATGTTCGGCCATACGTCGACTAATGTTGGAACTAGAACCAATGTAGTACTTGCCAGTTGGAATATGAAGAATCTTGTAAACACCAATCATAAATTAAACCTCCTCTTCAGATGCGTCTTTCTGTGTACGTAGCTCTTTTATCAAGTCAAACGCGGCTTCCATCGTGATATTACGGTAAACCACACCATCAATCTTGACAGTAATCCTAGAGTCACCCCTTGCACAACCCATCGTGGATATAGTGGTTTCCGGACGGAGCTTGCGCAGCTTGGCTACACCGTCCTTCTCCGATACGAACTCCCAGAACCTCCCGGGAGCAACACGGTACAGCCGCTGGCCCCGGTTGTCTACCAGGTTCTCCCGGTTGAACTCGGTTTCCATCTCGTCGTACTTCACGTATACCTTGTTATAGGGGGCATCGACGTTTACGAAGTTCGGATAGAAGCGTTCAGCCAGAACCTCGCACGACTTTTCCCAGATATCATAGTTGGGGTCTTCCGGGTTGATGGTATAGCCAGCCATTTCCTTACAGATGGAAATAGGGAATATTGCAGTGGCTCCGTTCCCGATGCCCACCTCGGTCGCATGCAATAGCGCAAATGACACGAGACGGCCACTCTTTGACGTATCGAGGCCAAAGTTCACGGAACTGAACGGGAGCTGGTTACCGGAGCGGGAGAAAAGGCTATTCACGTTGTGGACGAACGACTCGAGTCCCTGGAACGTGTTTCTCACGGTCTGCATGTCGGCTTCATCGACCATGGATGCCGGCATGGTCCACTTGGTGCCATCACCCAGGTCAATCACGTAGGTACGGTCGAATTCATCGTAGGGCAGCTCCGGGAGTACTTCTCGGCCACATTCGTAGTCGTCCAGTTCACCCTTGTAGGCTACGATGAATTCTTTCAGGTCCTTCGTGGAAACATCCTTGATAATACGAAGGTCATACTTTGCACGAATTTTCCGGAGTGCCTCGAGGTCTGCCGGATTTCCAGTACCCATGGCCTCTGCGGTCACAATGGCGTTCCTGAGCATACGCTTCAGGTTTTTCTGGAAACTACGGTTCACATAAGGGGCAAGGTCAAAGTCAAAGTTGGCAAACGCCTGCCCACCAAAGAAGGCATTCTGTGAGGTCTGAAGGGAAATTGCTCCGATTGCGCATGCAGTCTCTATGGAATTTGCCGGGCGCACCCAGCCGTTTCCGGTATCGAACCCTTCAGCCAGCTGTACTGCCAGCGGGATAAAGAAGCAGTTGATGGTCAGAGAGTAGTAGTCCAGGTCATGAATATGGATATCGCCGTTCTTGTGTGCCCTGGCAATTTCCGGCTTTATCTTACCCAGCAGGTTATACATCTTCATCGTCTCGCCGCCGGCCTTCGCCATGGACGATGCCACCAGTGCACCATTGACATTGCCGTTGTCGCGGAGAAGTGAACTGGTTTTCAGGTTGGCATCGATGATTTCTCTTACCCTGCGGTTCAGGTCGTTGTCCAGGTCCCTGATACGGGTACGCTCTGCACGGTAGGTGATGAACGCCTTAGCAGTGTCCAGGAACCCTGATGTCATCAGAGTACGCTCGATGGTATCCTGTATCTTTTCCACATTTACCGACTTGGCGCCGTTTGCGGATACGGTGTCAATCACGGTGCTCACTAGGGAGTCGAGTTCCTCCTCGGTATACTTCTCCTTGCTGTCCTTGAATGCGGCCGTTATGGCGTCGTAGATGTGCTTGGGGTCGAACTTTCTGCGTCTCTTGTCTCTCTTGGTAACGTGCAGCAGCATACTTCAAATTCCTCTTTTCTGTTTCCAAAGCGGTTTCTGTTTATAGGATTTCCCGGCGGGAAACAAGCCGTAAATCCACAATATCTAGTGCTCAAACGGGCAAAAATCCACAACATCTAGATTTCATGGGTGTTCCACGCGATGTTATTTTTTTCTTACATCGGAAGGTCGCCGTCATCGAAGATGTCGTCCATGTCCTCGTCGTCGGATTCGGAGTTTATTGCCTCCGGGACAATCTCCTTCGGGGGTCCTCCGTCAACGATGTGGCCGTCGTCCATCGCCACCATGCGGGCGTACTTTATGGTCGTAATCCTCCTGGAGACGAGCTCCCGGAACTTGCCGACGGAAATGTCCTCCGGGCAGTACTTGACCATGTCGGTGACGACACCGGCGATGTATGCGTGGGTGAGGTGTGCGCCGAATACCGGCTCGCACGCGGAGGCGAACTCGGGGTTCTCCGGGGTGACCCAGTCGGGCTTCTCGTGGCCCAGGTGCCTGAACGTCTGCTCCACGACGTCGCATACCTGCGCAACGTCTCCCGGGTTCCTGACGTAGATGATGTCGTCAATCCTGCCCGGGCGGAGCTTGATGGTGCTGTGGAGCTTCTGGGGCTCGTTGATTATGAGTATCGTGATTCCCCTGTACTGCGGGGAGTTGGTCTCGTCGATGTAGTCGATGAAGGCGCCGGTAAGAGCGTTCTTGGTCGAGAAGTTGTTCCCGTCGAAGTCGTCGAACACGAAGAAGCTGCCCGGGAACATGTTGAGGACACGGAACACGTTGTCCATCCCGGCGGCCTTCGAAATCGAGTCGGGGGAAATCCAGAATACAGGCACGTCGGTGAAACCCATTAGCATCTTGTTGACCGAGATGGTCTTCCCGGTGCCCTGGTCGCCCTGCACGATGTACCCACGCCTGCCTCCGGCATTCAGGATACGCCTTATCAGGGCGGACTCTGTCTCCATCGTCCTGATTACCCTGCCGTCATCGTCGTACAGGTCGAAGTTCTTCACGTCGAAGTCGATGTTCACCCGGGGTTCTACATAGAGTATCCCGTTCTTAATCTTGATGATGTTCTTCTTGATGTCCACCCGGTCGATGTAGCACCCGTAAATCATGGCGGGCACGGACTCCATCGCGTCGAAGCCAAACTGGTCTATCGGGGTGGCGAAGTTGATGAACGCGTAGCTGCTCTCGTCGCCGAGCCGGTCGCCCTTCCTCTTGGGCTCGTAGTAGCTGACCTCGAAGCCTATACGGAAGGTGTCGCCCTTGTAGGTGTAGTCGGTGTCAATCATGGTGACGAGGGGAGCGTTCTTGTCGTCGTCCTCGGGCACCTCCTCGCTCACCTTGCGGAAACGGAGTCCGTACTTGGCCTGTTCCTTCGGCGTCAGGGAGATGAACGCCTTGCAGATGCTGCAGGTGGACTCCATCGAGTCGCCCACCATGTCGATTCCCCTGCCGATGCGCATGAACTTTGCCAGCCCGTCATACTGGTTGTGCACCTCATGCTTCGCAGATACGAACACGTTGTTCATCACGGTGTTCGCCTTAATCAGCCCGAAGCCGGTCTCCAGCAGTCCCAGGTAAGCGTCGACCGCGGGGTTGCTGGTATTCGCCCTCACTATCGAGGCTATTGACGTAACCAGGTCCTCCGCCACCCCCACGAGCTTCTCGGAGTTCATCCGGACTTCCGCAACCAGCATCTTCAGCTTCTCCCGGGCGCTCTTCTTCACCCAGTCGTCGCTGTCTATCTCAATCTTAACCAGAAGGTCCTCGAGGGCCTTCGTCCCGTCCTTAGCAGCCATAGCAACAAACCTATTCCACGCCTACAATCTTGACACCGCCGATATCGTCATCCCCGGAGCCGGCCCACTTGTCCGTATGGACCTCCTTGGACCCCCCGTATTTCCACGTCCGGTACGCTATGCGCCCGGCGTTTATCGCGAACACGGTGAACATCAGTATCTTCAGCAGCCTTACAATCTTGAAGTGCACGACATACCTGTCGGCAACATTCTCACACAAATATAGCAAACACCTCATAATCCCTCTCCTATTTCATGAAAAAAATTTTAAAGTCTTCCATTTTTCCTACCGGGAACCCCCCGGTGGCCTCTCGTTCCACCAGGGTCCTCCCGGGAACCCCCGCGTGATACATCGCCATGCTGTGCAGGTATCCCTTCCGGCAGTGTCCCAGGTGGATTACCGTCGGGCAGACCGAGTACAGCGCGGCAGTCACCGGGAGGTCAGCCCCCGTAATCCTCACCGCATCGCAACGGTTCCCTATCTCCTCGATAATCCTCGTCGCGTTCCTGTATGAAGGAACCGCGACGGCGACCCGCTTACCGTCAATCCCGGCATTCTTCAGCGTATCGCCCCATTCGTCACAGTTGCCGCCGATGACCACGTCGAACTCACCGGTAGGTTCCCTCCTCACGAGGTCCCTTTCACGAAGAGGATAGCTCGGGAAGTCCACCCCCAGCCTTATCTTCCTGAACGCGGTAACGGCATATTCCCGGTCGTCGTGGATTACGGCGAACATTGCCGGCCTGTTGGGCACACCCTTGGCGACCCCGTCGGCGCACTGCACCACGAGCCTGCCGTCAGCGCCTTCCGAATAGTACTCCCCGTACAGGTAGCCGGCGATTCCCATCGACAGCATGTCCTGCTTGGAGTCCCACTCGGGGCGCACCCTATCCTTTATGAAGAGAAGTCCTGGCGTCATCGCAGTATGAATCTATGTCCTTCTTCATCTCCGCGGGCAGTCCGGGTATCCTGTAGAGCACATTCTCCGCAAATTCCAGTATCCCCTCGGGTCCATCCTCGGAAAGTACCGCGTCTAGCACCTTCCTCATGGTCATCTCTCCGGTACGGTCGATGTCGTATATCGTGGTGTCTATGTTCAGGGTACATTCTGGACAGCAGCGCCAGTTCAGTTCGACCTCCAGCCGCCCCATCGCCTTATATTTTGCGACAAGGGAGTCCATATCTACATTTCCCGCAAGATAGTCGGCGAAGTCCTCGTCGCTCATCCTGCGCATGCACGCGCAGCATACCCTGTTGTGCCTGTACTCGTCGCCGGCTATGTACATCGGCGTGCTCACCACCGGGTGGAACATATGATACGCCACGGCAGCCCTGTCGGGATTTCTCAGGACCTCGAATCCCTTGCGGCGGAACTTGAACATGAACGCGTCATCCTCGGCTCCCCACCCGGAAAACGCCTCGTCAAACCCGGCGACCGCCTCGAAGTCGCTCCCGGTAAACGCCATGCACAGCCCCGTCTGGCGGCGGATTGTCACGCCGTGGTCCTTCTCGCCGGGCAGCAGCTTGCCGGTTGAGCACAGGGAACGGGTGTCGGTCTCGTCCATGTATACCGTGTCCCCGTAGGGATACACGAGCCTACCGGGAGCGCAGTTGGCCACCGCGTAGTTTACCAGTGGCTCCGTGAGATACACGTCGGCGTCCACCATCATGTACATGTCGTATCCCGGGTTCTCCCGTACCGCCGCGTTGAGCAGCAGGGGCTTCCGGAAGCTACCGGGAGATTCCAGGTTTACGCGTATTCCATTGAATTCAATGGAGTCGAGCCACGGGCTCGCACCCTGCACCGCGACACAGTGGTCGGACGAGAGGAAAACCTGGTGGCACCGGGAGATGCACTCCTGCAGGTTCCGGTGGCGGAACCGGTCCATCATGGGGTTGCCGGACTCAGAAAATGCGGTGATTATAAGACTTTTCATTACAGTATATAAACTACTAATGTTTGGGACTGGTTTCAATGGTGAACTGGTTCTTTTTTGGTCCAAGGAGCATTTTTCTTAGATGCCTTTCAACGGTATACATAACCTTAGGGATGCCAACGAGAAAGTCGCGCTGAAACCCTGGCAGATACAGGAGATTAAGAAGTGCGCCAAGGACCCCATCTACTTCATCCGGCACTACGTGTATATCAACACGAAGGACAACGGAATGCAGCTCATGAAGACGTATCCTTTCCAGGATAAAGCCATCATGAGGTTCCTGAAGTACCGCTTCAATATCAACCGTTGGTCCCGGCAGGTGGGAAAGTCAACCGTCGTTAGGGCCTTCATACTGTGGTACGCGATGTTCCACCAGGACAAACTGGTAGCGATGCTGGCAAACAAGCTGATGCTGGCCAAGGAACAGCTCCAGTTATTGCGCGAGTCGTATGTCGCGCTGCCATTCTGGCTGCAACCGGGAGTAAAACTGTGGAACAAGATGAGTATACAATTCTCCAACGGTTGCCGCATAATGGTGGCAGCGTCCAGCCCTGATGGTATAAGGGGATTCAGTCCTAACCTGTTGTACTTGGATGAGTTCGCCTTCCTTCGTCCCGGTATGGCCGACGAGTTCATGGCATCCGTGATGCCTACCATTTCATCCGGTAAGACAACAAGAATTATCATCACGTCCACTCCCGCCGGCCTAAACCATTTCTACAACATGTGGGAGGACGGAGTCGACGAGGAGACAGCAACCCCGCATGAACTCCAATCGAAATACGTCCGGTCTACCGTGCTCTGGAACGAGGTTCCCGGCCGCGAGGCCCAGTGGGGCATCGACGAGGAGGCCCGTATCGGCGAGCAGAGGTTCCGCCAGGAATACCTATGCGAGTTCATCGGTTCAGCCACGACGCTCATCGACTACAAGACCCTGCAGATTCTGAAGCCATCCAAGCCGTTCAACATCCCGGGGGTCCCCAAGGACTATTCCCTGAGGGTATTCGCGCAGCCCATCAATCCCCAGATAATGGAGAAGAACGACTGGACCTACGTGGCTGCACTGGATACCGGCTTCGGCATGCGCCAGGACTACCACGTCCTCCAGATACTGCTGGCGAAGACCTCGATACGCGCCGAGCAGGTGCTGGTGCTGTCATCGAACACTGTCACCGTGGAGGACTTCTGCTCGATGGCGGCCTCCATCCTGAAGATGTACGGCAACCCCCCGCTGACAATCGAGTTCAACGGCGGTTCGGGCATGACTGCCCACAAGACTATGTTCGAGAAGCTCGGGTATGACAACCTGGTGAACTACGACCAGTACTTCCGCGGCATCTACTCGACGAACCCCATCAAGACCACGGCGGTGATGCTCCTGAAGCTGTATGTCCAGAGGGGATACCTGCAGCTGAAGGACGAGAAGACCATCAACGAGCTGATGTCCTTCACGAAGCTGAACCAGTTCACCTGGGGAGCTTCCGGTGGCAACCACGACGACCACGTCACCTCCCTGTACTGGTGCGTGTACTTCATGGAGAGCAACTGGTTCCCGGGCAAGCACGAGGACCTGAAGTTCTTCGACGCTCTGGAGATTACCTTTGCCGGGTCGGAGATGAGGGAGGACATGAAGGCTGCGATAATCACCGCGGCGGACCCGGTAGCCCTGAAGGAGCAGCGGGCAATGTCCGCGCTGGCCACCGGGAAGCTCCCGGAGCTTCCCAAGGAACTTGTCGGGGCATAGCCCTAAATATAAACTCTGGAATAGCAATTCACGAACGGTCACCGAGATGTTTGACGAACTGGAACAGCTGCTCAAGCTTACGAAGATGGTGGAGGCGACGTCCTCCAATGTCGAATCGACTCCCGAGGAGGAGGACGTGCCTGCCACGGTGCGTACCTACGAGGACAACGACTACAGCGGGAAGTACAAGACCCTGAAGACCCAGGTTCCCCCGGAGGAGGTGGCCGACGTGCCCCAGCAGCCGAAGGACGGGAAGGCATACGGGAGTTCCGGCAATGCCACTTTCACAGACGACCACGGCAAGGCTATCGAGAACGGTCCCCTGTTCGAGGAGGACGCCCCCACGGTGCAGCCGGACGACGGTGCAGCCCAGCTGGCCGAGGAAGCCAAGCAGGGCGCCGAGGTGGCCGATGACGTTTCCAAGGCCACCGAGCAACTCAAGACAGGCATCGAGCAGATGCTTGGGGACGAGAACAGTCCCAACGGTGCAGAGCCCCAGACAGACTGCATGAACAGCCTGGGAAAGAGTCTCAAGCGCGGTATCAAGGGCGGTTTCAGCCCGTTCGGCGAATCGGTGGAACGCGGCATGGGCCGGGAATTCTCCCGGAAGTACCTCTGCGAATGCAACTCGGGTCTCTGTAACAACCCGTTCAAACTCGGTGACGTCGTGTCCGCATCCGGCATCCCGATGCTCTTCGTGGTGAAGGACAACGACGGTGCCATGATTAGGACCGCGAAGCCGACCGACTGCAAGTGCGACCACGCTGTGTCCCAGGACGGCGTATGGCCGGAGTTCTTCTTCGACCAGGACGAACTTACCAAGGTGGACAGCGCGTCTTTGGACCAGGCCGACAAGATTGCCAAGTTCAACGACCGAGACCTGGACGCCAGGGGATTTGACGGCCGGACCGTCGACCCAGGTCCGATGGAGCTCGCACAGAACTTCGCACGGGAACAGACTATGGACGACATCGGCGACGCCCTCGACAACATCCTCGGCTGCTACAAGAAGGCTGCGGGAGGTGACGACAAGGAATTCAGTTATACCGAAGTCTCCCCGAAAACTACCTACGTCCTTCCCAGTGGCGAAGTGACGACCCAGTCGATGAAGGGCGGATACGTCTGCAGGAGCTAGGATGGTTCCGGAGCTGATATACGACGCCTCGTGCCCACTGTGCACCAACTACAAGCGCTTCCTCGAGAAGCGCCTGGGCGAGCGCATGAAGTACACCCCGGGCTCCCCGGATGCATCCGACGTGAAGTACGTCGGTGCGGACGGGCAGACCTACAGCGGCATCCGGGCAATCGACCGGCTGGTAATCGATTTCCCCGAGGTGAAGGACCTGAACTTCCTTTTGCCAGAGAAACTGAGGAGGGCGGGCGTGTCGTTGCCGGGAAAGGTGGGGACTACGGGACTGAAGGCAATCTATAAAGTCAGCGGAGTGGTCCGGAAGGGCTACCAGACAGTCCGAAAGGGCTGCAACTGCGGAAAGCGAAAATAATCAGAAAGGACCGGGATTTCTCCCGGTCCTTCCTTGTATCCACATCCAAAATTTAGCCTATCGAAATCTGAACCCCTCCGGGTCCGGATTCACCCAGGATGTCCATCTCGATGTGGAGCACGCCGTCTGCCAGTGAGCTCTTGAAGGAGTTCTGGTCTACGACCCTGGGGAAGTAGAAGCTGTAGTTGAAGTTCTCGGCAAACGGGGGAATGGTGACCTGCGCAGCGAAATCCGGCTTCTTGCCCTTGTTCCCCTTGCCCTTGACCTTGGGTGCCATCTGGTTGGAGTGCAGCTGGCGCTTCCCGGTAATCACCAGGTTCATGTTCACGTAGGACACTGCGATGTCGCTCGGCTTCACGCCCGGGAGGTCCACGTAGAAGTGGTACTTCCCGTTGGCCACAATCATCTCGTAGTACGGCTCGCCGAACTGTGCTGGTGCACGCTCTATGTCCTTGTTCTTGGTCTCGACCTGCGGTGCCTGCTGGTAGTATGCCTGCTGCTGCTGGTAGAAGGCCTGCTGCTGCATCTGCTGGTCCTGCTCCTGCTGTTGCTGCTCCCACTGCTGGCGTTCCCATTCCTGCTGCTGCCACTGCTGCTGTTGCTGCTGGGCGAGCTGCTGCTGGGCGAACTGCTGCTGTTGTCTCTGCCGGGGAGCTCCCGCGAACCTCCGGGGTGCACCGGCAGGCTGCCGGTTCATGCGGCGCTGCTGCGGGGAGACCACCTGTCCGGGAATCGGGTTCTGTGCGTTGATGCGGGCCACTTCCCTCATGGTGGCGTTGTTGAGGCGGTCCGGGTTCCCGCCGCCCTTGATTTCCTGGGGCATCTGGGGTGAGTCGCTGTAGATTACGGTAGGCGCCTCGTCGTAGTCGTTGTAGTATGGCATTTCGTCTGTCTCCTTGTCCCCTTCTAGTTCCCACTCGTCTTCCTGGGACTCGCCGGTGACGAACTTCTTGATTCTGCTGAGTATACCCACATTCTAGACCTCGGTTCTCAAGCGGTTGAGCCTGGTGCCGTCGCGGAGCTTTTCCAGTGCGCGGGTCTTCACCCTCCTCGCCCAGTCCTTGCTCGAGCCTGTCTCGGCCGCTACATCATCCAAACTATATTCTTCTCCTCCCAGACCGTACAGGTGTCTGATGAGTGCACTCTCCTCCGGTGTCAACCGGGTCTTCAGCTCGTTGTCCAGCTGTTGCCGGACCAGCTCGGCCTCGTGCGCATGGTCTACAGGGGTGGTCTCGGTGGCTGCATCGGGAATGGTGTCCCCGACCGTGATGTCGCCGTCCATGTCGTCACAGGATTCCACCGGGGTATCCATCGAGAAGGTATGCATGATTGCTGACTCGGCCTCCTGCCCGTAGCGAATCCACTCGGTCGGCCTACCTTCCTTGATGGCCTTGAGGACCTTCTTCCTGAGGCGTACCGGAACCCTAATGAGGTCATGCTCGTTGACAGTGCTGGACATGCGGGTGCGCATGTACCAGATTGCATACGATGCGAACTTGACCCCCGTCTGCCAGTCGTATCGGTAGAAGGCGTCGAGCAGGCCCAGCTTGCCGTCCGTGTAGAAATCGGAGACCGGCATGCCCGTCATCCTGTGGTAGTCCATGGCGAGCTTCAGCGCCATGCGGAGGTTGGACTGGATGACCTTGAGCTTGGCCCCCTCCCGGATTTCCCTGGAGTAGTCCCCGTGGTAAATCTTGAAGCAGGCTGTCTCGGCCTCCTTCCCTATAATCTTGTATTCCGAGGTCTCCCGCATCAGCTGGTCGATTTCCTCGTCCATTACAGCAGCCTTAGCCATAGCGGCGCTTGTTCCCTGGTTAGTTGACATAAAAATAACACAATATTCACAACTTGTCAACAGTTTATCATGTAAAAAGTATATAAACTTTGTTTTTATGCAAGATACCAGTCCAGAAATGCTTCTAAATATCGACCAGGAGAACTTCCGCTACTGCGTGGAGAAGGCCCTGAAGAAGCTGTGCAGGACCTCCGGGACGGTCGAGCTGATTGGCATGAGGGGTCCGGGATACACCTATTCCGACTTCGTAATCACCATAATCTGTTCCAAGAGCAGGAAGGACTGCGATGTCTACCGCAACAGGGACGGCGTTCTCATTTTCTCCGAGAGGGACGGGAAGGTGACGGCCATCGACCGGGAGTACGTGTTCGTGGAGTCCCATCTAAGGAAGAAGCTGGGGATGGCGGATGGCTAAGGAAGAGGGCATATATCTCGACGCCACCGTCAGGGAGGCCAGGGGTTCCGGGTTCTTCCTGGTGGAACTGGACAACGGGTGCGAGGCGCTCGTGAGACCTTCCGGCAAGATGACCAAGCATACTATCAAGGTGAACCCCGATGACAGGGTACAGGTGGAACTGTGTCCATATGACCTAGGGCGGGGAAGAATAGTCTACCGATATAAATAAGGAAAAGGCCGGGGAACTTCCCCGGCCCTTCTTGTCGGCATTGAAGCAGGTTATTTCGCCGACTTCTTAGTCTTCTTGGTCGTCTTCTTGGCGGGCTTCTTTGCCTTCTTCGCCGGCTTGACTTCCTCTTCGACCACGCGCACCTTGACGACCGGGACCTTCTTGGTCTCGACCTTCTTCGGCAATGTCTTCTTCGCCTTGAGGGCGACGAGCATCTTGTTGTAGCGCTTGAGCGTGGCGTCGGTCTCGGTATTCAGCTTGAGGTCCTTGAGGAGCGCGGTGCGCTTCTCGATTTTTTCCTCGAGTGCCTTCACGAGGTCACCGGTAGTCACCGGCTTCTTCTTGGGAGCCTTCTTGATGGCCGGTGTCACCTTCTTGGCCACGCGGCGCTTGCGGGCATCCTTCGACGGAACCTCGACCACGACCTTCTCACCCTTGATTGTGTCCTCGAACGTGATGTTCTTGGTTACGGAGGAACTGTCGTGGGCGAGTGCGGCGTCGGTGCCGGTGCTGCTCGTCTCGACCGAGCTGAACGGTGTTTCCTGTTCACCCTTGGCGGTTTCCGGTTCGTCGGCCTGGGCTTCCAGCTCGTCAATAATCTCGCTGCCGGCCTTCCTGCCGCGGAAGAACAGCGCGAGGTAGATGGCGATGCCGATTACCACGATTGAGATTGCTATTGCTTGTACCATTGTTATCTCCTTGGAGTTTTTCTCTTTGGGAATGAAACTAATATAAACTCCGGTTATATGGCTCGCAAAAGCAAGAAAATTTTAGATGACCAGGAAAATATCCTCCCGGAAGAACCCAGGGACCTCCCGGAAGCAGCCGAGGAAACCCCCGAGTTGACCCCAGTGCAGGAACCGGAAACAATCCCGGAACCACCGGCAGCACCAGTGCAGGAACCTGTAGCGGTCCCGGTGCAGCCCCCGGTAAAGGCACCAGAAGCCCCGGCGAAGGCACCGGCACCTACCGTGCAGGCACCGGTACGCAAGAAGCGTGTCCGTATAAGAAAGAAGACGACGAAGCATCTCTCCGTCGCCGTCCTTTGCACTAATCCTGTCACCAGGCGCTTTATCTAGGAACTAGCATTCCATCCAGTCTTCAGCAAGCATGTCGACCTGGCTGGCCGTCCATCCGACCGTATATGAGTTGTCGGCAGCCTTCATGTCGATGTGCGCCCGAATGGATACGTCGTCGTCGCCGTAGAATTCCTTGGCAGGCGCGTTGCGCATCAGGTTGCCTTTCACCGTGGAACCCGGCTGCAGCACGATGAACATGCCCTTGCCGTTCCATCCAAGTCGGCATACCTTCTTGCCTTCCTTGAGGAGCTCGAGCGCCCTACCGAAATTGAACAGTTTGGTCTTGCCGTCATCCTCGATATTGTAGGTTCGCAGGAAGATGTCAGGCTTGCACGGATAGAACTCTCCCTTGACACCCTTGATGATGTAGTCGTTTGGGAGAGCCGTATGGTTGCCTTCCAGGGTCTCGATTTCGACAGTGAACAGTGGAGGCGCGACGCCTGCCTCGTATGCCGAATCCGAGAACACGTTGAACTTGAGTTCCTTCCCTACGAACTTCTCGATTTCGGAGATGTTCCTTCCGTCGAACTGTATACATTCGATAGTGACGGGCTTCTTGGTTGCCTTCAGTATCTTCATGTTCCCCCCTTATCCTTCGTAGACCACCGGTTCGGGGTCGCCATCCTCGGTTTCTTCTTCCTCGACCGGTTCGTTGCCGATGACGAAGGACTCGCATTCCTCAAGGATAATCTGGAACGGCTTCGGAACCATCTTGCCCTTCTCGTTCTCCTCCTTGGCGTTGAGGAACTCGCGGCAGAACGCGTCGTCGCTCTCGTCGCCGTTCTTCAGGAATGTGAACACAGCCTCGCGTTCGCCCTTCTTCACGGAGAACACTACCTCGGTAAGCATGGCCTTCAGGCAGAAGCCCTTCTCGTCGCCGTAGATGTCGTGACCGAAGTCCATGTCCACATAGATGCCGAAGTCGCCCATCGGGATTGTAATCTTCCAGGGAACCATCGCGCTGGGAACCTTCTCGTCGAAGTTGGCCAGCTCGGGCACGTTACCGCGGTCCGCCCACTTGCCGAACGCCTTGGAAATGCCGGTAATCTCGCTGTCGTTACCGTTGCCGAACGTCTTGACCTGGAACTTGCGGACCTCGCTGTTCTTGGTAACGAACTTGGTGAGGCCGCCCATGAAGTCGAGCTTGAGTGCTCCGTCCTTTGATTTCATAAGAAATTCTCCGTTTTAGTTAGCAGTTGCCTCCAAATATAGCAAAAGACGATAAACTGCGCAATGGAAAGAGGAAAAATTATGAACGCCCTTCTCAGATTCACCAAGGAACTCACCGAGTACGACCCCCTCCTCAGGAAGCGGGTGGAATCCCTGTACCACAAGATTTTCGAGGGTGTCGGCACCGCCGCGGCCCTCGACAACCTCCGGGAGAAGGTCGGGACGAACCCGATGGAGACCGAAGGAGACGGCGTGTTCGACCTCGCAGCCGGAGCCGGATACGACGACGGGAAGAACGTGAACCCGGAAGATGCGCTCGACAAGGCAATCGACACCGGAATCGACCAGGGAAACCTGTCGGACTTCGGAACGGCAATCCCCGGTGACTCCCTGGCGCCTACCGAGGACGACCTCGGCTTCGGGAGTGACCCGGACGAGGACTTCGGCAACGACCTGTTCGCCGACGACGACCTGTTCGCCGAAGATGGCGGGGAAGGCGACGACCTGTTCGGGGAAGACTCCGGGAGCAGCGAGGACCTCGGCCTCGACGGACTCGACGACGAGTTCGACGAAGGCGGCGAAGGAGAAGGCGGGGAGGAACCGGGAGATACCGGGGAGGACCTCGACCACGAACTTTAAACAAAGAAGCCCGCCATATGGCGGGCTTTAAATTACGGGTTCCTTCCACCGCGGGGCTACGCCTGCCGCGGGCGCATCGGAACCCGGTTAAGCGGAATCCTTGAGCAACCGAACGGACAACCCGACGTACCTATCATAGTAGTAGTCGTGGAAGTAGCTGCCGCTGCCGCCGAGGTTACAGCCGTATGCGCCCGAAGCACCTTCCGGCGCAGATGACCAGAAGTAACCGCCGTAGCCTACGCGGTACACCCTGGAGCCATCGGGAGAGTAGAACCCGGCAGGCTTCCCGGCGAACCCATAGGTGTCGAACCCGTTCTCCCCGTTCCAGCCGGAAGTAGACTTCAGGTGAGAACCGGCCTTGGATGCCCCACCGCAGAAGTCGGATAGTTTTTTCCAGTCCTCCTTGGCAGGGAGTCTCCAGCCATTCCCGTATTTCTTAGATACCCGCATTGCAGCTTCCCAGGTGAAGTATGTCTCCCCGTCGACAACATAGATGCCGTGTTCCGGGTTGGCGGGCATCTGGAGGTTGTGGCACATCCAAATCTGGTCGCCGATTCGTACGGAATCCTCGTCCACCCGGTCGATATGCTGTTCCGGTTTCGGAGGAGGCGGACAGAGCCCGAACACGTTGCCGCCGAGCAGTTTCGATAATTGACGCGCGTCCATCGCCTGGTCCGAGCCGCCGTTGTCATGGTTCCACCTGGTAGTGACTGCGCGGAGATTCTCCCACGGGTCGACAATGATGGAAATCAGGGAAAGCCCGTATTCGTCGAGCGGGGCATTCTTCCCCGTTATCCGACTAACTTCCTTGAAGTTGGGCTTGTACGCGAAGTAGACCTTGTTAAGACCGTCCGAAGTGTAGCTATCCCACATGTTTTTCATGTGCGTGATGCACCACCGGGAGTCAGGATTGGTATACTTGCTGAACTTCTTCGCCGTCTTGAAATCGGGTATCGGTTCGATGACATAGTCGCTGGACTTGTATTTGGTAGAAGTCAATTCGTTCTTGAGCTCGTCATCGGCCTTCTGGACGACCGTTCCGAACCTGGCCTCCAGGTCGGAATAGGAAAGCCCGTTCAGGTCGGAATCGTATTCCTCCGCATGGCCGTCCGAAATCAACATTACAATTTTCTTCAGGGATGAAAGCTTCCTCGAATCCTCCCCCCGGTTCTCCATGTTCAGCTCGCCGTAGGCGATTCTCGCCACTCCGGGCTCGAACTTCTGGTTCTCGCCGTCATGGAAGAAGTTATTTCGGATGTTCCTCTCGAAATATTCGATATACGATTGCTTCTTCCCAGTCATCGTCAGGATAGGTCGGCCGGTATCGTCTACTGCAACGGAGTCCCACTTCTCGGAAAGTTGAGGAAACAGCTCCCGGATGACCCTCTTGGTCTTATGGGCGGCGGTCGAGGCGACGTCCTCGAACAAAGCGACATAGGATTCAACCAAGGCATTCTTCAGAGAATATCCACTATGCAATTCGTTCATTATGTAGTCTACAAACTCTGACATCGGTATACTCTAATTAGGTGTGATAGTCGGGTTTATTTTCGACCTGCTGCGCTTGTCCTTCCGACGTTCGGCCTTGGCGATGTCGCTCGCGACCTTCCGGGCCTCCTTCTCGCGGATGCGCAGCTTCTTCATGACTGCCTTCCGGACTTCCTTGTTATATTCCCGGCGCTCGTCGGATACGTTACCCTCGCGGACGAACTTGTCCAGGTCGCCGATTACCCGTCCGACCTTGACCTCTTCGTCGTTCATCGTGTTCAACGCGGTAAGCCTTGCGGTGGACTGCTCGCGGACGTGCTTTACCTTCTCGTCGATTGTATCCCATACTCCGTAGAGCGACGGGAATTTCTCGGTGATGTACTTGAGCAGCGCCTGGGAGGACATGGGAGCCTGCGAAACCTGGCCTTCCGGTATCCACCGGTCGGCCTTCCACGCCTTGCCCTCGACGAACACCGGGACAATCCGGAACCTCCCGTCCGCCCCAATCTGCACGAGGGTCATGTGCTCGGCGTTAGCCGCCCACGCGATGCACTTGCGGCGGTTGACACCGTTGTCATTGAATCCGAGGCTTACCGTCTCGGGACACTGGAAGGCGACGCCCCAGTAGTATCCCTCGGTATCCTTGGGCTTCACCTCACCGAGCTTGGACACGTAGATATATCCGTTACGGCGACCACCGACTTCCTCGGACTTTGACTGTGTAGAAATCTTCCAGAATGCATCTAGGTTTGGTTCTCCGTGATACACCTGCTCGCTAACAATCTTGCGGGCTTCAACCTCGGACTGCATCATGTCGAGATACCAGCAATCGTCGTCCTCCTGCTTCGGGTTGTCAGTATGGTAGAACAGGTTGAGCGTACCGTTTACGAACTCGAGCCAGTCCTTGTCGGTCTCGTTCTGGAAGTCGTAGGAGTTGAACCACTGCTCGTACTTCTGCTGTGCCTCGGTAGGGAGCTGGACGACATGGAACATGTTGCGGAACTGGTACGGGGTGTATCCGTACTCGTGGCACTTCTTCATAATCCAGAAGTCAAGTATAACGTCCTTGTGGGACTTCCACGTAATTCCGTCGTTGATGTAGTTGATGAGACGGATTCCTGCAATCTTCCTGGCCTTCATGCCATAGAGTTTATACCGGGAATAGGGTCGAGGGCATATAAACTACCAGAGAATTTCAATCTACAGGTACCAAACATGATTGATATGTACGATTTGCCGACGGAATCCGAGCTCCTTGGCCAGGCTATGCTCGAATCCTCGAAGAAGAACAGCAACGACATCGACCAGGAGACCTTCTTCCCGTTCTGGACGCCGAAGGGTCCGCAGTCCGCTGCGGTCAAGCTCGGTGACAAGACCGGCGTGGTCAAGGACAAGGTCGACTTCAACCCGGGCGAGGTCCGCATCGACAAGGTGTGGGAGGACTTCCTCAAGGCCGAGAAGGCCAAGGAAAAGAAGGCCGCCAAGCCGGTTACCGGTATTGACGCTTTCGGAAGCGTCGTCATCGACACGCTCGACAAGCAGCCGAAGCCGGAGAAGCTCACCAGTTCACTCAAGGCACTGAAGAAGGTTACCGAGAAGTCCATCGAGGGCAAGGTCAACACCACGGTCGAGGAACTCGGCGTTGCCAAGTTCGTCGAGGTCTCCAAGGCCCAGAAGCCGGGCAAGGGCGACCATACCGGCATCGTCGAGCCGAAGTCCGCCATGGGCAAGCAGAAGGTCCCGACCGACATCATCAAGGAAAAGCCGGAAGTCTCCGACGTGAGCGGTGCTACTACGGTAGTCAAGTCCTTCGACGAGACCCTAAAGGCCTCCCCGAACAATGTCGTGGTGACGTCCGAGGCTGCAAAGCCGGGCAAGGGCGACCATACCGGCATCGTCGAGCCGAAATCCGCCATGGGCAAGCAGAAGGTTCCTGATGAAATCATCAAGGGCAAGACTGTGGTGAACGAGGTTGGCGAAGCCAAGACCGTCATTGCCAAGTCCTATGATACGAAACTCCAGGCTACGCCGAACAACGTCGTCATCAAGTCCGAGGCTGCGAAGCCGGGCAAGGGCGACCATACCGGTATCGTCGAGCCGAAGTCCGCCATGGGCAAGCAGAAGGTCCCGACCGCTATCAAGGGATAACCGATGGCACTGGCCCCGGAAAGAGAAACCGTGCGTATAATGCGTCACGCCCCGACGCCAGTGCATCAGGGCTTCTGGCGCTGTACAATCGGTCCTATCCCGGTGTCGTGGCACGACGAGGCGCATGACGCGACCGATACGCCAATACCGCATACGGCTCCGGTTCCCGAGATGGTTAACGCGCTCATCAAGAACTACATCTGCAACGGGCTCAAGGAAAGCTTCGAACAGGAATATCACTACAAGTTCCGTACCAGGATACCCACCCAGGAAGACAACCAGTACGACGACCCGCTTACCATAACGATGCTCGCCGACCAGGGTTACGAAAACTGGTGGGGGCTGCACAGGTACATGGAAACCGTGATGAGCGGCCTTACCGACGCCTATCCCATAATGAACCCGAACCACAGGATATACGGAATAGACCACAGGTACAGGAACAGGCTGACCTTTATCCCGTACATCGACATCCACTGTGCCGACGACAACTCACAGGAGAGGATGATTGTCCGGTTCAAGCGCTGCCGCATAACCGCACTGTCTGACCTGCAGCCTAATCCAGGTTCAGTCGACCCGGTTCCCTTCAACATGACTGTGCTATACGAGCTCAAGGAGATTATCCGGCTACCTGACCCGAACAGCCTGATGAGCGCCATATGCGTAAGCACCAGTTCCAACGCGTACGACAAGTGAGGCGAGTAGATGGCCACCAATAGCGTAAAGGGTGTAATTCAGGATGAGGCCGACTGGCGTACCGGCGCCACGTCCCAGGACATGATGGGCCGTGACTACCAGGCGGCCCAGGGTACCGGGCACGTCGGACTTCTCGACTACTACATGCCGAAATTCTACTCGATGGCCCGCGGCCACGTGGTCAACAAGTACCATGTCGGCTTCTACGGCCCTTATGTGGACCAGGCGCTGATGGTCATGGACCAGAACTCGTATGCCGACAAGTACAACCTGAAGAGGCAGAAACCGTTCTACGACAGCAAGGACAACTTCAGGAAGACCCTGTTCGACCAGTGGCTCTCCATGTGCTACGACAAGACCAGCGGCGTACTGAACATGAAGAGCCACTGGTCGAAC